>ERZ890953.49-NODE-49-length-64802-cov-13.050520_pt1 | contig 64802 bp, 55 predicted proteins | sample MGYA00521264_ERZ890953 | MGnify/ENA primary metagenome ERZ890953 (study PRJEB32303, sample SAMEA104408629) | aquatic metagenome | biome: Brackish water; feature: Chemocline; material: water | place: Baltic Sea | collected 2014-10-26T21:54:00 | depth 200 m ...
CCTGGTCCCAAACCAGGTACTCTAACCATACTGAGCTACACCCCGACCTACACAATAATCAAACACATGTGCTGATTAATGAGCCGGAATTATAGTCAATATCACTTTAAATGTCAATAGATATTGTGAATTTCTTTTATATATTTTTCTTTTCTAGTATAATGTCTCAATTAAAAGGAATAATTATTTATGAAAATAGCTAGGTTTAGTCGTGTTGGTTTTATTTTAGCCGCTGCTGGTTCTGCAGTTGGACTTGGAAATATATGGAAATTTCCTTACATTGCAGGAGAATATGGAGGTGGTGCTTTTGTCATTATTTACCTTTTAACCGTTCTTTTTATTGGTTTTTCTATAATGATTGCCGAAATGCTTATTGGTTATTTAGGGAGAAAAGATACAGTTACTTCATTTGAAGACTTAGCTCCAACTCATAAATCAAGATGGAAGCTCGGTGGTTTTCAAGGTTTAGCTGGTCTTTTTATCATGATTTTTTATTCTGTTGTAATTGGTTGGATATTTAATTACATTATTACTTCTATCACAAACCTGCCTTCATCTGTAAAAGAGGCTGAAACTGTTTTCAATGCTATGCTTCATACAGATATCATGACTCAAATTCTTTACCATACCGCTGCGTTTGTTTGGATAACTTATGTCCTAACTAAAGGTATTAAAGGCGGTATTGAAAAGATGAACCTCATTTTGATGCCTGCACTAATGCTCATACTAGGCGGAATGTTTTTATATGCTACAACTTTAGATACTTTCCCACGAGCGGTGGATTTTATGTTTGCTCCTGACTGGTCTAAGATTGATTCTAATGCATTTGTTGTTGCTGTTGGACATGCATTTTTTACTCTTAGTCTTGGTATGGGTGCTATCATGACCTATTCTGCTTCAATGGAAAAAAACTCAAACCTTGTAAAAAATGCTTTTTGGGTTGTCTTTTTAGATACTGCTATCGCTATTGTTGCAGGATTAATGCTCTTTACTTTTCTTTATCAGTACGGTTCAGGACCAGCACAAGGTCCAGGTCTTGTATTTATCTCTTTACCCGCTGCATTTTATGAACTTGGTACACTTGGAAATATCTTCGCCGTTATGTTTTTTATAGCACTTGCATTTGCAGGACTTACATCTTCAGTTTCTCTTGTCGAGCCTATGGTACAGTACTTTATAGATAGATTTGGATGGGGTAGACTCCAAGCTTCCATCTCTATGGGAACTTTCTTTTGGTTTTTTGGTCTTTTTGCAATTCTCTCAAATATTGACGGATATAAAGAGTACCTTACTTGGGGTGGGAAAAGCTTCTTTGACTGGGTTGATTATGTGACTGCTGCAATTATGCTTCCTCTAGGAGGACTTGTTATGGCTGTTTTTGTTGGTTTTGTAATGAAGAAATCAAAAGTAGAGTCAATTCTACGACCTCAACTCAAATGGGCTTTTGATGCTTGGTACTTCAGCCTTCGTTATATTACACCTGTTGCAATGTTTGTCGTCATCTTATCTCTTGTAGGTATTATCTAGTGCTTGAGACAAACGCAGCATGTAAGAAACTTCTTCTTGATGAAAATATTGATGTTTTCTCTTCAATAGATTTCGATGTAAATGGACATGCACATTCACTGAGTTTTGAGTACATCATCGACACCTATATGCAGGCATCAGAGGAGTCTCAACTTGTTTTTTATTCGGCTTTAGAAAAATCTGCTAAAGCAAAAGGTATGGGGGTGGAGAAGTTCTTTGAAGGAATGGGTCAACTACTTTTGATGACCCATTTATCAAACAAGATAGAAGTTTAACAAGTTCCAAAAGAACAAGGCGATATACCTTATGTTATAGATGACATAGCCACCATTGGCAGTTATTCTTGAGTTATCATGCTTAAAATTGTATCATCCCGTTAATTGGAGAACTTGCAGTTGCATAAGGTTTTTTAGGAATTCTTCCCGCTAAGTAACTCATACGACCAGCTCTTACAGCATACTTCATCGCTTCTGCCATAATAATTGGATTTTGTGCTTGAGCGATCGCAGTATTTGTCAAAACACCATCAGCACCAAGCTCCATTGCATAAGCCGCATCGCTTGCACACCCTATTCCAGCATCTACAATGATAGGAAGATTTACCGCTTCTTTTATGAACACTATGTTATAAGGGTTTTGAATCCCAAGTCCACTTCCTATAGGTGCAGCCAAAGGCATAATGGCATGAGCTCCAGCATCTTCAAGACGTTTCGCCATAATCGGATCATCTGAAGTGTATGCCATGATTGTAAAACCCTCTTTAGCTAAAACTTCACAAGCCTTGATAGTCTCTAAAACATCAGGATAAAGTGTTTTTGCAGTATCGCCAATAACCTCAAGTTTAATCAGGTCAAGACCTGTAGCTTCACGAGTCAATCTAAAAGTTGTAATCGCTTCTTCTGCAGTTGTACATCCTGCTGAGTTTGGTAAAAACTTTACATTTGTTCCAGCAAAAGTATCTCTTAAGTTTTCTTTATCTGGATCTGTAATATTTAAACGACGAACAGCCACTGTAATAAGTTCACTGCCAGATGCCAATGTCGCCTCTTTTGTTGTCTCAAATGAGTCATATTTTCCACTACCTACGATTAAACGCGAACCTAGTTCATATTTTCCAATTTTTAGTATGTTATCCACTTAAAATCCTATATTTTTATTAATAGTGACTTTATAACATAAGCAATCTTATAGATCACCTATTCCATCTATTAAGTCTTCCGGTGTAAGAGAAAAATCAGCACCTTTATAGTCATGTGCCAACTTTGTATGTGCCAAAGAAGCATGTATTGCTGCATCTAATGGTTGATAACCTTGTGCTAAAAGTGCCCCTATCATACCACTTAGAACATCGCCACTCCCACCCTTTGCTAAGATAGGAGTTCCATGAGGATTGATAAAAAATTGATCTTTTTTTCCGATGATGACATTTGCCCCTTTAAGAAGGAGTGTTATATCTGGATATGCTTTACAAAACTCTTCTGTATATCTAAAGCGCTCATTTTGTAACTCTTCGATGCTAATATCTGCAATCTCAATCTGCTTTAGCAAGGCTATAAACTCTTTTGGATGTGGTGTCAATACAAGATTTTTTCTTTTTAAAATCTCCAATAAAATAGGCATATGAAAAATATCTGCATCAACAATTAAGGGCAGTCTGTTATCTAAAAATTTATCTAACTCTTTATCACTAAAATCTTCTCCTAACCCCATACCACAAGCTAAAGCAGTAGTGTTTGAAGGAACTTTATGTGTATACATAATTGAGTAGGGGATATGTAACATCTGTGCATTTTCATAGCCTACTAAAGTAACAATACCACTTCCAAAACGTAGAGCTGCAAGAGCACTCATAATACTTGCCCCTGCTTTCTCCCCACATGCTAATGCGAGATGTCCATGTGTACCTTTATGGGTATCTTTTTGAATTCTATGAGGAAGTCGCAAATCTTCTAAGTCAAGTAAATTCCAATTTGTATCACCTTCATATATTTCTCTAGCAACACCAAGATTAAGAACTTTTACATTGCCTATAAAATTTTTCACTCTGTCACTATACATAGACTTTTTCAAAGCACCCATAGTTAAAGTTGTATCAGCTACAAAAGTTCTTGCATCACACTGTCCATCCTCTTTTAAACCAGAAGGAATATCACAGGCTATTTTATAAGCATCTAGTTTATTAATCGTGCGAATTACAGCATCGACTTCGCTACTAAACTTTCCATCAAATCCAGTACCAAGGACAGCATCTACAACAACATCACACCTATTGATCTCAAAAGTTGTTTTTACTCCCACTGCATGTGCTCGTTTATGCTGTAAAATTGCCATTGGAGACTTTGAATCCTTAACATAAAAGAGTTTTACATCATATGCATAAGCGAGTAAACGCGAGAGTGCAATACCATCAGCACCATTATTCCCGCTCCCACAAACAATCAACACTTTTGAATTTTTAGCAAATTTTCCTCGTATGAATTTTTCCATACCTTGTGCAGCATGTTCCATTAAAACATCTTCGCTCAAAGAAAATTCATCATAACATCGCTTATCTAAAGAACCCACTTCATCAAATAATTTTTGCACTGCTATATCCTTGCATGTATATAATTGCGATAACTTAGCATATATTTCTTTTGACAAATTGATTTTTCACAAAATCTGTAGAAATTGTTTTGATTATTTTCACTTCTCTCTCTTTTTGTTACAGTATGTTACAAATATGGATATTTTTATATATATATTAGTACCATATAGAAAGAACCTTCTTATACAAAAGTATAATAGATTGTATAAATTAATATTTAAAAGGAGTTGTCTTATGGCTGCTGAACTGCTGGATAAAGAAGTAGAAGTTAAAAGTGTAGATATTGTAGTCTCTCGAAGTAATGATAAAGGAGATATTACATATGCGAATCAAATATTTTTTAAACTTTCAGGATATTCTCAAGCAGAATTAATGAATCAACCACATTCTATATTGAGACATCCAGACATGCCAAAGATTATCTTTAAATTTTTATGGGATAATATTCAAGCAGGTAAAGATGTTGTAGCCTTCGTAAAAAACTTGACAAAAAATGGAGAATATTACTGGGTTATGGCGAATGTAAAAGTTGCAAAAAATCCAGATGGCTCTTTTAGAAATTATGTTTCAACAAGAAGAAAGATGTCAAGCAATGCAAGACATATCATAGAACCTTTATATAAAGAGTTATTACAAGCAGAACAAGATGGTGGAATAGCTGCATCGCTTACAAAATTAACAGATTTTCTACAAACACAAAGTGCTTCTTTAGATACTTTCAATGAAACAATGAAAAAAATACAAGATAATTAAAAAGGATAATAACAATGATTGACTTTACACAACAAATGAAAAAACTAAATTCTGTAAATGGATATTTAGGTTCTGCAATTCTCAATTTTTCTGGTGAGACTTTATATATGAATGAAGAAAATACAAGTGTTGACATTGCATATTCTGCAAGTATATTTAATGATGCTTTTAGAATGATTTCTGAGAGTTCTTTAGATGTCGGTTTCTCTGAAGTTGGGCTGGTTGAATCACGAACAGAAGATGGGCATGTTTTTTTAATAAACAGTTCAGGTTCTTCAAGTGCGGACAACTTCTCCAAGATAACAATTTTCGCTATTTTTAGAGATGATGGTAATGTTGCATTAGCTAAAATGATTATGGAAAAATCTGTGCAAAATATTTCAAAAATGATGAAAGAATTATAAAAGGAGGAACTTATAAAAACTTTATATCTAATTAGACATGCAAAATCAGATTGGAGCGATGGTAGTTTAAGAGATTTTGAGAGAACTGTCAAAAAAAGTGGATATAAAGACCTCAACACTGTGAGTTCTTATTTATCGCTTCAACGTATAAAGCCTGACTTGATAATATCTAGTCTCTCCATGCGAGCACAAACGACAGCCTCTGAACTTGCCAAAAAAATTGGTTTTGAAGGAAAAGTTTATTATATGAAAGAGTTATATCAATCTTCTTTGGAGATATATTTTAATATTTTATCCTTACAAGACAATGAATATGATTCAATCTTCCTTATCGGACATAATCCAGAACTAACAGAATTTGCTAATGCAATTTTGGAAGAAAATTTTTATAAATTTCCAACACTTGGTGTATTGGCATTAAAAATAGACATAGATAGCTGGGAAGATATAAAAGAAAATATTGCAAAAATTGATTTTTTCATCCAACCAAAACAGTTTAAATACTATGTTCCCAAACAAATTAGAACAACTCTCCCACAATAAATAAGGAAAAACCATTGAAAGAAACCTTAGATGAATATTTAACAAATATGATTAAAAAATCTAATAGTTATGTTAAAATAAATGACCCAAAAGAAATTAAGGCTATATATGAAGAGTTCATATCGTTTTTTGATGTTTCTGAGGTTGAAATATGGAACTATGATACAAATAGCAAACAATCAACCCTTCTTATAGATAATTCTAAAGTACTTACAATTACTACTGGACTAAGCTATAAGGCTATGACTGCAAAAACAGCAATGTATTCAAACCATGTCATTAGCGACAAGGACTATAATGCATCTGAAGACAACTCTCATAACTATAAAATAAAGTCAATGTTTGTTTGTCCAATTTATGAACATGATAGACTCATAGGTTTAATTAATCTGTACAGAAATATTAGCAATAAAAAAAGTTTTACCTCAAAGGATATTACTAATATTAATTTTTCTGCTCCAATATTATCTAAAATGTTACAAAAAATTCTCATAAATAGTGATGAGTCCATTCAATTATTACAAAATAAAAAAACAAAAAAATCTACAAAATATTTATCAAAAACTACTATCAAACAAGTTCCAACAAATACTAAAAGTACTATAGAGTTAGAAATAATACAAAAGCTTACAGAAGAAAAAAAACAACTTGAAAATGAAAAACAACAACTTCAAGACGAAAAAAAAGAACTTATAAAAACATTGGAAATAAATAAGAACACTTTACTTAAAGTACAAAATTCTCTACAAACACTCACAAGCGATTCTCAGTCTTATGAAGAAAAAATCACTAAACTTAAAGACAAAAACTTAGAACTAGAAATGAAAAATGAAAAAATATTGGCAAATAACGAATATTTAAAAAGTCGGCATACATTTTTAGAAAAGATATTGTCAGAAAAAGATGAATCTTCAAAACTTAATGAATTGGTTAGAAAAATATATCTTGCAAATCAAGATAATGAAACACTTATGACTCTTTTTGAATTAGCCTTATTTATACAAGATTTTACGAAAATTCCTACTATAGTTGAAGAAAGTGTTAAAAAATCAAAAATCACATCTTTACTACTCAATATGAGTACTTTTAAAAACAATACTATGAACAATGAAAAACATAATATTACAATAGTGTTGAAAAAAATTCTCAACAATTGTAACACTATTTTACAACCAACAAACCATAAACTAAAAGTTCATATCAACAACAAAATGCCTATATCGCTAGTATTTAATGCCCGCCTTGTTGAAAGTATTATTACTCGTTTTATAATAAAAGTTCCTAACTTTCTCAAAAAGGATGCAGCTATAAATATGACTGTTGATTTTTCTAATAAAGAGCTCAATATTAACTTAAATTTTAATATTGAAAAAGAGAAAAAATTTATAAGTTTATTTCAATCCAACAAAGATATACTGTATGATAGTAGCCAACTTTTTTATAAATTTAATACGAAACTTTTACACTCTTTTGGTGGGGCAATTCACACCTCCTATAAAGAAGATGAATATAAATTTCAACTTAAAGTACCTGCTTTAATCATTAAAATATAAGTGAATATATATAAGGATAGTATTTCTTAAATTTAACATTTAGCACAATAAGCTTTTAAAAGAAATAAGAGTATACTTTTGCCATGAATTACAAAAAAATTGCACAAGAAACTTTAGAAATTGAAGCACAGACTCTTCTTGATGCCGCGAAAAACATCGATGATATTTTTAACAAGGCTGTGGAGGTTATACTTCACTGCAAAGGAAAACTTGTCATAACTGGTGTTGGAAAAAGTGGACTTATAGGGGCTAAGATGGCTGCCACTTTTGCTTCTACTGGCACTCCAAGTTTCTTTTTGCATCCTACTGAAGCACTTCATGGTGATTTAGGGATGATTGGAAAAGACGATGTTGTTATTGCTATTAGTTATTCTGGTGAAAGTGAAGAACTTGGAGCAATTTTACCTCATGTAAAACGTTTTGAAGTGCCTCTTATCGGGATGACAAAAAATGTCAACTCTACTCTTGGTAGATACAGTGACATGGTAATCAAAGTCGAAGTTAAAAAAGAAGCCTGTCCTCTTGATATTGCTCCAACGAGTTCAACTACTTTAACGCTTGCTCTTGGTGATGCTTTAGCAGTTTGTCTGATGAAAGCACGTGATTTTAAAAAAACCGACTTTGCTTCTTTTCATCCAGGTGGAGCTTTAGGAAAACAACTCTTTGTAAAAGTTTCAAACCTTATGCAAACTAAAAATATCCCTGTAGTAGGTCAAGATACAAAAGTAAAAGATGCCATTATCAAGATAAGTGAAGGGCGGTTAGGTACTGTTTTAGTAACTGATTCCGATGATAAACTAATAGCATTAGTCAGTGATGGTGATATTCGTCGTGCATTACTTCAAGAGGATTTTTCACTTGAAGAAAATGTACTAAAATATGCCACAATGAATCCAATGACTTTAGATGATGCAGATATGCTTGCATCTGATGCCCTTGTGCTCATAGAAAAGAAAAAAATACAATTACTCGTAATTACAGATAAAAATAAACATATACAAGGTGTGCTTCATATACACACTCTTATAGAAAAAGGAATCTCATAAATGATGAGACTAAACAAATACATCGCTCACTACTCAACATACTCTCGTCGTGATGCTGATAAAGCTATCCAAGATGGTTATGTTCGTGTTAATGGCGAAATACAAGACAACCCTGCGACTCAAGTTGATGAAAAACTTGATGTTGTTTATGTAAGTGGAAAACAAGTTTCTCCACAAGAAAAATATACAGTAATAGTTTACAATAAACCAAAAGGTGAGCTTGTTACAAAATCCGATCCTAAGGGACGAAAAACAATTTATGATTCTCTAGGTAAAGAGTTTAAACACTACATACCTGTTGGTCGTCTTGACTTTGCTAGTGAGGGAGTGCTCCTTTTAACAGATGCTTCTCGCATTGCAACTGCACTTATGGAATCAGATTTAGAACGCCGATATAAGCTTAAAATCAAAGGTGAAGTAACTTCTGAGATGGAGCATGCTATGCTCAATGGTATGTTCATAGACGATGCTCGTGCGGGTGGACATTCACACTCTAAAATAACTTCAATGGAATTTAAACCATTTTTAGGTTATCAAATCCAAAAAAATGCACATAATTACTCTGTACTTAAAGTCGCTATCAGTGAGGGGAAAAATCGTGAACTACGTCGCTTTTTTGCTCACTTTGGTACTGAGATTGCAGACCTTAAACGCATCAGTTTTGCAGAAATCGAACTCAATAATTTACCAACTGGAAAGTCTAGATTCTTAACAAGAAGTGAATACTCAGCACTCTTTACTTTCTTAAAAGCGGAAGAGAAACTCGCACGTGAAACAGCAGGAAACAAAGCCAAAAACAAAGGCAAAGGCAAAAAATAATTGTCTGACTTTACACAACTTCTTCGTCCTACTTCTTTTGATGAAATTGTAGGGCAGGAGCATTTAAGTACAAAAAATGCTCCTCTTCGTATTTTATGTGAAAAATTTGCTCTTGGGCATAGCTTTTTTTATGGTCCTGCTGGATGCGGAAAAACATCTCTAGCTCGCATAATTGCTAACACTATGGACTTGCCTTTTTATGAGTTTAATGCCACTTCACTAAAGATAGAACAACTTCGTAAAATATTTGAACAATACAAAAATGCTCTACAAAAACCACTTATATTTATAGATGAAGTGCACCGTTTAGCAAAAAACCAACAAGAGGTACTTTTACCTGTTATGGAAAACAACTCTGTTTTAATCATTGGTGCTTCTACCGAAAACCCATTTTTTTCTTTAACTTCGGCTATTCGTTCTCGTTCAATGCTTTTTGAACTTAACTTTATCAATGACTCTGCCCTGCACTCCCTGCTAAACATGGCTACTAGCAAAGCAAGTTTGAACATAGATGCTCAAACGCAGGAGTATTTAGTTGCTACAAGTGGTGGCGATGCACGAGCGATGCTAAAACTTCTGGAGTTTGCTTCTAACATAAACACAACTATCAGTATAAAAACTTTAAAGTCTCTTAGACCAAATGCCCTGCAAGCTGGAAGTAGTGAAGCTGGTGTGCATTATGACTTAACATCTGCACTCATAAAGTCTATTCGAGGCAGTGATGAAAATGCAGCTATTTATTATCTTGCTCGTTTAATCGAAGATGGAGAGAGTGCTGACTTTATCGCAAGACGACTAATAATTCTCGCTAGTGAAGATGTAGGAAATGCAAATCCTCAAGCACTAACACTAACAACTTCAACACTTACAAGTGTTAGTAAAATCGGTTTTCCAGAAGCTCGGATTATTTTAGCACAAGCTGTCATATATCTTTGTGCTTCTCCAAAATCAAACGCAGCTTATGAAGCTATCAATCTAGCTCTATCTGAAGTAAAAAGTGGTACTCTTTTAGAGATACCTAAAAATATTAGACAACAAAATGAAAACTATCTTTATCCCCATGATTTTGGTGGGTTTGTAGAACAAGAGTATCTCTCAAAACCATTAAAATTTGTACAGCTAAAAGATATAGGTTATGAAAAAAAGATGAAAGAGTGGCTTCAAGCCATAAAAACACCCAACGAAGGACAAAAATGAAAGAAAGATCTCTTAAATACCACTCTATGCCAACCGCTGGTAAAGTAGAAATATGCTTAACAAAACCCGTAGAAGATGCAATGGATTTAGCATTAGCATACTCACCAGGTGTTGCAGAACCTTGTTTAGAGATAGCAAGAGACCCTAGTTTAGCTTATGATTACACTTTAAAAGGAAATCTTGTAGCAGTTATTAGTAACGGTACTGCTGTTTTAGGTTTAGGTAATATTGGTGCTCTCGCTGGAAAGCCTGTTATGGAAGGTAAAGGTGTTTTGTTTAAAAAGTTTGCACATATCAACTCATTTGATCTTGAAGTAGACTTACAAGATGTTGATAAGATGGTAGAGTTTATAAAAGCAGTTTCTCCTACTTTTGGCGGTATTAATCTTGAAGATATAAAAGCTCCTGAATGTTTTGACATAGAGACAAAGGCACAAGAGATTTGTGACATTCCCATCTTTCATGATGACCAACATGGAACGGCTATTATCTCTGCTGCTGGGATTTTAAATGGTTGTGAGATTACTGGTAAAAAGATGAAAGATATTAAAATCGTCATTATAGGAGCTGGTGCAGCAGGACTCTCAGCTGCAAAAATGTACCAAGCACTAGGAGCAAAACATATCATTATTTGTGACTCGAGAGGTGCTATCACAAAAAAACGCAAAGATTTAAATAAATACAAAGAACCTTGGGCTACAGAGGATGATATTACAACTTTGGCAGATGCTCTAGTGGGTGCTGATGCTGTTATAGGAAACTCACAAGCAAACTCCATTACTCAAGAGATGGTAAAAACACTCGCTCCAGATGCTATGCTTTTTGTTATGGCTAATCCAGACCCAGAAATTAAACCAGAACTAGCACTAGAAGTTAGAAGTGACTTAATCATTGGTACAGGGAGAAGTGACTATCCAAACCAGATTAACAATGTTTTAGGCTTTCCATTTGTATTTCGCGGTTCATTAGATGTTCGTGCTTCTGCTGTAAATATGGAGATGAAGATTGCTGCTTGTCATGCTTTAGCTGACATCGCTAAAAAGCCTGTTCCTGATTATGTTTTGAAAAACTATAAACTAGAAACTCTTGAGTTTGGTAAAGACTATGTTCTACCAAAACCTTTTGATAGACGTGTCTTTGTTGACTTAAGTGTTGCTGTTGCAAATGCAGCTATGCAAAGTGGTGTTGCACGTCTTCACATCGACATAGAGGAGTACAAAAACTCACTTATTCAGATGCTTCAAGATAAAGAGGGAATTACTTACTAAGTTTATAAAAAAGCTTAAGTCCTCTTTGGGCTTTTGCATCCACCTCGTAAGAGATATAGTTTAAATAGTGTAAAATATTTTGAGGACTAACGTTAGTTCTTTTTGATGCTTTTGTTAGTAAGTATTGAGGAATTTTTTTACGAGAGCTTAAAAACTTTTTTTTTATGTTTTTATAAATCTTTTCATCTTTATGAAAACATAAAAGAGCAAATACAAAAGGAAGTTTATAACGATTGTTCCACTCTTTTGCTAAATCAATATGCTCTTTACCTTCATAAAAGTAATGTAAGGCTTTATCGCCTATCATCACTTCTCCCTCAAGACCTAAAACATTTGCTAAAACATTTGATGATGCAGAAGCTTTGTCTTGTTGATGTGTTGCGTTTGGCACCACAAGAACACTCAAAACCTCTTTTTTCGCAATAATCCCTAAACCTACATTTTTATATCTTTTGGCACTGATGCTTGAGATAAACGCAGCATCTGCTTTACGAGAGATAAAACGAGCATTGACAGCGGAAGGAACATTTTTATAGTACTGCATACTTTGGCTCTCTTGTGAGCTTTTGATGTAGCGTTTCATAAATACATGAAAAGGTAGTAAGTTGAGATACTCTATTTTGCCAAAAATCATACCGTAATTATACAGCACTTAACTTATCTTAGATATAATTTTGTAATTATTTAAAGGTGATTTGATGATACGAGTTGAATTTTTAGGACCGATACAAAAAAATGCACTAGAGTTAAACATTACAAATCTTAGTGAACTAGCAGAGATTTTACAAGCAGATGAGAGTCTACATGAGTGGTTAACTAACTCTGCAGTAGCAGTGAATGACACACTTGTTTCATCTCTTGAAGGAGCACTTAAAGATGGAGATAAAATCTCACTTTTACCTCCTGTTTGTGGTGGTTAAGCAGTGCTAAGTTTATATGATGGTGCTTTAGATGTGCCTGTTATTTTAAAAGATTGGTATGAAGCAGAAGCAACGAGTAACTATGGTGCTTACATTCCATTTGTAGGAACTGTTCGTAGTGAAGATGGGATTGATGGGCTTAGTTTTGACATATATGAGCCTATCCTTAACTCATGGTTTGCTTCATGGCAAAAAAAAGCAGAGCAAAAAGGCGCTGTGATAAAGATGGCTCACTCTCGTGGTGATGTTCTTTTACATGAGTCATCTTATATAGCCGCTGTTTTTTCACCTAAACGCAGAGTAGCACTAGAGTTTATAGACGAGTTTGTTGAAGACTTTAAAGCTAGTGCACCCATCTGGAAATACGACTTAAAAGATGGCAAACGCATCTATGCACTTAAGCGTTCTACTGCTATAAAAGGCAGTGGAATACTCGCCAAATAAAGGAATATAACTTGGACTTTATCTCTTATGAAACTAGCCAAAATATGTTGGATTTACTTGAAGTAAATTCTAGTAGATACGAAAGAGTAGCACTCAATGCTTCTATAGGTCGAGTCCTTTTTCAAGACATAGTAGCAGAGTTTAATGACCCTCAATTTCCAACTGCTTCTATGGATGGTTATGCTGTCAAATATGTAGACTTAGAAAAAGGTGAACTCACAGTTTTAGGTGACAACCCTGCTGGACACGATGAGATACGAGTACTTCAAGAGGGTGAGTGTATCAAGACTTTCACAGGTTCTATGATGCCACGTGGTGCCGATACTCTCATACAAATTGAAAATGTTACCTACAAAGATGGCAAAATAATAATCAAAGAAACAGTACCACTTGGTTTTTCTGTTCGTCCTATCGGTGAGGGTTACAAGGCTGGTAAAACACTTATAACAAAAGGGACTAAAATCGGTTTTGCTGAGATTGGTGTTATGGCAGGACTCAACCAAGTGATGGTAAAAGTTGCAATTCGCCCTCGTGTAGCAGTTATTGCCACTGGAAGTGAGATTTTAGACCTTGGTGAAAACAGTAACAACCCTGCACAGATAAGAAGTTCAAATAACTACACCTTAGCCGCACTGTTTGAGCAAGCTGGAGCAGAAGTAATCCAACTAGGAACTGCTCCTGATAATCGCGATGCCATAATGCACACATTTCAAAATGCTCTCGCAAATGCAGACATCTTAGTCAGTACTGGTGGTGTGAGTGTTGGGGATTATGATTTTGTAAAAGACATAGTGCCGCGTTTAGGTGCAGAAGTGGTTTATAAAGGTGTAGGCATCAAACCTGGTCGTCACATCTTAGTCGCTCAAATGCAGAGTAAATTTATCTTAGCACTACCAGGTTTTGCTTACTCTTCTACTGTAACAGCTATTTTATATGCACTTCCGCTTATTTCTAAAATGCTAGGCAAAAAAGAACCATTTAAACAAGTGGGTGCAAAACTCCAAGAAGACTTCAAAAAACGCAGCCCTTTTACTGAATTTACTGCTTGCAATGTTGTAGTAGAAGATGGCGAATATTTTGTAAACTTTAAAGATAAAATAGTTGGAAGTTCAGCAATTTTGACAAATATGCTCAATTCAAGTGCCTTAATGGTCGCTGGAGAAGAGGACAAGTTTTTAGAAGCTGGAACTTTTGTAAATGTAATATTATTGGAGAAATTTTAATGCAAGCATTTTCACTTAGTCCTAACCTACAAGAAATAAAATCTATTGACATAGAGATGAAAGCTAACACAACCTACAGTTTTTTTAATTCTATTCTCATTGATGAGATTACAACACTTCAAAAACATCTTATTTTTACAGATGCAAATGCACTGAGCGAGAAAAAACCTGCTTACTTTTTAGGAGAGCAACTCCTTTTAGGAGATACTCTTATTATTGGACAAAATGGATTAGAAGAAAGTGATGTTAGTATTCCCCTTGAAACATTAAAAGAGCTTATAAATTATAAAGTGCCTGCGTTTTATGCAGATGTTTTATCACTACTATCCACAACTGATGTTAACCTTTATAAAACTTTTACACTGTCTCATAATGGTGAAAATCTTGCACTCAATACTGAATGGATTTTATACACATTTAACATCGCAGATAATAGAACAAAAGAGTATTTTTTAGCAGAATTATCAAAGGTTTTAGAAGGCAATTCCAATGTAAATGAATATTTACAAAAGATGGCAGGGCTAGCTTTAAAAGCAGCAAAATAATGTGTAGAGCACAGGTAATATCATATTTAGTTAAATTATCAATCAAATTTATCTTTAAAAACTAAAAAAGATATGTTATAATTCAAGCCGTAACCAACAATTTAGGGATATTATGCAAAGTAAAAATGTTCTCAATATACTAGAAGCACAATCTTTTTTTATTAACAGTAGTGTAAAAGTAGGTAAAATCACTTTTGCTTCATACCTTATTAATTCACTATTTAAAGAGAAAGTAATTATTTTTACACCTCAAGAAAGCTTTTTGTTTAAACGTAGATTTGAAATTTTAAGTAAGCAATTTATTCCTCTTGCTAAAATAAAAGATTCTGTGCAGACTTATTATCTTAAAGAAAACTGGCATGGACTCAAACAAAACTACGGCCTCTCGTTCTTTCTACAAGAAATAGAAAGCATAGTCAAAAGTAGCGAACAAAAAGTTATTCTCTTTCATAGGTTTGCTGAATATTTTGAATTTCAAGATAGATATGAGATAGAAAATATTTACAAATCACTCATTAAAATTGCTACTGCTAATGATAAAAAAATCATCTTTTCTACTAATACTCAACATGTAAACTATGAGTATATACATAATGCTGCGGAAGAATTTTCAGATGTTACAATAAACATTAGAGAAAACGAGAACCACGAAAGACTTATTGACATAAAAGATATAGCTCATAACTATGAATATCCGTTAATGAATTTTAAGATAAATAAAAATACATTCTTACTTGATTATTATGATGCACATGAACTAGAAAAAACGAGACCTCGAAATATACTGATTGCAAAACTTGATGATATAGAGAACAACCTAGACGACCTTTGTAGTTATATCTTCAACAAACCAAACTTCATTCTCAAACATGCCAACTCATTAGCAACTATCTTACAAGAAATTTTTATAATGCCTGATGTCATTGTTATACTAATGAAACGAAATATGCAAAATTTTGATACAATCAAGGCAATTAGACAACAACTACCAAACACACCCATAGTAACTATCCTAGATCAAGACTTTGTAAGAGCGGAAGATGCTCAAGAGGCTTACTCATATGGCTGTGATGACCTATTTAGTAATAATTTATCCTTAGAAAATTTAATTTTATCTTTTCAAAAAAATTCTAAAACATTTTTTTACAATGATGAAATGAAGACATTGCCCCAACTACCAAATATTGCACCAGATTTCAACTCTTTAAAAGAGTTTGCCAATGCCTGCTTGGAAAAATCTATCTTTTTTTCTGCTTTTGTATTTAATACAAATCATGATACAAAAAAAGTCACCCAAATTAGTCGTAAACATGATTATATTTATCAAACCGATGAGAAACTTTACTACCTAGCACTTAACACTCGACTTAAAGATGCAAAAAGTATTCTCAAAGCATATTCTAATTACGAAGTTTTATGTACATGGGAACCTCTCAATAATACTGACTTAACAGGTTGCTTTCAATGATAAAATTAACACTTATTCTGCTTTTGCTTTTTAATATTCTTCAAGCAATCGAAATAGATCCTTCTGTTCTTGAAGAAGTAGTCGAAAGTAATCCAGATGCTATTCAGGAGAGATTACTTCTGGCCAAACATTATGAAGGGCAAGATAATGACCTTGCAGCTTTAACCCTTTTAAAAGAAGTTTTGCAAAAAGATCCTAAAAATCAAAATGCTCTCCAACTCAAGCAACAAGTAGAAAAAAGAGCTCAAATTCGTGATGTATTTAGAAAAGCGGGATTTCCAGAAGATGAAAAATCAATAGAAGAACACTTACGAAAATACTATGCTAAAAATGATTACCAATCTTATAGTGATCTTTATCAAGCAACAATAGACAGTAATATTCTCTTAGCAGATGATTATCATACTAAAGCAGGTTTTATCTACATGGGGGATGGTCGATATGAGCAGAGTCTTGATGCACTAGAACATATTGCAGGTGAGAATAATATCGATGAAGCAAAAATTCGTGCTGATATATGTTACTTTCAAGGAAAGTACACTTGTTCAGCACGCTATTATGAAAAACTATACCAAGCAAGCTACAGTGTAGAACATGCTTCAAAACTTATAAACATTTATATTTATCTTGACCAAACCCAAAAGGCTCAACGACTTTATGATTATATAATAAGAAAACATCCTAACAATAAAGAACTACGAAATGTTGGAGAGAAACTTTCTGCCCTTAAAGAAAAGTATCTAATGGATAAAGAAAAAGCTTATGAAGCAAAAAAAGATATTCCAACATTAGAAAACTATGCTGTTGCCCTTTACTCTGTAGGGGAAAGAAAAAAAATGCAAGAAGTTTTAAGTAAACATAATGCAAATATGCCTACTAATGAGTCTCTTTTACTCGAAGCAAAGTATCTTATATGGGTTAATAAATCAAAGGAAGCTCTTGCCATACTCAAAAATAGCAATCTTAACAGTGATTTAAAAGCAAAACTCATGATGGGACAAATATACTCATGGGATCAAAAACATGATGAAGCCAAAGTATACCTTGATGAAGTTATTGCTAAAACCGAAGACAAACAACTACTCTATGATGCAAAAAAAGCACGTGCTTATGTCTATATGTGGGAGAAAGAGGATAAACTTGCCAAACAAGCTTTTCTACAACTTACAAACGAAAAACCTTCAGATAAAGAGGTTAAAGATGCTCTCATGGAACTTAATCATAATTACAGTGGTTTAATTCTTATGTATAAAAACCGTATGAAGGAATCTCATAAACCAGAAGATGTAAAACGACTAGCAGAAATCTACCAAAGCAACAAGCAACCTAAAAATGCCATCAAATACTTAAGAATATATGTTGAGCAAAATCCTGCCGATTTAGAAGCTACAAAAAATTTAGCACTTCTTTTAATAGGAGATAAAGAATATTATGAAGGATTTGGATATTTAGAGTACTATGCTGCACAAAAACAAGATGCAAAAAGTAGTATCATCCTAGCCCAAAACTATTACTGGAGTGGTTTTTCTAAAGAAGCACTAGATGTACTTGATGGACTTTTGAAAAAAGAATCTGAAAATGACGAAGCAATAAAACTAAAAGCTAAAATATTAAAAATATCACCACGCTTCACCACCAGTAATAGTGGGGAAACTATTGGTATGTACTATGATACTTTAGGAAAAAGCCAACTCGAAATAGCGGACAACTTATACTTTAATTCTCACTATAAATCTTCTTTAATGTATTTTGAAAACTATCTTCAGAATAATCCTTCTGATTACAAAGCAAGATATAGATATGCTTTTGCTTTAGAAAATGCAGAAGAATATGGTAAAGCCGAAGGTGAGTTTGCATTAATGTTCTTGACAAAAGATTCTGATGAGCTGAAGTACCATTATGCATATAACCTGATGAAAAATCAAAAGTATGAAGAAGCAAAAAAACTTTTAAAGTCTCTAAAAACTACAAGTTATCAAGCTCTTTCAAAAAATTTAACACAATTTTTAAACACTTGGAAGAAAGATTGGGAATCACTTCAATTTAAGAGATATGCTGATAATTATTCGTCAACTTACCAAAACAACCAAGCATGGGCATTTAAAAAACAAAATGTATTTTCAGCAGTTAATTTTATTAAAGTCTCAGTTATTGATCCTATTTACAAAACTCTTGAACAAAATAAGTATCAAATCAAATTTTTCCAAGATTATAAAACAAATAAGAAATCAGATAAAGGCTACAAAACTATAGAAGTGGACTGTCAAGAGAAGCAAACAGAATGTAAAATTATAAAAGAGACTTGGCAAAGAGGAACATACAATAAATCATTGTTATTAATTCCATCAATAGATAATGCACTTGAAGAGATAGATGTAAGAGAAAAAAATCCTCTTGCATTTTTAGATCTCAAAAAAAAAACTCTTATTACGGGCAAAAAAACTCCCCCAAAGCAATCTAGCAATAAATATCATGATATTGTCTTAGCTCCAGGAGCAGAGAAGTTATACAAGCCTACAACTTATACTTTTCATGAAGTTTATGCAAGTACAGATAATGCTGATATATTTTCAAAATCTCTTCAAGATAAAGCCTTAGTCTCTACAGAAAATTTAAATTATTTACTAGCACAAGGATATTATTTTGAAGATAGTCAAGGTATTGTCTTTAAGAGTGGAGGTTTATTTTATAAAAGACGTAAAATTACAGATGAAATTGAAGTTGCCATTGATGGTGGATATGTCAGCCTTGAACAAAAAGATCTTAAAAAATATAGTGGTGTGCAATATGGAGCTTCACTATTTTATAAACATTTTATGCTGCGTTTAGGTATCAATCAATTTCAAGATTTTACAGAATTAGTTCCAACATTAAAATATGAACACACATACGGTATGCATAATTATGCTCTTGAATACACACGACAGAATGCTCTTTTTTACAACTACTCTATCAATGCTTATGAGAAAAAAATCAAGGCAGATTACTTTAGTGTTACCGATTATATTGTCTTTGAAGATAAAACAAGCCTTTGGATGAATGCATATATAAATAGTTACAGTAACAGTGATATAGAAAGAACTGCTCAATTTGATTGGCATTTCTATCGTGACACAGCATTTACTCCAGCTTTTACTTATGATGTTGCACTTGAGGGCTGGTACACAGGCCACACAAAACAGCATACTGATTTTTACTCACCTGGTTTTAGTGACTCTACTCTTATAAGAATTGACCCTCAATATATATTTTCAAAATATTTTGGATTGCGTTCTAAATTTGGCATTGGTTACTCTTATTCAGATGATATTGTTCCTTATAAATATGGCTTATGGGGCTTTGGAAAGCCTATAGTTGATATGTCTTACCTTCTTGGTTGTCAAAGAACTAATACAGCACAAGTTGCAGGAGCCGGTGCTGGCTACTACTCTACTGAATGTGAAATAAGCTTGGAGTATGAATGGTAAAAATATTTCAAAAGATTTTGTTTGTATTAACTATGGTAGGTGGTCTATACTTAACATATTTGAGTATAGACCATTTAGAAGCTATTTACATAACTACAGCTAGTTCTTTTATACGATTTGGTGTTATATTTATATTTGCTTTTACACTTTTTATTGTTATTAGATATCTTGCTTTAATGTTCTTCTCAGTAATTCAAACTATTCAAACATCTGCTGATGAAAATCTTAGCAATACATATTCAGAACTCGTGACACTCGTTGTCCCTTGTTATAATGAAGAAGAAGTCATTGTTCCTTCTCTAAGAAGTATTACAGAGCAAACTTATCCAAATATTGAAATAATTGTTATAGATGACGGAAGTAAAGACGATACATATAAACTAGCAAAATCATTTGAGTTTGATAATGGTTATAAAAGCTTAAGAGTAATTTCTAAAGCTAATGCAGGAAAATCAAAAGCTTTAAACTATGGAATTGCACAAGCACAAGGAACTCTTATCTGTACAGTTGATGCAGATTCAAGACTAGATAAGTTTGCTGTTGAGCTTCTTGTACAACGTTTTAGAGATCCAGATATAGCAGCTGTTGCTGGTACAGTAAGTGTTGTAAATACAGATACTTTTATCACAAAATTACAGGCTCTCGAGTATATCGAAGGTTTAAATATGGTTAAAAACGGGCAAGCTTTTCTAAAACTTGTAAATATTATTCCAGGTCCACTTGGCATGTTTAGAAAATCTGCAATGAAAAAAGTAGGTTATTATTCGCATGACACTTATGCTGAGGATTGTGACATCACCCTTTCTCTTATAGCAGAAGGTTATAAAATCGACTTTGAACCTGATGCTATAGCCCACACAGAAGCACCGGAGAATCTCCTTGATTTGCTTAAACAAAGATATAGATGGACAAGAGGAATCCTACAAGCCATTAGAAAGAATAAACGATTTTTGTGGCATGTACGAGGCAATGCATCTATTTCATTTGTAATGTGGTACATGCTTTTTGAATCTATTTTTTGGCCATTTATCCAAATATGGGGTGATATATTTATGATTTATTTAGCTTTAACAACTGGTACTAGTCAACTTTTACTCTTTTGGTGGATATTGTTTACCGTACTCGATATTGCAGGGGCAATGTATTGTTTATTGCTTACAAAAGAAAAATTATCTTTAGCTGCTTATTCTACTATTTATCGACTAGCATTTATTACCGTTATTAATATTGCGAAAATTTTTGCTACAATAGAGGAATGGTTTAATATAGAGATGAGCTGGGGAAAACTTGAAAGAAGAGGGAGAATAGGATGAATTTATTATCATTTTTATCATTTTTGATATTGGCTATTACATTACTAACAATGGTGTTTGGTGTTATCGCATACTTTTTATATAAGGCAAGAGAAAGAAAAAAAAGAGTTATAAATTTAGAATATGAGGTTATTTTAGAACGAGAGAATGCACAAATGCTTTTCTTTACGAAGGAATAAAATGTCAACTTCTCTTATACTAACTAAAAAAGTACATGATTTTTATGGAGCGAAATTTGTAATAGCTTCACTCTTGATATTTCTTGCATTTGGATATACAAACTACTATCTCATTGAGAATTATTTTGCCAACTCATTTTTAAATACTGATACATCAAAGCAAGATATATATTTTTTAAAGTCTCATTCCTTAGATAAAATGTTTGAAAAAGAGACTTTAAATGTTGATGAATATCAAAAAAGAGTGACATACTTCAAAGACTTATCAATAAAAAATAACTTTAAGCCGCTTGATTTATATATCGAAAATTTAAAGTCACTTAAGAAAGATTCTATTGTAATTGGACTCGACATGATGTCTCTTACAACAGATGAAATGGAGAGTATTACTAATTTTGTAAATAAAGGTGGTAAGCTAATCTTTAACTATACAAGCGGATTTTTAGATTCATCTTTTCAATTTAGAAAAAATCATCTTGTTAATAGAATTGCTGGACTTAGTCTAAATCCTAATGCAAATACTCTTAGTTTTAAAGCTAATGAACCAGGTTTTATGTCTACACGGTTACTTTCACCTATAACTACATTTTTGCCAAAGGGGATGTCCCTAGACTTTACTTTGTACGATCCTCTTCCCTTGTTTATAACACCAAAAACACTCGATGCTGATGCCTATTTAACAAACTGGTTAGAAACAAACTACATGCATATTGATAATGGACGTGAGTTGTCTACCGAAGAAAGTGGTGTACTCTGGCACGGAACTAAAGGAAATGGGAAGTGGGTCTATTTCAGTTTCCCTAGTTATGTTTTTTTAGGAGACAATCCTAAAGAGTATGAAAATCTTTTTAAAGGAATGTTAAACTATTTAAAAAAGAAAATATCAATTATGCCATATACTTACATAGATACTAAAAATGCTATTTTTGTATCTGAAGATACTGAGTACCGCTATCCAAATTTTAAGCAATTTTCAGATGTATCAAGAAAAAATCATTTTCCTGTTACAGCTTTTTGTGTTGCAAGTTTAGCAGAAGAGAATAATGATTTAACAAAAAAAGTAAGTAAAAATAAATACATCGAAATTGCCTCTCATAGTTTTGACCACAAAAAGATAGTAGGTGAAAGTGATGAAGTGTATAGAAAAAATACTATTGGTTCGAAAGAGTCTTTAGATAAAATCATTGGGCATGGCATTATAGGTTTTAGACCTCCTAGAGAAGAGGTAGATGAAAAAATGATTATGCTTCTTAAAGATGGAGGCTTTAAATACATCTTCAATGAGAGAGAAAATCGTTTAGCTCCATACTATAGAGATGGTATTATGGTTATACCAAGGGTCGCTACTGATGATTACTCATACCTTATAAATTTAGATTGGGACTCGGAACATATTTTACAAGAAATGATACATCAAGCAAATGTTTTAGTAAACTTAAATGGTATATTTACGATGAGTGTTCACACACACCTTATGGCTTTTGGTTCCAATATTAGTATAATTGATAAGTTTTTCAAATATGTAAACAGTCAAAAACATATGGTTCCTATGAATGGTGCTATGATATATGAACGGCTTGATGCAAAAAGGAATATGAGTGTTGAAACTACAAGATCTACTAAGAACTTTATTGTAACTTTCAATAATGATAATCCTCGAAGTGTCAAAAATGTTCATTATGAAATTATCGTTGATCCAAACATAAAAATCACAAGTGTAGAAAGTGAAATAATTGGTGTAAAAACAACTCTTACACAAGAAACAAAAACAAAATATATTCTAAATATAGACTCATTACAAGCTAGATCTCAAATTATTCTTTTTTTAAATTATGATGAAACTTATTAGTCTACTCTTTATTCTAGTTGCTCCTCTTATCTCCTCCATGCTTATAAGTGCTGGAGGATATGATGTTTCAAAATCAACAAGTCAATACACTTTTAAACATTCAAAACCAGCTATGATAAATGTAAATATTTCTGAAGTTCTATGTAAACAATCTCCTAATGTGAACTCTATTACAATGTGGATTACAAAAGATTGGGAAGAGTGTTGGTATGATGTAGATAACACTCAAAAAGAACTAATAGACAAAGGGTATACTCCAGTATTTTTATTTTATTGGTTTGCTGATGAAGTTTCTGTAGAATTTGTAAAGAAAAATGAAAAAGCTTACTTCAAAACAATGCAAAAATTTTTAAAATATCTTAAAAAACTACATGGGAAAAAAATCGTTGTACTTAATCCTGAATACAATATGGCTGGTGTAGGAGAATGGGATGGTATGAATGATATTTTTTTAAAAAGTTATGAAATTCTTAGAGAAGACCCACAGGTTATTGTCGGTCCTTGTGTTGGTGATTTTGGTGATTATTCAAAAACAAATGAACCAAACGAATGGAAATGTTTTGATAAATCACTTCAACGATCAATTAAAAAAGCAGATTTTATTGCTTTTCAAGAGATGAGAGCACTTACTAAAAATACAAAACAAGAGATACTCAATACACCAAAACGTTCATTAAATTTTGCACAATACCTTAAAAAAACTTATCATAAACCTACGATGCTTTCATACCTTGCTATTTCAACCTATGGAAAAGATGGAGATAATATACAAGCTGATGTATATAAAGAGTATGTAAAGCTTCTGCCTCTTATGCAAGAAAAAGGGGATTTACTGCTATTTGGAACTTTTCATTACTTTGATTATCCGGGTCATGTTGGATACTTTAATACTGCTGAAGAATATTTTGGTCTTCTCAAAAAAGATGGTACACCTAAACCTTCATTAGAATACTATAATAAGTTACACTAAACCTACTCGTTGTAAAAACCAAAAACCTGAAATACCTATTGTAGCAAAAGAAAGAACTTTTATAATTCTGCTCTTATATCTTAATCTTGATATCAAATAGAGTGGTAGCAAATAACAGACAATGACAAATACCTGTCCCAGTTCTACCCCAAGATTAAATCCAAATAGTGCTACTAAAAATGACAAAGTACTGCTGACTTGTGCAATGGTTAAAACATTTGCAAATCCAAAACCATGCATCAATCCAAATCCAAAAACTATTGTATAATTGATATGTTTATACATCTTTAAAAAATTCAATACAGCAACAATAAAAATACTCAATGCTATAGCACTTTCAACAACTACAGTGCTTGGAATATATATACCAAATCCAGAAATAAATAGTGTTAAAGAGTGTGCTATTGAAAATGTCGTAACAATCTTCAATAGCTTTATATAAGAGCCATTTAACATAAAAGTAGGGATAAGTATCATTAATATAAAAAGAAGGTGATCTACCCCATCTAAAATGTGTATAACACCCTCTTTTACAAAAGTTAACAATCTCTGGTACTGTGTCACTTTTTTAGAACTAAATGTATAGTGTTGCAGTTGATTAGAAAGAACAAAGTCTCCCTTATCCTCTCCTAAGTGAATAATAAGTTTATGATTTTTTTCAAATTCAAAAAACATGTCATACTTTATAACAAGACCATCAAGTTCTACATTCTTAAATAATTTATTAAATTGCATATATGTTTGGTCTTGATAACGGTGAAAAGTAATCTTTGATGCATCAAGAGAAAGAGGTATATCTCGATAACTTAAAAAAATATGTTGTTTTATATAATCAATCATAAACTCTTTATGATTTCTAAGTTCTTTATAGGAAACTATTTCATTATGATTATCATCAATAAAACTATACTGTTCTTCAAACAATCTCGTTTCTATTTCTAAATTAAGGGTGATACTACGATTGGCATCATGAGGATTAAATTGTACATAGTTCTCTTTGAGCTGATGTGCATGTACTATGACTACACTACACATCAAGAAAAAAATAAGTTGATTAAGAAGTTTCATTTACCTTTATATATTAACTATCACTATTAAAGACATCACTAGAATAAATCTTTTCTTCAACATCTTCTAAGATTGTATCCCTTCTATTTGTAAGGATTACATCACTCATCTGTTTAAATGCATCTAAATCTTTTATAACCTGCAGACCTGAAAAATTATCCTCTTCTAGTACAGGTTCATATATAACAACTTTTATACCTTCTTTTGCGATACTTTTCATAATATCTTGTATAGCAGATGCTCTGAAGTTATCACTACCTGATTTCATAATGAGCCTATATACACCAACAGTTTTTGGTTTTTTGGCAATAACACTATCAGAAATAAACTTTTTTCTTGTTAGATTAGAATCAACAATAGCTCCAATAATATTAGAAGGAATACCTGCATAATTTGCTCGTAACTGCTTCGTATCTTTTGGCAAACAATATCCACCGTATCCAAAACTTGGATTGTTATAGTGAGATCCTATTCTTGGATCTAATCCAATACCTTCAATAATTTGTCTACTATTGAGTTTATTTACTTGTGCATATGTATCTAGTTCATTAAAAAACGCAACTCTCATTGCAAGATAAGTATTAGCAAATAGTTTAATAGCTTCTGCTTCTGTAGAATCAGTTAAAAGAATATCAACATTTTCTTTTATAGCTCCTTGTGCTAATAATAAAGCAAACTTCTCTGCTCTTTTAGAGTTCTCACCAACAACAATTCTACTTGGATGAAGATTGTCATATAAAGCATGTCCTTCTCTTAAAAATTCAGGAGAAAAAATAATATTTGAAGTTTTAAATTGCTCACTTATTTTCTTTGTATAACCAACTGGTACTGTTGATTTAATAACCATTATTGCTTCAGGATTAATTTCTAATACATCTTTAATAACCATTTCTACAAGTGATGTATTAAAATAATTTTTTTCTGAATCATAATCGGTAGGTGTTGATATAATAATATACTCTGCACCATCGTATGCTTCATTTTTATCTAAAGTCGCTTTAAAATTTAAATCTGCTGTAGCGAGATATTCACTAATCTCTTTATCTTCTATTGGTGAAATTTGATTGTTTAGCATTTCTACTTTTTCTGCCACTACATCAAGTGCAACAACTTCATTGTTTTGTGCCAATAAAATCCCATTTGAAAGACCTACATACCCTGTCCCTGCGATTGCTATTTTCATACTATTATCTATCTCCTTTTAATTTTAATATCTTTGTAATACCTGTTTCGCTGCAGCATCATCTCCCAAATCTATATACAACAATGCGATTGAAAGTACATCTTTACTAGATTTCATTCCATTCATGCGTCTTAGTGCTGCAGATGCTCGCTGATAATCTCCAGCCTGATATGTACTTAAAGCATAAGCATATATGTCTCTATTTGATTCTCCAAAATATCGATTAGACTTGCCAAATAAATCTTTTGCTTCACTATACTCTCCAACAAAGTAAGCACACCATCCTTGCATATTTACAACATCTCGTTTTTTGTTGCTTTTTTCCATCATATGACTAAAATTATAACAAACTTCATAATTTTGACTTCGATAATAACGATAAAGTTCTCGCTCATCATTTGTCATATTTTCTGGATTTTTCACTGATGAGGCTTTAAGGTACATATTATCTCTACCTATCGAATTTTGATATTTTTTTGCTTGATGTAGATATGATAGTGCTATTTCAATATTTTCATGTCTATAAAGCTCTCCGATGTTTAAATAAAATATTGCCTTTTTATGATTATTAGAGACTTTGGTTATAGAGTTAATTGCTCGTTTTATATCATTATGTTCCACATTAAGATAAGCATCACATTGATTAAATAATTCTTCTTGCTCTAAGGCATTAAATTTTAAATTTTTTAATCTTTCACTACAAGATTGATAATTATAATTTTGAAAATCATTAACTGCCAACACATATTCTACTTCCACAGAGTCTTTATTGGATTCAATTAATTGTAATGCAATATCTTTTGCTTTAGAAAATTGAGATTGCTGTTCATATAAATTCATCTCAAGTATTAGTATATTGACATCTTGGGGATAGATACTTTTAGCATATTCAAGAGTATACTTTGCTTGTGAATATTCCCTTCGATTAATATTTTGTTCTATACTTAAATAGATATCATTTAAATATGAATTTGTGCCTTTTGTTACCGTTAATTTTGATGCTGATTGATAAGTAGTTTGTGCTCTTTTATGCTCTTCTTTTTTGAGTAATATAGCATTTTTTTTATCGAATTTTTCTTTTTTTACTGAATATTGTTCCTCTTTTTCATTCACTAAAGCTAGTAGTGTTTCATTTTCACTTGCATATTTATCTACAATTTCATGTGCTTGCTTAAACTCACCCTTTTCTAATTTTGGGTTTAAATAGTTTAAAAGATTTACATCATATAATTTTTTTGCTTTACTATACTGTCTATATTCACTTAAGACATCTAAAACATCTTTATATTTTTTGTTTTTATCTAAAGCCAAAGAATAAGCATAAGCATGCTCGTAGCTATTCTCTTGTTTATAATAATTTTTAAAAATATTTTCAGCTTTTACATAATCTTTATTGTCATAGGCAGTATATCCATAATAAAAATAGTTACTTTTTTTAGTCCCTTTTTTTATAATTTTTCCCTCTTTATCTTTGACAATAAACTCGATTCCAGCTTTTTTAAACTGTTCACTTATAGCTTCTAATGCTTCAGTTGTATTAACATCATTACATAATACAGAAACTTCTCTCGTAGTTTTTTTCACATAACATACGAAACCTTGTCCATTTAACTTATGTGCTTTTGCTCTTGCAATATTTACATATGCTTCTTGTGCATGATACACTTCAAAGCTAGCCTCAATACTTTTCCCTTCACTCAAGCTAGTTGTAAAAATAAATAAATATATAAGTGTTCTAATGTTTTTTATAGAAAATAACAACTTAAAAGGTCCTTGTTAGTATAAGTTTTCTTCATTATCATTAATTTTTTTCTCTCTTTTTTGTTGAGTGTCTGAAGTTCTATATTCATCTACACCTATCTCATCTCTCCAAAAAATTTCTTCATCTATATTTTCTGACTTTTGCACAACTTTTTTTTGTTCCACTCTTTGTTTAACTCTTTGTGTCGTATTTACACTTTTTCTTGGCTCAATTCTTTCTTCTTGCTCTACTTGATTATTATTCTTATTTGTGTATTCATCTTCATCTGTATGTAAGGGTACAAAACATTTCTTGCAGTCATTCCATAAAGAATTTGCATCTGCATTACTTTCATAATGGCTGTCTTCTCTTTTATAGCTTCTATTGTTTTTAGTACTTGATACTTTATCTTGTGAAGCATTACGATAATGCTTTGTTGTATCTTCTAGTAGTTTATCATCGTAATCTGCACGAGTATTACCTTCTTGAACCTTTTGTGATTTTGATTCATTTTTAATGAAAATGGCTTGCTCTTTCAAAAAATCACATTTTCTTATATATGCATCCCTATCTAAACGCTTAATTTTGTCAAAATTATGCTGTGCATCAGAGTACTGTTCATAATCGCCTATTCTCAAAACATAGTAATCACCTCTTGGTTCTACTCGTAAATCATTAAATTGATTATAAACATGATTGTTTGCTTCGTTAAGGATATAATTACGTTCAGACTTATTGCTTGTTGCCACCTGTACACAATAATTTGCTTCAAGTGATGATAGTGAGATAAATAACAAAAAAATGAATAATTTCAAATTAAACTCCAAATTTAAAATATCAATGCATCATAGCAATGATTTAAGATTTTTATACAAAAACAATGCTATAATACCCAAATTAGTATAAATTATAACTATGCAAAGGTTTTTTTTTGAAACATATTCTTTTCTCATTGATTTTACTCCTGCTCCCAAGCTTTCTCTTTGCAGATGGCTACAGTATCTTTATAGATCGATTTGACTACAAGAAGCAAAATGAAGCTAAAATAAGTCATGTGTTACAAGATGTAGCTTATCCATCAATCAAAACTCAGAACAATCAAATATATATTTATAGTGGGAGATTTAAAGATTTCACTTCAGCAAATAAACTACTTCAAATGACAAAATTAAGGTACAAAAATGCTGCTGTTGCTTCATCTAATGGTACTAAACGCTACTACGGTACTCCCCTATTCTCTCCTGTAAAATCAGAAAATGTTCCTCAACATAGTAACTTGCTTTACTGTGTAAAAGTTTATGAAGAGACTATTAGTAAAAGTAATCGTGACAAGACTAAGATAAACTACATTTTAAATAAACTTCCAGATACTTCTACTGAACAAAAAGGGGATAAGTTTATTATCTATAGTGGAAAATTTAAAGATCAACATGTTGCAAATACTATTGCAAAATTATTGCAAAAAGATTTTAGACGAGCTGAAGCTACGGTATGCCAAAATCAAAAAAATTCTATGTCAACAAAATATCCTCGCCGTGTAATGGGCACGAAGTATCGACACAATGAAGAACCTATTTATGAGAAAAAATTTGATATTTTAATGCTTGATGATAATGGTTATATTCATAAAGATATTCGCTCTAGTAAAAGATTAATGTATAAAGAAATTGTCAAAAAATCTAATCTTTCCAATGGACTGATTGAGGAAAAAGCAACTCCTCTTGATAGTTTTTATTTAAGAACAAACATAGCATATGATACAAAAAATACTGATTCAGCCTATGATATACGAGTAGAATTTGATATCTTTCAACAAGGCTATCATGAGAATAAAGAGAAAGTACAAAAAATAAATTTAAAAAATAAGATTGCTCTTTATAAAACATTAAAGAATATAGAAGTGCTTCAAAAAGCACAAGAGTATTTGAAAATTAAAAAATATAAAAACTCGATAATACAGTCAGGATTAGCATTACGACTACAAGTAGCAAAAGAGCATCGTGATAATGCAAAAGAAAAATATGATAAAGGTATTTTAATACAATATGAGTATGATAAATATAAATTATCTTTACAAAACATAGATGACGAGCTAATACTCTATGAAAGTATGAACCTTGCCAAAATTCCATATGACTTATGGATGCTTCTAAACAAGATTGAGGAGGTACATCTAATCAGTGATTATAAACTCTTGACATTTTTTGAAGAAAACACGATTGATGCCCAACTTTCACAAGCTATACAGGAAGAAAAATTGTTGACTGAGGGTAGCTGGAGAGATAAACTTCGAGTTAATGTTTATACTGGTATTAAAAAACAATATGTTTCCCAAGACCAGTCACTGATTGGTGTTGAAGCAAAAATCCCTTTTAGTATTTTTGTAAATGACAGAGAAATTCAAACCCTTCAGAACCAAACAGAACTTGAGCAAACAGAACTTGCACATTCCCAAGCAAGAGAACTTCTCCAAGATGAAGTAGCTGACTTTAAATATAGACAACAAAGGTTAAAAACATCTATACGAGAGCTTGCTAGGCTTAAACAACGTATAATAGACCTTAAAATGATAGATAGTTCTGCATTCTCTGTCTATGCCAATATAGATTTTGCAACAAGACAAAATAGTATTGATAAGTATTTACAACAATATGAAGATATTCAAAAAGAAAGATTAAATGCATATAAAGTTTTAGTAAACATAATGCACCTAGAAAGAATTAAAAATGTTCAAGAACTATTTGAATACCCCGTAGATCCTACTCAACCAAGATATTAAACTTCTTTTTTTAGTACCTCTAGGGTGCTACAAAAATCTCAAATACTCGCAAATATTAGCTCTACAAATCATTATTGCTATCCTGCAGCAAACTATGGTGACAAGATTATGGGCAAAACAATAAAGAATTAATTACCTTGTGTAGCTTTAGCGGAAGGAGTAATAGTAATCTTTTTAACTATATTTCTAGGACCATCAGGAGATGCCCATGTAGCATTTAAAGGTGCATTTGTTATTGGATCCCATTTATGATAAGCAGGGATATCAAATATGATATGTTTCACCAAATTATCATGATCATATCCACCATGAAAGTTTATATCTACCCCCATCTTTAAATCATGAATAAGATTGTTTGCACTACTCCACTGTAGTGTTAAATGGCGTATATTTTTTATGGTAGACTCACCTATTTCGGAACTGAATGCTCGTGCTAAACGAACATATCCAGTTCCTTTTTTCCCTTTATTCCATGCACCATCTATATAAAGTTTTGTTGCTCTACAGTTAAAAACATTTTCAAAAACTAGAGGATGTCGTCCTGCATTTAAAATTTTTACATTCTCAACATTTGAATTTGCTACATATTCCAATCTTACTAAATCTACTAAATAATCAGAAAATAAATTTTGATATTTTCCTCGTGTTTCTTCAATATTTTCACCATCTATAATCTGTTTTATCGTAAAATTTTTGAGGGTTACATGTTCAAGCATATCAAGAGCATAAATTTCTGCATCTTTTTCACTAAATGTAGTACTCAATGCATTACCTAAAAACGCCAAATCATCTTTATACGACACAATGGAAGTAATTTCTTGGCGTAGATAAGGGTATTGTTGATTCCAAATTTTGCTCTTTATAGATGCTAAAAATTTCTTATCATTTTTCTCTCTAATTTTAATCCATTTTAAATTTTTTATTCGCTTAAGTCTTGCATAAAGAACACTATCTTTATAATGAACATTCTTTTTTAAGTACCCTATCCTGTTCATCTTTGTTCCCTGCACATAAAATGCAGCCACATCTTTTGCAATAAGATGAGAAACTATAATAGTTTTTTCTTTTGAGGCACCCTGTATTGTTATATTCGATTTTCTAATATTAACGCTATGATATAAATCTAAAACTCCTTCTGGGAGTACTATGATATCCCCTTTTTTTGCCTGTTCTATTAGCATATTTAATGCTAAAGAGTCATCTTCATCATCATTGGGTATTATGCCATGTTGATTAGCATATACAAATTGCTCTTTTTTCATCTTGAATACATCTTCTTTTGTAAGGTCAAAGTCTGGAAAAGCCATGGCATTATGAGAAAGCAACATAATATATATAAAAAGTACATACGAAAATGTCATCAAGTAGTCAGGCATATAATTAAATAAGGGGTGATCAATCTTTGCAATACTATCATCATTACTTTGCACATCATTACCTTTAGACCATTGTTGATCAGAGAGATGAAAGAGTGCCTTAATCTTCACAAAAGAACCTAGCCATTGGGTATATAGCATCAAAGGAATTGTTCTCATGGAAACAGGATGTCCATTATATGCAATAATAATAATCTGAAAAATACGAACATAAAGAACCCAAACTATGTAGAAAACAAAATAAAAATATACTTTTGACAACCCCAATATAATAGCTCCCGTTATTCCAACAAGAGATGTCCACATAGATATACGCTGATCTAAAATAGCCCACCATATAAAAAAACTTTTAATTCTCTTTGGTCCAAGTGCCAATGCACGATCAGAGTTTCGTAGTGTATTTCCATACCATCTATATGGAAGAGAACGACTTAAATCCAAAAAATCTGCATCACGACTCTCCAGGGAGTAACATAATGTATCAGGAAGATATCTCATTTTCCATCCAGATGAAAGAAGATTAAACCATGTTGTCTTATCATCTCCCATCAAAAATCTAAATTTACCATTCATTACTGTTGTAATAATATCATTTTCAACTTTAGTAATAAACTTATCCTGCACAATAAGATCTGTTCTGTACGCCGAGAGTCTTCCTGTAAGTGTTAATACTTTATTTGACAATGAATGTGATTGAAATAGAAGATGTCGTTGTCCAAACTTCAAGTTGAACCAATCTTTATACCAGTTAGAATTTGTATGAATAAAAGCAGCTTCATTTGTCGTTAATGCACCCAGTTCATGATCTATCGCGAAATGAGGCAATAATTTTTGAAAAAAGCCCTTTTCTAAATAACTATCTCCATCCATAAAGAATGTTACACTATTATAATCTTGTTCTTTTTTATAATATCTTCTTGCAATAGCACGCATAGAATGACCCATCGCCACCCTTTTCCCTTCTTTTTGATGCTGAAATACAAGTTCTACTTTATCATATGCATAGTGAGCTTTACATGTTTCATAAATAACCGAATCTTCTTGTGGGTCACCTGAGGTAGACACTATAATAGTAGCACTTGAAGGGACAGTTGATAATTCATTCATTATCGACTTAAATGTTTCAATACTTACCCATGATTCTTCTTTATATGAAGGAATAGAAAAATAAAGGTGATCTGGATATTTTTTTGACTCATCGAGATTGGCAATTTTCTTTTTCAAACGAGGGAAAACCACTTTAGCATAAATAAATGCTCTAGCAAAGTTTAACAATAGCCAACCATATCGCCAAAGAGCAAAAAACCCTAAAACAAGTAGTGATTCATTTTTAGCATAGTAGAGATAAGGCATCATTGTATAAAAGAGTACAGAGGCTATAATCCCATAGAACAAAACAGGTTCTACTAAACTTATTAGCCCGTCTCGTCTACCAAATCTTTTTTTAGGAAGTCCCATAATATTACCTACAGAAGAGGTCTATAAAACCATACTTTTACTCTATCATTAAGTTGTAATCTTAATTCTTTATCATCAAAAACGATTTGAACAGTAACTTCTTTTAAACCAACTTCACCAGTAATCTCTGAGTTAGTATTTAAAGAAAGATTACCCATCGTTTGAACGTGAGCAGTATATGTTTTATTTGTCGTATCAGAATATACTTTCACTACCATATTTTTTGTAATATTAAGTGCTTCTTCTTGTTTTAGCTTACATACAACAAATGGAGGTTCATTAATCTCTATAACTAACACTTCACTGCTTGAAGTAATGAAATGCCCTGCATGGTACTTAATAGCATACACCTCTCCTTCAACTGGACTCAATACTCTTAAAGAATTTAATCTACCAATAAGTTCTTCTCTTTGAAGTTCTAGTTGTGTAATAAGACTAATCATACTTGCATTTGTATTTGGTGTGCTACTTACTTTAGAAGCAGAATTTGCCATAAGATTTCTATATCTATCTTTCTCTTTTAAATATTTTATTTTACTATCTGTTGCTATTGCTTCAAGTTTCTGTAAATCATATTTTGAAATAAGTCTATTATAAAAAAGTTCTTTTGCCGATGCATAAGCATTCTCATCTTTTGTTTTATCTCTTTGTAACTGATCTAGTATTGCTCTATTGTATGAGTAAGGAACTCGGTTAGATCTTCGTACTGGTGCACCTGCCGCTTTTAAATCAACTAACTTTCTTTCTAGAATATCTATCTTATTTAAAATCATTTGGTCATTTAAAGTAAATAATATATCATTTTGATATACTTTATCTCCTACACTTATATGAAACTTACTAATCTGTCCACTAGCCCCCGAAGACACTTTCATAAAGTTACCAGAAACAGTACCAATAGAACGATAAACATAAGATGTATTGTAAAAAATTGTCAATAACAAGACAATAAGTAGTATCACCCCAAGTCCAATATATAGCTTTGCACGTTTAGCAAAAGCTTTTTTAAAGGCGGTTTCCTCTGCATCACTAAATACAACTGATTCTTTAATAGGACTATCTATAATCGGCTCATTATAGATACTCATAATACCGTCTACTTGTTCTAGTTTCCCCTCTAGTGAAAGTTCTAAGAATTCTCTTAAAACACGTCTATTTTTTTCTGAGATTTTAGAAAATTCAAATCCGGACACATTGCCACGCTTAACTTTAAACAGCAACTTAACAGGAATTTCTAGTTTTGCATCTTGTAAAGAGATAATTAGAGCTCCATCCATTATCTCATCAACTTCTGGTACATAGGCAAGGTTGTCCACACCTACACCTGTCATAGACCAGTCTTTCGAGCGATATGCATGCCCTTTGATTACAACTGTTAGTGGTATGTCAACCCTGTGTGCACGACGCATTTGGTTAGATTCGAATTTAGCCATTTAATCACCTTGAATTTCACACTACAAAAAAAATTTTCTTTATTGTATCGAATTTCTACTTAATTATTGTTTTTTTGCTTATATTAAAATTCATTGATCTATCAAATATTATTATAGTGTTTTAGCAGTTCATTGAATATAACTATGCTTATTAAATAATAACTACTATAATAATGCATTTTAAATAAGGTTTTAATCATGTCTGTTACTATTGAACAAGCTCTTGAACTCATCTATACTTACACTAAACCTAAGTCTATAAAAATCATTCCTATAGAAGAAGCTTTAGGGTATATACTTGCTGAAAATATCACAGCAACACATAACCTCCCCCCTTATGATAACTCTGCTATGGATGGTTATGCTGTTAAAGTTGCAGATAGTGGAAAAAATGTTAGAGTAGAACATATAATCTTTGCAGGTGACAACTCAAGTGAAGTCCTTGTAGATACACAGGCTATAAAAATCATGACAGGGGCTCGCATACCCTTAGGAACACAATGTATAGTTCCTATCGAAGATACTATCCCCACAGAAGAAGGGGTCACCCTTCCTCAAAACCTTATTCTTTCTAAGCATATCAGACTCAGTGGGGAAGATGTAAAAAAAGGTCAAATGCTTTTACACCGTGGAGATAAAATTGATGCCCACCAAATCACTCTTTTAGCTTCACAAGGGATTAGTCACATCAAGGTGCATAAAAAACCTCGTGTAGCACTTTTTGCCTCAGGGAATGAACTAAAAATGCACTTTGAACAAGTGACAGAGTATCAACTCTATAACACAAATACTCCAACACTTTTAGCTCGTGCTCAAGAGCTTGGCTGTGAAGTAGAATTTATAGGAACTGCTCAAGACACACTTATAGACATTAAAGCACATATTCAAGGGGCACTAGAGTGTGACTTGGTAATTACATCTGGTGGTGTTAGTGTAGGCGATGCTGACTTCACTAAAGAAGCTTTTGGTGACTTTGGTTATGACATCTTATTTGATAAAGTAGACATAAAACCAGGAAAACCAACAACTTTTGGAATTATTGGGGATACTGTAATCTTAAATCTGCCAGGAAATCCTCTCGCAGCTGCTATTAACTTTGAGCTTTTCGGGCAAAGCATTATCCATGCAATGAGTGGAGCAAAATCAAAATTTATACAGCCTATCAAAGCAAAAATGAAACATGACTATAAGTTACGAGCCGGTCGTCGTTCTATTGTCCCTGGTGTTTATGATGGAGAGTATTTTGTCGTGTGTGAGCATTTTGCTCCAGGCATGGTTTCTCCTCTTGCCTATGCAAATGCTTATGTTATGATAAGTGAAGAGTGTGGACTCTTAAGTGCAGAAGCTCAAGTGAACATCATTTCGACAAAGTTTAACTTTACTTCAACTCAGTTTGTCAGCTTAGTGAGCGGTTAAACACTCTGGGGATTTACAAAGTTTTTGTTACGTTTGAGCTTTTCATAAAGTTCACTATCTGCCCAATCATTTTTAACTTCATCTGAAAAAATAATTGATTCTAAGTTAATTTCACCCATATTTTTTGAGTATGCATCTTCCCTAAAAGCTTGTGCATAACCGGTCTGTGTTTCATGCACTATTACGGAATTTAGTTTTACCTCTTTTTCACCATTGACAGTTGAAGTAAGTTGCAAAAGCTTATCTATCATCACAAATATTACTCGTGAAAACTGCTCTGCTGAGGGAGATACAGGAAGTTCTACCCATCTATCTGAATGTACTTTCATGTCAGATATATATTTTGCACCATCACCACTCCAAAGTGTAATCGCATGATCAAAACTCTCCACAAGTGCTTTCATATTTTGCTTCATAAGTCCAAAATCATACACCATCTGCCCATTATCTAAAAAGTTAGACTCAAAAAGAAGTTCAACGATGTACGAGTGACCATGAAGTGAACTTCTGCATTTAACAGAGGAACACCCTCTCACAATATGTGCATTTTCAAATTTAAATTGTTTTCTAATTATCATCTTTTAAACACCTTTATTTGCATCCCAAACACGAATGTGTAGTCTATCACTAAAATTATAACCTTTACTCTTACAAAACTCTATAAGCGGTTCGCTATTTTTTTCTACTTCATCTTTGTTTCCACCTACGGGCATACAGTAAACTTTTGTTTTAGGAGAGTGGATAGTTATATCACTAATCTCATCTTCAAGCCCTAAGTCTATAGACTCGGCATCTATACTAAACTTAAAAAAAGCATCTTTTGCATTAGAAGCGATGGTGTAAATAACATCACCTCGCACTCGTTTATTAAGAGGTTCTTGTGAGTTAGAAAGCTTTACAGAAAGTGCAAAAATACACTTTTTATAGACAGGGAACTTAAGAAAATCAACATCCAAAGAGCCATTTGTCTCAAAAGTAATTTGATGACCTTTTGAAACTAAACTCTCTAAAAATGCAACAAATATTTCATCGTTAGCATAGATAAGTGGCTCACCACCAGTAAGAACAACATCTACAGCATTTGGGAGTTCATAAAGTTCTAAAATATTGAGAAGCTGACTTGTGTTTGTTATAGGTATCCAAGAGTGTACGAAGTGTTCTTTGTTGACTGCATAGACTGTATCACAGCCTACAACATCTGTTCCATCATCTGCTTTTTCATGGCATGCAAACCCCTCACATTTCATGTTGCATCCACCAAAACGAAAAAAAAGTGAAGGAGTTCCTGTATACTTTCCCTCACCTTGTATGCTATAAAAATGTTCAACTAAGTAAAGCAATAATCACCCACCAGTTTCATAAAATGCACGAGAAGAGATTTCATCATCTTCTCCACCCCAGCGATTTTTTTCTGGTTTTGTCCGGACAACTTCTTTTAACACAAGTGCTGCTCCCTTAATGTCACCATTTTTTATAGATTCGGCTATACTCATAGCTTCATCAAAGTAAAGACAAGGGATGAGATGACCTTCCGCTGTGAGTCTTATGCGGTTACACTGCTTACAAAAATCATCTTCATAAGGCTCAATAATTCCAAATTTATAACCATCTTCCATGCGGTAATAGTGTGAAGGAGAAGAACCATCAAAGCCTTCATCTTCAAACTTATATTTTGCTCCAAGAACTTCTAAGAGTTCTTTAGATTTAACTCCTGCGATACCCGCTTTGGCAAACTTATTTTCCATGTACTCTATAAAACGGATACTCATATCTCGCTCTTTACAATACTCAAGAACCTCGATAATCTCATTAAAGTTAACTGTTTTCATAGGAACCATATTTACTTTTACTTTAAGTCCTACTTTTAGTGCTTCATCAACACCAGCTAAAACATTTTTTAAAACATCTTTACCAGCTATCTCTTTTGCAACTTCGGGGATAAGAGTATCTATGCTAACATTGATGCGTTTAAGACCTGCATCTTTAAGTCTTTGGGCTGTGCCTTTGAGTAAAAATGCATTTGTTGTCATCGCTAAATCAATAGACGGTTCATAATCATAAATCATCTTGATAAACTTATCTAAATCTTCGCGTAAAAGTGGTTCTCCACCTGTTATACGAATTTTTTTAATCCCTTCATCTATGGCAACTTTCATAAATTCAAAAAGCTCTTCAAAAGAGAGTAAGTTCTCTTTTGGCACCCATGAAAATGGTTTCTCTGGCATACAGTATTGGCATCTAAAGTTACAGCGTTCTGTGACTGAAACACGTAAATAATCAACAACTCTGTCGTAGCTGTCTATGAGCATTTAACTCTCCTGCATGGTTTTATTGGTGATATTATACAGATTTAGTTTAAAAAAGAGATTGATGCAAATCATAAACAAAAAGTTTAATTTTTAGTTGCGATAACAACTGTATTAGCTATCAAATCATGTAAGCTGCGTTTATCTTTTCTGTAAAATGGAAATATAATTCCTATAAGTAGTGCTGCCGAGAGCAAAAACCCAACAAAACGCAGCCAGGCTTGAAAAAAGCCAATATTTTGCCCACTCTTAAAATCAACAACTTTTATTTGATAAGCTTTTTTACCTGGGGTCTGACCAAACTTATAAAGTAACACAGAGTAAATTAGCCCATACAAAAAAACACCTATAAAAGGTGCCCAATTAGAAGCTTGAAACTCATCTTTTCCATCTAAAACAACATAAGTAATAATGTAAAGAATAGGAATATATATCATAAACATATCTGTAATAAAAGCTTTAATTCTATCAGGAATTCTCGCATACATAAAAGTGTTTAATGGTGTTTGCATTTTTGTTTTTGCTTGTTTTTTTAGTTTTCTAAATCTCATAAACAAAATTATACCAAATACCATGTTATAGTTACCAATAAATCAAAAAAACGAGTAACATATTATTAATATAAATTATACTATAATTCGATTATCTAAAAAGTTAAAAGGAATGTAATATGTGTTTTAATGAAGGAATCGAAGATAGATTTATCAGAACAGTTGTTGGTTTAGGACTTCTAGTTGTTGGAGTTTTTATTCAAAACTACATCGTAATAACTGTTGCTGCAGTAGCTATGGGTACGGGTATTTCAGGTTTATGCCCCTTGTATAGTATCTTAAAGATTAACACTGGCTGTAAAAAAGACTAACTAAGGTATATTACGATATACTTCTGTTTCGAAAAATTTTAAAGAAAGTGGGTGATGTGATATGCCTGGTATCGTACTACGCCATGACGATAATTTTGATGCTTCTTACAGACGTTTTAAAAAGCAGACTGACCGTAACTTAATCGTTACTGAAGCTCGTGCTCGCCGTTTCCATGAAACGGAAACTGAAAAACGTAAGAAATTCAAAATTGCTTCTCGTAAAAAAATGCTTAAGCGTCTTTATATGATGAGACGTTATGAATCACGCCTGTAACAACTTGCTCTAAGCCTTAGGGCTTAGAACTTGTCCTCTAACTAAAACTCAACTCCTAACCCAACAATCATCTGAAAATCATTTTGCACTGGTTTAATACCATTATCTGAAGCTGTTGGACTTTTCACATAATCCCAAATCCCAGTTATATCAAAATCAAGCCAAGAAAAAAGTTCATTTTCTAAAACAAGAACCATATGGTGTTTGTGTTTTCCTGCTTCATTGGTTGTATAGGTAAGTTTGTAGTCATATTTCAGATCTGTTATATTATTTAGTTCAATCTCATACTTTGTACTAACTTCAAGAGCAGGAGAAAAAGCATTTTTCTTTGTTGCAGTATCTACTGCTGAGTGACTAGTATATACAAATGCAGGACCACCTGAAAAACTCCAAAACATTTTTTTAGTATCTAAGAGTGTATAACCCACACCGACACCTGCTGTAAGTTGTTTATCAATATTTTTAAACTTGTCTGTATAAAATTCTGCAAAAAGTGGTGTCCAAAAAAAGCGACGACTTAAGTAGACATCATATTTTTCATTAAAACGGTGATCATTAGAAATCTCGACACCTTCTTTAGAAGATGTTCTTCCCAAATATGTTAAAAGCAATCTTGATTCAGATGTCCTTCTTTGAAGGTTTACTCTTGCTGTATAATCTTGCTGACTGCTATTCCCTGTTCTAATATCTAAACCAATGTTTACTTTTCCACTCCATAGGTTTCGTTCCTCAGTGCCATCTGGAGCAAAAGAGACAACTTTGTCTTTGGTAAAACTATATTTTGTATCACCTTGAATAATCGTTAAGTTAGAATCTTTTAAACGCAACACCCCTTTAATAGATGCAATGTTCTCGATGTTTACACTCATAAGATGGTAACTCTTTATCTGTGTTACATCATCCAAATCAAAAGTATAAAGCCCCACTTCATTACTACTAAACTCTAACTGGTTGTTATATAATGCTTTGATTGTACCTCTAAACCATTCACCTGACTTTGTTTGCACCCAGTCATCTTTTTTAGGTGTTGGTGATAAGCTTTCCCATTTTGCTTCAAGTTTAGCTAAATCAACTTTTCCATTTGCATCCGTTGCTTCAAATACATCTTTTATATCAAGTGTCTTTTTAACTTTTTTATCGGACTCTTGTGCTATATTTCGGATGGCATCATCACTTAAACCAGATTTATCTTCAACAACCATAAGTTTGTCTTCTGCATTTAAAAGTAACAAGCTTATAAGCAGTATTATTAATATTTTCATTCTATAATTTTCCATACATTTCATTGTGAAACTTCAGTGCATATCTATCACTCATAGAGGCCATATAATCAGCTACAACTCTGTGCTTATTCCGACTCCCTAACTGTTTGTGATAAAATGCAGGAAGCATTTTTTCTTCTTCTATTAAACCTCTATAAAGCCCAATTATGGCCTGTTTACCTGCATACATCTTTCGTACAATATTTTTATGTTGATACATTTTACTAAAAAGTAATTTCTTAAGTTTTTTAAGTTTAGTTTCCAACTCTTTGTCCATGCCTATGGGAGTCAAATTATCTAACTCTTTAAGTCTTGGTGCTGAATAATCGAGTAAAGAGTATACAAGATGGTTAATAAGATGAGAACTAAATCTATAACGAAACATCTCATCATTCTCCTCTCCAACTCCTTCATCTCTTACCTTTTTTAGTATCTCTTGAACAAGTTCACTTGTCTTTAAATCCTCAAAACTAATAATCCCTGAATTAATACCATCATCAATGTCATGACTAACATAAGCTATCTCATCGGCACGGTCGACTACCATCGCTTCAAAAGAGGGATGCTTATCTAAGTCAAACTGCTCATGAATGAGAGGCGGTAAAAAAGATTTATGATAAGGGTACGAGTGTTTTAAAATCCCCTCAAGAGTTCCAAATGTAAGATTAAGCCCATTAAAACCTTTGTAGCGTTTTTCAAGATTGGTCACCACACGAAAACTCTGAAAGTTATGCTCAAATCCATTACTAAACCCATCTGCTTTTAAACACTCATCTAAAGTATCTCCACCAACATGACCAAATGGAGTATGTCCTAAATCATGTGCTAAGGCAATAGCTTCTGCCAAGGATTCATTGAGTCCAAGTTCAGATGTAATAGAACGAGCAATTTGCGAAACTTCTATGGAATGAGTAAGACGAGTACGAAAAAAATCGCCCTCATGATTTAAAAACACCTGCGTTTTATACTCTAGTTTACGAAAAGAGCCTGAGTGAATAATACGGTCTCTATCTCTAGCATAAGGATTACGAAAATCCTTATCTATTTTGTGAAATCTATCTGTAGCTTGCATTAGGCTTTTTTAATAAACTCTGTTTTTAGGTAAATTTTTGTTCCATTTACACGACCTTCAACATGGTCATCCATATCATTTGGAAGAGCAATACGAGTAACAGTTGTACCGCGTTTTGCAGTAAATCCTGCACCTTTTACATCAAGGTCTTTTAAAATCACGATACTATCACCTGCGAGAAGCTCTACTCCATTTGCATCACGAAAAGTCACCTTGTTTGCTTCTGCACTTAAAGCTTTATCAAACCAAGCTTGCTCTGGTTCTTCAAAGTACATCATCTCTAGTAAATCTTGACGACCAAGTTTGTTAAGTAAAATAGCCGACATAACTTTTACAGCTGGAACTTCACTCCACATTGAGTCATTTAAACAGTTAAAATGTGTCTCGTCTAACGAGCCTGATTCTATTTGAGTTTTACAGTTTGCACAAGCTAAAACTACTCCATCTTCACCATCAACACCTTGTGGTACTGCTAATTCACTCACATTTTCACTACTTCCACATAACTCACACACTTCACTTCTTGGCATATATTTATTCCTTATGATTTTTTTATTACTGTTCCGATACCTTCACTGGTAAAGACTTCTAAAAGAATAGAGTGTTCTACTCTTCCATCAATGATATGGGCTTTTTCAACTCCTGCATTTACAGCTTCCAAACAAGCATCAACCTTTGGTATCATACCGCCAACGATTGTTTTATCTTTTTTGTAGGCTTCTATCTCTTTTTCTGTAAGAGTCTCAAGCAAGTTTTTTTCTTTATCAAGGACACCTACTATATCTGTCATAAAGATGATTTTTTTTGCATGCAGTGCTGCCGCAATTTTACTTGCCGCTAAGTCTGCATTTATGTTAAAACCTGGATGATTTACTTCATTTCCAGAAGCGATAGGTGCGATTACTGGAATAAATTTATCTTCTAGTAATCGTTCTATCACACCACTGTTGATGTTAATTATCTCACCAACAAGACCATATTTTCCATTTGCTTTTGGCTGGGCTACGATGAAGTTTGCATCTTTTCCACTTATACCAAGTGCTTTGCCACCATGCATATTGAGCAGTGTTGTGATTTCTTTATTAATACTTCCACTAAGCACCATTTCTACAACTTCCATCACTTGCTCATTTGTAACACGCATACCATCTACAAACTCACTTTCTATCTCAAGTTTCTCAAGCATTTCATTTATTTTGTTCCCGCCACCATGGACTACAACAGGTTTAATACCAACAAGATAAAGTAATATAATATCTTGTGCAAACTTCTCTTTAAGTGATGGATTTATTTGTGCAGATCCACCATACTTGATAACAAATATCTCATTTGTAAAACGTTTTATATACGGCAGAGCTTCAAGGAGTGTCTGTGCTGTCTCAATTTTGTTTTTCATCAGCTTCCTTAGAAAATTTGATTATATCATCACGGTTTTTACGTTTTTTCTCTTCTTTAAAAAATGCTTTTTCAGCCTCTTTTTCTGAATAGTTACGACACTCCTCAGGCATCATTTGGTGAGGGTCTGCTGCTATTTTTTCACACATAGTTGCATTGATAGTAAAGCTCGAACATGCACTGAATGCTAGTGCTAGTATTGGTATAAATTTCCACATAATTTTTCTCCTATTTTTGTTTTATTATTAAGTCTAAATATTTTTTTGGTGTAACTTTTATCATCTCTTTAGCAAGCCATCGTATCTGAAAAAACGCAGCCCCACTATCACGAAGAGTAAAGTAGTTTTTTAAACTTCTAAGATTAAAAGTCACAACCATATCTACTTTTACATTATCAGAGATAATATGCTTAAAAGCATCACCGACATTGCGTTTTTTCTTTCCAGCCTTCAAGGCATCATAAAGTTTTTGTGCATCGTCTTTGAACTCTTCTAAAAATCCTAAAGAGCTTTTAGCCACTGATATAGCATAAAAATCTTCTAGTTTTTTCGTTTGATAAAGAAGCTTTTCATACATTCCAGAGATTTCTATACGGTTATAATCTTCATCACAAGTAACAAACATATCAAACGCAAGCACTTTTTCAATAAAAAACTCTTTATCACCAGCGACTAATGAAGCTACAAAAGCATTGATAATCCCACTCATAGTATAACGAGTGCTTCTAACACTAATAGCTTGTAGACGATGACGAGCATGCTCTTGAAGTACTCCACGAGAAGTTCCACGGATTAAAAAACTTAAATTTGCATGTTCTAAAATAGAGTGATGAAAATAAGTCCAAGCAAGATCATCCAAAAGTGTAGAGTCATCAATAGCATTAATCTCATCACACATTTCATCTGTTGGAAGAGTATGCTCTATATTTTTTATAACTTCATTTTCACTATTTGAAAAAGAGTCATAACAAGTACGAGCAGCACTCTCAGCGACTCCTATCCCTGTGTCTTGAAGTAGTACTACTTCTGGTTTTGAGTAGTTAATTCCATATACATTTTCCATCAACACCATCCTCTCTTCTTTGATTGTATTTTACAATAAAAAACTTTAGATGTACTTATCTTTTTTTCTACTTCTGAACACCATCTAACACGGGAACGAAATCACACTCTTCAAGTTCTATTTTATCTATTCTATTGCCATTTTTTTTGAATTTTGTAATGATTTGTTTGTTGCCTTTTTGCATAGGAGCGACTAATATTCCACCATCACTTAACTGTTCAAAAAGCTTTTTTGGGATACTTTTTGCAGTTGCTGAAAATAAAATTCTATCATAAGGTGCATACTGTATCCAGCCATTTTGTCCATCATCCGTTCTTGTATGGACATTATCTATCCTAAGCATACGAAAACGCGATTTGGCTTCTAACATCAACGATTCTATGCGTTCTACCGTAAAAACACCGCGAAAAAGATGTGAAAGAACCGCTGCTTGGTAACCACTACCACAGCCAACTTCTAGAACTCTATCAGCACCATTGGGTTCTAAATACTCACTCATTTTTGCAACTGTCAAAGGGGAGCTAATATACTGTGCCGCTCCTATTGGTAGGGCATCTAGTTTATATGCATTATGTCTAAAACCAACTGGAACAAACTCTTCTCGGCTTGTCTTTGATATGGCACTCTTAACCTCATCGCTGAGTTTAAATATTTTGTGGCACTCTTCTGCCAAACGAGCTGTTTTTGTTGCTGTTATTCTATCCAATTATTTTACCTAATGATTATCTACTGCCTCTATAGCAACTGTTATTCCTACTTTAAAATCCAAACACTAAACTTTTTAGCTTTGATTTTTCCTCTACTTAATCTCTCTTGTGCTTGGTCTATAAGGTCACTCTCGATTGCTACATAACTTTGTCTATCATAAATGTCTATCTTTCCGATTTGAGAACCATTTAATCCACCCTCACCCGTCAAAGCACCTAGCACATCCCCAGCTCTTAATTTATCTTTTTTGCCACCCTCTATAACAAGAGTTACATACTTGGGTTTCATCATAAAGCCTGCTGTTTTAACTAAATTATCAACATCTTTAAACACTCTTGTTTGGTTTTGATAAGCATCAATTTTTTCTTCTTCATATCTTTCATAAAGGGTGATAGCACTACCTTGAGCACCTGCACGACCTGTTCTACCTATACGGTGTGTATATGTCTCTTCACCATGAGGTAAATCATAGTTTACAACCATACTGAGTTCTTTTATGTCAAGTCCGCGAGCGGCGACATCAGTAGCTACTAAAATAGGACAAGATTTGTTTGCAAACTGTACTAAAACGTCGTTTCGTTCATACTGCTCTAAATCTCCATGAATGGCAAGAGCATCTATCTTTACATTTTGCAATTTTTGGGCAACTTCTTTTGCTTCTAACTTAGTGTTTGTAAAAACAATCACATTCTGGGGCTTATATGTACTTAAAACTTTGATAAGTGTTTCAAGTTTGTTGTCGGTAAGATAAAAAGTCTCTTCAATCTCATTTTTCATCTCAACAGAAGCTGTCTTGATACTTATAGCATCATTCTGAAACTGCTTGCTAATGTTCATTATTTCATCATCATAAGTAGCCGAAAAAAGAAGTGTTTGTCGTTCTTTAGGGACGAAAGAGAGCAGACTTTGTATCTCTTCTATAAAACCCATATCTAACATTCTATCTGCTTCATCAAAAACTAAAGTTTGTAAGTTACCAAGTTCTAAACTCTCTTTATTTAGGTGTTTTAAAACCCGTCCTGGAGTGCCTACGATAATATGTGCCTGATGTGCTAAAGAACCAAGTTGCTTACCAAAAGATTCACCACCACACAAAATCAAAATCTTAATATTGTGTTTAAATCTAGCAATGCGACGTAACTCTTTTGCCACTTGGTCGGCTAGTTCTCGAGTAGGACACAGTACAAGTGTCTGCACACGAAACTTTTTAACATCTAAGTTCTCAAGTATTGGTATGCTAAATGCAGCTGTCTTTCCGCTTCCTGTTTTTGCCTGAGCAATAACATCTTTACCTTCTAAAATAGGGCCTATTGACTCACTTTGAATAGCTGTCATTTTTTTGTAATTTAAACTGTCTAAGGTTTGGAGCATCTCTTGAGAGAGGGGAAGTGTAGAAAAGTTCATGATATTATCTTTTTTGGAATTATACCCTATCTTGTAAATTTATACAGCATCAAAGCAGCTGCCACACCAACATTAAAACTTTTGATGCCCTCTTGCATCTCTATACTTACTACTTCATCACAAACAGATAAAATGCTTTCATCTATTCCTCGCCCTTCATGTCCCATGAGTAGAACCCATTTTTGTGGAACTTGTACATCTGAGAGAAATGTTGCGTTTGCACTCACTTCTGCTGCAAAAACTCTATATCCTAAATCTTGCAGTGCCTTTATGGTAGGTATAATATCCTTATAAATTGAACTCTTTAAAAGTGACGCATACCCCATAGAAACTCGCAATGCTCGTCTGTTAAATGGATGAGGAGAAGATGTTGGTAAAAGGTAAGAGTTCACTCCTAAAGCGGCTGCACTTCTTGCAATAGAGCCTACATTTTCACTTGAAGTTATATTATCAAGCATAATAATATTGTCATCCAACTTTTCTAAAGTTTTGTCTTTTGGTCGCACACCATGCATCATGCAGTTATGATGAATTTTATGTCCTACTATTTTTCCCATTTCTGCTTTTGTAGTGAGGTAGATTTTTGGGATATTTTTCTTTTTTACTAAGTCTTCAAACTCATCATAATACTCTTTCGTTGCTAAGATACTTTTTACTTCTATATTACTCTCTAGCACTAGGTTCACAACTTTTGGACTATCAGCTATAAAACTCCCATCGGCACTAAATTTATTTTCACGTAGATGATGATAAATTTCTACTTCTTTTGTTTTTATATCCTCTATTATTATACTATTCATTACTTTTTCGCACCTTTTAAACATTAAGAAATTATACTCATATATTAAGAAAAACTATCTTTTCCATGATATAATTCTGATTATTTTCATTTATTTTGGAGTCTCTATGCAACACTCATCACTACAAAAAGTCGCCCAATCCAATGTCATTCAACTTTTCATATTTGTATTTGGATTTATCTTGGAAGTTATTATTGTTGAATTTTCATTCACACTTTTAGCTCTTACTATCTTACATCTAGCCTTAGCACTCTACTTAAGACATCATCTTCTCTATGTAAAACATAGTATGGAAAATGTGACAGAGACAATCACAAAAGTTACAGATGGTGATTTTTCACTCCGTGCTAAAACATTTGGTGAAGGTGAGACAGTTAAGATGGCAGAAGAGTTCAATATGTTTTTAGAGCAACTAGACACATATACATCTAACACAGCAAAAGCAATCAAGGAAGCTTCACATGGTATATTTGCCCATGCAAGCACAGAGGGGCTTAATGATGAGTTTGTTAAATGCACACAGGTCATTAATGACTCTGTTGATGCTCTTAAAGTAGCACAGAACATGAAGCTTCGTGGAGAGATGACAGATATATTACACAGAGTAGGTGGTGGGATTTCTGCTGGTTTAACGATTGTACAAAATGACCTTATCTCTAGTACAGACGATGTTTTAGAAGTCTCTGATACTGTTAAAAATATGAATGAAAAAACAACAAGCAGTATGTATGCTGTTGATACTATCAAAGATGAGTTTGAAACACTCTCTAGCATGCTTATGGAGTCAAACTCTGAAGTAGGTGCACTTAATGAGAGAACAAATGAAATCACAAGTATCTTAGCACTTATCAAGGATATTGCAGAGCAAACAAATCTTCTTGCTTTAAATGCAGCGATTGAAGCAGCTCGTGCTGGAGAACATGGTCGTGGATTTGCTGTAGTTGCTGATGAAGTACGTAAGTTAGCTGAGAGAACTCAAAAAGCAACCTCTGAGATAGGGGTTACGATAAATACACTCAAACAAGAAACCACAGAGATTCAAGCCAAATCTGAAGAGATTCACAATATTGCAAATAAATCAGTTCAAAGTGTTGAAGATTTTGCACAAGTTCTTGGTGAGTTTGAAACTGCATCAAATAATGCAGCGAATAAGACACAGTTTATTAAAGACAAACTCTTTATGATTCTTATAAAGATAGACCATGTTCTTTATAAATCAAATGCTTACTCTTCTGTTCTTGCAGAGAATAAAGTACAAACCTTTGGTAATCATAAATCATGTCGTTTAGGAAAATGGTATCTCGGACAAGGTAAAGAAACATTTGGGAAGACACAAGCTTATAAAGATGCAGACTACCCTCATTCTCTTGTTCATACACATGCACTTAAAAATATCGCTTTTATTGACTCTGGTGATGCTATGAACCCTAAATATAAAGAAACTATTGTAGAAAATTTTAAAGCAATGGAAGAAGCAAGTTCAAAACTTTTCCTACATCTTGATGATATGGTTAATCAAAGTAACTCTTAAGTAGTAGCATGAAAATTTTACTTATGGAGGATGATGCGGTACTCTCTGACATTATCCTTGACTATCTACAAGAGTTTTTTGAAGTTGACTATGCTTATGACTCAAATGAAGTCTATGATGCTCTTGAAAAAAACAAATATGACCTATTTATCTTTGATATTAATGTCCCTGGGAAAAATGGTATAGAACTTCTTGAAGAGTTGCGTTCATATAGTAACAATACCCCTACTATCTTCATTACTGCCTATACAGACACAGATTATCTTAAAAAAGCTTTTGATATTGGAGCACATGATTACATTAGAAAACCTTTTGAACTTGATGAATTAAAAGCAAGAGTTCTTAATACAAAACGACTTTTTAACATCGACTCCACATCTCTTATTACAATTTCAAAAGATATTAGTTTTTCTCAAAGTACAAAAGAACTTATAAAAAAAGATAAAAAATTATCCTTGGGTAACAAAGATGCTCTAATACTCTCTTATTTTTTACAGCATCAAAAAAGACTTATCAGTAGCGAAGAACTTATACAAAATATATGGGATTTTGATACTATGCCTAGTGATGCAACACTGCGTTCTCACATCAGAACTCTTAGAGAACTCATAGGAAAAGAGCGAATCAATACAGTTAGAGGAGAAGGATATATTTATGAATAAAATCACAAAAAAATCTTTTTACTCTTTTTTAGCACTCTATCTTATCTCCACTTTTACTTTTTTGTTTCTTTCAGCTTACTGGTTTTTTACCTCACAAGTTTCAATGGAAAAAAATGCCAACTACTATAAAATGAACCATATAGCCGATACAGAGAGTTCTAAAGTCATTGATGCACAAATGCACAATAAAGGCTTTGAACTTGGCTCTTATAATAAAGCTGATGTGGCACTTCTTGATAAAGATAAAAAACTACTTTATGGTGGTGTCTATCAAAAAATCGACTTTACTCAAGAGTTTTACCTTCATAACGGTGCTTTTACTCTTGTTACACAAAAACCTGCTGGACAATTCGGTATAAAATATGTAGTTGTTCAAAGTAGTGAGTGTACTTCTAACATAGCGGTTATAAAAAATAAACTGCTTTATACCGTTACCATTACTGCGTTTATTATCTTAATCATTGCTGTGGTTCTCTCTTATATATTTTTAAAACCTCTTCGTGATAAGATGCATGAGATAGAGGAGTTTGTAAAAGACACAACCCATGAACTAAATACTCCAATTACAGCACTGATGATGAGTAGTTCTCGTATGAAAAGTAAACAACTTTATGATGAGAAAATAGTACAAAATATTAGCATTAGTGCAAAACAACTGTATGATATTTATGCTTCTTTGAGTTTTTTAAGTTTTGATAACTCTAAAGAAGAAGCCATTAACTTAGAATTTAATAGTGTTACACAAGAGTCTATAAGCTATTTTAAAGAGTTATTTGAGAAGAAAAGAATCACTCTCTCTCAAGATATTAAGCCTTGTGAACTCAAGATTGCTCCTACAAAGGCAAAGATGCTTGTAAATAATCTTTTAAGTAATGCCATTAAATATTCTAAGCCAAAGACTCATATTAAAGTGTATCTCACACAAGAGAAGCTAATTATAGAAGATGAGGGGATAGGCATTGCTCAAGATAAACTCAAGCTTATTTTTAAACGATTTGAGAGAGCAAGCACTTATGCTGGTGGCTTTGGTGTAGGACTAAGTATCGTAGATAATATCGTTAAAGAGTATGGATATAAAATAGATGTAGAGTCACAAGAGGGTAAGGGTACAAAAATAACCCTTACTTTTAGATAGTTTTAGAAGATTGCTGTTATCACTTTAGTAATTATAAATCCACCTACAACAAGCCATACAAACATACTCGCGGCTGTGTAAATTGGTGCAAGACCTAAACCCTTAAACTTTGCAAAGATTGTTCCCATACCAAGAGCTGTCATTGCCATTGTTAAAAGGAAAGTGTCTATTTCATTGATAGTTGCTACAATACCATGAGGAACTAAATCAAGTGAATTGAATCCTGCCATACCCACAAAATAAACCGCAAACCAAGGAATAGTCAATGTTAAGCCATTTCCTGCAGCACCATTTTTCTTTGCTTGCATTGAAAGATAAAGACCAAGTACAATAAGCATCGGAGCAATCATAATAACACGAGTCATTTTAACAATTACTGCTGAGTTTGCCATCTCTTCTGGAGCACCAGCGACTGAAGCTGGAACTGCAACAACTTGAGCAACTTCATGGATAGTTCCACCAACATATATACCAAACTGCTGTGGAGTCATATGTAAAAATCCTGTTGCTGGTTCTATGATTGAAGCATAAAGAACAGGATAAAGAAACATAGAGATAGTACCAAAAAGAACAACCATAGAAACAGCTACTGCTGTCTTATGCCCTTCTGCTTCTAAAACAGGTTCAGTCGCTAAAACTGCTGCTGCTCCACAAACTGAAGCACCTGAAGCTGTAAGCATAGAAGTATCTCTATCCATTTTAAATACTTTTATACCAAGGTATGTCCCTATAAGAAATGTAGTTGCAAGCATAATTAAAGAAACCATAAATCCACTCATCCCTACTTCCATGATTTGTTGAAATGTAATTCTAAAACCATAAAATACGATAGCAAAACGCAGTATCTTCTTTCCTGAAAAAGTAATACCTGAACCCCATTCGCTCGGAATGTGTTGGTGCAAAGTATTTGCATAAAAGATACCCATAACAATACCTATAACAAGTGGAGAAATTCCTAATGCTCGAACGAAAGCTATGTTTGCAATCATAGTTGCTGCAGCTGCAAATATTGCTACAAATATGATTCCAGACATCGTTCCTTTTCTATTTTGTGCTGAAAATGCCATAATTTACCTTTATATATTATTTTAATTATAAAGTGGAATTATAGCAAAAAAATTATTTGACTTCTACTTTTAGCCCTATCTTGACTACATTGTTTTGAGAGTTACCTATGCTTGATGTCTTTTGTATGCTTATTTTAGAGTCTAGTATTGATTTTTCTTTTACTAAATACTGTTTTAATGCTGATGCTCTTTGTTCTGCCAAACCTTCTAACTCTTGCAAGTTCACTACTTGAATGCCAACACAAAGTTGAATCAGCCCACTGAGATAATCTCTCTCAAATCTATCTTCTTTAGCAGTTTTTTTCACCTTTTTGGCTAAGACATCTAAAGCATTATCATATTTATACTCTTTATAAATCTCTTCAAGCATATCTACAGTCATAGCAGTTTGATGCTCTTCTTCGTTTGTTATACCACTTTTTTTCATTACAAGATTTATAAGCTTGTGACGCTGCAGTGCTTTTTTATCTAACTTATCATCATATATAGGTGTAATCTTCAACTCTATTTTTGGTCGTTTAACCATTATCTTAGCCACATTGTCTAACTTTTCTCTCTCTGTTGGAGAAATCTTATTACTTCCAGCTTCAAATGCTGCATACGCTAAAGCATCGCCATCAAGCCCCATGAGAGAGCCTAAAAATCTAAATGGAGAGCTTACAGCTCGTACTATGAGGTTGCCAAATGTTTTCCATACTAATGCACCGTATTTAAAATCAGGCTCATCTAAATTTCCTTCTATTGGCATATCTATATCAATCACACCATCACTATCTTCAAGTAAACCAATAACAGAACCTAAAGGAAGTTTTGTAACATTTTCATCATCATTCTCTTTACCGAGTTTTATATTTTTAATAATTATGCTATTTTCACCCACTAGCTTAGAATTTTTTATCTTATATCCTAAATCTAAAAAGAGTTTTCCTTCGTCTATTTCATGTCCTGCAAACGAAGCACTATAACCACTTAAAGAGTGCAAATTAAGATTTTTAAAGTTAAAGCTAAGGTCTGTAAACTCTTTAGGATTTGCACTATTTATACTTCCTTTGAGTTTTGTTGCACCATACTTATCTACTGCACCATCTATGTCTACATAACTTGTCTCACTTGTGTCATTAGATACAGAGTATATATCTCCATTTAAGTCATGTATATCCGTTTTAAACTTCAAAGGAATAGAATAATCAGCAAACTTTACATTTCCATCCTCTATCTTTATTTTAGCAATATTGATAGGAAATTTTGTTGTATTTGAATCTTGTGTCATATTTGTATCACTTGGTTTGATAAGTTTCACATAATTCATCTCTTTTTTTTCATCAATCAGAGTATCAATATAAAAAGATTTTAAGGTGAGCTTATCAACATAGAGTCTATCTGGATTTAACTCAAAAGTAAATGCAGAAACATTTGCACCATTGATAGAAAAAATGGAAGTATTGTCTCTGCTGTCATTTAGAAACAGATCAACTAAAGCTACTTTACCCTCTACTTTTAAATCAGGCATCTTTTTAGAAGCCCCATACTCTGTTTTTGCATCTATAAAAAGTTTTCCATCAGCTACTGCCACAAATGCTTTTTGTTGAACATAGGGTGTAAGATTTTTGAGAGCTATATTCGCTATCTTTATACTGCTTTTTTCTTTTAAAGGTGTATGTCTTAATCTTCCTTTTGACTCTATAGAACCCTTTTTATTTACACGAGAAGAGAACTGATAGCTAAGCCATGTGTTTTTCTTTATGTTGAGATTATATGCATGAAAATTTATTTTATCCATAGTGTTAGTAAGACTAGGACTCAATGTCTCATCTTTAAAATCAACCCTTGCATTATAAATTGCAAAATGTTTCAAAGCTACATCAAAAGGCTTCTCTTTATCTCTCTTTTGTACTTTTGGTATAACTATATTTTCAAAATTCATTACACCTTTAGTATCTCGAACAGTATATATAATCGGATACCTCAAATACACTTTGCCAATGTCTAGTTTTTTATTTCCTACATCAAGAGAAAGTTCTGAGACCTTTAAAGCATTTAAAGAGAGAAGTGTTTTTCGGTTGCTGCGTTTGCTTATAAGCAGTTTGGAGAGTGTTGCGTTTGTTTCTGTAACATTGATTGCGAACTCTTTTTCAAGCTCTTTTACAGAAACTTTTGTGTCAAATCCAATCTTCGCTCGTTCTAAACTTACATCATAAACCTTAAGCTCTGAAAAGCCAAGTTTATCAAGGTAAGGACGATAATGAACTACATCAAAATTTTCACATTGTAAGTGTGTACTTATATTTAACTTCTTATGCCCTATTTTCCCATCAGCATTACATTGAAACTTCTCATTTAAAAGCATATCAAGCTTATAAGCAAAAGGCTTTTCTCCTGCTAAAGTTATATCCTTTGCATGAATATTGAGTGAGTTTAATTTTGTTGTTACATTTGGATAGATACTTTTATCTTCAAATTTTGCAGATATGTTTTTTAAGTCTAAACTCCTTAGAAGAACACTCCAAGGCTTTGACTTTGTAGTGTTGTTTTCACTTTCTGTCTCTTTTGTTTTTACACTGTTTAACTTTACATACTCTAAGCAGTCTATTTGTTCTTTTTTGTTGCGTTTAGCATCTATGTGTAACTCATTTAAAGAGATTTTATCTATGATTATATCTTGCATAAAAGGTTTTATAGTTGCGTTTTCTAGATTTAGTTTATGCAATGTTAAAACATCTTGATACCCATTTTTAGGAATAACTCGGAGCTTGTCTACACTTAAAGCCACTTTATCTATAATCGTTGCATTTAAATCATCAAGATTCATCTTAAAGTGTGAAGAGAGAGATACTTTACCATCTGCAACTTCTAAGTTAAGCATATCTTTTACATACTTCCACGGTGAATAAAGTTTACTTGCTTGAAAGTTTAGTGTACCATCGAGAGTTAAAGGCACTATCTCTAAAAGTTTTGTTTGTAACTCTATAAAGCCACCATCACCCAAGCTAGAATAAAAATGTAATTTTGCATCATTTGCATTAAGATTTTTGGTATCTATATCTTTTAAAGAAAAGCCAATATCGTGAAAATCAAAGGTATATTTGTCATTTTTTGTATAGTCTTCATAGTCCATATCACCATCTATTAGTTTGATATTATCAATGACAACTCTTGGGAGTTTCATAGACTCACTTGTCTCTTTCTTTAGCTTTTCTGGCTCTTCTTTTAAAATGCTAAGAAGATTGAGTTTTTTTTCTTTTGACAAGGCAACAAAAATTTCTGGCTTATGGAGTAAGATATCTTTAATGTGAATAGTTCTGGTAAATAAAGAGTAAAGTTCAACATCAATATATAAGCTTTTAAAGTTCACTAATGGCTTGTTTTGTATAGAAGTGAGTTGAATATACTCAAGTTGAAGTTTAAAAAGGAAAGGATTAAAAGAGATGTTTTCTATCTGTAACTTAGAGTTTGTATTTTGTTCAACGATTTTTACTATTTGTGATTTTGCTACCCAAGGGAGAACAAAAAATCCCAGTATGCTATAAAGAACTAAAAGTGAAAGAAGTATTTTTTTCAACAAGATAAAACTCCATAAGTGGACTATTATGCAGTGTACCTTATTGTTTATTAAATCATTATTACTTTAATTTATCTAACACACTTTTTTTCGGATAAACAAAAGTAGATTTTCTGACAACTGTTACTTCTGTACTCTTCTTGCCATCTGCATCTATCGCATAAGCATGGATAGTGATAGGAATAATTGTATCTTTTCTTTCGTTTTCAACAAGTACTTCAGTTGTACTGAGTGTTACAATTTTTTTCTTTTTTACACCTGGATCTGCATCAAAAGGCTTATTAGGTTTGGCAATTTTTATTTTACCTTCCATGCCTTGGGGTGGAATAATTTCAAAATAATACTTTAACTTCTCATTTTCAGTATTTTGAAGTAAAAATACATACGAGTTATCCACTCTTACTTTACCTTCACCAAGGTATTTAGTAGAGTATAAACGATTCTCTTTGTTGATGTTTAAAAGCATATGCTCTTTTGTTCCACCCATAAGACCTAGAATAATAGAAATACCAACTAACAGTCCTATATAAGCTAAAACTTTTGGACGAAAATATTTCGTTTTTCCTTTTTGATCTATTATCTCATAATCACTTGACCAAGTAACAAGGGAAGGCTTTCCAAGTTTACCCATAACAACCGTACAAGCATCTACACACTCTAAACAGTTGATACACTCAAGTTGAAGACCTTTACGGATGTCTATATGTGTCGGACATACTGTTACACAAGATTCACAAGTTGTACACTCAGCAGAGGTATCTACTGCAAGTAAATCTTTTTGTTTAGTGAAGTTTTTATGATGCTCTTCATCGTAAATCTCTCCACCTCTATGTGTATCATAAAGTGCCATAACTGTATGTTCATCATAAAGAACTGATTGAACACGAGAGTAGGGACAAACATAAACACAAAAATTTTCTTTTAAAAAGGCAATATCATAAACTAAAAAGAGAGCAGTAGCAATCATAGTACCTATCAAAGTCCAATGATTAGAGTAATCCATCAAATAACCAAAAAAATCTTCAGGAGGTACAAAAAACCATAAAAAATCAGCTGCAGCAATAAAAGAGATTGTAAATACCATCAAAAGAGCGATAACACGTTTTACTTTGTTCTCTGTCTTAGTCATATCTGGTTCTTGTTGCTTATTCTTTATACGTTTGCGCATTTTAAGAATTTTTGTCTCAATTAAATCACGATAAACCACACGAAAGAGAGTCTGAGGACAAATCCAACCACAAAATACACGCCCACCAACAACAGTCATTCCAAAAATAGCTAAAAACATAAGCATTAAAAGAAAAGGCATAAGATAAAGTTCTTGCATATCAAACTGAATAAAGCCAAGATGCAGTTTTAGCTTATCAAAACTTAAAAGAAAAAAATGATTTCCATTATATGTAATCCAGGGTAAGATTAATGTAAAAATAGTCGCAAAGGTGAACATATAATATCGTTTATATCTCCATGGAACAGGTATTTTTAGACTTTTAGTTTCTGTACTCATCAGTTTTTCTCCGTTGTTGGTTTTGGACATGAAACAGTGTTTATCACATCCTCTTCTGCATCTTTTGATGTTTTTTGTATTAAAGATTTAAGGGCTATTTGTTTTAACTCTCTTGAGTCAATATAATCTTTTAAAGAGCTTCTACTCACCCCAAGCAAACGCGAAATTTCACTCACATTCTTTTTTTCTTGAATATATCTTAAGATTTCGCTAATGTATTTGTCAAATTTTGAATTTGATTTACTTCCCTTAGGGCGACCAATCGCATTCTGGGACTCTTCTTCAAGGTGTTGTCTGAGTTGATCTATTAAACCTAAAGCAAGCATTCCACCACTTTCTTGCGTCATTATAACAGATTGTTTTATAAAGTGTACATTAATTTCGTGCTTAAGTAAACATCGAAACATCTGCACCAAATCTTGTATGTTTGTACTTAGCACCCAAACATCACTAACAAGTAAAGTAACACCATTTCGAGATTGGAAGTAATTAGTTACTTCAGGTCTATGCACTAAAAGCTTGTTTTGTGAAATATAATCAATAAACTCATCATCTACTATAAGATTGTTAGCAATGGCATAAGCATTAATGTTTTTTAACTGCTCTCCAGCTGTGTCAAACTGTTTATCTGGACGAATATATGCAATAATCATAGGCGAATAAACCTCTCTTTAATTGATTTTCATCGTTATTATATCTCTATCTGATGTTAAAAGTCAACAAGAAATATATTATTTTCGTCATTTTACATTTTATGTTTCTTTTCGACTCTACAACTCTTGTGTTATATTATCTAAAATTTCGAACAACTCTTTAGAATATTTTTCTGAATTTGAAAATGCTTTTATAATTTTATCTGCATTTACAACACTACCAGATTTTACCAGTTCAGGTATTTGTGAAATATTTGTATGTACTTCTTTATGTGGGGCATTTATTTTAGAAAATGAGGGTGCTTTTGCGTAGACATTCTTGCCATTTGTAGCTATCCACTTACCAAATCTACACTCTGTGTGTGAACTAAAAGTATACTTCGTATTTTCATTAAATACACTCTCATATGCAGAGAGCTTAAAAACTATATGGTCCAGTTTTACAAGGTTTAAAAACATTCTGTTTGATATATCGTTGTTTGCATTTTTTACTTGAGATGCACCCGCAACTAAATCTCGTAAACTTACATTAAATGTATCTAACTTGTCTAAAGATTTAACAACTTCATTATCCATTTCTTGAGAAAACTCTTCCATTGCAGACGAATTTTGTTTTAAAAGATTAATGTTTACTTCTACTTCGCTTGTTGCTTTTTGAGTTCTCTCTGCTAATTTTCTTACTTCATCGGCAACAACAGCAAAACCTCTTCCATGTTCACCGGCTCTTGCCGCTTCGATAGCTGCGTTTAATGCTAAAAGATTTGTTTGATCAGAAATATCTTTGATAAGAGCTATTACATTTGTAATTTCATTAACACTATTTCCAAGCTGTTCAGAGTTTGTTCGACTCTCTTGCATCTTTTGAGATATATTATGTAATGAGTCACTCATCTCATTTGTTGAGACATTAACCTCATCAACAATAACAGCTGTTTTTTCATTATAATCATTGATTTTATGAATTGCTTCCATGTTGTTTGACATTCCAGACTGTACACCCTCCACTCCATAAATTGCTCCATCACTTAAAAGGTCAGTTAATGCTAATGTAAGTCTATTTTTTTGCAGTTGCTCACGACTTTCTTTCGCATGATGTTGCGATTCTTCTAGGGCAAGATTTGATTTTTGTATCGCTTCATAGGCTGTGTTTATCGTATGATTTGCTGCGTTTTGTATAGAGGAGAGTTCATCATGACCACTTACTCTAATAGACTGAGAAAAATTTTGTGATTTTACAATACCATCAAGTTCCTCTTCAAACTTTTTGATTCTTGATATTAGACCTGACGCCACTAAATAACCAAAACCAATTATGAAAATAAGCACAAAAAACATCGTAACTATATTGGCCACCATACTAGCTTTAGCCTCGTTTTCAAGTTGCACTATTTCGACTAAGATTGTCTCTACAAGATGATCTTCAACACTTTTAAGAAGATTTATCTTCGCAGTTATGGTTTGAAACCAGTATATCGCATCTATGTCAAAGGCACCATTTATATGTGTAAGAGCAATTTGTCTCATTCTCTCTACTTCATCAACGGGCTTTCCAACTACTGTTTGTTTGTAAAATTCTTTGTTATCAGCAGAGGTTAAAAACAAAAATCTCGACATATAAGTATCTTGCTGACTCATAAGCTTTACAAATTTTGCATAAAAACCACTAGGATAAACATCTTTTGCAAAAGTAGCTGTCATAACAGCTCTCTCAATACCAGCACGCTCTTTTGAGTAAAGATAGTTCGTAAAAGCATTTAAGGATATGCTCATTTGTTTATCTGAACTCATCTTTGCTATATAAGCGACAGTGTCAAGAAATGCACCATTAAGTGGTGTGTAGTAACCTACAGTCTGTGGCACATTGTATGCAAGAGAACTAATACTTTTTCTTGTTGCATCTAGTTTTTTGAGTCGTGCCATTGCATCGTTCATCTGAGTTTGCATCGCTTGTGGATACTGTGACATATCCATAGTTTTGTAAAAAGCTTCCATCTCTGCTCTTGTAACATCTGTATCTTTTCGGATGTCAGGCATAGTTGTAACAAATTTTTTACCCTTAGAACCGACAAAACCTGCTGAAGCACCCCTCTCTTTTTGAGTATTGTGTAACATTGCAGAGATTTTTGTTGCCAATATAGTTACTTTTTCTATCTTTGACAACTCTTGTACATGTTCATAACTTTTATAAGCATTAATCCCTAAAAGGATAGTAATAACTATTGCTGGCATAAATACCATCAAAGCCATTTTAAATTTTATTGAAACATTATCAAACATATCACATCTCCAAAACAAATTATTTATATCAGTTTACTGAAAGTTAATATGGCATCATTTGGCTTAAGCAACGATTAATAAACTCCACAACAGCTCTTATTATGCTCCATTTTGATAAAATTACTCACATTTAATTTCAATAAAAGCCTTGGTACAATGACAACTAAACAATACATCCTAGAAACAATCAAAAAACGTCCACTTTTTATAGATGGTGCTATGGGAACGCAGCTCCAACAACGCGATGATAAGATTCCAAAAGAAGCTTGGGAAGGTAACGAAGGGTGTAATGAACTCTTAAATGTTACTGCAACTGACGTAATGGAAGAAATTTTCAATGCTTACCTTACAGCAGGTGCTGACTTTATCACAACCAACACATTTGGTTCTTTTTCTTGGGTTTTAGATGAGTATGACATTGGTCATAGGGCTTATGAACTCACTCGTGCTGGAGCTGAGATAGTTAAAAAAGCTTGTGATGCCTACTCAACCCCTGAGCATCCGCGTTTTGTGTTAGGGTCTATCGGACCAGGGACAAAACTGCCTTCACTTGGACATATCACTTATGACAAAATGTACGAAGGCTACACGGAAGCTTGTTTAGCACTTATTGATGGTGGAGTAGACATTTTCCTCATAGAAACTGCGCAAGACCCTCTTCAAATCAAAGCAGCTCTTCATGCCATGGAAGAGGCAAATCGCCAACGAGAAGTTGACATTCCTATTATGATTTCTGTGACAATTGAGCTGAGTGGAACTATGCTAATCGGTACGGATGCTGAGACTATTGCGACTATTTTAGAGCCATTTGACAACATTTTAAGTCTTGGATTTAACTGTGGAACAGGTCCTGAGCAAGTTTTAAAACATGTAAAAACTTTGAGTGAACTTTGGGGAAAACCTATCTCCGTTCACTCAAACGCAGGTCTACCACAAAACCGTGGAGGTTACACTTACTACCCGATGGGACCAAACGAGTTTGTAGAACAACAGGAGAAGTTTTTAAACTATGATGGCGTTAGCTTTTTAGGCGGTTGTTGTGGAACAACACCGCAACACATCCGTGCTCTTGTAAACAAAGTAAGCTCGATAACTCCAAAAGTACCATCAGGTTCACACCCTAATGCTATCGCTTCACTCTTTAACACGGTTCCCCTTATGCAAGAACCAGCACCTCTTTTAGTGGGTGAACGCTCAAATGCAACGGGTTCAAAAGCTTTTCGTGAGCTTCTTTTAGATGAAGATTATGAGGGAACTCTCAGTGTCGCTCAACAACAAGTACGAGCGGGGGCTCATGTTTTAGATGTAAATGTTGGTTTTGCGGGTCGTGATGAGACAAAAGATATGAATGAAGTTATGGCAATGTATGCTCAAAAAATAGCACTGCCTCTTATGCCAGACTCAACACAAACAACAGGACTTGAAACTGCTCTTAAGCACATCGGGGGAAAAGCAATCCTTAACTCTGTAAACCTTGAAGATGGTGAGCCAAAGTTTGATGCAGTTTGTCAGTTAGCTAAAAAGTTTGGAGCTTCACTTGTTTGTCTTACCATAGATGAAGTGGGAATGGCAAAAACAGTAGAAGAGAAACTCAAAGTAGCCGACCGCATCATCGACCTTGCGACAAATCGTCATGGCATCAAAAAAGAGGACTTAGTTTTTGATGTTCTTACATTTACACTTGGAAGTGGTGATGAAGAGTACTTTGAAGCAGGTATAAATACCATCGAAGCTATTCGCAAGCTCCGACAAAAACACCCAGAAGTTGGAGCGATTTTAGGACTTTCTAACATCTCTTTTGGACTCGATAAAGATGCACGACCATACTTAAACTCTATGTTTTTACACCACTGTGTTGAAGCTGGACTTACTTCTGTTATCATCAATGTCAAGCACATCATCCCTCTAAACAAAATCCCAAAAGAAGAGCAAAAAATCTGTGATGATTTAATCTTCAATCGTCTGCCAAATGGTCAAGCTCTCTTTGCATTTATAGAACACTTCTCTACTAAAGAAGCCGTTGATAACGATGCGGTTGATGAAGCCTACCTGGCTATGAGCGATGAAGAGAAGATTGCTAAACTTCTTATGGATGGAGACAAAGATAGAATGATTCCTCTTGTGGAAGAGGCTCGTCATACTATAGCTCCTGAAGTTATCGTCAATGAGATTTTGATTGATGCTATGAAAGTCGTTGGTGAGCTTTTTGGTTCAGGACAGATGCAACTCCCCTTTGTACTGCAATCTGCTGAAACTATGAAAAAAACCGTTGATTACCTTAACCCATTCTTGCCAAAAGTAGAAAAAAAAGTAGATACTACCTTAGCACTTGGAACTGTTAAAGGGGATGTGCATGATGTTGGGAAAAACCTTGTAGATATCATCCTCTCAAACAACGGTTACAAAGTAAAAAATCTTGGCATAAAAGTAGAACTTGACAAATTTTTAGAGACGATGGAACAAGGTCATATCTCTGCACTTGGCATGAGTGGTCTACTTGTAAAATCAACACAAGTGATGCTTGAAAACCTCAACACTTTAAAAGAAAAAGATATTAAAATCCCTATCTTACTTGGCGGTGCGGCACTAACACGAGCTTTTATAGATGACTTTTGTCGTCCTGCTTATGATGGACCGATTTTTTACTGTAAAGATGCATTTGATGGAGTCACCGCAATGAGCCGTATCGAAGCTGGAAACTTTGACACAAACCTTCACCCTGATGCACCAGTTATTGAGCGAAAAGAAGTTAAAGAAATCATCATTCCTCCATTTGAAGAGTTAAAAATGCCTAGCCGTGATGTAAAAGTTCCCACTCCTCCATTTTGGGGAAGACGAGAGATAAAACTTACAGAGCAACAGATAGAGATGGCGTTTGAGTGGATAAACCATAAGATTTTATTTAAGTCGCGTTGGGGTTACAGCTCAAAAGGAATGGAGAAAGAGGCTTACCAAAAACAACTCGATGAAGTGGTTTGGCCAGCATACGAGAGACTTAAAAAACAGTTTTTAGAAGAAAAACTCTTTGAGCCTACTATCATTTATGGGTATTGGCCTTGTCGTAGTGATGATAACAAACTGCTTATTTTTAAAGAAGAAGAGGGTTACAACTCCAAAGCCGAAGTAAACAGAGAGTCACTTGATAAACGCAGAGAAGAGACTTTTAAAGAGTTTCATTTTCCTCGTCAAAGAAAAACTCCTCACCGAGCTTTGAGTGACTTTTTTCATAGTGACCGTGATGATGTGATTGCCCTTACTTGTGTGAGTGCTGGGGGTAAACTAAGTGATGCTGAACGTGAGATTTATGACAAAGGAAACTATACTGAATATTATCAGTTTCATGGTCTAGGTGTAGAGCTTGCTGAAGCCTTAGCTGAGATTGCACATAAGCAAATCAGGCTCGATTTAAACATCGCCGATGGAGAAAAAGCAACACTCGCTGATGTTCAAATGAATAAATACCAAGGAAGCCGCTATTCATTTGGCTATGCAGCATGCCCTGACCTAGAGTTAAATCGTCCTCTTTTTGATTTACTTAAACCTGAAGAGTTTGGAATTGAGCTTAGTGAGACTTTTCAAATCCATCCTGAACAGTCAACATCTGCTTTAGTTGTGTACCATCCAAATGCAACATACTATAATGTGTAAAGGCAATACATGGACTTTTTAACACTCTACTTCAATGCTCTTGTTACACTGAGTAATGCTATGGCTCCTTACATTTTGTTTGGACTTATTTTTGCAGGAATTTTACATGAACTTGTTCCTGATACTATTGTTTCAAAGCATTTAGGCAACAGTTCCATTATCTCTGTCATTAAAGCAACTGTGTTTGGCATACCTCTTCCTGTCTGTTCTTGTGGGGTTATCCCCTTAGCAACAAGTATAAAAAAGAGTGGTGCAAGTAATGGTTCTACCCTCGCCTTTCTTATCTCTACTCCTATCACCGGAGTTGATTCTATCTTAGCAACTTATGGAATGTTTGGTTGGGCTTTTACTATTTATAGAGTGATTACTTCTATGATTATCTCTATCATTGCGGGTGTTATAGCTAACTTCTATGGCGACAAGGAAGTTGAAAAACCAAAGCCTGCGTTTAGTATGGCTGCACCACAAAAAGCTATGGGTACGATGAGTTTTTCTGCTGTTAGTATGCCCAAACCAAAAGTCGAAGAGTCTTGTGATGGTGGCAGTTGTTGTTCTACTAGTGATGGGAAAAAAGATGCTTGTGCCGTAGTTACCAATGCCATCAATTACTCTTTTGGAACTCTCTTAAAAGACATTGCTTCACCTCTTTTTATAGGTTTACTTTTTGGAGCACTTATTACAGTTGCTGTACCTGAAAACCTAAGTGACATCTTGATGGAGTATAGTTGGCTATCTTACATTATAGTTATTGCCATCGCTGTGCCTATGTATGTGTGTGCAACTGCTTCACTTCCTATCGCAGCAGGACTTATGCTCGCAGGTGTCTCACCTGGGGCTGCGTTTGTCTTTTTAACCGCTGGTCCTGCGACAAATACAGTTACTATGGGTGTAGTTAAAAAAATGTTAGGAACTCGTACTCTTTATATCTATCTTGGAACTATCATTGTCGGTTCAATTATTTTTGGTCTTGGACTTGACATTATCTTAGCAGATGTGAACATTAAAGAAATGGTACATATACATGAAGAAGCAAGTTCTGTGGCAATGGGGTCTAGTCTTGTTTTATGGGCTTTTGTGCTCTACTATATG
>ERZ890953.50-NODE-50-length-64663-cov-7.763667_pt1 | contig 64663 bp, 49 predicted proteins | sample MGYA00521264_ERZ890953 | MGnify/ENA primary metagenome ERZ890953 (study PRJEB32303, sample SAMEA104408629) | aquatic metagenome | biome: Brackish water; feature: Chemocline; material: water | place: Baltic Sea | collected 2014-10-26T21:54:00 | depth 200 m ...
CGCGCCATACGCCCGGGGCTCGGCTCACCCTCCCACCTTCGGCGCGCGTGGCGCGGGTCCCCTGACGCGCTTGGTGCTCGAGGCGCCGCCGTGGGGGAGCGTCACTCAGCTGGTAGGCTGTGGCTGGAGGTTCCCATGCGCACGCTCCTCATCGCCCTCCCGCTGTCCCTCTCTTCCTGCGCCTGGACCTGGGACAAGGCGGACCACTGCGACACGGACGGCTGCGACGAGTGCGTCTCCGACGACGACTGCGTGGTGGGCTACTCGTGCTGCGGGGAGGTCTTCTACTGCCTGCACCAGGACGAGCAGCTGGTGACCTGCCAGCTGGCCTGCATGGTGCCGCGGGAACCCGCGTGCCGGTGCGACGAGGGAGTCTGCAGCTTCGAGTGATGCGATCCCCCGACCCCACAGCGCACCGATCCCCGGCATCATCCAGCGCCGTTCACCCCTATCCCGTTGTGGCGCATCGGTAGAGTCGCGACGCCGTGGTGTGACCGTGAGCACGCTCAGGAAGTGTGCTCACCCCCATCGCCATGATCGTGATCGGGGTCTAGCTTGGCCACGCATAGCTCCGCACCCAGGATGCCGGAATGAACCTCCAGCGCTTCTTCAGCCCCCGCACCGTCGCCGTCGTCGGCGCGTCCGCCGACCCCGGCAAGGTCGGGTACGCGGTCTTCCACAACCTGCAGTCCTACCGAGACGGCACGGTCTACGGTGTGAACCCGCGGGCTGAGGAGATCCAGGGCCAGCCCACCTGGGCCAACCTGGCGTCCCTGCCCGAGGTGCCTGAGCTGATCGTGGTCTGCATCCCCGCCGAGGGTGTGCCCGCGCTGATCCGCTCCGCGGGCCGGCTGGGCGTCAAGGCCGCGGTGGTGATCTCGGCGGGCTTCGAAGAGGCCGGGGACGAGGGCGTGCGCCTGGGCCGGGAGCTGGCGTCCGCCGGCCGCATGGCGGGGGTGGAGATCATCGGGCCCAACACCCTGGGGATCATCAACGCTCGCAACGGGCTGAACGCCTCCATCGGCGGCGCCCTGCCGCTGCCGGGCGAGGTGGCGCTGGTCTCCCAGTCCGGTGCCCTCTGCACGGGCCTGGTGGATCTGGCCACCGCTCGGAACGTCGGCCTGTCCAAGGTGGTGTCCATGGGCAACAAGGCCGACCTGGACGAGACCGACTACCTCGAGGCCCTGTCCGACGACGACGACACGCTGCTCATCGCTGGCTACCTCGAGGCCATCGAGGACGGCGCCCGCTTCATCCGACGCGCCAGCCGCATCGCCCGTAAGAAACCCATCATCCTGGTCAAGGCGGGCAACACGGCGGCGGGCGCGCGGGCCGCCTCCATCCACACGGGTGGGAGGGCCAGCACCGAGGTGGCCTACGACTGCGCGTTCCGCATCGCCGGTATCGTGCGCGCCAGCGGCATCGAGGACCTGTTCGACCTCACTCAGGGCCTGGCTTGGCAGCCCCTCCCTCGGGGAGAGCGGGTGGCCGTGATCACCAACGCTGGCGGCGCGGGCACCCTGGGCGCCGACGCGGTGGAGAGCCGGGGCATGGAGCTCGCCGAGCTCTCCCAGGGCACCCGCGACGCCCTGGCAGCGTTCCTGCCCAGGGGGGCCAGCGACATGAACCCGGTGGACCTGCTGGGGGATGCCGACGCCGACCGCTACAGCCAGGCCCTGGCCTGCGTGGCCGCCGACCCGGGGGTGGACGCGGTGCTGGTGTTGCACTCCCCCCAGGTGGTGGCGGGACCCCTGGAGATCGCTAGAAGCATCGTGTCGGTGGTGCGAGACCTGGACAAGCCGGTGCTGGTCAACTTCCTCGGTGCCGGCTCCGTGGCCGAGGCGGCCGCCCACCTGCAGGCGTGTCGGGTGCCCCACTACACGTCACCGGAGCGGGCGGCGCAGACCCTGCGGGCCATGGCGGATCACCGGGCCTGGCTGGCCGCCCCCGAGCGCACCATCCGTCGCATCCCGGTCAACACCAACAAGGTCCGCAAGATCATCAAGAACTACCGGCGGCAGGGTCTGCAAGACATGCGCGAGCAGGACGCCAAGGCGGTGCTCGAGGCCTATGGCATCGCCATCCCCAGCGGCGCCTTCGCCACCTCGGCCGAGCAGGCCGTCGCGGCCGCCGACAAGCTGGGCTACCCCGCGGTCATGAAGGTGGTGGCCCGGGAGGTCACCCTCAAGCGCGAGGTGGGCGGCGTGCGCGCGGGGCTTGGCAACGCCCGGGAGGTCGAGGACGCCTTCGACCTGATGCAGCTGCGCATCCCTCGGCGGGTGCCGGGTGCCCACATCGAGGGCGTCTTGATTGAGGAGACGCATGGGGAAGGCCGCGAGGTCATCTTGGGCATGACCCGGGATCCAATGTTCGGGCCGATGCTCAAGTTCGGCCTGGGCGGCGTCTACGTGGAGGTGCTCGAGGACTTCACCTTCCACCTGGCCCCCATCACCCTGGCCGAGGCTATGGAGATGCTCTCCAGCACCAAGACCTTCGCCCTCCTCGAGGGCGTGCGCGGGCAGCAGGGCGTGGACGTGGAGTCCATCGCCGCCTGCCTGCAGCGCATCGCACAGCTCGGTGTGGACTTCCCCGAGATCGCCGAGCTCGAGATCAACCCCCTACGGGTGGGGCAGCGCCGCGGCGACACCGTCGCGCTGGATGCCTCCATCACCCTCAGCCCCCAGGGCTAGGAGCACGACATGGACCCGACCCCCTTCGACTGGAGAGAGCGCTTCGCCGACAAGCTGATGAACGCCCGCTCGGCCATGCAGCTGGTGAGCCCGGGTGAGCACGTCTTCATCGGCACCGGCTGCGCCGAGCCCCAGCACCTGGTGCGCGCACTGACCACTCAGGCCTCCCACCTGGCGGACACGGAGATCCTGCACCTGCTCACCATGGGCGTGGCCCCCTACGCCGAGCCCCAACATGCCGAGCGCTTCCGGTTCAACAGCTTCTTCATCGCCGACAACGTGCGCGGCGCGGTGCAAGCCGGCCTGGGGGACTACACCCCCATCTTCCTCTCGGAGATCCCGCGCCTGTTCGACTCCGGGCGCATGCCCCTGGACGTGGCCCTCATCCAGGTCACGCCCCCGGATCGCAGCGGCCTGTGCAGCCTGGGGGTGTCCGTGGACATCGTCATGGCCGCCGTGCGCAACGCGGTGACCGTCATCGCTCAGGTCAACGACCGGATGCCCTGGACCATGGGCGACGCCATGGTGCATGTGAACGATCTCGACGCCTTGGTGGAGTTCAGCGAGGAGCTCCCCCAGCCCCAGGTGGCCGAGCGCGGCGACGTGGTGGAGGACATCGCCCGCCACATCGCCAAGCTCATCGACGACGGCGCCACCCTCGAGCTCGGCATCGGGGCCATCCCCCAGGCGGTGCTCACCTACCTCACCGAGAAGAAGGACCTGGGCATCCACACGGAGATGTTCACCGACGGCATCATCGATCTCATCGAGGCGGGGGTCATCACGGGCCGCCGCAAGACCCTCAACCCCGGCAAGATCGTGGCCAGCTTCTGCATGGGGACGGAGCGCCTGTACCGCTACATCGATCGCAACCCCGTCTTCGAGATGCACCCCACCGAGTACGTCAACGATCCCATGATCATCGCCAAGCACGACGACATGGTGGCGATCAACGTGGGCATCGAGGTGGACCTCACGGGGCAGGTCTGCGCCGACTCCCTGGGCACCCGCTTCTACTCGGGCTTCGGCGGGCAGGTGGACTTCATCCGTGGGGCGGCGGCGTCCCGGGGCGGCAAGCCCATCATCGCGCTGCCGTCCGTCACCCGCGATGGCAAACACTCCCGCATCGCCGCCACCCTCAAGCCCGGGGCTGGCGTGGTCACCACCCGGGGGGACGTACACTGGGTGGTGACGGAGTACGGCGTGGCCTACCTGCACGGCAAGAGCGTGCGGGAGCGCGCTATGGCCCTGATCCAGATCGCCCACCCCAAGTTCCGGCAGGAGCTCCTCGAGCAGGCCAAGGCCCTGAACTACGTCTACAAGGATCAGCTCGCGGTGCCCTGGGACCAGATGGCCTATCCCGAGGAGCTGGAGACTCATCACACTCTGGCGGACGGCACCGAGATCCTGGTCAGGCCCGTCAAGCCCACCGACGAGGAGCTGCTGAAGGACCTCTTCTACAGCCTGTCGGAGCAGAGCCGCTACCAACGGTTCTTCTCGCGCATGGCCTTCATGCCGCACCGCACCCGCCAGCCCTACGTGAACATCAACTACAACGACCAGGTGGGCCTGGCCTGCGTGGTGGAGCACGCCAGCGGGGAGCAGCTGGTGGGGCTGGGGCAGTACATCAAGCTCCCCAACCAGCCCAAGGCGGAGTTCGCGCTGCTCATCTCCGATGAGTGGCAGCAGCGGGGCCTGGGCTCCTGGCTCACCAAGTACGTGGTGCGCATCGCCAGGCAGTCCGGGATCACCGGCTTCCACGCCGAAGTCCTTGCGGTGAACAAGGGGATGCTCGCGGTGTTCCAGTCGCTCCCGTACGAGCTGCGCATGAAGCTGGACGACGGGTCCTACAACATCGCCTTCGACTTCGTGAGCCCCGGCTGAGAGCGGAAAAAAAAACCGACGGGCTGACCGGGTTTTCACTTGCCGCAGCGCATGCTTCCATCTAAAGTGCGGAGCGTGGCCGGCGAGTGAAATCCCCGGCAAAGTGCCTTCCCCCCCTGCCTTTCCCCAAAGCCTCGCCGTGACCATGTCCCAGGTGTCTCCACAAGTGCGCGCGGCGCACAGTCCGCTCTCGAAGTTGCTCGTCGGATGGAATGCGAGTGAGCAAAAGGTGCGGTTTCCGGTCACTTTCGCGGTTGAGCGCGAGACGTCCAGCGTGTGGTCGCTGCGCATGGTGCCCGCGGGCATCGCTCAGCTGGCGCCTGCGCTGACCCTCAACGCCGCGGATCGCCTCGTGCTGCTGTCCGGTGGCGGTGTCGGCGCGGTCTATGCTCCGCGTGTTCGGCGTGGGGTGCCGGTAGTGCCATCCACGCTGCTGCCGCGCCTGGTGGCGCCCGTCGAGCTGATCCATGTGGCCCGCGGCCGCGCTGGGTCCATCCGCGCGGAAGACATCCCCACCTGCCTGCTGTCGGACCCCGAGGCCGCGCTCCCGGAGTCCTGGGGAAGCCGCTTCGCCTTGAGCATCCAGGATGGCTGCCACGGCATCATCTACTCCCGCGAGCGCGCCCTGCTGCGCTCCTGCCTGCGGGCCTATCTCCGGTCCTACCAGCGCTCGGTGCTGGGCGAGCACGGCCAGCTCCCGCCCCTGCCCGACGCCCTGCTGGATCCCCTGCTCGAGCCCCACTCCCCCGACACCTACGTCGAGGTGCTCTTCCAGCCCTCGGATCGGTACTGGACCCTCGAGCTGCGGCTGCTCCAGGCGGGCTCCGAGGTCCCCCTCGACGAGTCCCTCCGCTGGGTCTGCGAGGGCGAGGGCGGCACCTGGCGCTCCGGCTGGTCCTGGTAGTCGCCCAGTCGCGAGCTCCGATGGCCGGGCCCTTGTGGCCTGTGCCCCCCCCGCCGGAGTAGCTGTCGTGCATGAGCCAGCTGCCCCCGCCCTCTGAAGCCGCGCCCGAAGCCGCCGCCGCCTCGGAGGCTCTCGCCGAGCTGCAGGTCGCCCGGGTGGTTCCTCGGGGCCTGCTGCTGGCCGCGGGCTGGTTGGTGGTCTTCGTGCTCCTCAGCCTCGCCCTGCTGCGAGGCATGGTGGACCGGGAGCAGCTGGATCTGCTCTGGTCCCAGGCGCGCCTGGCGCCCCTGCTGGGCAGCTTCGTGCTGCTCTTTGGCGGGCTGGTGTTCATGGGGCTGCGCTGGCGGGCGCTCATGCCCGAGCCGGCTCGGGTAGGCCGTGCTGGCATGGTCGGCATCTGCGCCTCGGGCCAGCTGCTCAACATGGCCCTGCCCGGCCCCGTGGGGGAACTGGTGGCCGCGGGGCTGGTGCAGCGGCGCTACGGGGTCGAGGCGCCGGTGGCCCTGGCCGCCAGCCTCCACGCCCGCTTCGTCGGTGTCGTCAGCGCGGCGGTGATCACCCTGCTGGTCTGGCTCGCCGCCCCGATGCCCGTGCCCGAGAACGCCCGGCCCTTCATCCTGGGCGCGGTGGTGATGGTGGGGCTCTGGGGAGCCGCCCTGGGTCTCGTGGCCCTCTGGCCAGGGCTCTTCCTGGGTCCTGCCGCCGCCCTGCGGCGCCGGATTCCCGCACAGCGTCCCGGGCGCGTGCTTGGGGGACTGGACCGCTTCTTGGCCCTCGGGTCCCGGTTTGGCGAGTCCCTGTCCTCCATGACGCGGAACATGGGCTGGCCCCATGTGGTGGCGGTGGGCTGGAACCTGCTCGGGGTGGCCTCCATCTCCCTGGGGGCCTGGAGCGCCTCGTGGGCGCTGGGGGTTCCAGGGAGCCTGGCGGGCATGGTGTTCTCCCAGTGCGCGGTCACCGCGGGCGCCGTGGTGCTCTTCGCCATGCCCGGGATGCAGGTGGGCTGGGACGCGGCCTTCGCCACCCTGATGGTCACCGCGGTGGGGCTGCCCCTCGAGTTCGCCCTTGCCATCACTGTGCTGGTGCGCTGTCAGCAGCTGGTGGTGGTGTCCGTGGGCGCTCTGGTCCTGGCGGTGATGCTGCGCCGCCCCGCGGTCGTGCTCCGGGTTTCATCCGCGGCGCGGCGGAGTGCAGGGGTGGATGGATCCGGTTAGGCTCGGCGCGCAACAGCCTCCCGGGAGAGAGACACATGCGTGGTTCCAGCTGGATTTTCGCCCTTGGTTTCGCCACCGCCTGCGGTGAGAAGGCCCCGCCGCAGGTCGCCGCAGAGCCCACCCAGGCCGCCCCGGAAGCCGCCGCTCCGGTCGTCGAGGCTCCCCCGGTTCAGGAGCCCATGGTCGAAGAGCCCTCGTCGGCGCTGCCCTCCTCCAACGCCGATCTGCAGGTGTCCGTCACCCGCAACGACGGCACCACCCAGGCCGGCCATGTGTGGCTTGTCGAGCGCAGCAGCGACTGGTACGCCGAGGGCGGATGGATCGCCGATACCAGCGACGCCAAGCTCCAGCTCGAGGGCAACGGCACGGAGATCAAGGCCGAGTGGTCCGAGATCAAGAAGATCAGCGTCACCATCGCCAAGGTGTCGGAGTCTTCCGACTGCACCTACGACAGCGACTTCTCGCCGTGGATGTACGACTGCACCCTGCGCAACAAGGGCACCGCGGTCACCACCGACGGCCGCAGCTGGGAGATCACGGATCGCCACAAGTGGCGCTTGAGCTTCGACGGCGGCGCCACCAGCGAGTTCTGGCTGTACAAGCACCCCGCCCGCGAGCAGGACTCCCAGACCGTCGGGCTCGACTCCTCCGGCGAGAACTACGATCTGTATGTCAGCCTGCAGGACCGCCTCCGCGAAGAGGTGAAGACCATGGTCACCGGGGTTACCGTCTCGGCCCCCTAGGCCTCCCGTAGCAGGGACCCCCAGTGCACCGCCCCAGCGACTCCCCTCCTCGGTCACATGTCGCGACATGCTCCCTCGTCGGGTAGCCCCTGGGACGGCACCTTGAGCACCCCTGCTCGGTCCGGCTTCTGCTTCCAACCAGCCCTGATCCAGGGCGGTACGTCTGGCAGGTGAATCATGCCCGAGGCTCCGCGCTCTGATCTGGTGCAGCGCTTCCGTCGTTGGCTCGTCTGGGGCGTCGCCATCGCTGTGTTGCTGTACCTGGCCGGCTCCATCTACGCCGGCATCGGTGAGGTGGGCTCCGCGCTGGCGACCTTCGCCTGGTGGCTCATGGCGCCGGTGCTGCTGCTGGTGCTGTGCAACTACTTCATGCGCTTCCTCAAGTGGCACTACTTCCTGGGCCGCCTGGGGGTGAAGGTCGGCTTCAGGGACAACCTGATGATCTTCGGCGCGGGGCTCGCCATGGTCATCTCCCCCGGCAAGGCCGGGGAGCTGCTCAAGCCCTACCTGGTGCGGGTGCGCACGGGGGCCAACATGGCCACCACCATCCCCGCCCTGGTGGCCGAGCGCCTCACCGACGCCATCGCGATGCTCGCCCTCGCGGGGTTGTCGGTCTCCGCCTACGCGGGCGACAAGGTGCACTACATCGCCATCCCTGCCGTGCTCACGGTGGGTGGCCTGGTCGTGCTGGCGTGGAAGGGGCTCTCCCTGGCCATCCTCGGCGTCATCTCTCGGCTGCCGGTGATCGGGCGCTTCGGCGCGAAGCTCGAGGAGATGTACCTGGCCATGCGCACCTGCCTGGCGCCGGTGCCCCTGGTCGCCACGGTGCTGATCTCGGTGGCGGCCTGGTGGGCCGAGTGCGTGGCCTACTGGCTCATCTTTCGGGGCTTCGACGTGGCCGCCAGCCTGGACGTCTCCACCTTCCTCTACGCCTTCGCCACCGTGGCCGGCGGCGCCATGCCCGGTGGCCTGGGTGTGGCCGACGGCGCCCTGGGCGGCGGCGCCCTCACGCTCATCCCGGACATCACCGAAGCTCAGGCCGTGGCCTCGGCGCTGCTCATCCGGGTCACCACCCTCTGGTTCGGCGTTGGCCTTGGCGCCCTGGCCTTGTTCCGGGTGGGCGGTCTGCTGGAGGCCGGGGTGGCGCAGGATAGCGCTGCTGCCGAAGCCGAGGCCGCCGACCAGGACTGAACCCCGGAGCCGTCATGTACCTCGCCGCCTGCGTCCAGCTTCGCTCCACCGCTGATGTCGAGCGCAACGTGATCGAGGTCGAGCGACTGATCCGGCGTGCTGCGGGCTACGGCGCGTCCCTGGTCGCGACCCCCGAGTGCACCGTCTACCTGGGCCCCTGGGACGAGCGGGCCCGCATCGCGGAGTCCCTCGACGGCCCTCTGGCCTCCCACTTCGGCGCCCTGGCTTGCAGCCTGGGGATCCACCTGCTCATCGGGAGCTTCCCCGAGCGGGTGCTCAGCGCCGACGGCAGCCCGGACCTGGAGCGCACCTACAACAGCTCCCTGCTGTTCGGGCCCGACGGTCGGCTGCTCTGCTCCTACCGCAAGCTCCACCTCTTCGACGTGGACGTGCCCGGAGGGGTCAGCCTGCAGGAGTCCCGCACCACCCTGCCCGGCGACGAGGTGGTCACCTGCGACACCGCGCTGGGCACCCTGGGCCTCTCCATCTGCTACGACCTGCGCTTCCCCGAGCTCTACCGCGCCCTGGTGGATCGGGGGGCCGAGCTGATCACCATCCCCGCGGCCTTCACCCTGGACACCGGCAAGGATCACTGGCACGCGCTGGTGCGTGCCCGGGCCATCGAGACCCAGAGCTGGGTGCTCGCCCCCGGGCAGTGGGGTCGCCACGGAGACCAGGGCATCCGCCGCAGCTATGGCCACTCCCTGATCGTGGACCCCTGGGGAGCGGTGGTCGCCGAGTGCGGCGACGGTGAGGGCCTGTGCCTTGCCGAGATCCGGCGCGACCGGGTGCAGGCCGTGCGCCGGGGTATTCCGGTGGCGCAGCACCGGCGGCTCTGAAGGCGTCAGTCGGCGCGGGGAAGCCGCAGCACCGCCCGGACCAGGCGCTCGTAGATCGCCCCAGGGAGCAGACGCGGGGCGAGGACCTCGGCGCGGGCGCTGGCCGTGGGGAAGATGCGCAGGGGAGGCGATGGGTGCTCGAGGGCCTGGATGATGCTGCGGACGGCGGTGTCCACGGGGGCACCTTGGCCTTCCTTCTGCTTGTGCAGGGCCTCGAGCCGGCGGGTGATGGCCCCGTAGGCGTCGATGCCCACGCGGCGTCCGCGGACCCGGGCCTGGTGGAAGCCGCTCTGGGTGAGGCCCGGCTCGACGAGCACCACGGGCACTCCGAAGGGCTGCAGCTCGAAGCGCAGGGCCTCGGCCCAGCCCTCGAGGGCGAACTTCGAGCAGTTGTAGGCGCTCGAGCCTGGTGCGGCGCGGCGCCCGGCGATGGAGCCCACGACCACCAGGCGTCCGTGGCGCTGCCGCAGGGACGGGAGCGCGGCCCGGGCGCAGGCGACGGTGCCGAAGAGGTTGACCTCGAGCTGCTGGCGCCACTCGTCGGGATCCAGGTCCTCGAAGCAGCCGAACAGGCCATAGCCAGCGTTGGCCACCAGGGCGTCGATCCCGCCAGCCCCGTGGATGATGGCCCGGACGCGGGCCTCGGGCCCATCGAGCAGATCCAGTGTGGCGACCTGGACCCCGGCGCCCTCGAGGGCGGCGCGGCCGGCGTCGTCCCGGGTGGTGGCGAACACCCGCCAGCCGCGCTGGGCAAGGGCGATGGCGGCGTGGTGGCCGATGCCGCGGCTGCAGCCTGTGATCAGGACCGTGCGGGGTGTCTTGTTCATGGGCCCCAGATCTCCTTGGCCTTCTGCTCGATCTCCTGGTGGGCGCGCACCATGATGTCGGTCAGGGCCGCATCCCCCGGGATGTCGGGGTCGAGCTCCACCTTGCGGTCCAGCGCCTGCACCACCCGGCCGTCCTCGATCCACAGGCGCAGCTCACCCAGGCGCTGGGTCTGGTGGTGGGACTTGACCCAGATGGCCTCGCCCACCGTGAAGGGGGGCACGGACTCGTGGTGGCCGAAGGCGTCCACCACCACGCTGATCTCCGGGTGATCCTGGGCCAGCTCGCGGGCTTCGTCGATGGTCTGGAAGGCCAGCAGTACCACCAGGTCCACCTGGCCGCGCATCTGGTCGAGCACCACCTCGAGGGCTGGGCCCGGCTGCTCCACCGCGTACTGCGGGGTGGGCACGAAGCTCACCCCTGGGGTGGTGATGCCGGTGATGCCCAGGGTAAGCTCGCCCGCCTGGACCTTCAGCCAGGGCTGGATGGGCGCCACGTCTTCGGACCGGGCGCGGATGTTGGCGCTCACCAGGGGCAGGGCGGGGAAGGCCTGGCCCAGCTCGACGATGCCGGGCAGGTCCACATAGCCGGGGTTGATGGCGGTCCAGCTGCCCTGCTCGGCCAGGCCGTGCACCATCCAGCGGTTGCTCAGGGGTACGTCGGCGCGTAGCTCGCCCCCCAGCCCGATGGCGTCATCGAGGAAGTAGCCGGCGTTGAGCAGCACCCAGGGGGTCTCCGGGTTCGCGGCGATGGAGGCATCCAGGTAGGCCTGCAGGCGAGGGATGCTGCCGCGAGGCTCCTTGGGGCAGCCGCAGGGCTCGAGGGAGCCCTTCTGCTCCGAGGCGTAGAAGATCACCAGCTGTGCGTCGTCGGTGACCAGGCGATCCTGGATGGTGCCCTCGGTGGCGCGCTCGGCGGCCAGGGTGGCGGTCGAGCCCTGCACGGGCTGCACGGGGGGAGGACCGCTGGCGCGGGGGCAGGCGCTGAGTCCGAGGGCGGCCAGGAGGAGGGCTGTTCGCTGCACGGTAGCTCCGGGATCCGGGAGGCTGGCTCGGCCTGGTGGCTCGAGCCAGTAGCCTCGCGCCCTGGAGGGAATACAAGGGCACCACCCCTTATCCGAGGCCTCCGTGAAGCGCGCACTCCCTTGGCTGCTGCTGGCTTGCTTCGTCGTCTACGGCGTGCAGGCCCTCGGCCCGTGGAAGGCGCGCACCTGGAGAGCGGACAGCGCGCGGGACTTCGCCAGCTACTACTACGCGGTGCAGGTGGCGGCTGATGGCGGCGATCCCTACGCCAAGCGGGCGCTCACCGTCCGGGCCCGGGAGGACGGCACCCGAAAGGGGGGCGTACACCCCTTCTTCTACCCGCCGCCCTTCCTGCTGAGCTTCGCCTGGGTGCTGCCCCTGGATCTGCAAGCAGCCTTCCACACCTGGTTCTGGGTGGAGCACCTGTTCCTGCTCGCGGTGATGTTGGCCCTGTGGCGCTGGCACCCCAGCCGGCCCATGGCCCTGGCGCTCGGGGTCATGGCGGCCAGCTTCTCGCCCATTCCGGACAACGACTGGATGGGGCAGGCCAACCTCTTCGTGCTCGCCTGCGTCGTGCCGGGGCTGCTGCTGGTGGAGCGCGGGCGCTGGCGCCTGGGAGGGGCCCTGGTGGGGCTGGGCTGCATGCTCAAGATGAGCCCCGCCTTGCTGGTGGCCTGGTGGTTGCTCCAGGGGCGCTGGCGCCCGGTGCTGGCGGCGGTGATCACCGCCCTGGCCCTCAGCCTGGCCAGCCTGCCGCTGGTGGGCGTCGACGTGCAGTGGCGGTTCTTCACCGAGGTGCTGCCCGGCTTCGGCAGCGGTGACTACAACGGGCTGACGGTGCCCATCACCCTCACCCACAACCACAGCATCCCTTCGCTGCTGCACGAGCTCTTCGGGGGAGGCGCGACCACCAGCCTGGAGCCCACGGCCGGTTGGGTCTCCAGGTTCATCACCCTGGCCCTGCTGGGGCTGCTCGGCTGGCGCTTCCGTCGCCCAGGCGCCGACCCCCTGGCCGCCCTGTGCCAGGTGGGGGTGGTCGTGGTGCTCATGCTGGTGCTGCCGGTCTACACCTACGAGCACCACATGGTGTGGATGCTCGTACCCTACGCCGCGGCCTTCGCGGCGTTGGCGGCGGGTCGGCTGGGCAAGCTGTGGTGGGTCCTGCTGGTGCTGGCCTACCTCGTGCAGGCCCTGCCCCTGGACTGGCTCAAGGAGCTCTACTCGGAGCTCCGGGTGTTGGGCGGGCTCCGGGAGCCGGCCTACTACCTGCTGCGGGAGAGCAAGTTCATCGCGGCCCTGCTCACGGGCCTGGCCTGCGTCCTGGCGGCTGGGCGGGGGGCGGGCAGGCTCGGTCGGACTCGACCTCGGCATGACGCTGGCCGGTCCCTGGCTCCTGCTCGCGCTCCCGCTGCTGCTGCGGGCTCTGCCCTGGGGCAAGGGGACGCCTGAACGCCCCCCCTCTTGGCGGCTCGATCTGCCCATCGCGCTGGGCCTGGGGCTGACGGTGGCGCTGCTGTGCACGGCGCTGCTGTCCCAGGCTCTCACCGAGTACTTTCCGCTCTCGGCGGCGGACTTCGACCACTACTGTGGGCTGGTGGGGCGGGTCGCCGAGGGGAACCTGCAGTCGGAGCCGGGGGTGCGTATGCCCGCCCCCGCCTGGCTGCCCGCGGCCGCCAGCCACAGCCTGGGGCTCATCGACGGCCTCGCACTGCAGTCGTTCCTGGCTCTGGTGGCCACCTGCGCGGGGCTCTACCTGTGGGGCCTGACCCTCCGCGGCCGGCTGGCGGGCACACTCGCGGCCCTGCTGGCGGGCACCATCGGCCCCTTGGCCTTCCTGGCCCGCGACCTGAGCTTCTACCCGGTGGTGGTGGCGGGGTCGGTGGTGCTGGCGGCCGCGGTGGTGGCGAGCGTCCGCTTCCGGGGGGTGGGCCCCTCGGCGCTGGCGGGCGTGGCCGCGGCGGTGCTGTTGCTGGCCGACGTTCGCGGCGTGCTGTTCGCGGCACCCCTGGTGGGGGTAGGGCTGGCCTTCGCGGTGCTTCGAGCCCGGCGCTGGCCGGCCGCGCTGCTGCGGGTGGGCCTGCTGGCGGCGCCGGTGGTGGCCTCCTGGTTCATCGCCCACGCCGTGGTCCCAGCACAGCTCACCGGCCTCGAAGCCCAGGCCGTGATGTACGCCGATCAGGCCCTGCGCAACGCGGGGGAGTCTCCGGATCTGCTCGCGCGGGAGCAGGCCGCGACCCGCCACTCGCCGGGCTTCGTCTGGGGGCATGCGTCGCCGACGGCGCTGCCTGGCGCCTTCCTGTTCCTCGGCAGGCTCACGGATCGCGTCCCGCCCGCGGCGCGCGACAGCCAACAGAACGTGGAGCTGCGGGCCCGACACCTCGTGCCCTGGGCGGCTCCCGGCCTGATCGCCCTGGCCATCTGTCTGGTGGGGCTCGCGCGCAAGCCATGGAGGCTCGTGGCCCTAGGCCTCTGCGCGGCGCCCTTCCTGGGTATGCTCTGGGCCACCGGTCAGGTCCTGCCTCAGGAACGGCACCTGGCCACCGGTCTGGCAGTGCTTCCGGTCCTGCTGGGGGTGGCTGCGGCCGTGCTGGCCGAGGCTACTCCCCCTGTGGACGCTGGCTCGGCCCGGCCGCCGGGGGTGCTGTCCTGGCGCCAGGCGCTGCTGGTGGGCGCCATCGCAGCGGCGATGTTGGGGCTCCCTCCCAGCTGGCTGGACTACCAGGCCGGCTGGCGCAAGGGCATCGTCCAGTCCGAGCCTCGGACCCTCCTGCAGCGGGTGAAGGACCACCGGAGCATCCCCTCCAACCCCTGCACGCGGGCGCTGGGCCAGGGTGTCGCGGACCCCTGGTGGCCCTCGCGGCTCTACCCCCGCGCGCGGCGGGTGCTGGACGGCTCCGACACCTGGGCGCCGGACTAGAACGTCTGCCCTCGGGGGTCAGCCCGGCCATGACCCAGGCCTCGGCCACACGGCAAGTACTCGGCCTCGAAGGCGCGGGAGCGCCGGTCGCCGCAGGCGAGTGCAGCCTCGGAAAGGTCGGTGTCGGGCCTGGATAGGGGGGGAAGAATCTGTCTTCCCCCTAAACAATGGGCGAGGTCCTCGTTGAGGCCGTGGCCGAAACGTGGACCGTAGCCGGTCAGCCCTGCTGCTTGCGGCTGTAGAGCAGGGCCTCGGCCACCCGCTCGGCTTGCAGGCTGGGCTTGTCATCTGCGAGGTCGATGACCTGCTTGGCCAGGCGAAGGGCCACCCTGTCGCGTCCGGCGATGCGGGCAGCCCAGACCTGGGCCTCCTGGCGAGGCTCGGGCACCAGGGCCGCCAGCAGCCCCCAGTCCAGGGCGGTGCGGGCGTCCAGGTCCATGCCAGCCAGGATCAGCTGCTTGGCCCGGGCGGGCCCCACCAGGCGGGTGAGTCGGGTGCAGCCGCCGGCCGAGGGGATGAGGCCCAGGGCGGTCTCGGGCAGGCTGAAGCGGGCCTTGGGGCTGGCGATCCTGAGGTCGCAGGCCAGCGCCAGCTCGAACCCGCCCGCTACCGCGGCGCCGTGGATGGCCGCCACAGACACCAGGGGCGCCCGCGCGATGCGGTCGAAGACAGCCTGGGAGCGCAGGTCCAGGGCGTCGAGGGGGTCGGCTTGCTGCATCTGGGCCAGGTCGGCGCCTCCGCAGAAGGCGCCCTCGCCGGTGGACTCCACCACCAGCGCGCCCACCTGCCGGTCGGCCAGCACCTGGTCCAGCGCGCTGTCGAGGGCCTCGAGCAGGGCGAGATCGTAGGCGTTGGCCCGCGCGGGGCGGTCCAGCACGATGCGGGCCACGGGGCCATCACGTTCCAGGCGTACGGTCATGGATACCTCGGACTCGGGCGCTGGCGGAGGCCCGCGGGGGATGGTCCCGCACGGCCGTCAGCTTTCGGGCAGGAGCCTCCAGCATAGCTTGACTGGGCGCTGAGGAGGCCCTACTTTGCGCCACCTTGGCCCCCTCGAGGGGCTCGGATTCCCACCCCTCGCACCTGAGGAACCCCATGGCAAAGCAGCTTCGCAACATCGTAGTGACCGGCAAGAGCGGCGCTGGCAAGCAGCCGCGCATCGACGTGCTGTGCGAGGTCTTCGGCCTCACCCAGCTCAGCACCGGCAACATCTTTCGCGAGTACCTCGGCGCGTACGCCAAGGTGCGCGAGGGCGTGGACGCCCAGGCCTTCTACCAGGGCGACGGCTTCGCGCCCGACGCCGACATCCAGGCCGTCTTGGCGCCCGCCTGCGCCGCCGCGGGGGTCGCGCCTGGTGCCGCCGTGCTGGGCCTCAAGGCCGCCCGCTACGTCGATGGCGGCGTGTTCGTGCCCGACGACATCACCAACGAGCTGCTGGCCTCGGCGTTCCACGCCGCCGACGGCGCTGGCCTGGTGCTCGACGGCTACCCTCGGACTCCCGACCAGAGCCGCTTCCTGTTGGCCCTGGTGGAGCAGGCGGGCACGCCGCTGGATCTCATCCTGTTGGTGGACAACGAGGACGAGGCCATCGTGGCCCGCACCACTGGTCGGCGCATCTGCCCGAACAAGGCCTGCGCCAAGGTCTTCCACGTCCAGTACAAGCCCGCGCGGGATGGCAGGTTCTGCACCGCCTGCGGCGCCGAGGTGGTCCAGCGCTCCGACGACACCGAGGCCAAGATCCGCACCCGCCTGGCCGAGTTCCAGAACAAGGCCCTGCCGGGCGTGCGCGTGCTCCAGGATGCCGGCATCCCCATGGTCACCGTCGAGGGCAACCTGCCCGTCTTCACCGACGAGGCCGTGCGCGCGTCGGTGATGGAGGCTCTGGCCCCGGTGCTCGAGGCCTAGCCTCTGACCTCGCGCTGTCGCCCTCGGCGCGCTCCGGGATAGCCTCTCCACAGAGGTGCCCCCTGGAAGTGCTGGTGCGCGATGAGCTGGAGCCTTGTGTCTACCTGGACGACCGGGTGGCCAGGCTGCCCCTGCGCTGGCAGCTGCGCCCGGTGCCGCCGGAGCGCCTGGACGAGTTGCTCGTGCTGGGCGATCGCCGCGTGGGCCGGGCGCTGTATCGGCCCAGCTGCCCGGACTGCCGTGGCTGCGAGACCATCCGCATTCCGCTGGCGGACTTCCGGCGGTCCCGCACTCAGCAGCGGGTCTGGAGGCGGGGGCAGCGCGAGCTTCGGGTGGAGCTGCACGCGCCCACCGTGAGCCCAGACCATGTGGCGCTGTTCAACCGTCACCGGCGGCTGCGGGACCTGGCCCGCAACGAGCAGGACATGCCCATCCAGGGCTACGACTCCTGGCTCGTGCAGACCTGCTGCGAGTCGGTGGAGATCCGCTACCTGCGGGGCCGACAGCTGGTGGGTGTGGCCATCGCCGACCTGGGGGCCATCGCGGCCTCGGCTGTCTACACCTACTTCGACCCCGCACACAGCGATCTGAGCCCCGGCGTCTACTCGGTGCTCTGGCAGATCGACTGGGCGCAGCGCATGGGGCTGCGCCACCTGTACCTGGGCCTGTACATCGCTGGGAACAGACACATGGCCTACAAGCTGTGCTTCAAGCCCCACGAGCGACGCTCCGCAGGCGAGCCGGCGCCCGAGTGGGGGCGCTTCGAGCGATAGCTATGGCAGGATCAGCACATCCGTGCGCTTGTCCGCGGGCAGGAAGCTGCGGAAGGCGTCGTTGTCGTCGTCGTCGAAGGCCACGCAGCCCCAGGTCCAGTCGTAGGGGCTGCCGCCGCCGTGAAACAGGATCTCGCCTCCCAGGCGTGTCTTCTGGGAGGGCTTGCGGTCCGCGGCCACCGCGGCCTCGATGGCGCTGGCCTGCTCGGCGCTGACGAGGCCGGCCGCCAGCCCGGCCCGGGCGTCGGCGGCGTTGGGGTAGTGGATGGCCACGGCGGGCGCGAAGCCCGACCAGGGCTTGTCCGACGTGCGATACCAGCCGTGGGGCGTCTTGCGGTCGCCCCGTCGGCGCTTGGGTCCATGGGGGTGCTCACCGGTCGCGTCAACCCCCAGGGCAACGGGCCAACAGGCCGGCGCGCCGTCGCCGCCATCCGCCTGCGCGAGCTTGCCGCCCTGGAAGACCATGGTGCGCCGCGCAGCCTCCAGCACCACCACGAGGGCATCACCGCGCAGGCGTGGGTCGCGCGCGTCGAACAGAGGTGAGGCGGTCAGCTGCTCGACCTGGGCCAGGCATCCCTCCGGGAGCGAAGGTGCTTGCTGTGCTTCGGCGTCATGGACGAGCTGTGAGGGGCTCGCTGCCAGCAGCAGCGGGAGCAGGAGATGTGCGGCGGTCATGAGCCTCCCGGGGCGGTCTCTCAGTCCTCCGACAGCGCGCGTGGCCAGCGGTTCCCGGGCGGCTCGATGCCGGCTCGAGGCTGGCCTCACGAGGCCATGGACCCTGCGCGTGGCATGGACTATGATGAATCCCGGTACGGACCGGAACTCGGAGGTCTCCATGCTCGCCAATGCCCCCCGTGGCCTCGCCTTGCTCATCACCCTGGCCCTGGTGGGCTGCCCCAATGGCGGCGGTCCCATCGTCTGGGACGATGGTGGTGACAACAACACCGGGCCTTCGGGGCCCCCCATCCTGTCGGTGGGCATCACGCTGATCGACTTCGGTAGCGTCATCTACGGGCAGAGCTACAGCGAGCAGCTGCACGTCGAGAACGTGGGCGGCGACGATCTCCACCTCACCGACATCACTGCCACGGCCCCGTTCTCGGTCAACTACGCCAGCGGCGTCACGGTCACCCCGGGTGGCTCCACCACCCTGGTCGTGCGCTACCAGCCCACCGAGTACGCCGACCACGACGGCAGCTTCAGCTTCGACTGGAACGCGCCCTCCGAGGTCGAGGGCGACACCGCGGTCGTCTTGACCCACTTCGAGCTGCCCCTGTACGGCGCGGTCATCACCGACGAAGACGGCGACGGCCACGACTGCGAGGGCGCGGGCGGCGACGACTGCGACGACGAAGACGACCACACCTACCCCAACGCCGCCGAGGAATGGTACGACGGCGACGATCAGGACTGCCAAGGCGACGACGACTACGACCAGGACGGCGACGGGTACCAGATCAGCTACTGGAACTCCGACAGCGGCAGCGGTGGCGGCGACTGCAACGACGCCAACCCCGACGTCTACCCGGGCGCCCCCGACGAGTGGTACGACAACGTCGACTCCAACTGCGACGGCCGCGACGACTGGGACCAGGACGGCGACGGCTACCGCACCACCCTGGGTGACCGTGGCAACGACTGCAACGACCTCGACGCCGCCATCAGCCCCGGGGCCGAAGAAGACGCCACCAACGAGATCGACGACGACTGCGACGGTCGCATCGACGAGTCGTAGGGCGCGCAGCGAGTCTCAGGGCGTCGGGCCTCGGCGCTTCAGGACATCACGCCCGGTAGCCCCAGCAGCAGCAGCCGGACCAGGACGTCACCGAAGAACAGGGTGACCAGTGCGCCCAGTGCCAGGAAGGGGCCGAAGGGGATGGCGGTGCGCAGGCCCCGGCCTCGCAGCACGATGTGGCCGATCCCCACGATGCTGCCGATGATGCTGGAGAGCAGCATGACCAGGAACAGGGCGGGGAAGGCGCCCAGGAAGCTCCCGATCATGGCCAGCAGCTTGACGTCGCCCAGGCCGATGCCTTCCTCGCGGCGGATGAGCCAGTAGACCCCCGCCACGGCCAGCAGGAAGCCTCCGCCCACCAGCGCGCCCACCAGCGCCTGCTTCCAGCTTGGCGCCAGCTCCGGGGCCAGCAGGCCGATGCCCAGGGCGCCGAGCACGCCTACGGGGACCGCGTAGATGCTGAACTCATCGGGGATGATGTAGTGGTCCAGGTCGATGAAGGTCAGCGCCACCAGCATGCACACGAAGGTGGCGTGGTAGGCGAACAGGGCGATGTGCGCGGCGTCGAGGGCCTCGACCCCGGGGATGGCCTGGCGCCAGCAGAGCAGCACCAGCAGCCCGGTGGCGGCCTCGATCAGGGGGTAGGTGGCGGCGATGCCGTTGCCGCAGCTGCGGCAGCGAGCGCGCAGCAGCAGCCAGCTCAGGATGGGGATGTTGTCGTACCAGGCGATGCCGCTGCCGCAGTGAGGGCAGTGGCTGGGGGGCGAGACCACCGAGCGGTCGTCGGGCATGCGAGCGATGCAGACATTCAAGAAGCTGCCCAGGCAGAGCCCCAGGATGAGCACGAAGACTTGGAGGACGATCCAGAGGTTCATGGGCGGAACTCCTGCAGGGCCGAGCACACGCGCTCCACCTGCTCGTCCGAGAGCTCGGCGTGGCAGGGGATCGACAGGCTCTCGTCGCACCAGCGCTGGGCGTTGGGGCAGGGGGCCTGGGGCTGCAGCGCGGGCTGGGCGGAGAGTGGGCGCGGGTAGTAGACCGCGGTGCTGACCAGGCGCTCGGCCAGCCAGGCGCCGAGGCGGTCGCGGCGGGGTGATCGCAGGATGTAGTGGTGGATGGGGTCGCCGGAGTGGCGGTCCAGCGCCGTGCAGCCTGCCGGGAGGGCCTGGTCGTAGGCGGCCGCGATGGCCCGCCGGCGCGCGACGCGGCGGGGCAGGTCGCCCATGTGTACGCCGAGCACAGCGGCCTGCACGGCGTCGAGCCGGCTGTTGAGGCCAACGTGGCCGGCGACCCGCTGGTGAAGGTGGGGCTGGCCGGGCACGCCCCCGTGGTTGGCGAGCAGGCGCATGCTCTGCGCCAGTTGGGGATCGTCGGTGGCCACCAGGCCGGCATCCCCCGCCGCGCTCAGGGTCTTGGTGGGGTAGAAGCTGGCGGCGGTGATCACCCCGAGGCGCGCGGGGGGAGCCCAGCCCGCGGCCTGTGCGGCGTCCTCGATGAGGGGCACCGGAAGCTGGGGGTCCGGGCAGCGCATGCCGAAGAGGTGGACCGGGATCGCGGCCCGGGTGCGAGGGCCCATGGCGGCCTGCGCGGCCTGGGGAGCCATCAGGGGGCGGTCCGGGAGCACGTCCACGACCACGGGACACGCGCCGACCCTGACCACGGCGCCCGCCGTGGCGAAGAAGCTCAGGGCGGGCACCAGGACCTCGTCACCAGGCTGGACGCCCAGGGCCAGCAAGGCCAGGATCAGGGCGTCGGTGCCGCTGTTGACCCCCAGGCCGTGGGCGCGGCCGAACAGGGCCGCCCCCCTGACCTCGACGGCCTGGACCACGGGCCCGCCGACCCACTGCCCGGAGCGCAGCACCGCGAGCACGGCGGCTTCGGTGGCGGCGGCCAGGCGCAGGTGCCTGGCGGCCAGATCGACCATGGGGATGGGGGTGAGGGCCATGCCCTACTTGAAGTCCCGCTGCTGGAACACCACGACGGCGGCGATGAGCACCACCGTGGAGTAGGCGAGCCCGTAGCCTGTGGCCGTGGCGACCCGCGCCCAGCCGATGGCCAGCTCGTGGGTGGCCTCGGGCTGCACGTTGAAGATCTCGAAGTTGGGCAGCGCCCAGTAGAGGAACTCGGAGAGGCGCTGGACCCAGGGGCTCTCGGCCTGTTGTCCGAACGACCAGATGTCGTCGGCCAGGTGCCCGATCACGAAGACGGCGAGGGTGAAGGCGCTGGCCGTGGTGGGGCCGGAGTAGGTGGAGAACAGGGTGGCCCACGCTGTGAGCAGCATCAGCTCGACGAACAGCAGCGCCAGGAACGCCAGCAGTGAGGGGTGGGGCATGCCCAGCCGCAGCCCCATGATCACCAAGTACAGCAGCGCCATGATGCCCAGGTTGACCGCGAGGGTGAGCAGGAGGCCGAAGTACTTGCCCATCACGAACATCCAGCGGGGGATGGGCTTGGCGGCGATGGTGTAGATGGTCTTGCGTTCGAGCTCCTTGTAGACCAGGGAGACCCCCAGGAACATGGCGATGACCGAGCTGAACAGCGAGATGGCGCCCATGGCGGTGCCTCGCATGATCTTCTCCTGGTCGCCGATGGTGATCTCCTCGGTGACCAGGGAGGCCACCAGCATCACGCAGGCGAAGAAGAGCAGCGAGTAGAGCACGCGGTCCCGGATGGCCTCGCGGTGGGTGTTCTTGGCGATGGCCCAGATGCGGTTCAAGGGGACACCCCCGGGGGCGTCGTCGGATCGTTGCGGCCCAGCTCGGAGAGCAGGAGGTCCTCGAGGGTCTTGCGGTTGGGGATCACCTGCACGACCTGGCCGCCAGCCTGGCGCACCTGGACCAGCAGGTCGTCCAGCTGCTCGGGAGGCAAGCGGACGATGCGCTCGTCCCCGCGGCTGGTGACGGCTTCGCCCAGCAAGGGAACCTGGGGTGGCACTCGCACCGTGCAGTCCACGTGCTGCACCTGTTCGGAGAGCAGCTCGTCGATGGAGCCGATGGCGCGCAGGCGCCCGCCCGCGATCAGGCCGACCCGATGGCAGATGCTCTGGACGTCGGACAGAACGTGGCTGGAGAAGAACACCGTGCGTCCGCGGCGGCCCTCTTCGAGCATCAGATCGCGGATGAGCATGCGCCCGAGGGGGTCCAGGCCGCTCATGGGCTCATCGAGGATGATGAGCTGGGGATCGTTGATCAGCGCCTGGGCCACACCGGCGCGCTGGAGCATGCCCTTGGAGTAGGTGTGGAGGGGTTTGTCGGCCACCCGCTCCAGATCGACCCGGGCTAGCAGCGCGTCGGTGCGCTGGCGCCGGAGGGCGGCGGGGATGTCGAAGAGCTGACCGTAGAAGTCCAGGAACTCCCGGGCGGTGAGGTGCTGGTAGAAGTAGGGCCGCTCAGGCAGGAAGCCCAGCGGTCGCCTCGCTTCGGGGCTGCCGATGGGCTGGCCCAGCAGGAAGGCGTGGCCTGCGGTGGGGTACTGCAGGCCCACCAGGCACTTGATGGTGGTGGTCTTGCCTGCGCCGTTGGGGCCGATGAAGCCGAAGATCTCTCCCTTGGGGACCTCGAGATCCAGGCTCTCCAGGCCCCTGCTGGGGCGCCGGAAGAAGCCCGAGTAGTAGGTCTTCTGCAGGCCTCGGATCTCGATGGCCAGGTCAGGCGCAGCGATGGGCTGTGCACCGGTCATGGAAGCCTTTGGGTGCGAGGAAGGAGGGCTGAGCCGATCCTATTCGCTTTCTTCGTGGGGTCCAGGGATCGGCGGCGGGAGCGGTGTGTCTTGGCTGGCTTCGAGGTACTCGCGCACCTTGTCGGGGGGGTAGGAGCCGGCGCTGCGCCAGTTGCAGCGGCAGCAGTAGGGCCCGGAGTCTTCGAAGCGTCCATGGATCTGGGCCACGCGCCAGCGGTGGATGGTCGGTCCCCACCACAGCTCGGCGATGCTGGCATCGGCCAGGTTGCCCAGCACGTTCTCCATGTGCTCATCGAGACAGCAGGTGGTCAGGCGCCCGTCGGTGTGGACCATGGGCGTGTTCCACAGGCCGGCGCAGGGGGGGCGGCGCGGGGCGCTCATGGGCTGTCCACCTCGAGGTAGGGGTTGCCCGAGTCTTCGCGGCCGTCGGGCAACCCGGCGCCGAACAGGTCGAGGTAGTCCAGCAGGTTGCCGCTGCCGCTCGGACAGGGCTTGGTGGAGAAGGTGCCGGAGACGTCCAGGCTGTCCAGGCTGAAGCGCCCCGTGAGCGCGTCATCCTCCACCTGGATGTCCACGTTCCCCGGGGACTCCACGGGGATGACCTGCTGCTCGACCACGGGCACGTACTCCCGGTACAGGCCGTCCTCCTCGGACACCTCGGCCTCCCACACCGCCCGGTAGGCCGCCAGGGCCACCCTGGGCTCCACCTCGTCCAGGCCGTAGGGCGAGGCGGCCTCGCTCACCGGGTAGCTGCCGTCCCAGGAGGCGTCGTCCCAGGTGAAGAGGACGAAGGCCATGACCACGGAGCCCTCGCGGTTCCAGGCCAGGTAGTAGTCACGCTCGGCGGCGGTGATGGCGTCGGGATCGGGCTGGGAGGGCAGGGCGCAGGGGAAGTGGCTGTTGGAGATGACGACCGCGGTCGCGGGAGAGCCGTACATGTCGGTGGCGATGTGGAAGGCCGTGCGGATCCGATCGCTGCCGTGCTGTGTGCGGATCCAGCCGTTGGGGGCGCAGCCCGTAGCAGCGGCGACCAGGACGGAGAGGAGCGGGAGGCGGCCCATCAGAAGGACTCGGGGGCGCGCAGCACGTCGCCCTCCTTGGCGATGCCCAGCCGCACGCAGGCGGCGGCGTGCATGGCGTCGGCGGCGGCCTGATCGGCGCAGTTCAGGGGGCGGATGTAGATGGCGTCGCGCTCGTGGGAGGGCCAGTCAGCGGTGAGGTCCCAGGGCCTACCCGTGCCCCCGAGCAGCGCGGCCCACTGCTCCACGAAGCGCTCGACCTCGTGTACGTTCTGGGGCTGGACCACGAAGGCGATGTGGGCGCGGGGCCACAGGCTGCCGGCGGTCTCGCGGGCCTGGACGAAGGCTCGCAGGTTGTCGGCCACGCGCTGGTAGTGGTCGGCGCCCTTGACGGCGACGTAGGTGGTGGCCGAGGCGGCGTCGAAGCTCCAGTGGACGGTGGTGAAGGTGTCCGCGGCCTGATGGGGTGAGGCGGCCAGGCGGATGAGCAGCCGCGAGCGCTGGGGCTGCAGCAGCACGCCGTTGGTGTGGAGCTTGAAGGTTCGGAACAAGCGGTTGTCCCGGTTCATGGCGAAGGCGTACTCCACCATCCGGTCGAAGTCGGGATGCACCGTGGGCTCCCCCAGCCAGTGGGGGCAGAGGTGGATCTCGTCGGGGGCGTCCGCCAGCCCGGCGAGGACCCGACGCCAGGTGTCCCAGGCCATGAAGCTCTTGGCCTCCCCGTGGGCCAGGCTGCGCAGAGACTGGCTGCACATGGGGCAGCAGACGTTGCAGTGATCCGTGAGCTCGAGGTTGAGGTTGACCGCCATGGGGTGATCCTACACGAGGCCGCGGACCACGCGCTCGTGGGCCAGGATGTTGGCGGAGCACTCGCTGCAGCGCGGGGGCGGGGTGCCGGCGAGCATGGCCGCGCGGATCTCCTCGAGAAAGTCGCCGCTGCGCCAGACATCGACCAGGCTGCGCTGCTCCACGGACTCGCCCTGGCCCGCGAGCACGCAGCAGGGGCTGGTGCGGCCGTCGGCCTGGACCACGATGTAGTGCCAGGCCTTGAGGCAGGGCGCGCGGCGCAGCTGGGACAGCATGTCGTCGGCCCCGTGGGCCGGGGCAGGGGTCTCGACCACCAGGGCGCCCTGGTCACTGCCTCGGTGGAGGTTGCGGGGGTCCAGGAAGTGCTCGAGGGTGGTGGCGATGCCCAGGCGCTCGGCCAGGGCCATGGCGCGCCGGGCCAGTGCGGGGACCTGGGCCTGCTCGTGGGGCTGGAGGGCCAGCGCCAGCTGCTCGGGCTGGTAGGCGATCAGGGCGTCGAAGTCGATGCGGAAGGCGCCCAGGGTGTGGCCCAGGCGCACCATGTCCTCGAGGGTGTGGAAGTTGGTGCGGGTGAGCACGAAGTGCAAGGCGATGCGGGGGAGCTGGGCGCCCCGCTTGTCCCGCAGGGCCCGCAGCCTGCAGATCTTGGTGACCACCCGGCGGAAGCAGCCCGGTTGCCCCCGCAGGCCGTCGTGGATGGCGGCGGTGGGGCCGTCGACGGAGAAGTGCACCTCGTCCCACCCGGTGCTCACCAGCTGCTCGCGCAGCTCCGGTCCCATCAGGGTGCCGTTTGTGGTGAGGATGCCTTCCATGCCCAGCGCCTTGGCGCGGGCCATCAGGGCTGGGGTGAGGGCGCGGGCCGCGAGGGGTTCGCCGCCGCCGAGCAGGAACAGGCGCTGCACGCCAAGCTCGGCGGCTTCCTCGAGCAGCTCCAGCTGCCGCTGGGCGCTGAGCTCGGGCAACCCGGGCCGGTGGCGCTCGGTGGTGTCGCAGAAGCGGCAGTCCAGGTTGCAGCGCAGCGTGGGGTAGAGCTCGAGGGTCAGGGGCCCCTGGACTCCATGCTCGGGCCAGCGGCGGATGCGCTCTGCGATGGTGACGGGGTCGGGCACCGGCGCAACGTAGCATGCTCCCACGGTGGGCGGCCCCGCCTTCGCACCCTCCCCCCTGGCGGATGGTTGCGGCCTCCACGCCGTGGGACACTCCGGGAATCCGGCTTCATCACGGTGTGTCGATGGATCCACTTTTCCTCGAATGCTCGCGGTCTCCGGCCCGTCGATGCGCTCGCCCCGGCCGAGCTGTGCCGGATCACTCGAGGACCAAGCCATGCGTCACCTCCCGCCCCTGCTCGCCTGCCTCGCGCTCATGGCGCTGGCCCCGCTCCCCGCAGGCGCGGCGCGCCATCGTCATCACGCACATCGGACGCCCCCTCCGCCGCCGGTGGCGCGGGTGGTCGTGCGCCACGCCGTCCATGTGCCAGTGCAGCGCTGCCCCGGCGCTGGCACTGTCTGGGTCTCAGGGCACCCGGGCCAGGGAGGCCACTGGGTCTCGGGCCACTGCCAGCAGGTGGGGCCTGCGCCCCGAGCGGGCTGGTCTTATGTCTCGGGCTACTGGGACGGGAGGGTCTGGGTGACGGGCTTCTGGCGTCCTTCGGCGCGGGTGGGCTTCACCTGGGTCGAGGCCCACGTCACCGATAGTGAAGAGTACGTGACCGGCTACTGGGAGCCCGAGGGCGCCTCCCCAGACGGGATGATGTGGCGGCCCGGCTACTTCGACGGAAACGACTGGGTCGCGGGGGGCTGGGTTCCCAGCGAGCGCTACAGCGCCTACGACGATGACGGTGAGCTGGTCTTCTTCGCGGTGGGCGACGGCCACGTCGAGGAGCTGGCCATCCCGGAGATCGGTGGCCTCGAGATGGAGCGCGGTAGCAGCGATCCCGGCGATCTCGCCGCCGATGCCGAGCTGGGCGAGCCCCAGGACGGCCCGCAGGAGCGCCACGCCGGCGTGCCTGACTAGGCCGAGGTGTCGCGAGTGCTCGGAGCGCGGGGTGTCGGGCCTGGTCGCTCGGCCGGCGAGGGCCGAGCCGGGTCAACGCCAGACGGTATCAGGGGCAGCAACACCGTGAAGCGGGCACCGCCCCCTGGGCGGGCCGAGACCTCGAGCTCGCCGCCGTGTGCGTGGACGATGCGGCGGCACAGGGCCAGGCCCAGGCCGGTGCCTCCGCTGCGGCGGGTGTAGAAGGGGATGAAGACCTTGTCGCGGTCCTGCTCCGGGATGCCGGGGCCGGTGTCCTCCACCACGATGTCCACCGTGGATGGGCCGCTGCCGTGACCGAATGCATGGCCTAGGCGGGTGTGCAGCCGGACGCGTCGCTCGGCTTCGGGGGGCCGCGCCTGCGCCAGGGCTTGCACGGCGTTCTGGAGCAGGTTCTCGAGCACCTGAGCCAGCAGGGTGGCGTCCCCGGGAGGTTGGGGCAGAGGCTCGGTCAAGGCCAGCTCCACCACCACATCGCTGGGGAGCCCCTGGCGCTGCAGCAGCTCCAGGGTGCGGGTGGCCAGCTGGTTGACGTCCAGGGCGGCGGGCTGGAGGACCAGTGGCCGCGCGTAGTCCAGGAAGCGCTCCACCACGCGGTTGAGGCGGTCCACCTCCTCGATGATGATGCCGACGAACTCGGCGGGGCTGTCCTCGTCGCTGGGGTCGCAGGCGGTGGTGGGGCCCTCGAGGTACTGGGCCGCGCCCTTGATGGCGGCGAGGGGGTTGCGGATCTCATGGGCGAGGCCTGCGGCCATGGTGCCCAGGGCCGCCAGCCGGTGCTGCTCTTCGAGCTGGTGGAAGCCGTGGACGTTCTCCACCACCACGGTGAGCTGGTCCGCGACAAGGCGCAGGCGCGCCAGCTCTTCTTGGGAGAAGCCGTCGGCACCGGGCTCGTCCGCCAGCCCCAGCCAGCCCAGGACCAGATCCCCGCTGGACAAGGGCAGCAGGACCTCCATGCTCAAGGCCTTGAGCAAGCGCGCCCGCTGGCCGGCCTGCTCTGACCCCGCCAGGCCCCGCCGTGCTGCGCGCACCAGCTCGCCGCGCACCAGCCAGGCCCCGACCCGGCCACGCGGATCCATCAGGTCCACCGGAGGCACGGCCTCGAGGGGCTCCAGGCTGGGCTCACCCCGGGCGGCTGCGCGCGCGAAGTGACCTCGATCCTGGTCCCACAGGTAGATGGCTGAGTAGGGCACGCGCCCGCTGGCCACCAGCGGCTGGAGCATGGCCTCGTAGGCCGAGGCCAGCCCGATGGCCTTGGGCAGGGCGTCGCCTACCTCGGCCAGGGAGTGGGCCAGGAGCTGGCCGCGCTGGTTGAGGCGGGCGCTCAGGCGTTGCTCCACCCCGCGGCGCAGCGGGTCGTACAGCGCCAGGAAGAGCACCGTGGCCACCAACATGAGCCAGGTGCTGTGCAGGGGGCTGCGGGTGGCGGTGTCGCTCCAGGCCACCGCCAGCAGCTGCAGGCCCACCAACAGCGCGGCGCAGATGGCCAGGGTGAGGGTGCGGCTGAAGATCTCGTGCAGGTCCAGCAGGCGGTACAGGACCAGGACCTGGTGCATGAAGTAGACCAGCACTCCGGTGAAGAGCACGCCCACGGGGGGCAGGGCGCCCTGTAGGAGCACGGGGGCGCTGAAGAGGTCCAGGCTGCTGGGCTCGGGGAAGCCCTGGATGGTGCGGGCCAGGACCTCGATGGCGCTGAACGCCACGGCACCGCCCATCAGCCCCAGCAGGTAGGCCAGGCGGGCGCGGGTGACCCGCTGAGTGGTGCGCCGGTAGTGCTCCACGACCAGGACCAGATCGAAGCCCAGCCCCGAGAAGGTCCACAGCCCCAGCAGCACTGCGGCTGGGCTGCCGTGGGGCCTTGTGGGGAACAGGACACACTGAGCCAGCACATAGGCCAGGGCCACGCCGGTGCAGGCCCAAGCCAGCCGGGCGCGGAGGCGACCGTCGGTGGGGATGGGACGCCGCAGCATGGTGGCCAGGAAGCCGTAGAGGGTCACCGGCAGGAATGCCGCCCCCGCCCCGTAGGCCAGGTCCCAGCCGGGCAGGCCGGTGACCAGGTAGCCGGCGAAGCTGCCGTAGACCCATGCCAGGTTCAGGCCGAGCATGGCGAAGGCCGCCCGGAGGCGGCTGGCGCGGTCCTGGAGCCACACGCGCAGGGGAAGCGCGATGGAGAGTACAGCCACGGAAGCGTAGATGAGGGTGTTCATGGGGAGGGTGTGGTATCCCATGAAACCCTTCGGTTCCCGCTCTCCTCGGGGAATGGGATAGAACCCTCCCATGCCTCCTTCCAAGCCGCCCCTCGCCTCGCTCCCCTCGGTGGATCGGCTGCTCCACCATACCGAGCTGGCGGATCTTCCGCGCCCGCTGGCCCTGCGCGCTGCCCGTGAGCAGCTCGAGCTGATCCGGGCCCGGGTGCTCCAGCAGGGCGGCCAGGTCCCTGACGAGGACGCCATCGTCGCGGCGATCCAGGGGCAGGTCGCCGCCGACTGCGAGCCCGCGGTGAGCGAGGTGCTCAACGCCACGGGGGTCATCCTCCACACCAACCTGGGCCGCGCGCCCCTGGCCCCTGCAGCCCAGGCGGCGGTGGCCACCGCTGCGCGGGGCTACGCCACCGTCGAGATGGACATGGCCAGCGGGCAGCGGGGTGATCGCCTCACGGTGCTACAGCGGCGTCTGTGCCGACTCACAGGGGCCGAAGACGCGGTGGTCGTCAACAACAACGCCGCCGCCGTGCTGCTGATGCTCACCGCCCTGGCCCACGGGCGCTCCGTGGTGGTCAGCCGCGGCGAGCTGGTGGAGATCGGTGGTTCCTTCCGCATCCCAGAGGTCGCCGAGGCCGGCGGGGCCAGCCTGCTCGAGGTGGGCGCCACCAACCGCACCCGCGCCGCGGACTACGCGCGGGCCGTGGAGCGCAGCGATCCCCCCCCCGTGGGGCTGCTCAAGGTCCACCGCTCGAACTTCCGCATCGTGGGCTTCACCGAGGATCCGGATCGCGGTGAGCTGGCCCAGCTGGCCGAGCAGCACGGCCTGTGGCTGGCCGAGGACCTCGGCTCCGGCAACCTCCTGCCCGAGATCACCGACGAGCCCACGGTGGCCCAGGTGCTCGCCTCCGGCGTCCACCTGGTGTCCTTCAGCGGCGACAAGCTGCTCGGTGGGCCCCAGGCTGGCATCATCGTCGGGCGGGCCGCGCTGGTGCGGCGGCTGCGGCGTCACCCCCTGTACCGCGCCCTGCGGCTGGACAAGCTCGTCATCGCCGCGCTGGACGCCACCCTGCAGCTCTACGAGCAGGACCGGGTCGGCGAGCTCACCGCGGTGGCCATGATGCGGGCTCAGCCCGCTCAGCTCGAGCCCCGCTGCCACGCCATCCTCGCCCGAGTCGCGCGCCCGGATCTCGACCTGCGGGTCGAGCCTGTGGATGGCCGCGCCGGGGCCGGCGCGCTCCCCGAGCTTCCCCTGCGCTCTGTGGCCATCGTGGTCCGGGGCCTTCCTCCCCACGAGCTGGCCGCGGCGCTCCGTCGCGCGCGGCCTGCGGTCATCGGTCGCCAAGCCCACGACGCGCTGCTGCTCGATCCGCGCACCCTGCTGCCCGATCGAGACGCGGTGCTGGCCGACGCCCTGCGCCATGCTCTCCACACCCTGGCCCCGTCCCCAGAGGCCCCATGAAGACCACCTTCTACGAGATCCTGCTGGTGCCTCCCGAGGCCGACGAGCAGCTGCTCCAGCATGCCTACGAGCACACCCTGTCCACCCTGTCCAAGCGGCTGCGCGCCGCCCGGCAGCGGGGCCTGGACACCCTCGGCCTCGAGGACGAGCGCGTCGCCCTCGAAGAGGCCTGGCGCGTAGTGTCGGATCCCGCCCGCCGCGCCCGCTACGATCGTTTTCTGCAGCTGGCGGGCGAGCGTCCGGCTCAGGAGGCCGACGAGCTCTGGGCCCGGGTCTCCCCCGCGTTGCTCGAGCCCACCGCCCACGCCACCCTCGAGCTGGTGCGCCTGCTCACCCACCTGCCCGTGGGCGATGTCCCCCAGCGCGCGGGGACCATTCCGGCCCCGGCCCCGCCGCCCCCAGCCACCTCCCAGCCGGTCAGGGTCAAGCCGGTGGTGGCCCCCAAGCCCGCTCCGGCGCCCACCGCGGCCGCCCCGCAGCCCACGCCGCGCCCGGCCGCTGCGCCAGCCCCCAGCAACGGGCCCGTGCGCATCCCCATCTCCAGCACCAAGCCCGCGGCCGCACCGGCCGCGCCCAAGCCGGCCCCCTCCGACGATCTGCCCACCATGATCTTCGAGCTGGGCTTCTCCGGAGCCCTGATCCGCCGCATGCGCGAGCGCAAGGGGCTGAGCCTCGACGACGTCGCCTCCTCCACCCGCATCGCCCGGCGCTACCTCGAGGCCATCGAGGCCGATGAGTTCTCGCGCCTGCCTGCTGCCACCTTCGTGCGCGGCTACCTGCGCTCGCTGGCTAGGCTGCTGGAGGTCGACCCCGAGCGCCTCTCCAGCGGCTACCTCGCGCGCATGGGCCGCTGAGGCGCCCGCCAAAGTGACCCCAACGAACGATCATGAGTTCGAAGCGCCTCCTTGCGCCGGCCGCCTGGACCGCTTCCTGGCCGACCTGCTGCCCGACCTGTCCAGAGCCAAGCTCCAGACGCTGATCAGGTCCGGCCACATCCGCGTCGACGGCGACAAGGTGCGACCCTCCGCCCAGCTCAAGGGTGGTGAGCAGGTGGTGGTCCGGGTGCCGCCCCCCGAACCCTCCCTGCTGGTGGCCGAGGACATCCCCCTGGACGTCCTGCACCAGGACGATGATCTCGTGGTGCTGTGCAAGCCGGTGGGCATGGTGGTGCACCCTGCCAAGGGACACCGCACCGGCACGCTGGTGCATGCGCTGCTGCACGCGCTGCCCGAGCTCGAGGGTCACCAGGAGGGTGAGCGTCCCGGGATCGTACACCGGCTGGACAAGGGCACCAGCGGTGTGCTGGTGGTGGCCCGCAACGAGCTGGCCCTGCGGCGGCTGCAGGCCGCCTTCTCGGTGCATGACATCCATCGAGAGTACCTGGCCGTAGTGCACGGCGAGCCACGCTTTCTCGAGGGCACCATCCGCTCCGAGCTTGGGCGTCACGCCAACGACCGCGTGCGCTTCGCGTCGGTGAGCGAGGGGGGCAAGAGCGCCGTCACGCACTGGCGTCGTCTGGCCACTGGGCCCAGCGTCGCGTTGCTGTCCTGTCGACTCGAGACGGGCCGCACCCATCAGATCAGGGTGCACCTGAGCGAGCAGGGTCACGCGGTGGTGGGTGATCGCCTGTACTCGGGCGGAAACCACCTCAGCGCCGGTCTGAGGCACTGGGAGGCCAAGCTGGACCACCAGCTGCTCCATGCCCACCAGCTGGGCTTCGATCACCCCATCAGCGGTGAGCACCTGCACTTTACGGCGCCGCCCCCGGCCGAGTTCCTGGCCTTCTGCCAAGAGGCAGGCCTCGAGGTTCCTGGGCCCTGAAGCGAGAAGCCCGCCCGCGCCGAAGCGCGAGCGGGCTGCAGCTGCCAGAGGCAGAGAGCTTATTCGACGCAGTCGGGGTGCGTGCCGGACTCGGTGACGATCTCCAGGACCTGACCCGGGTTCTCCTCGGCGACGATCTGGTCGGCGCGCAGGGAGAGGCAGGCCTCGACGCCATCTTCGCAGGCGATGCAGGGAGCGCCGAAGGAGGTGGTGAGGTTGCAGGCGTCTTCCCAGGTGTCGACCTCGTCGATCATCTCGACGATGTCACGGGCGTCGACCATGCCGGCCAGGACGCCACCACCGAAGTAGGAGCCGTCGGCCGCGAAGGTGCCGCTGACTTCGAAGTTCTGCAGCGGGATGGTGTAGCCGGCCACGGACAGCTCGATGGAGTCGGCGGCGATCACGAAGAACGGCGCCTCGCTGAAGTCGGCCGTGAGGTCGAAGGTCGGGGTGCAGAAGTCCTGATCGGTGCCACCATCGACGGACAGGGCGCCCATCATGGTGAGGTCGGAGCCGTCGATGGCGGCCACGCCGACGAGGACGTTCATGGTGACGAACTCACCGATGAGCTCGCCGACACCAGCGGGCTCGACGAAGCGAGCGGACGCCAGGTCGATCACGTAGGTGTGCGCGAGGATGTCGGCCTCGAGGGCCTCGCCCAGGGAGTTGGTGGTGAAGTCGATGGTGGCGTCGCCCACACAGTAGGTGAGGGTGGCCTCGTAGGTGGTCGAGGGTGCCAGCGGGGAGTCGGGGGTGAAGTAGACGGTCTCGAGATCCTCGGAGACCCAGCTGGAGCCGGCCACTTCGGTGCCGCCCTGGGTGAGGACGATGCTGGGGCTGGACTCGTCGGGATCGTCGAGCATGAACTCGACATCGGCGCGCCAGTACGCGTCGGTGGCGCCCGTCTCGGGGACGGTCTCGTCGATGCCGTTCTCACAGCCGGGGTCCACGACGGGACCCGTGTCGTCTTCCTTGTCGCCGCAGGCGGCCACAGTCAGAGAGAGAGCGCACAGGCCGAAGAGGCCAATCTTCAGGTTAGAAGCCATCTTTCCTCCATCAGCCGAAGCCAACGCGGCCTCGGTCACACGTGATGCGACCGAAAGATACCGACGCAGTTGGCCGATGTCAACCGGAGAAACAGCCCTCTGTCCCGCTGCTACGCCCTTAGAGAGGGTTTCGCACCGCTGGAGGGAGGGAGCGGGGTGGGTTGGATCAGCCCTTGCGGGTGGCCGCGAGGTAGCTCATGCGCACCTCGTACAGAAGCGTCGAGAGCAGCTTGGTCTCTTCGTCGTCGAGATTGCCAGCGGTCTTGCACTCGAGCATCTCGAGCAGGTTGATGGACTGCTGGGCCAGCTGGTGGTGGTCATCGGCGCTGCTGGGCTGCGCCTCGGCCTGGCCGAGCTGGTCCATCACCGCCTGCGCCAGGCTGAGCACGAAGGTCGCGAAGGTGATGGGGGGAGCCTTGCAGGGGCCGGAGCTGGCGGGCTTGGTCTCGGACATCGGGGACTCCACTGGGACGAACGGGGGGGGAGGGTTCAGAGAGAAACTTCGACATGGCCGCGGTAGGGACCGCGCTGGACCGTGATCAGCACAGCATCTCGGTGGCTGGCCAGGGCGCGGAGCAGGGCCGTCTCGAGCTGGTCGATCTCTGCGACGGACTGGCCGTGGACCGCGAGGATCACATCGCCGGCCCGGAGCCCTGCCCGGGCGAAGGTGCCGGCGGCGGCGGTGTCGATGACCAGCAGGCCCGTGCTGGCCCGCAGCCGCAGCTCACGGGCGGCCTGAGGGTCGACGGAGCGCACGGTCTGCACCTGGACGCCCAGGGTGCCCACCAACACCTCGCGCCCGAGATCGTCAGGGCAGGACGAGGTGGTGATGGTCGCCTCGAAGGGCTGGCCGTCGCGCAGACCGGACAGCTGCACGGTGTCGCCGGGCTTCTTGGAGGCCAGGCGCAGGTTGAGGTCGGCGCGGGAGAAGATGCTGCGAGCATCGATCTTCAGGATGATGTCGTCCTTGGTCAAGCCGGCGACGGTGGAGCCGCCCTGGGCGAACACCTGCTCCACGAGCAGGGCGCCGTCGGCGATGGGGGTGCCCTCGTAGCGGGGCCCGCCGATGTCGGACACCGCGACGCCGAGCCAGGGTGCCCGGACCGACCCGTAGCGCAGCAGATCCCGGGCCACCTTGGCGGCTCGATCCACTGGGATGGCGAAGCCGATGGCCTCGGCGTCCCGCCGGATGGCGGAGTTGATGCCGATGAGCTCGCCGTGGATGTTGAGCAGGGGGCCGCCGGAGTTGCCAGGGTTGATGCCCGCGTCGGTCTGGATGTAGTCCTGGAACACCCGCTCGCTGACCTCGAGGGTGCGCGAGCGGCTGCTGATTACGCCGGTGGTGACGGTGTGGCCCAGGCCGAAGGGGTTGCCGATGGCGATGACCGTCTCGCCCAGCATCAGGTCGCTCGAGGTGCCCAGGGGGATGGTGGGCAGGCCCTGGGCGCCCTCGAGCTGCAGGACCGCGAGGTCGAGGTCTGCGTCCAGGCCCACCACCGAGGCTTCGTAGGAGGTCTCATCGGGCAGGGTGGCGGTGATGCGGGTGGCGCTGTTGACCACGTGGGCGTTGGTGAGCACCACGCCGTCGGCGCGGATCACGGCGCCGGAGCCCTGGGAGCTCGAGGTGGACTGGCCCCCGTAGAAGATGTGGAAGGGGGACTGGCTGGGGACCTCGCAGTTGATGCTCACCACCGCCGGGGCGGCGCGGGCGACGGCTGCCACCACCGGGTTGGTGCGAGAGTCTGCGTGGAAGCGTTCTGCGCTGACCGGCAGGACCGGATCCTCGGCAGTGACGGGCTCGGCGGTGGCGGCGGCGCCGGCGAGGGTGGGCTGGGGGCCTGGACAGCCCAGCTCGTGGCCGCCCACCGAGAAGACGGCGCCCAGCACAAACCCAGCGAGGGCAGCGATGGGTGTGCGCCAGCGCTTGTCGTGGTCCAGCATCTCGGCTCTGCCTCGGCCCTCGGCCCGGTCCGGACGGTGGCCACAAAGCTACCCACGGGCGCTCGGGTGTCAAACCTCCAGCGCGCCAGGCAGGCACCTTTCGCCTGCGGTGTTAAGGGCAGCGACCCCGGAGGTTCCCCGTGTTCAGGCGCCCCTTGCCCTTCCTCGCCGCCCTGGTGTTGGCCGCCCTGCTGGGCGCCGCGCCGGCCGATGCGGCTCGCAGCAGTCGCCTGGGGCCCACCGAGCGCTACGAGCTGGGCCTCAAGTACATGAAGCGGGGCTACTACACCAAGGCCCTCGAGCAGTTCAACCGCGTGCGGAACTACCACCGCGACGATCCCCACGCCGTCTTGGCCGAGCTGGCCATCGCCGATCTGTACTTCCGCAAGGCCGAGTGGGACCAGGCTCGCCTGGCCTACGAAGACTTCCAGCGCATGCATCCCCACCACGATCAGACCGACTACGTGGTCTTTCGCATGGGGCTGTGCCTGTGGCGCAAGGCCCCCTCGGTGGCCGCTCGCGACCAGGTCTGGACCCGCCAGGCCGTGAACACCTGGTCCGGCTTCGCGGCGCGCTATCCCGACAGCGAGATGCTGCCCGAGGTCCAGGAACACTTGGGCGAAGGCCGCGATCGTCTGGCGCACAAAGAGTTCATCATCGGCAAGTTCTACCTGCGCCGCCATGCGTGGGTCGCTGCAGCGGGGCGCTTCGAGGGCCTCCTCCGCAGCTACCCCCAGTCCGCCGATCGCGAGCTCGCCCTGGCCTACCTGGGCCAGTGCCAGGCCCAGCTGGGCGACATCGAGGCCGCCCGTGCCACCCTGCGCAAGCTCGACGACGAGCAGCTCAACGGCCGCCAGGTCAAGGAGCTGCGCAAGCTGATCGGGCCCTAGCGGGGCCGTAGCTGGGCGTCAGGTCCTAATGAGGGTGACTTGTAGTTCACGCTGAAGCGAGCCCTGCCGCGCGCGGTGAGGCTGCCGCAGCGGCCAGCTCTCCCGGCAGCGCTGCGGCGTGTGAGCCGCTGTGTCCGATCGATGCTTAGGCCGGCAACACCAGCTCGTAGACCGACGCCAGGGCGTCCGCCAGCTTCTCGGGCTTTCGGCCGCCGGCCATGGCCATGTCGGGGCGGCCGCCGCCACCTCCGCCCACCTGCTCGGCCACCTGCTTGACCAGGTTGCCGGCGTGTACGCGCTTGCCCGCGATGGCCTTGGAGACGCAGGCCACCAGCTGGACCCGGCCGCCCGCGCTGGCGGCGCCCAGCACCACCACGGCGCGCTCGCCTAGCTTGTCGCGCAGGCGCTCGGCCTCTTCCCGCATGGTGGCGGGATCGCCCTCGAGCTGGGCCGCGAGCACGGTGAGGTCGTGGACCTGGCGCGCCTGGTCCATGAGGTCGCCCGAAGCCTCGCGGGCGGCCTCGCGCTTGATGGCGTCCAGCTCCTTCTGCAGGGCCCTCTTCTCGGCCAGCAGGCGCTCGAGCTGCTCGGCGAGCTTCTCGGGGCTGGTGCGCAGGGCCTCGGCAGCCGCGTCCAGGGCGGCCTCGCGCTCGCGAACCCAGCGCAGGGCGCCGGTGCCGGTCTGGGCCTCGATGCGACGCACGCCCGCGGCGATGCCGCCCTCGGAGATGACGCGGAAGGGGCCGATGTCGCCGGTGCGGGCCACGTGGGTGCCGCCGCACAGCTCGACGGTGCCAGCGGCCTGCACCACGCGCACACGATCACCGTACTTCTCGCCGAACAGGGCCTTGGCTCCGGCAGCGCGGGCCTGGTCGATGGGCATGACCTGGGTGGTCACGGCGTCGTTGGCCAGCACCCGAGCGAGCACGTCGTCCTCCACCGCGCGCAGCTGCTCGGCGGTGACGGGCTTGTGGTGGGAGAAGTCGAAGCGCAGGCGCTCCGGCCCGACCAGAGAGCCCTTCTGCTGCACGTGGGACCCCAGGACGGCCTCGAGGGCAGCATGGAGCAGGTGGGTGGCGGTGTGGTTCTGGCGGATCCGAGCGCGGTGGCCGCCGTCGACCTCGAGCTCCACAGCTTGGCCCACGGCCACGCGGCCTTGCTGCACGACCACGTGATGGACCACCAGATCGGCGTGGGGCCGGCTGGTGTCGGTGACCTCGAGCATGGAGCCGCCGGGGCCCCGGATGACGCCCCGGTCGCCCACCTGACCACCCGACTCGCCGTAGAACGGGGTGGTGGTGGTGATCAGCTCGCCCTGCTGCCCTTGATCGAGGGCCTGGACCAGCTCGCCATCGCGGAGCAGGGCATGGACGCTCGAGCTGGCGCTGAGGTCGTGGTAGCCGGTGAACTGGATGGTGGCGTCGCCGGCGAGCTGCTTGTGCAGGCCGGCCACAGCGTGACCACCCGAGCCCTTCCAGGCGGCTCGTCCCAAGGCGCGCTGGTGCTCCATGGCGGCCTTGTAGCCTTGGTCGTCCACGCCCACACCTCGCTCCTCGGCGATGAGCCGGGTGAGGTCCAGGGGGAAGCCATAGGTGTCGTAGAGCTCGAAGGCCAGGGCGCCGTCGAGTACGGGTGCTTCGCGGTCGGCCAGCGCGTCGAGGTGATCGCTCAGGCGGGCCAGGCCTTGCTGGAGGGTCTCGGCGAAGCGCTGTTCTTCAGTGCGGATCACGTCGAGCACGAAGTCCCGCCGCTGCAGCAGCTCGGGGTAGGCAGCGCCCATCTGCTCCATGACCACCTCGGCCATCTGCCACATGAAGGCCTGGTTCAGCTCGAGCTTGACGCCGTAGCGGATGGCGCGGCGCAGGATGCGGCGCAGGATGTAGCCCCGGTCTTCGTTGGAAGGCATGACGCCGTCGGCCACCAGGAAGGTGGATGAGCGAGCGTGATCGGCGATGACCCGCAGCGCAGCGTCGCCTTCGTCGCTGGCGCCCAGGCGCACGCCGGACAGCTCGCTGGCCTTCTGGATGAGGGCCGTGAACACGTCGATGTCGTAGTTCCAGTACACGCCCTGCAGCACCGCCGCGATGCGCTCGAGGCCGGCGCCGGTGTCGATGGAGGGTCGGGGCAGGGGGGTGATGGAGCCGTCGGCGTGGCGCTCGGACTGCATGAACACCAGGTTCCAGATCTCCACGTAGCGGTCGCTCTCGCTGGCGGGGCCGCCGCCTGCCGGGTCGATGGCGGGACCGTGATCGTAGTGGATCTCGGAGCAGGGGCCGCAGGGGCCGGTGTCGCCCATGGACCAGAAGTTGTCCTTGTCACCCAGGCGCTGGATGCGCTCGGCGGGCACGCCCACCATGTCGCGCCACAGCGCGTAGGCTTCATCGTCACTGTGGTGGACGGTGATCCAGAGCTTGTCTGCGGGGATGCCGAGCTCGCGGGTGAGGAAGTCCCAGGCCCAGGTGATGGCCTCGCGCTTGAAGTAGTCACCGAAGGAGAAGTTCCCGAGCATCTCGAAGAAGGTGTGGTGCCGTGGCGTGCGCCCTACGTTCTCGAGGTCGTTGTGCTTGCCGCTGACCCGGAGACACTTCTGCACGCTCACCGCGCGGGAGTAGGAGCGCTTCTCGGCACCTGTGAAGGTGTCCTTGAACGGCACCATGCCTGCGTTGACGAAGAACAGGGTGGGATCGTTGGAGGTGACCAGGGGGGCGGAGCCCACCAGCTGGTGCTCGCGCTGTGCGAAGTAGTCCAGGAAGCGCTTGCGGATCTCGGTGACCTTCACGGTGACCTCCGGCGTCGGTGGGGCTGCGCGGACGATTTGCCCACGAGAGGCGCCCCAGCCTAACAACGAGCCCGCCCGCAGCAAGGCGGCACAGCGGGGCTCGCGGCGCGGGGATCAGGACATGGAGCCGATGCCGCTGAGCCTGAGGCTGAGGTTGTCGGGGCTGGTGGCGTAGCGCATGGCGTCTGGGACCGTGATGGTCTGCTGCTCGATGAACGCGAACAGCGCCTGGTCGAAGGTCTGGCTGCCGTATTGCTCGTGGCCTTCGGCGATCAGATCCGGGATCTCCTTGGTGCGGGTGGCATCGACGATGCACTCGTAGACCGAGCCCGTGTTGAGCATGATCTCGAGGGCCGCGATGCGTCCGCCGCCCTGGCGTGGCACCAGGCGCTGGGAGATGATGGCCCGCACCGTGGCGCCAAGCTGGCGCCGCACCTGGGGTTGGGCGTGGGGCTCGAAGAAGCCCACGATGCGGTTGATGGTCTCGGGTGCGTTCATGGAGTGGATGGTGGAGAGCACCAGGTGCCCGGTCTCGGCCGCAGCCAGAGCGATCTCGAGGGAGGCGTGGTCGCGCAGCTCGCCCACCAGGATGGTGTCGGGGTCTTGACGCAGGGCTGCGCGCAGGGCGGTGGGGAAGTCGGCCGTGTCCACCCCGATCTCGCGCTGGTTGATGACGCTGCGCTGATCGCGGAAGGCGAACTCGATGGGATCTTCGATGGTGAGGATGTGGCTGGCGCGGGTGCGGTTGATCTGCTCGACGATGGCGGCCAGGGTGGTGCTCTTGCCGGAGCCGGTGGTGCCGGTGACCAGCACCAGGCCGCGGGGCTCGGACGCGATCTTCTCCAGCACGTCGGGCAGCCCGAGCTCGGCGATGGTCATGACCGTGCCAGGGATGGCCCGCAGGACCATGCCGATCTGCTGACGCTGGCGGAACACGTTGACGCGGAAGCGCCCCAGCCCGGGAATGGACCAGGAGAAGTCGATGTCGTTGGTGCGCTTGAAGCGCTCGCGCTGGCCCTTGGACATGATGTCCCAGGCCATCTTGGCGCAGTGCTCCTTGTCGAGGGCGCCGACGCGCGGCATGACCTCGAGCTGCCCGTTCACGCGCAGCAAGGGCGGGCTGCCGGCCTTGAAGTGGATGTCGGACGCACCCGCGTTGCTGGCGGCCCGACAGATGTTCTGGAGCGCTGTGATGGTAGAGGACGACGCTTCGGGTGCGGACAAGGACGACCTCGCTGCGGAGAGGCGGGGCCGGGGCCCGGAAAGTGCTGTATGGCAGCCTATCACAGCGCCTGGTCCGGCGGGCCCTCGGCCCTCGAGCCTAGGCCTCGGCTGCCTTGGAGGCCTTGGCCGTCTTGGTTGCCTTGGAGGCCGTGGCGTCGTCGTCGTCCTCGGGCGCGGGTGCGGGGGCCAAGCCGAAGTGGACCATCAGGGACTGGTCGAGCCACGCCTTGCGATCGGGGTGCTCGTTGAGGAAGACGATGGCGTTGTCGCGGCCCTGGCCCATGCGCTCGTCGCCCAGGGAGTACCAGGAGCCGGCCTTGCGCACGAGGTTGGCCTGGATGCCGAGGTCGATGAGCTCGCCGTCGCGGTTGATGCCCTTGCCGAAGGTGATGTCGAACTCGACCTTGCGGAAGGGGGGAGCCAGCTTGTTCTTGACCACCTTGACCCGGCAGCGGTTGCCCACGTCTTCGGTACCGTTCTTGATGCTGGCGATGCGGCGGATCTCGAGGCGCACCGAGGCGTAGAACTTCAGGGCGTTGCCCCCGCTGGTGACCTCGGGGTTGCCGTACATCACGCCGATCTTGTGCCGGACCTGGTTGATGAAGACCATGGCGCAGTTGGACTTGTGGATGCTGCCGGTGAGCTTGCGGAGGGCCTGGGACATGAGCCGGGCCTGGAGGCCGGGCTGCATGTCGCCCATGTCGCCTTCGATCTCGGCCCTGGGGACCAGGGCCGCCACGGAGTCGACCACGATGATGTCGATGGCACCGGAGCGCACGAGGGTGTCGGCGATCTCGAGCGCCTGCTCGGCGTAGTCTGGCTGGGAGATGAGGAGCTCTTCGGTGTTGATGCCCAGGGCGCGGGCGTAGGACACATCCAGCGCATGCTCGGCGTCGATGATGGCGGCCACGCCGCCCGCCATCTGGCACTGGGCGATGGCGTGGAGGGCAAGGGTGGTCTTGCCGGAGGCCTCTGGGCCGTAGATCTCGGTGACGCGGCCCTTGGGGATGCCGCCGACGCCCAGCGCCAGATCGAGGGCGAAGGAGCCGGTGGGGATCACGGGCACGCTGGTGTCGAACGAGGCCTCGAGCCGCATGATCGCGCCCTTGCCGAAGTTGCGCTGGATGGTCTGGATGGCGGCGTCGATGGCCTTGCTGCGCTGGGGATCGATGGGCATGGAGAGCTCCGGGCGGGGATAGATGAAGAGGTGTCTTGAACATCCGTGCAATATCGAATGTGCCACTTTCAGTCAAGGACAGATGCTGTCCGCATGGGCCTGGAGGCATGGGTCCCCGTCGGCTCGCACATGCGACTTATGGTATGAGTAGTAAGCAAATTCACTGGCCAGCGACAGAGAGGGTGGTGTGTACAGGCGGTGGGTCGAACGGATCGGGGCGCTCTTGATCGGCTTGGTGGTGCTCCTGACGCTGGTGGAGTCCGGCCTGAGGATCGCGGGCTGGCTCGCGCTCCAGCGGCGGGACGCCCCAAGGGCCGCAGATCTGACCGTGCTTTGCGTGGGCGACTCCTACACCTACGGGCTTGGGGCGCCCATGGGGCAGGGCTATCCGGGGCAGCTCGAGGAGCTGCTGGCCCAGGCGGCCGGTGGGCGGAGCGTCGCGGTGATCAACCGCGGCATCCCCTCCGCCACCAGCGCCAGGGTGCTCCGAGAGCTGCAGCAGTCTCTGCCAGGCGGGGGCTTCGACGCCGTCGTGGTGTTGGCCGGCGGCACGACCACCATCCTCCCCTCGCTGCCGCTGCCCACCCACCCCTCGAAGGCCCAGGCCGTGGCTGGCCTTCGCCTGGCGCGTCTGCTGCCCATGCTAGGCCGCGACCTCCAGGGTGAGCGGCTGCGGCGTATGCTCCCCAGGGACCGCCTGGGGCCTGGGCTCGCGGGCATCGTCGAGCGGTTCTCGGTGGGCGCTGGCCCCGACTCGCCCCCCGAACCTTCCTGTGGCCAGCGGGCGCAGCGGCACTGCGCGCGCGCCGCGGGCCTGCTCGAGCTGGGTTGGGTGGGCAGCGCCGAGGCCGTCTACCGCCAGGCGGTCCAGGTGGAGCCCAGCTGTGGCTGTGGCCACCGGGGCCGGCTGCTCGCCGCGGTCAGCGCCAACGATCCCGTCGCTGTGGACGCGGCCAGCCTGGGCTGGCTGGCGGCTTCGCCCGGGGATCCCATGCTGCACGATGTCCGCATGTCCTACCTGATCGAGACCGGGCGGATCGCCGACGCCTCGGCCTGGCTCGACGACAACGGCGCTCGGTTCCCGGATCACCTGCAGCCCGCCTGGCTGCGCGCCGATCTGCACCTGCGTCTGGGTGACCTGGATCGGGCCGAGGCGGCCTACACGGCCTTGCTCGATGACCCTGGTATGCAATGCCAGGGCCTGCTCGGGCTGGTGCGGGTGTCGCTCACCCAGGGTGACAGAGTCGGGGCTGGGCAGTGGATGGAGCGCCTGCTGGAGCAGCCGGGTCCCTCATGCGCCCGCCCGGCACAGCTGGTGTCACTGAGCTGCTCCCTCGGCATGCACGATCATGCCATGGAGCAGTTCCGGATCAAGCTCGTAGAAGACCCCGCGTCGTGGATGGGCGCGCTCTTTGCCCTCGCGCCATGCGTCCAGGAGAGCGACCTCACCGAGCTTCGGTGGCTGCTCACCAACTCCGGGGTCTCGATGGCCGATGTCGAGGAAGTCATGGGTGGCGTCAGCGCCGATGGCAGGCTGCGCGCGGGGGGACACGCAGCTGTCCGTGCCGACCTCGCGCGGATGCAGGCTCTGGCGGCCCAGGCTGGCGTCCCGATGATCTTGACGACCTACCCATACCCGAGCCGTGTCAACACGATGATCCGCGAGCTCGCCCAGGCCCAGGGCATCGGCTTGGCCGACAGCGCCCTGGCCTTCGAGGGCCTGTGGGCCCGCGGTGAGCCCAGGGCACGCTACTTCGTGGGGGATGGCGACGATCCTGTGCTCGGCAACGACCACTGCTCCGAGGCAGGCTACGGCGTCATGGCCGAGGTCTTGCTCGGGGCCCTCGAGGCCGCCGGCGTGCTGGACGCTCAGGATCAGTAGGCGTTCACCGGCATCACGCGACGGCGCAGGGTGCAGGTGGCGTCGCCGTGTACGCGGAGGGTGTCGTAGCGCGTGGTGTCCTCGGGGTGGGCGGGTGCCCACTCCACAAGGCGCAGGGCGTCGATGTCAGCGTGGGCCCGGCCCCGCTCGGGTGGCTGGAGCTTCAGGTACAGGTTGACCGCGTGAGCGCCGGGAGGAGGCTCGAGATCCAGGCTGAACGGGGTCCAGTCCTGGGTGGCGTCGAGGCTGTGGTAGCTCTGCTCGAAGCTGGAGCCGCTGCTGCCCTCGTACCAGGAGACCTGAAGCTCGACCTGGCCTCGGGTGCGGAGCTGACCAGCCACGGTGAGGGAGGACCCCTCCGCGACGGGGATCCGGTGGGCGGGCTGCGTCCAGACCGCCTGAGTGTGGGAGGCGTCGCGGCTCAGGCGCAGGCCGTAGGAGCCGCTGTAGGCGGCCTGGTCGCTGATCCACTCGTAGGAGGAGTCCAGGGTCCAGAGGAAGCCCTCGGCCAGATCGTCGTCGACGTCGATGTCCTCGAAGTCTCCGACCCGCAGCAGGTCCACGCCCAGCTGCCAGTCGTCTGCGCCCTGGACCTGGCCGAGCCAGCCGTCGCGCAGGTCCGCGGGGTAGGACCATGCGTCTCCCCGCGCGGTCAGCTCGAGCTGTCGCTCCTCGAGCACCGAGCGGCCATGCAGGTCGACCTCGAGGGCCCCGCCGTCGAGAGCCATCCCGGCGGCGGAGGCGCCGAGCAGGTCGCGGGCGATGCGCTGGCGCGGCCAATCGACCACGGCCATGGGGCTCAGGCTGTCCCGCATCAGCGGCTCGAGGAACATGCGCTTCAGCGTGCCATCGCGGTCCACGTGGACCTCGATCAGCGCCGAAGGGAAGCTGTCCCAGAGCGCCAGATCCGTGGCGAAGGGTCCCAGAGACTCGATCACCACGCCCTGGCCGCGGATGGACAGGCCGCCCGCCACCCGAGGGTGGTGGTTGATGACCAGATCCGCGCCCCCTTCCAGGGCTCGCTCGGTGAGGCTGGCCATGGCCTGGGTGGGCTCGGGATCCCCCGAGAGGCCACCGTGGATCTGCAGCACCACGAAGTCTGCCTGCTCGGAGGCCAGGGCCAGCTGCGCATCCAGCCAGCGCCAGTCGCAGGCGGCGGCCCCCCCGTGGCCCTGCTCGTCGTCGGCCACCAGGCCGATGGCGTAGTCGCTGCCGGTGACGGTGGTGCAGCCCAGCAAGGCCAGCCGCAGATCGCCCACGTCCCGGTAGGCGGGTTGCCAGGCCGCGGCTTGGTCCAGGCCCGCGCCCTGGCTGGACAGCCCGGCGTTCTCGATGGTGGCCAGGGTCTCCACCAGGCCATGCTCCAGCAGGTCGTAGACGTGGTCGTTGGCCAGGTGCAAGAAGTCGATGCCGGCGCGAGCCAGGCCGAGGGCCGCCAGCGGTTGGTTGCGGTAGATGGCGGACTTCTCGGGGTGCTGCTCGGGGTGGGCGCTCAGGGGGCCCTCGAGGGCCAGGTTGCTGAGCTGAACCCCCTCGAGCATGGGCAGCACGCCCTGGAGGGTAGCGGGGATGTCGGTGATCTCGTGCCCGCTGCGGATGCTGCCAGTGTGGGCGGGGTCGTAGAAGCCGGGGCCGAAGGTGGTGGAGCCCAGGAAGCTGAGCCGAACGGTGCCGCCGTCGCTCTCGGACAGCCGAAACAGCGCCGCCTCGGCGGGCCCAGCGGGGCGCACCCTGGACAGGTAGCCGTCGGCCTCGACCATCAGCCAGTGGTTGCCCTGGAGCCTGGAGGTCTCGAAGATGCCCTGGGCGTCGCTGGTGACCTGATAGTCCCAGGAGCCGTCGTCGAGCACAGAGACCCGCGCGCCCCCGAGGGGATCGCCGTCCATGTCCACGATCTGGCCGGTGATGCGCCCCGCGGCGGGGTCGACGCCGTAGATGTCAGCGTTGCAGCCGACGCTGGCGAGGGCGAGGGCGAGGAGCGCGATGGGGTGGGGCCTGCGGAACATGGCGTGGTTCAGGGGAGGAGGCCGCGTTCTGCGACGATGGACTCGAGCCGCTGCGCCAGGCCGGCCATGGTGAACGGCTTGCAGATCAGCCCGTGGGCGCCTGAGCGCTCCACCAGCTCTGCGCCTACGGTGCGGGCTGCGGAGGTGACGAAGACGATGGTGGGCGAGGGAGCCTCGGCGCCCAGGGCGGCGCGCCAGGTCTGAAACTCGCGGACTACGTCGAAGCCGTCCTTGCCGGGCAGGAGCAGGTCGACCAGCATGAGGTCCCAGCGCTCTCCGCGGGCCCTGGCGAGGCCCTCGTTGCCGTCGGGCGCCACGGTGACCTCGGCGGCCCCCATGCGGCGCAGGGTGAGATCGAGGACGCTGGCGACGTCGGGATCGTCCTCGATGATCAGCACGCGTCCGAGCTGCATGGAACCTCCCTGTGGCCTGGACATGGCTGCACACCCGTATCCCTGCTGCGCCATCCCGCCACCCGAGGGCCCCTATGGGAGCAGGCCGGTTTCGGGGCTGGCGTCCTCGTGGCGCTGGCGCTGGGCGATCTTGGCGAGCTCCCGTGCTGCGCGCGCGTGGGAGATGCGCGTGGCGGCCAGGTCGCGCCAGATGCGGTCGGCATGCCAGCGACGGAAGAGCGCGTCGAAGGGGTCCCAGACCAGCCAGGCCATGTCCACCACCCAGCTGCGCAGGGAGAAGGTCTGCACCCGCATCTGGAGCTGGGTCCGTCTGCGCTCGAGCTCGCTGCCCACCAGCTCCTGCACCGAGGATCGCGCCTGGGAGGTGTTGCCGTCGGCGCCCATGGCGGCCAGGGCTCGCAGGACCTCCTGGCAGGTGGGGATGGACCACTCGCGCCACCGCTCGAGGCGGGACAGCGCGGCCAGCTGGACGGAACGATCCGGGTGGAAGAGGTCCTCGGCCCAGCGCAGGGGCTGCGCGGAGTGGACCCAGCGGTAGACGAAGTCCAGGCCGGTGCCCTTGATGTTCTGGATGCCCATCACCCGCAGGGTGGCGCCGGCGGGGCAGGAACGGGCCACCACATCGATGATCTGGTCGCCGCTGGCGTCGGCCGAAGGCACGAACACCAGGTGGCTCTGGAAGATGCCGCGGAACAGGGACCTGGCGGCCCTGCGGAGCTCCAGCTGGCGCTCCTGGGATAGTGGGCGCGCCTGGGAACTCTCCACCAGCAGCGAGCGGGGCTCGGGTACATCCTGGACCATGACCTGGGCCGGAGTAGCCCCGAAGAGTGGGAAGTCCAGCCCAGGGTCGGTGTCCTCGGCGGGCAGCGCGGCGATGACCTCTTCGTCTTCCGGTCCGGACCAGAACAGGGCCTCGGCGTGGCTGACCTCGTCCTCCTCGAGCAGCTCGGTGACGTCGTCGTCCATGGGCGGCAGCGCCACGGCGGGTGGAGGTGGTGGCGCGCTGACGCCGGGAGACTCCTGACCCATGCAGGCCAGGCGGAGGGAGGCGAAGGCGAGGGCCTCGGCCGCCAGCCCGAGCCAGAGGTCCGCCAGCCTGTCCAGGCCCCGGTGGTGATCCTGCTCGTCGTGGAACAGGGGCGCGTCCAGGCGTGGGGTGACCGCAGAGCTGGTGGGGGAGCTGAGCTGGTCGAAGACGCCGCCGGCCTTTGCGGCCAAGGCCTCGAAGGCCGGCTGCAGGTGTGCGAGGCGCTCTCGGGCGCTGCCCAGGCCCATGGGCTCGGCCGGGGCGGCCTGCAAGGCGGCCTCCAGGGCGTCGGCGGCGCGGGTGACCTCGGCCGGGGGCAGGCCCAGCCCGCTGGCGGTGGCCCGGAGCATGGCCCCCGGGTCCACGATGCGCAGGAAGTCCGCCATGGCGTCGAGCCGGTCGCCGATGGACGGCAGCCCGCCCGCGAAGGGGTCCAGGCGCTCGAGCCGCTGCTCCAGGGCCTCGGCCAGGTAGCTCTTCAGCCCCTCGAGGTTCGAGCCGATGATGACGTGGCGGTGGGCGGGCGCGTCGTTGGCCATGATCTCGGCGAAGATGCGCGAGCGCGGGACCCGGTCGCGCCGGTTGTTGACCACGGTGACCAGGAAGGTGTCGGCCTGGGTGCGGGGGTTCCAGGAGGAGAAGCCGGCGCGCTGCCAGTTGTTCAAGAAGCCCGTGCGCTCGTTGGCGGACATGCCGTTGACCAGCTCCACCACGCGCCCCAGGTGCCGCATCGGGCCGTAGCTGGCCAGGGCGCCGAGATCCGGCACCACGTGATCGGCCATCATCACGATGGCCTCTTCGGGGGGGATGCCGAGGACCTCGGCCATGCTGGCCACCAGCGCTACGTTGGCGGGGTGCTCCTGGTAGGGGATGCGCGAGAGCAGGTCGCTGGGCAGGCTCGAGACGTGCTCCTCGGTGAGCGCGACGAGGTGGGTGTCGCGCTGTGCGCAGCGGTCTCGCAGCACGGGGAGCATCTGCTGCTCGGTGCTGATGAGCAGGCTCTTGCTGGGCACGAAGCTGGCGATGGTCTCGGCGACGTGGCGGCCCGTGGGGCCCTGCACGTCTTCGTGGTCCGGGTAGGTGTTGGTGATGGTGGAGAGATCGTCCCGGGTCCACCACAGCTGCAGCTGCTCGACGTAGTCGGGCCGCAGAGCCATGCACTCCCACAGGAAGATGGGCGAGCCCAGCCGTGAGGCCAGATCCAGGGTGTCGGCGTGCTCCCAGATGGTGGCGCGCTCGTAGGGCCGGTAGAGGAACAGCTCCGTGGCGCGCCCGCCCGGGGGCGCGTGCAGCAGCATGGCCTCGCAGCCGGTGGTCTTGCAGATGGCGTCGTAGCCTAGCCCCTGGAACACGGCGGCCTTGAGGCGCTCCGTGCCGCTCTTGCCGCGGGTGCCCCAGCCGCCCATCACCAGGGGGATGCTCTTGCGCGCCCTGCGGGTGCGGTGGAGGTACCAGCTGAGGCGCCCGAAGAAGACCACCGCCAGCGCGACGCAGACCGTGGCCAGCTCGGAGGGCAGGTTGTGGCGCACGCCCACCAGCGAGCGGAAGCTCTCCCACAGCAGGGGGGCGCCTACGCCCAGCACGCGGATGCTGCGGCCCGGATCGGCCCCCCCAGAGCCGTCGCCGGAGGGGTCGGGGTCGGGCTGCTCGAAGTACTGGAACAAGCCTGCGTAGACCTGCGGCTGGTCGTCGTGTGCGTCGAAGTGGGTGTGGTAGCCGTGGCGCTCCAGGCGCTGCACGTAGCGGAAGCGCTCCCGGTGCTCGTTGGCGGCCAGGGCGTGCTGGCGCTGTAGGTCCAGTCCGCTCATGCTCCAGGTGAACCAGAAGGCGTTGATGAGCCGGCGGCCCCAGTTGGCAGGAGACTGGATGGTGGTCACGCCCTCGCGGGACACCACCACAGTGCTGCCGTGACCCAGGGCGTCGAGGTAGTCCTCGGGCTGGGGCAGCCAGGGCGCCCAGCTGCCCCAGGCCGCGGAGAACACCCGCTGGTTGGGGACGCCGGTGGCGCTGACCTCGGCCATGCGGGCTGGCGGCACGCGGATGGCGCCGTGCATGGTGGCCCCAGAGACGTGGTCGCCCACCTGCCGCTTGGCGGGGCCGGGGTGCCTGAGCTCGTGGATCATGCGCCACAAGCGCGGCACGGGCGCGACGCCGCGGTACACGGTCACCCGGCCTCTGCGGCGGGGTTGGATGGAGAAGCCGTGGTCGTGCTCGGCCCAGGGCAGCAGCGCCCGGGCCAGGTCGACAGGATCGGCTTCGTCGGGCAGCTGCAGGGTGCGGGACCGACCCTGGGTGATGCGCGCGGCTTCCTGCGCCAGGGCTGCCAGCTCGGCGTCCAGGGCATCTCCGCGGCCCGCGCCTGGCCGCGGTCGGCTGGTGTCTGCGGGATCGGGGATGTCTCGGGGGTCGCCCTCGCCCCGGCGCTGACCCAGGCGAGCGCGTGCATGCAGCCTCACGGTCAGGGCCGGATCTTCCCGCGCCATGCGCTCGAGCTCGGTGATGGAGCCGTGATCCGTGCGCTTGGCCAGCCCGTCGGCCAGGGCGCAGCGGACGGTCTCGGAGGGGTCCCTTCTGGCCAGGGTGGCGGCGCGGCGCGCCACGGTGGTGGGTGCTTGCTGGCTGATGCGCGCAGCCTCGGCTCGGACCAGGAAGTCGTCCCGCGCCCAGGCGGCCAGCACCACATGGCCTTCCTCGGCAGCGCGCTGCTCAGCGGGGGTGAGCCGCTCGAGCAGCATGGCCTCCTGCTCGTCCGGCGCGACCACGAGCAGCACCCGGAGCGCCCGGCGGGCGGTGAGGGGATCGCCCTGACGCTGGCGCGCCACCTGCAGCAGCTGCCGGAGCAGCTCGGAGGGCACGGCCTGCAGGCCGCCCACCTGGATGTGGTCGACCACCCAGGTGGTCAAGCAGGACACGGCGGCCCGCCGGGTGGGCAGGCGCGGGTCCGCCAGGAGGTGGCGTAGCAGGCCCACGCCCTGCTCCCGCAGGGGCAGCCCCTCGAGCAGGCAGCAGATGATCTCGAGCTCCACGCCCAGGTGCTCGATGCCTGCGTCCATGCGCTCGACCAGAGCGTCGGCGTCCAGCCAGCGCTTCATGGCCCGCAGGTCGCGGCGCAGGTCCATGCCGCCGCGGGTGGTGCGCAGGTGGTGGCGGAGCAGGGCCTGCAGGGCCAGGGTGTCCGGGGCGCGCCGCACCGCCTTGAGGAAGCCGGTGCGCGTGCGTTCGGCGTCCCGCCGCTGCTCGAGCACGCGCAGGCCTTCGCTGGTGAGCAGGTCGGCGATCTGGCTGACCACCTGCCCAGGCTGGCCTACGCGGGTGGGGGCGTCGTCGTCGCTGCTGGTGGGCTCGGGCAAGGCGCCGGTGGGAGAGGCCTGGGCCAGGCGTGCCGCGATCTCGTCGAGCTGCGGACCGCGCAGGCGGGCGAGCAGGGGGGGCAGCCGGCGGGCCAAGAGCTGGCCACCAGGGCTGGTGGGGCCGCCGCCGGGACGAACGAAGGGATTCATCGTTCCTCCAGGGGCAGATCCAGGGCGGTGCCGAAGACCTGGTCGAAGGGGGACTGATCCCGCAGGCCTCGACCGTTGCTGTATAGGATGTTCACGCCGACGCTGCCCTCGATGCTGCCCTCGAGGGGGTACCAGTTGGCGTTGCCGCCGACCTCCCAGCGCAGGGTGCGGCCGCGGTACCAGCTGTGGGCCAGGCCGGTGCGCAGGGACGGCCGGGCGTAGCTGTGCTGGCGGTTGTCGTCGACGAAGCGCAGGGTGAGCTCGGGGCCGAGCTTGAGCCAGGTCATTCCCCACACCAGGGTGTCGGTGCGCAGGCCGAAGTGAACCCCGTCAGGGGAGAGGTTCGGGTTGCTGTCGAGCTCGGTGTACAGCCTCACGCGCAGGTCGCGCATGGGGCGCCAGTCGGCGTGGAGGCCGAGGTCGGCGCCGAAGAAGTGTTGGGACGCGTAGGCGTTCCAGGCGTTGGGGTCCACCGCCTGGCCTGGAGCGTCGGACCACCAGCCACCGTGGAGGTGGGCGAAGGGCTGGAGGCTCCACCATGGGCCCACCGTGTGCAGATAGCGCCAGGTGGCCCGGGCGGAGGCATGGCCTGCGCCGCCGGAGCCGGCGAGCTCGGCCTGGACTCGGACCTGGTGGTGCCCAGGGGAGTGGACCCACTGGCCGCCCACCAGGGCGCCTGCGGGGCCATCGACGCTGGCGCGGCCGTCCGCCATCACCGAGAGCCAGTGGTCGCGGCCGTCGAGGCGCTGGTACCAGCCGGCGCCAGCCCCCAGGTAGCGGTAGTGCTGGCTGGTGTCGCGCACGCCCGTGGCGTCGTCGCCGCCCTGGACCCAGCCGCCGATGCTGCCACCACGCTGCATGGGCTCGTGCAGGGTCACGGCTGGGGCCGCGACCTCCCGCATCCACATGTCCGTGGCCCAGGTGGCCTTGGGTAGCGGCAGGTTGTGGTCGAGGGAGCGAGGCAGGGGGCCGATCTCTTCCTCGGGGCTGCCACAGACCTGGAGCCTGCTGAGGGTGACCGTGGACTCGGGAGGGCCCTGCACCGCGATGGACACCGGCCCGGTGGAGGCGATGGGGATGACCAGCTCTTCGTCCACCTGCAGGGTGTTCCCCTCGACCTGGACCGTGACCGGCCCGTGCTCGTGCAGCCTGATCCGCACCAGCCCAGGACCCGCCACCGTGGCCTTCAGGCCCTGGTAGCCCAGGCGGTGGACCGTGAACTCGGTCTGGGGAGGGAGCAGCTGGCCGTCGAGGGCGGCGCGCACGGCCAGGGCTTGGCCTTGGTCGGGCAGGGGGCCGATGGACACCTCGTGCTCACCAGGACCCAGGGGGAAGCGCAGGGTCTCGAGGGAGGACTCGGGCAGCTCGAGCTGCTGGGCCTGACCGTCGACCACCAGGGTGGGCGCGCAGGGGGGAGGCTCGACCGCGAAGGACTCATCGCGGCAGATGAGCTGCAGCTGGAGGGTGCCTTCTCCGTCGAGCTGTAGGACGTCGCGCTTCTCGTGGCGGATCACGGAGTAGCTGTTTCGGGCCCAGGGGACCCCCAGGGAGAGCTCGCGCAGGTAGGCCACCAGGCCGTCGGCCAGCTCAGGCGACGTGCGCAGCACCCGGCGTCGGAAGGTGCCGCCGTCCAGGTCCACGCGGGTGAGGCCATGCCAGTCGCCCGCGTCGGCGGCCTTGAGCCGCGCGACTCGTCCGAGGGGCCCGGCCTTCTCGGCCTGGACCCACGCCTCGACGATCCGACCCTCGTCCAGGTAGCAGCGAGACGCCTCCTCGTGGACGGGCCAGGACACCGGGGGCAGCAAGCCGCCGGCGATGGCCACCAGCTCTTCGCAGCTGTCGGCCTGCTGGTGGGGAACCTGGGCCCAGGCCAGGGCCGCGTCCACCGTGACCGGGCCGGGGAACTCGGCGGTGTGCACTGGAGGGACGGTGTTGCGGTACAGGGCCATGCCCACGGCCCGCTGGTCCGCGGTGGCCAGGGGCATGGCGGCGACCGCGCGGGCTTCCCGCTGGGCCGAGACCACCAGGCCCAGCACATGGTACGAGGCCGCCCGCCGCAGCCTGAGATCGGCTCGGTCCAGCGCATCGGGGTGGTCGATGAGGCCGCGGCTCGCGTCCCAGAAGTACTCGAGGGGATCCGGCCATGGGCCGGGGACGGCAGGGTGCTGCTCGACGCTGTTGCGGCGCATGGCCAGGCCCACCAGGGTGCCCTTGGGGCCGCCGATGCGCAGCTCGCCCGCGTTGGGCCCCACCTGGATGACCGCCCGGGTGAGCCCGGGGCCCCCCTGAGGATCCGGGGAGCTCTCGAGGGTCTGGATCTGGCCGTCGTTGGCGCTGATCACCAGCGAGCCGCCTTCACCCCACACCAGGATCTCCACCTCACCGGGCGCGCCCTGGTCCGGAAGGAGCCAGCGGTTGGGGAGGGCGCCGACGGCCTTGTCGCGTACGGGCTCCCCGCCTGAGATCAGCGCCGCGTCCAGCAGGATCAGGCGCCCCGTCTCGACCTCGATCTGGTGGCTGCCCGGAGCGAGGGCCTCTTCGAGGGCGCCCTGACCTTCGCGCGGCGAGCCGTCGACCCGGTAGCGCACGTTGGAGGAGGCCTCCATGCGCAGGACAGGGAAGCGGCCCTCGATGGCGGACTCGGGAAGCACAGCTGTGGCGCTCTGGCCCTCGCTGACCTGGACGCGGGCCAAGCCGCCGCCGGTGCCGGGCACCCGCAGGCGCCCGCGGGAACCCTCGGGAGCCAGCTGGGTCCAGCGGGAGGGATCGGTGCCGGGGGAGCTGTAGCCGGCGAGGGCGCGGATGGCGCGGCCTCGGGGCCGCACGAAGCCCTGGGGCAGCGCGTCTGCGATGTCGGCCAGCAGGCCAGGATCCGTGGGGAGCAGATCGGCGGCCTCGAGGAGCAGGGCTGGATCCACGTCCCGTCGGTCCCGCCAGCGCTGGGCCATGGCCAGGGCGGTCATGGGGCTGTAGGGCTGCGCGAAGAAGACCGTGGTGGCGTCCTGAGGGCTGTCCAGGTGCTGGATCAGGCGCGCCCGCGCGAGCTCGTCGGCGGGTCCGTCCCGCAGCAGCTGGGCCAGCTGGACGGGGTCGCCCTGGCCGGTGAGGTGGGCGACCTCGAGGGCTCCCACGGCCCCCATGGTGCCGCGCTGGTCCAGATCGCGGGTGTGGGGGAAGGTGAGCAAGAAGCGCAGCATGGAGGGCCGCTGGTGCTCGAGCACGGACTCCACCTGCACCACGGTGAGATCGTCGTCCGCACTGAGCCGGTAGGCCAGCTCGTGTCGTCCCGGTGGGATGGCGACGCTGGTGCTGCGGGGCCAGCCCCAGCCCGGCATGCCCAGCTCGTCTTCGGTGGTGAAGAGCTGGTGCTCGCCCAGGGGGGCGCCGTCGCGCTGGAGCCAGAGGCCGTAGCGGCGGTAGCTCTGCTCCTCCATCAAGGCCCGCGTGCGCAGGGTGAGGACCCCCGGCCCCTCGACCTCGAGGGTGGCGGTCTCACCCGCGGTGATCCAGCCCTGATCGGTGTGCCGTGGGCCGTGGTCGGGCCAGGATCGGGCGCGAGTGGTCTCGAGCTCGTACAGGGCGGCCAGGAACAGCAGGTCGGGATCGATCTCACCCGCCGCGGCCATGGCGCGGCGGCGGGCATTCCACTCCACCTCGAGGGCGGGGATGGCCGCCGGCGCCGAGGGCAGCGCGCCGCCGTCCCGCGCCCAGCGGAACAGCTCGCGCTCGTAGAGATCCCAGGCCTGGGCCTCACCCACGCTGCTCTCGCGCCACCAGGCCAGCTCGATGGCTTCGCTGGCCTGGAGCTGCAGCTGGCGGGCCACGTCTTGGCTCGGGATCAGCCAGGTGTCACCCGGACCCTCGCGCAGGGGCAGGCGCAGCGCGCCCACCCAGGCCTCGAGATCGGCGTCCCTGGGTTGGACCTGCAGCAGGATTCGAGAGGACCCGCTCTGCTCCACCAGCCAGGGCGTGTCGGGCTGCAGCTCCACCGGCACCTGGGGGATCCATTGTCCCGCGAGGGCAGAGGTACAGAGCAGCAGCCAGGGAGCGATCATGGCGCGCGCTCCGCGAGCTGGGTGAGCGCTTGCCCCAGGGCGGCTCGACGCTGGAGGTCGGCCACCAGGACGCGCCTGGCGGGCAGGGACAGCTCGATGTGCAGGAAGCGGGCCTGGCCGGTGATGGCCTGGGCCTGAGCGTTGGTGCGGGCGGCGAGCTCGGGCACATCGTCGCCGGTGCCGAGGGAGCCGAAGCTGTCGAGCACTGGCTGCAGGACCTGGCGGGCGGCTTGGAGCTGGGAGTCGGGCTGGAAGGTGGCACCCTCGGAGAGCACCGCGGCGTAGGCTCCGTGGTCCGTGCCGAAGCCGTGGATCTGCACGACGAGCGGATCGTTGAGGGCATCGACCACGCCCAGGGTGGCGGCCTGGAACACCGACTCGGCCCGGTGAGCCACGTCGGCACCCAGCTGGCCCGCGTGGGCCGAAGCGTCCCCCTGGGAGGGGGCGTGGCGCTGGGCGCTGTTGAGCAGCAGGACTCGCCCGTAGCCGGCCTCGAACAGCGCGCAGGCCAGCTTGCCCGTGTCGAGGTCGAACCAGGCGTGGGGGGCCTGGATCACCAGGGGAGCTGCGACGGCGCCCTTGCGGACGACGTAGAAGCCGTCGGCCAGCTCGGGCTTGCTGGAGATCACGACCCAGCTCTCCTCCTCGCGGAGCACCAGGCCGGCGGCCTCGGCGCGCCGCTGGGCGCTGGCGGGGATGGTGCCGGTGGAGGCACCGCGGACGACATCGGCCATGACCGCCCGAACCTGGGCGCGACGCCAGGCGGAGGCGTCGGAGTAGCCATGGTCGTTGCGGAGCTGATCGACCTGCGGCCACAGGCTCGCGGCCCCGAAGGCGGCGGGCGTCAGCCCCAGGAGCACCAGCAGGGGGATGATCAGCGCGTGAGCTCGCACTTGACCTCCTTGGCCCAGTGTTCGGGGAGCGAGGGTTCTGCGTTGCCGTCGGTCGCCTCGAAGCGCAGGTAGACCGGCGTGGGGCGGTCGGTCTCGGCGATGTGCACCGTGAGGATGTGCTGGCCGGGGACCAGATCGTCGCCCAGGACCAGGCGCACGCCCTCCCAGGCCACCAGATCGCCGAAGTCGCTGTCCTCGAGGCGCGCGATGCGCCCGGTGCGTGCGGGCTCGATGGTCCGGTTGGCCCGGGTGAGCACCGTGGAGGGGCCTCCGTGCCGGCGAGGGCGGCCCCCGTCGAGCTCGGTGACGATGGTGGGCGGCTCGGCCCAGGTGGGTGTGTAGGGGCGCACGTAGACCACCGCCCGCCCGCTGCCATGGGCCTGCACTGGGAGCTCCAAGGTGGTGGCGTCGGCCCGGAACACCTGCCTGCGGGTCCAGCGGTCGCCATCGCCGGGAGCCCGGGCCAGGTAGGCGCCCATGGGGCCCTCGATGCTGCAGGTGTGCTCGCCGGGCGCGAGGCCCGCGAAGTGCAGGATCCCCGCGGAGGCGTCCAGGCGGAGCTGGACGCTGCGGTCGTCGCAGCTGAGGGTGGCGGCTTGGCCAGCGCTGCCGCTGGGCACGCGGAAGTCGACCGTCAGCTCGCCGGTGGGAGGGATGGTCAGATCGGTGTCGCCGGCGATCTGGGTGCGGTGCCAGGGCTGCCAGGCCGCGCCGTTGCGGAAGCGCTCCATCAGGGGGTAGCTGGGCGGCTCCCCCGTGGGCAGGAGCAGCTCGGTGGACAGCGCCTGGTAGCCGGCGCTGCGGCTGGAAGGCTCGATGCGCACGGTGGCGTCGATGCGCATCAGGCGCTGTTCTTCGATGAGCTGCTCGGAGTTCAGGGGCGCCAGCGAGATGTAGGGCGCCAGCTCCCAGGGCGCGAAGCGGCCGGTCCAGCCGTCTGGAAGATCGTAGGGCTCGGCGCGCTCGGGCTCGTTCTCGATGGGGACCAGGAAGCGCAGGTCCACCGGGCCGTCGGAGGAGAACTCGAGGGTCGTGGCCTGGAAGGGGTGGAAGAGGTGGACCTGGGTCTCCTCGGAGACCCACGGCCAGGGGTTCTCCACGTAGGTCTCGAAGGGAGCGTGCTCGAAGCGAGCCTCGAAGCTGCCTTCGCCCAGGTTGTGCCCCTCCTCGTCGTAGGCGGTGTAGCTGACGGTGACCGGAGGCATCTCGAGGGGGGCCTCGGCGCCGTCGAGATCGTCGGGATCCTTGGCGGGGTCGTGCCCGGGTCCGGCGCGCGCGACCCAGGCGTCCGGAGGCAGCGGCCGCGCGTCGACCCTCAGGGATCCCCAGTCGGCGCCGGTGGCTACGGGTACGACGATGGGCACGAGCCCGTGGTCGGAGCGGAAGTGGGCCAGGCGCCGCAGCTCGGGCGCTTGGGGTTGTTCGGCGCCGGCGCCGGGGGGCTCACCCCAGGAGTGACTCGCCGGGGGGCTGACCGTGAAGCGCATCAGGACGTCCTGCTGCTCCCACGGGTTGGTCCAGCGGATGCTCCACAGGGCACCTGCCGGGACGTCCCAGCGGAAGGCGCTGAGGTCCTGGTCGTCGAGCGCCTTGGGGCGCAGGGAGGCATCCACCAGCGAGGTGTCGAGGGGCACGCCCTTGGCATGCTGCCCGGGCTCGGGATCGGCCAGCTCGGTGGCCACGTTCAGGGTGCAGGGGCCCACGAGGTTCACGGCGGTGGCGTGGCCTGTGGGGAGCAGGAAGCCCTCGGTGGTGACCGTGGGCGCGGCCGAGGGGGGCGCCAGGCGATGCAGCGGCACGCTCTCCGCGGTCTGGGACTCGGCGTGCAGGCGCTCGCGAATCCAACCCATCACGTTGCTGCGCTCGGCAGGCTCGAGGTTGTCCCACTCGAAGGGGTAGACCGCCTGGGTGCGGACCTCTTGTTTCTCGGGGGATCCGAAGAGCCGGGTCTGCTCGAGGGGCTGGGTCTCCCGCTCGCGGTAGATGCGCAGCAGCAGGCGCTGGTCTTGCTGCTCGAGCAGCGGGCGCACCTTCAGCATCCCCCCTTCGGGGAGCAGGTGGCCCGGCTCGATCTCCAGGATGCGGCTGTCGGTGACCACGCGGTCGGCGTAGGGGGACTGCAGCGCCCGGGCCCCGTCCGGCAGGATGGTGCGGCGGGAGCGGGTCCAGTGCTCCCGGACCAGGGGCTCGCCGTCGGTGGGCTCGAGGGTGAGCTCGAGGCCGTACAGCCAGGTGAGGGTCTCGTCGTCCACGCCCGGGTCCGGGGTCTCGAGGTGGGCCAGGATGCGCAGCCTGGGCTCGTCGGCCAGCAAGCGGATGTCCACGTCCTGGCCAGGGGCCAAGGCGTAGTACAGCTCTCGCATGCCTGGAGGCTCGCGCTCCTTCTCGAGCTGTGCCATGGCCAGCAGCGCCACCAGGGTGCCCACCACCAACCAGCCCAGCAGGGGCAGGACGTGCCTCATGGGGCGTCCTCCCGCTGCAGGGCGGCCGTGCGGCCGTACAAGCGCACCTCGGCGCTGTCGGCGGGGTTGTCGGTCAGCTCGCCCCCGGCCCGGGCCAGGGCGGCCACCAGGCGGTGCTCGCGGCCCTCGATGACCAGGTAGGGCAGGCCATCGTCCCGATCCAGGAAGGCGCGCACCTGCATGCCCCGGGCGCGGGCGAGGCGCTGGAGCCGGTCCAGCTCGCCGGGATGCCCGGTGCGGGCGTTGCGCGCCAGGCTGGCCAGCAGGGGGCGGTACTCTTCGGCCGCGGCGGCGGTGTCCAGGGCGGGGGCCTGGAGCATGTCTTCGAGGACGCCATCACCGAGGCCGATGTGGGAGCCCTGCAGCAGGCTGCGCAGCGCCGAGGAGGTGTCGGGGGTGGAGAAGCGCTCCCGGAAAAGCGGGGAGAGGTAGACCGTGACGTACTGGCCGCCGGTGTAGCGCACCACCTCGGCGCGAGGGTTGGAGGGGTCGTAGAAGCGGATGCGCTGGTAGTCGCCGTCGTACCAGACCACCGAGCCGCCGGAGCCCTCGACCAGCCTGCGCACGGGCTCGAGGTACTCGGGCACGCGGTCGCCGGTGCCCAGGGGGCGGCCGATGGAGATCACCGCGTCGGCGCCGGGGAACTCATCCTCTCGGTAGGCGTCCACGGAGACCACCGTGGCGCCTGGGGTGTCCAGGGCCAGGGAGCGCAGCACGGACAGCTCCGGGCTGTGGGTGGCCGCCCGCTGCACGGCCTGGGCGTCCAGATCCGCGCCCGCGTCGTGTACCAGGATGGCCGAGGCCTGGGTGCCGGCCCACCAGGTGCGGGCGACCTCGACGGCCAGGTGATGGCGGTGGGCTGCGCGGACCTCGTAGATCACCGGATCACCGCCCACGCGGCGCAGCCAGAGGGTGTAGCGAGGCGGGGCCTTGTCCGAGGCCGGCCCCAGGGTGATCAGCTCGTCGTCGGCGCTGACCTCCAGCCCCAGGCGCTCGGCCTGGGCGGCGGCGAGACGCAGCCAGCGCGGATCGCCAAGGCGGGCCTGGAGCAGGGGCTCCACCACGGCGCGGCGCAGGAACAGCAGGTCGGGCACCCGATCGGCCTCGGACTCATCCTGGGCCGAGGGTGGGAAGGGTTGCCCGTTGGGGTCGTACAGGGCGATGCGCTCTGGAGCCAGCTGGCCGTCGAAGCGCCGCAGAGCCAGATCGAGGAGGGTGGGCTCGTCCACCAGCAACCTGGCATGGGCCGGGGCGTCGGAGGGCAGATCCCAGGCGGGCACCAGGTCGGGGATGACGGCGGAGAGGCGCTTGAGGTCGATGGCGTCGGGCAGGCGTCGCGCCACGGTGAAGGACGAGGCCGGAGCTGCGTGCAGCTCGAGTACGGCCATGCCCGGCTCCATGGCCTGGCGGCGCAGGGCGGAAGCGGGGGACAGCAGCAGGACGCTTGCGTCGAGGACCTCGGCCAGGGCCACGCCTGCCTCGGCCAAGCCCGGTGTGCTGGCGGCGTCGGGCACCACGACCATCAGCTGCAGGCCGGTGTGGCTGCGCAACCAGGCGGCGCCGAAGAGGTTGTGACCGCCGGAGTGCAGCACCACCCCGTCGGGGTACACGTCGGCGCGGAGGTAGTCGCCGGCGTAGGGGGCGCCGGTGCGGGCGACCTTCCACGCGTCTCGCAGCTCCACGAGCACGGTGGTGTCGGGGAACTCGGCGGGTGGCAGGGCCACCTCGGTGACCGCGGCCCAGGCTGGGCCCGCCCGCTGGTCGATGGCGGCCGTGATGCGGTCCTGGGGCAGGGGGCGCAGCTGCTCGAGCCCCACGCCCAGGGTGGTGCCCACCACGAAGGCGCCCAGGGAGATGAACAGGGCCGGGAAGATGACCCTGGGCAGGCTGCCGTACCGCCAGCAGCGCACGGCGATCAGCGCCGGGAGCAGGTAGCCGAAGCCGAACAGGTCGGTGATGCGCAGCCCTGGGTACTTGTCGGCGAGCCCGAAGGACAGCAGCAGCTTGACGGCGTAGCTGGCGGTGAACGCCAGCACCAGCGGGCGCATGCCGGTGAGGTTCGCCGTGCGCACCACGGGCAGGCGCTGGATGATGCGCAGCGCCCCCACGATCAGCAGGACCTCGACCAGGGTGGCCACCAGCTTCTCGGGGTGGACCCAGGTGATGGCCAGCAGGCCCGGGATGATGATGCCCCCGGCATCCCAGCCATACCGAACGGCCATGTGGGTGGCCATGAGCGCCCCCACGAGCAGCAGCATGTAGGCGCGGGGGGAGGAGATGAAGTCCCGGCTGAGGTCTTCGTAGGTGAGCTCGAACTGGGCGAAGCTCAGGTTGGTGTGGGGGAGCAGGACCCAGAGCAGCAGCAGGTAGACCAGCAGCGTGGGCGCCGCCACCATGGGCAGCCCCTTGTACAGCCCGGTGCGCCAGATGGCGTTGGCGGTCAGGGGCACGAGCACCAGCCCCAGCGAGTTCAGGGGGGTGATCAGGGGCATGCCGGCCTGATCCATCAAGGACATGAAGGGGCCGCCCTCGACGAAGAGCCGGACCCCGACCGACACCAGCAGGATGAGGAAGAAGCGGTTGCGCCCGAAGGCGCGGTCCAGGGGCACGATGCGCGGCAGCCCCTTGGCCAGCAGCGCGGCCAGCCCGTAGGTGAGCACCGCCTCGGCCAGCACCACCAGGCCTGCCCGGGGCTGGATGATGAACACGCCCGCCAGGTAGCCAGGGACCACCAGGCCAGACTGGGGCCACCCGTAGAGCTCGGTGAGAATCCAGATGACAAGCACGCCGATCAGCACAGCAGTGAGCAGGCTGTTGTCGACGTAGGCGCTCGGGAACACTGTGAGCAGGACGAACCCCTGGCTACGGCACGACGGAGCCGTGCTGACGACCCATGCTACCGGATGCCCCTCGCTGAGCCAAGCGGGGCCTCATCACGCCTCGGACAGCTGGATGCGGATGCGCGCTCCCTGTTCGCCGCCACCCTCGACTACGAAGCTGCCGCCCATGGCGGTGATCAGGCGAGCCGCTTGCGCTGAGCCCTGGTCCCTGGCGTCGGTGGCGAGGCGCTGAAGCACGTGCAGTGGAGGTGCATGGCCTTCGGTGCGCACCAGGATCTCCACCGCGCCCGCGGGGGCATGGAGCTCCACCAGCACCGCTTGTTCGGTGGTGGTGTCCCGAGCCAGCTCGTGGATCAGGGACATGAGCGCCCGGGCCAGATCGTGCCGGTTGGCCAGGGCGGGCGCCAGGGCCACAGGGGTGTTGATCAGCCGCACGCGGTGCTCGCCCAGGGTGCGGCGGGCGCCGGCGACGACCTCCTGGAGCAGATCGATGACCTGGATGGGCTCGGAGGCCCCGCCCTCGCCGGAGCGGGCGACATCCTCGTAGCGATCGAAGATCTCGGCCATCTCACCGCAGCGCGCGGCGATGCGGGGCGCGACCTCGGAAGCCTCTACCGCCCCTAGGGACAGCAGATCGGCGTAGCCGCGGATGGCCGCCAGGATGTTGTGCACGCGGTAGGAGATCATCTCGAGCAGGCCGGACTTCACGGTGTCCTGGGCCTGAAGCTCGGAGATGTCCACCAGCTCGACCCCCACGCCCAGGATTCGGTTCTGGTAGGTGCAGGGGTAGATCCAGCAGTCCATGCCCACCCCCGGGAGGTCGAGGCTCTCCCGGATGGGCGCCCGGCCCGAGAGGGCCTGCACCAGGGAGCGCTCAGGCAGCTGCAGGGCTCGCCAGACCGTGGGGAGATTCGCCTCGAGGGGCACCGCCAAGCGCTCGAGGAGCTGGCGGAAGCCTTCGTCCACCAGCATGGGGAGTCCCAGCGGGTCGAACAGGGCGTGGGCCGTGCGGCTGTCCTGGTGGGATGCGAGCAGCAGGTCGCGCTGATCCAGCAGGTGCTCGAGGCTGGCGGTGAGCTCGTGCAGGCGCGCACGGATGCCCTGCTCGGCGACCACGCTCTGCATCGCGGCGCGGGTGCGGCCGCGGGCGGTGCGCAGGGCCGCCTGGTTGGCGAAGATCTGGAGGTTGTGGCGGCTGGCGGCCCCCAGGTCGATCAGCTCGCCGGTGCTGGTGGTGCGCGGGGCTTGATCGGCGGACCCGAGCAGGCGCACCAGCAGCAGGCCTCGGTTGCGGCCGTCGGCCCGCATGGGCACCGCCAGCAGGGGCCGGGGTTCGCCGGCGCCGGGGTTCGCGATGGGCCATGCAGGCAGATCGAGGGGGTCGGTGAGGTTGGCGTGGACGTGCTGATCGAGCTTGTCGGCCAGCTCGTCGGGCTGGGTGCCCGCCACGTCGCCCGCTCGTGCGCGGGGGACCAGGGAGGAGCCGCGGCGTTGGAAGACCCAGGCGGCGTCGGCCCCACCCCAGGACACCGCGGCCCGCGCTAGATCCTTCCACGCGGACTCGGGCTTGGCGGCGGTGCTGCCCAGGCCTTCGCCCAGGCGGCTGAGCAGGTTGTCCTGCAGGCGCTGCAGCTGCAGCTCCGCGTTCTGGTAGGTGGTGGCCCGCCAGGTGAAGGCCGAGGCGGCGATGCCGGCCAGCAGCACCTCGACGGGCATCACGGTGCCCGCGTGCAGGAACGCAGCCGAGGCCGCGACGGCCGCCACGACGCAGCCGCCGAGGAAGGCCGTGCGTGCGCTGTTGGCCCGCAGCAGCAACAGGCTGAGGGTGAGCACCAGCGCCAGGATGCAGGCGATGAGCCCAGCCACCGGTGATGAGAGCACGGGGAGGTCGGGACCGGCCACCACCCGCGCCACGGCCTCGGCCAGGGCCAGGCGGGCACCGGGCACGTCCACCGAAGGGCTGGCCCAGGGGTCGAGGGCTCCGACCACGGCGATCCTGCCCTCGAGAGCGGCGCTGTTGAGGCCGGCCACCTGGCCGTGGTCCAGGCTGGGGACCCCCACCGGGGCGATGGGGATGCGCTGTTGACGGCTGGGCACGGGCAGGCCCGCGGCCTCGAGGATGCGCGCGGGGAGGCTGGGGGAGCTGCCAACCATGGGCTGCCAGGTGCGGTAGCGGTGGTCCCAGTCGTAGGCGAAGCCGGACTCGGTGAGGGCCGAGCCCGGGCTGATGAGCTGGACGACGTCGTCGTCCGCCAGGACGGGGATGCTGTCGCCCACCAGCACTACGGCGGCCACACGGCCTTCCCGCAGCTGAGTGGCCATGCGGATCCATGCCCCCGGCGAGGCGTGGGCGTCCATCTCGACCAACAACACCTGTCGCTGCACCGCGGGGGCCAGATCCCAGCGCAGCATGAGGTCCGTGAGGGGCTGAGGCGACATCTGCAGCAGGCCGCCCAACAGGGCGGCGATGAGGGCCGCGATGGCGCTGCGGATGATCAGGGCTTTGAGGCGGAGCGAGCGGCGCAAGGGTCTCCTCGCCAGACAACGTGAGGCGCTCTGACCGTATCAGAGGGGCCTGCCGCGGGCGAGCGCCGGGTGCTCGTGGCCGCTCATGGGATATGCGAGTCCTGTGGTCGCCGGCCTCCCCTCCAGACCAGGGCCCATGCAAAGCACGCCTCCTGTCCACCCGCGCCTCACCGCCTTCGTCCTGCTCGCCGTGGGGGGCCTCGTCCTCATCCATCTGGCGCTGGGGGCAGCCTGGATCGGCGCGGATCTGCTGGTCTTCGACGGGGACGAGGCCGGCCACGTGGGCGCCGCCGAGCTGCTGGCCGCCATGTGGAGCGAGGGCCGCTTCCTCGACGCCATCGGCACCACCTTCGCGGGCAAGCTGGGCGTCTACCCGCCCCTGTACGCTGGCCTGGTTGGCGGCTGGTGGGCCATGCTCGGCATGGGGGATCCCGGCCGCGTGGCGGTGCAAGGGATCAACCTGGCCTGGCCGGCCCTCACCGCGCTGGCCGTAGCCTGGCTCGCCCGCCCCCTGGGCCCCCGCGCGGTGATCGCCGGCGTCGTCGCGGTGCTGGCCCTGCCCCTGCTGTGCGGCCTGGGGCGTCACTTCATGATCGAGGGGGCTCTCACCGCCGCGGTGGCCTGGTGCGTGGTGGCCGTGGAGTATGCGCGCGCCAAGCCCAGCGCCGGGCGCCTGGCCCTTGTGGGGCTGGCCTTGGGGTTGGCGTGGATGTTCAAGCAGACGGCGGTGCTGACCTTGCTCCCCGTGCTGGCCCTCCGCCTGCCTCGGCGCGCCAGCAGCCTGGCGGCCCTGGGCTGCGCCCTGATCGTGGCTGGGCCCTGGACCCTGCTGAACCTGGGCCAGCAGGTGGGCTACGGCGGTGAGAGCGCCGCGGGCACGCCGGGGCTGGGCATGCTGCGCCACCTGGCGTTCTACCCCTGGTCCCTGCTGTGGGTCGCCGCAGGGCCACCCCTGGCGGTGCTGGGCCTGGCGGGGCTGGCCGCGGGGCTCGACCGCCGCGAGCCCGGCCGTCGCCAGGCCCTGGTGGTCGCCTCCGCCTGGTTGATCGGCTCCCTGCTGTTGTTGGTGCTGGTCCCTCGCAAGTACCCGCGCCTGCTGGCCCCGGCGCTGCCGGCTGTGGCGCTGTTGGTGGCCATCGCTGCCGCCCGCTGGCGGCGGGGTTGGGCAGCCTGGGCGGTGGCGCTGGGGCTCGCCGCCGCGGTGGCCTGGACGGGCTGGGGCTCCCTGCGGGCCCTCCCGGTTCCCGTCAGCGCGCGGGTGCTGGACGACCGCTGTCCGCAGATCTGGCTGCGCCCCCCCGTGGTGGACGATCTCGGCCTCGCGGCGGTGGTGGACGCCGTGCGCCACAGCCGGCCTGGCCCTGTGCGCGTCGTCGGCACGGCCGAGATCCCCTGCACCCTGCAGACCACCCACGACTGGGCGTCGCACCTGGGGCCGAGCCTGCGCTACGGCGGCGTCGATCGGGAGCTGATCCAGGACCCGGAGGATACTCGCGCTGCCGCGCTCGTGGTCTCCTGGGAGGGACCTGTCGAGGGCTATGTCGGGGAGCCGGTGGCCGTGCCCTCCCTCGAGGGCGTGCTCTGGATCGGCAGGCCCGAGCGCTAGTCCGCGTCGTCGGCGGCCAGGACCTTCTCGAGCTCCGCTGCCAGCCTCTCCTGGCTCATGCCCCCCACGACCGAGCCCAGCACGCGGCCGTCGGGGCCGATGAAGACCGTGGTGGGCAGGGTGCCGATGTCCCAGGCGCTCTTGGTGGCCCGGTCGCCCACCAGCACAGGGTAGGGGATGCCGAGCTTGCTGGCGGCGGCGCGGAGCTCTGCGGTGGTGCCGCTCTCGAGGGCCACGCCCAGCACCGCGATGTCGGGGTGGCTGCGGGAGAAGGCCGCGAAGCCCGGGATCTCCTGGACGCATGGAGGGCACCAGGTGGCCCAGAAGTTGATCACCACCGGCCGGCCCCGCAGCTCGGCGAGGTCGTGGGGCAGACCTTCCAGGTCCTCCAGCGCCAAGGAGGGCGCCTGGTCGGGCAGGTCGGGCTTGCCCGGGAAGAAGGTGGTCATGGCGTACCAGCCGGCGAAGATGGCCAGGGCCAGGAAGGCGTAGTCCTTGACGGCACGGACCATGGGGCGCTCCGGGGGGAGGGGAGTCTCCATGAACCGTCAGGGGCTCTTGGCGTTACGCGCTGAGCTCGGCGAGCAGCAGCGGGATGCGCCGGAGCAGCTCGTCGCGGGCGGCGCGGAACGCCTCGATGCGCTCGTCGTCGGGGGCCGAGGCCGGGTCCGGGAGCGGCCAGTGCAGCTGTCGCACCGAGACGGGTAGCACGGGACAGACCTCGTCCAGGCACAG
>ERZ890953.51-NODE-51-length-63728-cov-7.137672_pt1 | contig 63728 bp, 48 predicted proteins | sample MGYA00521264_ERZ890953 | MGnify/ENA primary metagenome ERZ890953 (study PRJEB32303, sample SAMEA104408629) | aquatic metagenome | biome: Brackish water; feature: Chemocline; material: water | place: Baltic Sea | collected 2014-10-26T21:54:00 | depth 200 m ...
GCGCCGACAATGAGATCGACACGGCCATCGCCGTCGAAGTCACCGGCGGAGGCGCTGTATCCTGCCCAGTCGTCATGGTTCTGACCGTCGAACTCGAAGTCCGCGTCCGCCAGCCCGTGCGAGCCCGAAATCGGGCCAAGCACCACGTAGACCACGCCTGCGTCGTCCTCCCCGGGGTCGGCCGCCAAGTCGCCAACCACGATGTCAGGGAAGCCGTCATCGTTCAGGTCGCCAGCGCTGGCGACGCTCGTCCCTGCTCGACCTCCGTCCCCGAAGAGCTTGGCATCCGCATCGTCCATGAGGACCTCGCTCTCGAAGGGTCCCCTGAGGAGCACCACCCCACCGCCGCGCACCTCGCCGGAGACCATCGCGGCGGATCCGATGAGGAGATCGTCGTAGCCGTCACCATCGGTGTCGTCCGCGTGGGCGACGCACCACTCGACGTAGTCGGGTTGAATGATGCTGCCTTCGTGTCCGATGATCGCGTCCGCGTCCACGAGCTCCCGATCGGCCGTCACGGGTCCCAGTACGAGGTAGGCTTCGCCAGACCAACCCGTCATGTTGGCGCTCTCGACATCCAAGATCACCACATCATCCAGCCCGTCTCCGTTCGTGTCGCCGGCTCCATCCAGGTAACGGCCACAGCTCCCATAGAGGCTATCCCCGTAGAGCTGCGGCGCTGCATCCTCCAGCACCAGGTCGCCCGTCACGGGCCCGAGAAACACGAACGCGCCGCCTGTCGAGTAGTCCCAATTGTTGGAATGCCCTGCGGACTGGATCAGCAGGTCGCCCACACCGTCGCCGTTGGTGTCACCTGCGCCCGCTACCATGGCGAAGCGCTGGGTGTTGGTCAAGACGGCATCCGCCAGGTCCGGAGGCACCTGGCCAGCCATCGTCGCCAGGCTCGCACCGGAGAAGAGGTAGACCTCCTTCAACTCGGCGGCGCTCACCAGGACGTCACCCAGACCATCCCCGTCGACGTCACCCACGCCGGCGGAGAAGCCCATGTCGCCGCCGTCACCGATGGCGACCCCCGCGCCATCGAGCGCGATCGGTCCCGAGGTGCTCGCGGTGCTCACCGCGCCACCGAACACCACGTACGCGATGCCATCCACGGCGCCGCCTCCGGGAGCGTTGATGACCACGTCATCGAACCCGTCTCCGTCGATGTCACCCCCGTGTGACACCCAGTCGCCAGCGCTCTCTCCCCTGCTCGTCCCCAGGTACTCGAGGGTGGCTCCGATCACCTGCGGCTCACGGCACTCGGCATCCCACCCCCGGCAGTCGTTGTCGAGGCCGTCGTCACAGATCTCCTTGGCGCCTGGGTACACGGCCGCGTCGCCGTCGTCACAATCATCGGATGAAGCTATCCATCCGGACGGAACCTCGCAGAACACCGCTTCTGTGTCAGGATCACCATAGCCGTCACCGTCGGCGTCATGGTACGCGGTCTCTCCGCCCACGAGATTGTAGGTGTCGTCGGCGTCAATCAGCCCATCGCAGTCGTCATCGATCCCGTTGCATTCCTCTGCATTGCCGGCGTGGACCTCGGGATCCGTGTCGTCGCAGTCCCGTCCCCCCACCTCGGTCGAGTCCTGTCCATCCCCATCCACGTCTGTCAGGTCCTCGCCGTCGCAGTCCTGATCGATACCGTCGTAGGGGATCTCGTCCGCTGGTATGCAGTCGGGCGTGCTGTCCCCAGGCCCGCCGCTGTCCACCGGTTCCTTCCCCTCTCCGCAGCCCCAGGCCAAGGCCAGCAGCGACAGGAGGGGGAGGAGTGGTCTCATGCTTCGAGGAGCGCCTTCGGTGGTGCGTGACGGGGAGGTCCGTGGACGATCCTACCCGAAATTCCGGCGGTTCGAAGGGTGCCTCCGCGCCAGCCCCCTGAGGGTGAGCCAGCGGGGCACCAGGGCTGACTGGCCTCTGCCCATCCCAGCGGTTGGGCGACCTGAACCCCAATCCGGTCCGCCCAGACGGACCATCCCAACGGTTCAGCCACCTGAACCCCAATCCTGGTCCGTCCTGACGGACCACATCGACCGTTCAGACGCCTGAAACCCGATCCTGGTCCGTCCAGACGGACCACTAGGACCGTTCCGACGTCTGAAACGCCATCCTGGTCCGTCCCGTGCCCCACGAGCCCACGTCCGACCCTCAGATCTCCAGCTTCCTCGCCGCCTGGAACCCGGCATGGATCGCCTTCATGGCATCCGCCACCTTCGCTGCGTCCCCCACCACCGTGACGGGGATGCCCAGGTCGGTGAGCTCAACCTCGAGGGGGTTGTAGGAGCGCGCGCCCAGCGCCAGCACCACGGTGTCGGCAGGCAGCAGCACGGACTCTCCACCCGAGGACGGCTCCACGCGCACACCCTCGGGCTCGATGGCCACCGCGCGCATGCCCAGGCGCACGTCGACGCCGCAACGCTCGACGTCCAGCAGCATGCCCCAGCGGGTGCTCTTGCCCAGGTCGACCCCCAGCTTGGGAGCCAGCTCCACCACCACCACCTCGCGGCCGCCGCTGCGGGCGGCTTCAGCGATGGACTCGGGGCTGTCGGCCCCGTGGGTGAGCAGGAACTTGACCGCCTCGGCGCTCAGGGCGCCCTCTTCGGCCACCAACAGCGCCGTCTCGACACCCACGGCGTTTCCGCCCACCACCACCACCCGCTCGCCGGGCTGGACCGTGCCCGCGAGCAGATCCCAGGCCTGCACGACGTGGGGCATGTCAGCGCCGGGCAGCGGCGGCGTGACCGGCGAGGCGCCGGTGGCCAGCAGCACCACCTCGGGCGCGATGGCGGCGATGCTGGCAGCGTCGACGCGCTGGCCCAGCCGGATCTCCACACCCGCAGCCTGAGCCCGGGCGGCCATCTCGACGGCCAGGCGCTGGAACTGGGAGCGCCCCGGAGGCGCCCCGGCCAGGTGAAGCTGGCCCCCCAGGCGTTCGCCGGCCTCGAAGAGCGTGACCCGATGGCCCCGCTCGGCCGCGGTGGTGGCCGCGCTCAGCCCCGCTGGCCCGCCGCCCACCACCACCACGTGGCCCGCTGGATCCGCGGGCTCGAGCCCACGGAAGCGCTCCACGCCAGCCTGGGGATTGACCAGGCAGCGCACCTGGCGCAGGTGGAAGATGGAGTCCAGGCAACCCTGGCCGCAGGACACACAGTGGAGGATGCGCTCCTCGCGACCCTCGCGGGCCTTGTTGGGCAGATCGGGGTCAGCGATCAGCGCGCGGCCCATGGCCACGGCGTCGCAGGCGCCGTCGCGCAGCAGGCGGCGGGCGAGATCGGGATCGTCGATGCGATGCCCGACGATGACCGGCACGTCCACGGCCTTGCGCAGGCGCCGGGCAAGGTATGCGAAGGCGGCCGGCGGAACCTCGGAGGCGATCTGGGGGACCTTGCTCTCGTGCCAGCCCACGTTCATGTCCAGGGCATCCACGCCCTCGGCCACCAGCGCCTGAGAGAAGACGCGCAGGTCTTCCGTGCCGATGCCGCCGGGCACCATGTCGTTGCCGTTGACCCGGGCGATGATGGGGTAGTCGGGCCCCACGGCGGCCCGCACCGCCCGCACCACCTCGCGGCCGAAGCGCATCCGCGCCTCGAGATCTCCGCCCCAGGCATCGTCCCGCAGGTTGGTCAGCGGCGAGAGGAACTGGCTGATGAGGTAGCCAGTACCAGCGAGGATCTCGACCGCGTCGAAGCCAGCATCGCGCACCCGGCGCGCGGCCTGGGCGAAGGCGTCTATGGCCGCCAGGATCTGCTCCTCGGTCATGGGGCGCGGGGTCTCCCGGGTCTGGCGGCAGGGCACCGCCGAGGGCGCCAACCCAGGCTTTCCACCCAGAAACAGCGAGTAGTTGTAGCGACCGGCGTGGTTGATCTGGACCGCCGCCTTGACGCCGTGCTGCTGGATGGCCTGGGCGAGCCGGGCGAGCCCGGGGATGTGGTCGTCGCTGTGGGCCCCGATGTTGGAGGGATTGCCAGACGCCATGTCCACCGTGGCGTAGCCCACGATGAGCAGCCCCGCGCCGCCCTGGGCCCGCCGCGCGTTGAAGTCCACGATGGGGTCGGTGACCTGAAACGCCCGCCCCATGGCCAGGTGCATCGCCGGCATGACGATGCGGTTGGGAAGCTCGAGGGAGCGGATGGTCAACGGCGCGAACAGAGGATCGGTCATGGGGGGCCTCCTGGATGACCCCGAATAGCCTGGATCCGCCGGCAGCGGCTGCATCAGAGACTACGAGGAGGTCGAAGCCTTGGTGGGCCAGGCGTAGGGCAGGCGCCCATCGACCGCCCGCAGCAGGCTCTGCAGCCGCTGGATATGGGCCGGTGGAGGCACAGGAAGCAGCAGCGGGAAGGGCTCGAGGCCCAGCGCCTCGAGGGCACCGTTGGCCGCGGCGATGCCCGTCTGGCAGGCGCGCTCCATGTACAGCACCGCCACGCCCCCATCGACCCAGTCGCCACACAGGAAGAGATCCGGGTGCTGGGTGCGCACCGCAGGGAAGCTGCTGGCGCAGCCCACGGGGAAGTTGATGTGGGTGGGCCGGTTGCGGATGATCTCCTGGTGGATGCAGGCTCCGCGCAGATCCGGGAAGGCGTTCTCCATGTCGGCCAACACCTCGTCCAGCAGCCGCTGATCCGGCAGGGCATGCTTGGACGCTGGCGCGTAGATGTGACACTCGCTCACGGCGCCGCCGGTCTGGCGATGCCACGCCGCGAAGGCATCCTGGAAGCGATGCAGCCAGAAGTAGTTGTCGGCCGTGGCCTTGCCGGCGAACACGCCGCTCTCGCCCCAGGTGGCGTCGGGGGCCCGGGACCACCAGCAGCGGATGTTGATGGCGGGCCTGCCCTGGAACACCGACAGGTCGCCCCACACCGGAGCCAGATCCGGGGAACCGTCGAGGATCTCGGCGGCGCCAGCGACGTCCACAGCCAACACCAGCAGATCGGCCTTCAGCCGCCCACCGCGGCCCCTGAAGCCCTGGGTGGTGGGCGGTGGGCCCTCGCCGCGTGCCCAAGAGAGGTTCCAGCCGCCCTTGTCCGAACGCCGGACGCGCTTGACCTGCACGCCAGAGACCACCCTTCCCCCTGCGGCGCGGATGCGGTCGAGCATGGGCTCCAACAGGCTGGGCATCACCGAGCCCCGGACGAAGGAGAAGCGCTGGTCTTCCCTCCGAAGGAACACGTAGTGCTGCAAGGCCACCAGGAAGGCCCACAGGGAGACGTGCTGAGGGTCCGAGAAGAACCCGCTGCGGCTGAGGCTGCCCAGGAAGGCCTTGTAGAAGAAAGGCACGCCCTGGGTGTACTCGCGCACCGACAGAGCGTCGTAGCGTTCGAGGTGGGAGGGGTCGGTGGGCTCGAACATCACGGCCTCGAGCAGCTTGAACCCCAGGGTGATGAACTTCGGCAGGTCCTCGCGATGGATGATGCGCCGGATGTTCCTCTTGCGCAGCAGCTGCACGTGGTGGAAGGGCTCGGGCACGGGAGTGATCTGGGTCTCCCGCCCTACGTTGGTGCGGTAGGTGTCCCGGGCGTCGCGGAAGATGAGGGTCTGATCAAAGGCGTCGATCATGCGGTCCGTGAGCCCGAGGCGCTCGATGAGCGCCAGGAAGTTCCGGTACTGCCTCCACCAGCCGTGGACGCCATGCTCCATGGGGAAGCTCCAGCGCTGGCCCTGGTGCGTGAAGGAGGCGTCGGGGTAGCTCGCCACCCGCCCCCCCATGGAGGTCCCGTTGCGCTCCAGCAGGGTGACGGGCAGGCCCCGCTCCGCCATATGCAACGCCGCGCAGATACCAGCAATCCCACCGCCAACGACCACGATTCGTTTGTCGTCCATGCTCCACTCCCGCTCACGCTTCCCAGGATGCGCTAACGTGGCGCTCACAGCAGCGCGATGCTCGACCGGATTCCATGCCGTTGATACCATCGCTTGGGAGGTTCCATGCGCCGAGCCATGAGCACCGCCGCCTTCGCCTTGCTGGCCGTCGCCACTTGCGCCTGCGAGCCCGAACCCGAGACCATGAGCCAAGAGCAGATCGAGCAGGTGCTCGACGCCTGGAGTGAGCCTCCAGCCGACGACGGCCCGTCCCACCCCGAGCCGGTCGCCGCCCCTGACGGGCCCGAGCTTCCCCTGCCCCCCATGGCGGTCGACCCCACACAGCTCTCGGACCGCTTCCTGGTGATCCTCGCCTCCTCCGCGACCCCCGGGACCACGCCCGACTCCCTCGCCGCGCTGGCTGGCGAGCCCGAGCTCCTGGCTGCGGTGTCCCGCGCCTCGTCCAGCTGGTTCGACGGCCTGATGCCCTGCTACGAGATCACCGTGGCCGGCGCCTTCGAGTATCGCCGCCAGGCCACCGCCCTGGCCCGCCAGCTGGATGGTCTGGGGGTCGAAAGCTACGTCAAGCAGGCCGGGCGCTACCTGGGCCCGCAGGCGGTCGTGCAGGACTGGTGCAGCTCGGATCACCAGGCCCTCAGCGAGGGCTGCGGCCAGGCTCGCTTCGCCGAAGTCCACGACGGAAAGGCCTGGCTCTGGCTTCCCCAGGACCAGCTGGTCATCGATCGCGCCCTCGAGGGCAGCCCCGAGCCCCAGCCCCTGGGTGGGCTCGAGGCCTGGTCCTCCCCCCTGAGTGCCCAGACCATCGACCCCCACAAGGTCGGTGAGGCCTGGAAGCTCTACGCGCCCGGCAGCGCCACCTCGGTCGGCCGCTGCAAGGTGCAGGGATTCACCGCCATCACCCGCGGGCAGCCCCACTTCGGCTACCTGCAACAGGATCCGGCGCCCACAGCCCCGGGCTGCGGCGGCCCAGAGATCTTCGCGCGGCTGAGCTGCAAGGACCCACCTGACGAGCCCCTGCTGGCCCTGCCGGCGGTTCACCCCGAGCCGCTGCTCTACACCGCCCTGGCGCCGCTGCGCGACATCGACCTCGAAGACGACGCCAAGGTGATCGTGGGCCGCAGCCCGGCCTTCAGGCCCACCTTCGAGCGGGCGCGAGCCGAGGCTGAGCGACGCTCCATGCCCCTGCAGCAGCTGGTCACCCTGCGGGGCTTCGTGGCGCGCCAGCAGAAGGTGCTGCTCGTCCAGGTCACCCTCCAGACGGGGGACGGTGAGATCTGGTGTGGCTCGGACGACGTGCGAGAAGAGCTGGCCGCGGTCTTCGAGTGGACCCAGGAAGGCAGCATCGGAGCCGAGATCGTACCCTTCCACAACCTCGACATGGCCGAGATCATCGGGCTGATCGACCTGGACGCCGACGGCGTCCCCGAGCTCTTCCAGCGGCGCTGGCCAGATGAGATCCAGCTGGTCGGGGGCGGTGGTGAGCAGCGCTGCACAGCCCCCAAGGCCTACTGCGACTGCCCCTGCTGATCCCTCAGCCGCTGCAGGTGCCAGTCACAGCCCAGGGCCTCGAAGCCTTCGGCAGCCTGGGCCGCGAGGGCGACCGCGCGCTCCGGCGCCGACCCCGGGCTGCTGGCCAGGGCCGCCTGGGCGAGGGCCAGCTCGAAGGGCATGCCCAGCGCCTGCGCGCAGTCGATGGCCCCTCGCCAGGCCTTCGCGGCGCGCCCCGGCTTGCCCTGGAGTGACGCCAGACGGCCGAGGGCGACCAAGTACCTGGGACGAGCGATGGGAAAGACCCGGGCAAAGTGACCCAGGACCCGCACCGCGGCCTTGGCGCGGGCCAGCAGCTCACGGCGTGGCGCGCCGTCGGCGGCCTCGTGGGCGAGCAGGACCAGGTAGGCATCGGCCACCCCGGCGTAGCCCTCGATGGTGGGTAGCACGAAGGGGAAAGGCACGCGCTCGATCTGGGCCCAGGCCAGCTCGGCGCTCTCCCGCGCCCGCCCCAGCTGCCCCATGCGGGCGTGGATGCTGGCCAAGACGCCGTGGCAGATGAGCCGTGAGGGGTGGTCGTCGAGGTTGCGGAGGACGGCCAGGGCCCGCTGCACCGAGCGGGCGGCCTCGTGGAGCCTGCCCACCGCCAGCTGGCACTCGCCGACCCCATAGAGGGCCCAGGCCTCGTGCTGAGCGTTGTAGCGCTCGCGGGCGATGCTCGACAGCTCGCCGTAGCTGGCTTCGGCGAGGCCGAAGGCGCCGACCTGGAACTGGCACAGGGCGCGGATGGTGTGAGCGACGCCGGACTCCTGCCAAGCCATCGCGTTCTCGGCCTCGGCCACCGCCTGGTTCCCCAGCTCGAGGGCCAGCTCCCACTGCCCTCGCCCGGCGTGGAAGGTGGCGCGGGTGTAGCGCGCCACGCTCAGCCCAGTGGGGTCCGGGGCCTGCTGCCCGATCCGCACCGCCCGCTGGTACACTCGCTCCGAGAGCCCGTGCAACCCGACCAGCCCCAGCAGGTAGGACATGGAGGCGTAGGGCCTGGCGTTGCGCGCGTGGACGCCGACCCGGTCCGCGAGGTTGGCGGAGAGCACAGAGCTGGAGCACAACGCGACGGCGTCGGCTGAGTAGTAGTAGCGCTCTGCGAGCCGCTCGGCGGCGTGGGACGCCTCGACCAGGCGCCCGCGATGTTGGGCCGAGTCCTCGAAGAACCGTAGGGGCAGCAGTCGATGCAGCACCTGCAGGCCGAGCTGCCACGCGGCATACCCCGCCAGGCGCAGGCGCCCACGGGGGATGCGCTCACCCAGCAGCTCCAGGGCCCGACCGTAGTGCACCGCGCAGCGCTCGAGCTCCCCGCAGGCGTAGCGGGCGTCGCCCAGGCTGCGCTCCCAGTGCGCCGCGCGGAGAGCACCGACGCCATCGAGACCCGCCGTGACCGCCCCAGCGAGCCGCAGCGCCTGCTGGAAGTGCCGCGCCGCCTCGGGCATGGCCCCGGCCCGCATGGCCTGGGCCCCCGCCAGCTCGAGGTAGCGCAGCGCCTGGTCGGTGCCCCCGGCCTCGATCCAGTGCTGAGCCAGGAGCGGGTAGAACGCCGAGAGATCGTCGTGCCGTTGCTCGTACCAGGTGGCGATGGCCCCGTGCAGACGTCGGGTCTCGGCCTGATCGAGCACCCCTACGACGCTGTTGGCCACCGCAGCGTGGGTCACCGTCCAGGCCCGCTCGAAGCGCCCGGGGGCTGGCTGGAGCAAGCCCACAGTGGCCAGGTGTTCGAGGTCGGCGCCCACCCTCAGCCTACCCGAGGCGTCCGGATGCACACTGGCGATCAGCTCCGTCTCGAACATCCCCGCCGCGGCGGTGCACACCGCCAGGGTGCGGCGCACCGAAGGGGGGATCATGCTGACCCGGCCCTCGAGCAGCGCGGGCAGGCCTGTGATCTCGCGGGCGTCCAGGCTCGCGGCCGATGGCGCGGCCACGACCTGGCCGTTCTCCGTGCGGAGCTGGCCCTCGTCTTGCAGCAGGCGCACCCACTCCAGGCAGAGCCGCGGGTTGCCACGGGTGGCGGTGCGGAGCCACCGCAAGAGGTGCTCGGGCAGCTGCTCGATGCCCAGCTCCTGTTGGACGAGCAGAGCGAGATCGCCGGCGCTCAGACCACGCAGCACCATCACGGTGGTCTCTGGGAGGGCGGCCAGCCGCTGAGCCTCGAGCTCCAGCTCGTGCCGGTCGGTGCGCAGGGTGACACACAGCAGCAGCTGCTCGGCCTGGACCGCGAGCTGGCGTGCCAGGCTCCACGACGCCGAGTCCAGCCACTGGCCGTCCTCGAACACCACCAACAAGGGAGAGCCTCCCTGGAGCTCCTGGATCAGCACCGCGGCCGCGTCGAGCAGGCGCCCGGCGGTGGCGGGAGCGGACCCGCGCCCAGACCCGGCGATGGGGAGCAGGCTGCCCAAGGCGTCGAGATCCAGCTCGTGTACCCGCTCGCCCAGCAGCTCGTCCAAGCGCTCGCGGCAGCCAGCGGGGTCGACACGATCGTCGCAGCCCAGCAGCTGCAGCAGCGCGCCGCGCCAGGGCGCCAAGGGGGATGGAGCGCCGGGTTCGGCGTAGCAGACCACCACACGACACGGCTCGTCGCGGACGCGAGCGACCAGCTCATCTGCCATGCGGCTCTTGCCCAGGCCCAGCTCGCCCTCGATGAGCAAGACGCCGGTGGTGCCCGCGAGCAGCTCCCCCACGAGCTGGTCCAACCGGGTCAGCTCGGCGCGCCGACCCAAGGCGCCGCTGGCGCCAGCCCAGCGGTCCGCTCTGGAAGGCTCTACATGCTCGACCAGGAAGCCCGGCTCCGACCCAGCGGGGCTCGGATCCAACCGGGCGCGGGTGCTGGCGAGGCCAGCGGTGATCGAGTCGCAGGCCAGCTCGGAGGTGGTGGAACGGGCCAGCGCCACCGCGCGCTGCACCGCAGGCCCAACCGCGGCCTGGCGGGAGCCGACAGGCCAGGTCCACGCGCTGCCCGATGCCACTCCGGCTGGCATGTCCAGGCCCTGGTCGGCCAGGGCCTGCCCGAGATCGTAGGCGAGTCGCAGGGCGCGCACGGCGGCCCGGCGCTCGTACCCTGGCAGGGCGTTGACCAGCACCAGGGCGAAGACCCCCCGGTGGTCGTGACGGAGCTCCACCAGCTCCCCACCCTGCAGGCGGGACGCGCGCTGCAGAGACCGCACTGCGCCGTGCAGGCGGGCTGGGTACTCGCTGCGCTGGCAGTCTGCACCGCAGATCTCGAGGGCCACCACCGAACAGGGAGTACACATCAGCCCAGAGGCCGTGCCCTCGCGGTCCGGAGGCTCGCCTATGCCTGTGGCGCTCGCCAGGGGTACGGCGGCGAAGCCATCACCACGCAGCTCGGCCTGCACGCCGAGCAACTCACCCAGGCGAAGCTCGGCGGAGTAGACCAGGAAACCAGGTGCACACAGACCCATGGCTGGCCGCAGCCTGCAGGCGACGAGCCCCGAGGCCAGGCTGCACCAGCGCCCCGCCACCCCGCCAAACGAGCCCACCAAGCCAGAGCCCGCCACCACGGCGACACGGAGTGTGTGGGTGATCCCCGCCCGCTCGAGCAGGGCGGCCAGCTTTCGAGCCGCGTCCAGGGCCCGGGCGGCGGCACTGGCGCCCTGCCCGGTCACGGGCCAGGAGGCCTGCAACACCAAATCGGCCACACCCAGGAAGGTGCCCCCGGTGGCCTCGACGACGGCCGCGAAGCGGTCGACCACAGCAGCGATGTTCAGCGCGTCGTCGGCCTGCTGGGGGTCGGCAGCGCGGCGCTGGGCCGAGGTGGAGCCGATGACCGCCTCGAGCAGCACCAGAGGCAGAGCTTGGCTACGGGGCGCCAGCCGGCCGCGCCTGGACCCCGCTGGCCCGGCGTGGACCACGCCCGAGCTCGCTCCAGGCTGAGCTCCGTGATGCTCCATGGGGGTCACCAGGGCCGGCCCGAGGCCACCCTAGAAGGCTCCCCAGCTCTGCTTGCCCGGGATGTAGTAGGACGGGAGGATGAAGCGGAAGATGCGCGCCACGGACCGCGCGCGCTCGGCCTTCTTCTCGCTCTCGGCGCGCATGGCCTGCAGGGTGGGCTCGAACTGCTCACCGAAGGCAGCCTGGGCAGCGGCGTTCTTGTCGACTTCGCTGCCGAACTGCTCACGGATGGCCTGCAGCTCGCCAGCGTCCAGGAAGAAACCGGCGCAGCGCGGGCACTCATCGACCTCGATCTGGCGCCGAATGGAGAAGTAGTGACGCATCATCACCTGGCCGATGCAGCGCGGGCAGGTGCGCCGGCGCTCGAAGTCCACCACCACCGAGGGATCGCGCTCGACGGCCAGCAGCTCTTCGCCGAGGGCCTCGTGAGGCTCGTCAACCTTCTTGAGCTCGAGCTGATCGAACCAGACCCCGCCGCAACCACCACGGCAGACATCGACCGTCAGGCCTCCGACCGTGTGCTCCACCAGGGCTCTACCACAAGCTGGGCATTCCATGCGTACCTCGCCAAGGACAAAGGGCTGCTAGAGCCTAGCGGATCGCGCAGGGCGCAGCAAGCGCTCACAGCGGCAGCGACGCCTTCAGGCCTCGCGCACCACCTGCAGCACCACCTTGGAGAGCCGCTCAACGCTGGCGGACACCGCGGCGGTGAGCGCCTCGTGGTCCAGCAGCTTGTCCGACAAGCCCGCGGCTGGGTTGGCGACGATGCAGAAGGCCAGCAGCTCCCGGCCGGCGTGGACGGTGGAGATGGTCTCGTGCACCACGCTCATGCCCACCAGATCGGCCCCCATGGTGCGCAGCATGCGGATCTCGGCCGGTGTCTCGTAGCTGGGCCCGGTCATGCAGGCGTACACGCCCTCGTGCAGCTCCACGCCGCCTCCGTCCGCCGCCCCCCGCGCCAGCTCGCGCAGCCGTGGCGTGTAGGCCTGACACATGTCGGGAAAGCGCGGCCCGAGCGCCGGCAGGTTGGGGCCGCGCAGGGGGTTCACCCCGCTCAGGTTGATGTGGTCGCGCACCATGACCAGGCTGCCCGGAGGCCACTCCGCCCGGATGCTGCCCACCGAGCTGGTGAGCAGCACGCGCTCAGCACCCCAGAGCAGCAGGGCGCGCAGCCCCAACACCGAGTCGTTGGGGTGGTGCCCCTCGTAGAGGTGGTTGCGGCCCGACAAGCAGGCCACCCTGACGCCGTCGAGATCGCCGACCACCACCTCACCCGCGTGGCCCACTACGTCTGTGCCCGGCAGGCCCAGCTCGCGGTAGGCGATGGCCTGGCGCCCATCCAGGCGCTGGGTCAGGCCGCCGACCCCGCTTCCCAGCACCATGGCCCATGCCGGCGGCTGGGCGCCGAAGCGCTCCACCAGGGCATCCCGAACGGCCTCGATCCTCTCCATGGCTTCTCCCATCACTGCTCCTCTCACGGAAATTCCGGCTCGAAGATGCAGTGAGCCGGGCTACGCCCGAGCCTGTCCCGGTGTCCAAGACGGACCAAGAGCGAAGATTCTTAAAGAACATATCAGGTCTCACCCTTTTCTCGTCAACTGCAACCCCCTCCATCCGATGGGAGAAGCATGACGCGGCACACTCCCCTCCCCTCTCTTCGGTCCGTGCGCTCCACCCTGGCGGCGCTGGCCTTGACCTCCATGGCGCTGCTGGGTGCCCACGTCCCCGAGCTGGTGCAGCCCCGCACGATCGCCACGCCGACCTATGTGGAGGGCATGGCGCGGGCGGATGAGATCCGGCGGCTGGAGCGCGCTCGGCTACAGAGCTTCGAGGAGCCCTCCGCGGCGATCCCCGTGTTGGTGGATCTGACCCGGGGGGCCATGGGTCCGGACGTGCGGGAGCGGGCCGCCGAGCTGTTGCTGGACAGCATCACCCGCGACCCCGGCTGTACTCTGGAGGGGCTGGAGACCACCCTTCGCTACGTCTACGTCTCCGCCCAGGACGAGCAGCTGCGCCAGCGGGCGCTGCTGTTTCTGCTCGCGCGGCAGATCGAGGAGCTGCCCACCGGGGCGCAGGGCGCCTTCCTCACGGCCATCCTGCCCCAGGTGCTGAGCTCGGCGCGCCGCCACCAGCTGCCGCCCTCGGTCACCCTGGCCCAGGCGGTACACGAGAGCGGCTGGGGCCGGTCCCGCCTGGCCAGGGAGCACCACAACCTCTTCGGGGTCAAGGCTGGCGCTACCCAGAAGGCCGTCTCCATGGCCACCCATGAGCACCAGGACGGCGAGCTGCAGCACGCTCGATCACGCTTCCGGGCCTTCGGAACCGCGGGGGAGAGCATCGAGCACCACGCCGCGCTGCTGGCCCGGGACCGGCGCTACGCTCAGGCCAGGGCCCACTGGAACGACTGGCGCTCTTTCCTGGCGCAGCTGGCGCCCACCTACGCCACGGACCCCGCCTACGCGGATCGCATCGCCAACCTAGTGGAGCGCTACGATCTGGATCGCTGGGACAGCCTGATCCAGGCTGGCTCCATCCACGACAACGCGGGCTGACGCCAGCGCTCAGACGGCCGCAGCCACCGTGATGGCGCCCTGGTCGTCGACGTCCACCAGCACAGCGGTTCCCCGGGCCAGGTCGTGGAACAGGATCAGCTCGGCCAGGGGCTTGCGCACCTCGTCCTGGATGAGGCGATCCAGGGGCCGGGCGCCGAACGCCGGGCTGTAGCCGCGGCTGGCCAGGCTCTTGCGCGCAGCCTCGGTGAGCCGCAGCTCGATCTGCCGCCCAGCCAGCTGACCGCCGAGCTGAGCGATGAACTTGTCGACGATCAGGCTCATGACCAGGGGGGACAGGGGCGCGAAGCGCAGGCGGGCGTCGAGCCGGTTGCGGAACTCCGGAGCGAAGACCCTGCGCAGGGCCTCGTCTTCGTTGCCCTCGGCCTGGCGCTCACCGAAGCCCGCCATGCCCCGGTCCAGCTCCCGCGCCCCCACGTTGCTCGTCATGAGCACGATGACATGCCGGAAGTCTGTCTTGCGGCCGGTGGTGTCGGTCAGCGTGCCGTGATCCATGACCTGCAGCAGCAGGTTGAAGATGTCGCCGTGGGCCTTCTCGATCTCGTCCAGCAGCAACACGGCGTGGGGCGTCTTGCGGATGGCGTCGGTGAGCAAGCCGCCGCGGTCGAAGCCCACGTAGCCCGGGGGGGCGCCGATGAGCCGGGCCACGGTGTGGCGCTCAGCGTACTCGCTCATGTCGAAGCGATGGAAGGCCACACCCAGCACCCGCGCCAGCTGCAGGGCCAGCTCGGTCTTGCCCACCCCGGTGGGGCCGGTGAGCAGGAACGAACCCACGGGCTTCTCGGGCTGCCCCAGCCCCGCGCGGGACATGCGGATGGCCGACGCCAGGGTCTCGACCGCGGAGTCCTGGCCGAAGACCACGGTGCGCAGCTCGTCCTCGAGGGACAAGAGCCGCTCGCGCTCGTCCCGCACCACCTGTCGAGGCGGCAGGTTGGCGATGCGGGCCACCACCTCCTCGATGTGCCGCGAGTCGATGCGCATGCCGTCGCGGCCGTCCAGACGGGCGCCGGCGCCGCTCTCGTCCATCAGGTCGATGGCGGTGTCCGGCAGGCGTCGATCCCGCAGGAACTTGGAGGCCAGCTCGACCGCGGTGTGCAGGGACGCCTTGGAGTAGCGCACGGAGTGGTGCTCTTCGTAGTGGGGCTTGAGGCCCTGGAGGATGAGGTAGGCCTCGTCCTGGGAGGGCTCATCGACGACCACCCGCTGGAAGCGGCGTAGCAAGGCCGGATCGCGCTCGACGTGCTTGCGGAACTCGTCGTGTGAGGTGGCGCCGATGCAGCGCAGGCGGCCCGCCGCCAGGGCGGGCTTGAGCATGTTCGAGGCATCCACCGATCCGCCACTGACGGAGCCCGCGCCCACGATGGTGTGGAACTCGTCGATGAAGAGGATGGCCTTGGGGTCGTCCTGCAGCGCCGCGATGACGCCCTTCATGCGCTCCTCGAAGTCGCCCCGGTAGCGAGTGCCCGCCAACAGGTCGCCCAGATCCAGGGCGTAGACCACGGCATCCTGCAACAGCTCGGGCACCTCGCCGCGCACGATCTTCCAGGCCAGGCCCTCGACCACCGCGGTCTTGCCGACGCCCGCTTCGCCCACCAGCAGGGGGTTGTTCTTGCGGCGGCGAGCCAGGACCTCCATGATGCGCCGCAGCTCCGGCTCGCGCCCGATCAAGGGATCGATGCCCCCCGCCTTGGCCCGCTCGTTGAGGTTGACGGTGTAGGCAGCCAGAGGGTCCTCGGCCACACCGCCCTCGGCCTCCTGACCGCCGGGGCCGGCCATGTGGGGCCCGGGCCCGCCGACCGAGCCGGTCATGTGGGGCCGGGCGTCCGGGCGGCCGTCGTCGCCGTGGCCCTCGGCCAGGCGGGTGACCAGGGCCAGGCGAGTGACCCCATGAGCCTCGAGGAAGTAGGCCGCCCAGCTCTCGGGCTCCGAGTAGATCGAGACCACCGCGTCGTAGCCGTGTACCGTCTCTTTGCCGGCGCCCTGCACATGCCCGGCGGCGCGGGCGATGACCCGCTGGAAGGCCTGAGTGAGGCTAGGGGACGCTTTGGCCCCCTCGGGCAGCTCCTCGACCTCGTCCTGCAGGTACTCCTCGAGGCGTACCCGCAGTTGCTCGAGCTGCCCGCCGCAGCGCCCGAGCAGCCGCGCCGTGGCGTCGTCGTCGAGCAAGGACAGCAGCAGGTGCTCCAGGCTCACATGCTCGTGGCGCCGCTTGGCCGCGTCGGACATGGCGCGGTTGATGGCGCGCTGAAGGTTCTCGCTCAACTTCATGGGCTATCGCTCCGGCTGCATGGAGAGCTGCATGGGCATGCCGTGTTCCTGCGCCAGCTCTTTGGCTCGCTGGAGCTTGGTCTCGGCCACCTCGCGGGTGTAGATCCCCGCGACGCCGATGCCCTGGTTGTGGACCGCCAGCATGATGCGGATGGCCTCGGTGCGGTTCCTGCGGAACACGGTCTCGAGGACGTGCACCACGAAGTCCATGGTGGTGTAGTCGTCGTTGTGCAGCAGCACCTCGTAGCGCCTGGGCGGTACGGTGCGCGTGCGCTCCTTGACGTCCACCCCTTCTTCGCGGTGGGTTCGCTTGGCGGGGTCCTTGCTCATGGGCGCCATTCTAATCACGGGGGCAGCGATGGCGACCTGGGGGCTGCGTGGCCGCGGCTAGAAGTCGTCCTCGAACTCGCCCAGATCCTCATCGTCGAAGGGGGCGCCGCGCAGCTCGACGTCGTCGTAGTCACGCCCGATGGGCACCGGCATCTCGTCGTGGAAGTCATCCGGTCCGTCGTCCAGGAACTCGTCGCGCTCACGCGCGTCGAAGTCGTCCATGTCGTCGTTGTCGTCGAACCGGTCGCCCTCATCGGGGTCGCGCTCGGCCTTGGCGGCGTCACGACGCTCCCGGAGCCGGTCCCGGCGCTCGCGGATGCGCTCCTCGCGCAGTCGCCGGCGCTCCTCGGATTCCCCGTCGTCGGCGTCGGCTCCACCGATCCCACCGGGCAGCAGGGCCGGCCCGCCGTCGTCGGAGGGCGTGGAGCGCTTGGTGGCGGTGCGGCGCTCACGCTCAGCGCGGAAGCTGGGATGGAAGATGGTGCCGCTGATGCTGAAGTAGTACCGGCCGTCGTCCCGCCGCCCTTCCTTGGCGCCGGGCAGGAGCTTGACCATCATGTCGATCTGCTCGGCCAGGGTGAAGTCGAGCTTGAGGCGCAGGCGCGAGCGATCGAACTTCTTGTTGAGGGTGATGTCGCCGTCGAGCTTGGCCTCGAGCAGATCCCCATCGATCACGCCCTTCTTGATCTTGGCCTTGCCGTCTTCCAGCTCCAGCTCGAGCTCGGCCTTGTCGAAGCTGCCGGACTCCTCGAGGTCGAACCCCGCGATGTTGGCACCGTTCAGCAGCAGGCCCTTGACCTCCAGGGCCAGCTCGCCGGTGGACTTGCTGGGGTCTGCCAGGTCGATGACCAGATCCCAAGTGGCGTCCAGGGCGCCGCCCAGGTCCAGGGTGACGGTCTGGCCTTCGAAGGGGATCAGGGCCAGATCCAGCTCGTGGGCCTGGCCATGGGTGCTGAGCTGCTCTCCCTTCACGCCGGCGATGCCGTTGAGATCGCCCCGGTAGAGATCGGCGTCGAAGCTGGCCTGCTTGCTCCCGCCCAGCAGCGGCAGCAGCCGCGCGCGCAGGGCCAGGTGGTCGGCCACGAGGAAGCGGGTGGCAGTGACGGGCTCGGGCTCTCCCTCGTCGTCGTCGCTGCGGCGGACCTTGCTGGAGGTGTCGACCTTGAGCAGCTCCACACCCTTCAACTTCAGGCCGGTGCCACGCCACAGGCCGGCGCCGTCTGCGCTGATCTGCCAGGCTCCGTCGCTGGCGCGGTCGAGCTCATACTGCAGGCGCTCCACGGCGGCGGCGGAGGGGAAGAACAGCTGCAGCCCGCCCATGAAGACCAGCGCAGCCCAGGCGGCTCCAGCGAGCCAGGGAAGGATCTTGGCGATCATTCGGCAGCCTCCTCCTCGAGCAGCTTGTAGGCCGAGATGTCGAGGGTGACGTCCAGGTTCTTGACCCCGGAGATGGTGATGGTCTTGGCGGTGAGGGTCTTGATCAGCAAGGGATAGCCGGAGGTCTCGACCTCGTAGAGGAAGCCCACCAGCTGCTCGAGGGTGACGGGCCGCAGCTGAGCGGTGAACTGCTTCTCTTCGAGGGACTCGAGGGTGGTGCTGGAGCGCTCCTTGACCTGCTTGAGGCTGTCGCGGATCTGCACCTTGTCGGCGCTCTTCTCCAGGAACGCGCTCAGGGTGGTGCCCTCGTGGGTGCGCAGCTTGCTCTCGACCTCGGCCAGCTGCTCGGTGCCGTCTTCGTACTCGAGCGCCATCTCGCGCACCATGGCGAGCTGCCCCCGGCGCGTGTCCAGGGTCTCCTCGAGCCGGTTGAGGTGGCCGCGGACGGCCATGGTCCCCAGCCCCAGACCCACCAGGGTGAAGAAGATCACCATCAGGTACAGCAGCGCCCGGTCCCGGGCAGACATGCCCTCGAGGGCCCCGCGCACGCGCTCGCGCGCGGGCTCGAAGGGCCGGACGATGCTGGCTTGCACCGCGGCGAAACGATCACGGATGCCAGCCATCTCAGCTCTCCTCCGGGTCGTCGATCCCCAGCGGGATCGAGATGTCGAACTGCACCTTGTCGCCCCGCTTCTTCTCGTCGCCCTTGGTGGCATGCTGGAAGCGGGAGGCGCGCTGGAGCGAAGCCTCGATCTTGGCGGCCGCCTCGTAGCCGTCGGTCTCGGCCTTGATGGTCACCACGCTCTCGGACAGGATCAGCTCCCGGACGTCCACCGTGGCGTCGTCGGGGCTGGGCATGGCCTCGCTGATCTCCTTGAGGAGCGTGAGGCTGGGCGGCTCGCCGCGGATGGAGGCCTGCAGGGCTTGCACCTTCTGGGCGGTGCTCAGGGTGCCCTCCTGCATGATGGCCACCGCCATGGTGGGATCGTCCAGCACACCCCGGTCCGCGGCGGGGAAGGTGTCGCCGACCACCCGTCCGATCTCCGCCTCGACCGTCTCGATCTCGCCGGTGAGCGCGCTGCGCTGGGTGAGCGCCACCGCGACCATGGCCAGCACGAAGAACATCGCGGCGGCGGCACCGTAGGAGGCCAGGTTGCGGAGCACCGCCAGGCCGCTGTGGTGGGCCAGCTCGCCCTGGCGAAGCTCGAGGGGCTGGCCCTTGACGGCACCGGAAGCGCGCTGCCCCAGGGCCCACGCCAGCGCGAAGCCTGACTCCCCGGCCATGCCGCGGGCGGGCTCGGGCACGGGGACGAGCCGCACGGGGACGCCCAGCTCGTGGGAGACCAGGGTGGGGAGCCCGGGGGTGGCGGTGACCCCACCGGTGAGCAGGATCTCTTCGACCTCGCAGCGGTGGCGATCCTCGAAGGTGATCAGGGTGGTGCGGAGCTCGGAGATGAGCTCCATCAGGGCCTCGTGCAGCACCCGGGAGACAGCCTCGGGCTCTGGCGGGCCGGCCTTCTGGGCCAGGGACACATCGCCGGGGCCCAAGGGGGCGGGTACGCCGGGGACCGTGTTCTCGTCGCCATCCCAGCCCACGTCGACAGGCACGGCGGTGTCGGGGCCGCCGCCCAGCACCACGGCCTTGCGGATGGCCTCGGCGACCTCGGGGCTGACGCCGAAGGCGCGGCACAGGGCGTGGTCGAGGTGGCGGCTGCCGTGTACGACCGCGCGCGCGTCGTGGACCACGCCGTCCACCGTCAGGATGACCATGCTGCGGCTGTAGCCGATGTCCAGCACGGCCTTCACGCCGGGCTCGCCTCCGGCCCACAGGCCGTGGATGTCGGCGTCCAGCGCCAGGTGCCTGGGGTCCACGCCCAGCTCGCGCAGCCCGTCGAGCAGCGCGCCGATCTCCTCGCGGTCGGCCATGCAGGACAGCACACGGCTGTGGCCCTCGCCGCGCTGGATGATGCGGTGCTCGAGGATCTTGTCCTCGATCTCGAAGGGCACGAAGTTCTCGACCTCGAAGGGCAGGATGCGGGCCACCTTGGCGCGATCGTCGAAGGGCAGATCCACCACGCGCAGGCTGGCGCGGTGGGCGGGCCAGGCGGTGGCCACGGTGCCGAAGCCCTGCAGCTCCTCTTCGTCGATCAAGGTGCGCAGGGCCTCGAGGCGCGCCTCGAGCTCGGGCACCTGGCCCGGCTCCCCGGGCACCCGGCGGCTGTGCAGGGCCTGCAGGGACAGCCTCCCGAAGCTGCCCTCGAGGACGGCCACCTTGACCGTCCAAGCTCCGATGTCGATGCCGAGTACGCGTGCCATGCTCGCTGTCTCCTAATCCACCCGCCAGTACTTCATGGTGCCCCCGCCGGAGCTGTAGTCGAGCACCGCCGTGATGGTCACGGTGGTGTCGCCGACGACGCCCATGCTGGTCACCGTGAAGACGGTGCTGGAGGTGGTGATCACGTTCTTCATGTTGTCATCGGCGGTGCAGCCGCAGGTGTTGGTCAGGTATTCGGTGAACTCGTCCGCGCTCTTCCAGTCGGAGAACAGCACCTGCTCCGCCATGGTGTCCTGGCAGTGCTCGACCACCGAGTCGGCGGGCGTGCCCTGGCAGTAGGCCTTGAGCAGCCCGAACATCACCTCGCGGGAGGCGGTGTTGATGTTGACCTTGCCCTCGCCCCAGACCGTGACGCGCTCTTCGAGCTTGTCGTAGACCTCGCCCTCCCAGCCGTCCACGAGCTTGATCTCTTCCTTGGAGTCGAAGGGGGCGTTCTTGGCCAGGTAGGGGTCGGGCTCGATGCGGTTGTAGAGGTCGTCCTCGTAGCCGGAGCGCAGGCCGCAGCGGGTGTTGTCCTTGTCGACCCAGTCGGCCACGTTGCCGATGATCTCCCAGCGGTCGATGTCGCGGTCGTAGAACCACTGATCCTGGTCCTGGCCGGACATGATGCCGTACAGGGTGGTGGCCGTGAGCTCTTCCTGCAGGACGTCGGCGGTGCCGCGGCTGGCGAAGCCGTTGAGGTTGACCTTGGAGTCCTCGTCCACGATGGAGGCGTTGAAGTCGCCGTCGAAGTCCAGGAAGTGCCTGTTGGCGAAGTGGCCCGTGGAGAGCTCTTCGCGGCTCTGCTCGGCGATCTCGTCGCTCACGGCGCCCGTGGTGCTGACCTCGCGCAGATCTTCCTCGTCGAGGTCCTCGACGTCGCCGCCGCTGACGAAGACCATGCGCATCAGGCCGGTGCTGATGAAGGGCACGGCCTGCCACAGGGCGTCGCCCAGGTTGACCCCGATCATGCCGCTGTAGTCGGACAAGGAGCTGTTCTTGAGGGCCATGTTGCCCGCCAGGATCAGCTTGTAGATGTTGATGCCCGTGCGCGCGAGCCAGTAGGCCTGGACCTCTTCTTTCTGGTGGGCAGCCAGCAGCAGGCGCACCCGGGCGCCGTAGTTCATCTCGCTGACCAGCACGGTGATGATCATGATGGCGCTGACCACGATCAGCAGGGCCACCCCAGACTGGGAGTCGCGGCTGCGGCGGCGGCTGCGCACCAGGGCGGCCCGCCACCGGGCGTGACGCGGGTGGGCCTGCACGCCGCGGGGGCGCGTGAGCTCACGCCAGCACCAGCGCAGGGGCCCCATCACTGGAGGTCTCCCATGTCGTCCCCGCCGGTGCCCAGGGCGAAGACCGAGCGCGCCATCGGCTCGGCGTACTCGAGCAGGATGGTGGTGACGAAGGTGTGATCCACCAGCTCGTCGGGCTCCTCGAGGTCGGGGGCGGAGATGACCAAGACCACCTTGACGGCCCGCGGCAGGCGGTTGGGGGTCTCGGTGCTGATGGTGGACCACTCCTCCGCCCACTCACCATCCAGGCCGTTCAAGAAGCGCAGATCGAAGCGCTTGACCCCGTGGGCCAGGGGCAAGATCACGCCGCCCTTGTCGGGCTCTTCGTCGATGCGGGAGGACTCGCGGTGCAGCAGCACCTGCAGGTTGGGGTTCTCCGGGTCGGGCTCGCTCCAGATGGTGACCTCGGTCTGGTCGCACTCGTGGGTGTTCTTGTACATGGGCCGGTGGGACAGGGTGGTGAACCACAGCTCGTCCACCGGGTCGTTGTCCTGAGCGATGAAGATGGTCTGGTAGGTGTTCACCGCGGTGGTGCTCGAGGTGAGGTAGGCCAGGCGCAGCTCCCGGGAGACCCGCTCCATGGCGACCCGGGCGCTCTGCTGCACACCGTCGTTCTGGGCCAGCATGTCCCGGGCCTTGAGGCTGTTGCGCAGGGTGCCCACCACCACCGCGCCGATCATGGTGAGCAGCGCGACGGCTACCATGACCTCGATGAGGGTGAAGGCTCGGCGGGGGCGCATCACTTCCTGCCTCCGCCGCCCATGGGCAGCTGGATGCCCGTGCCAGGCACAGAGTGGGTCTCGCCGCCGCCCTTGCCGCCGCCCTTGCCACCGCCGCCACCAGCGGGGCTCTGCCCGCCCGAGCTCTTCTTGCTGCCGCCGCTGCCGCTGCTGCTGCCGCCGCCCATGGCCGCGGACATGATGGACAGGGCGCTGGAGTTGATGATGTGGGTGGTGATCTCCACCTGGTCGAGCTCGTCTTCGTTCTCGCCCCACCACACCAGCACCCGCACCTCGCGGATGTAGCCCCCCAGCAGCTCGGTGATCATGTCGGAGCTGACTCCCAGATCATCCAGACCAGCCTGGTCGGTCTGACCGTCGCGGCCGCTCACGCTCTGACTCTGGCTCTGCTCGTCCTGGTCGCCCCAGTAGCCCTGCCCCGCCAGGCCCTCGGCCATGCCGGTGAAGTCACCGCCCAGATCGAGCTCGATCTGCCGTACGGTGTAGGCCCACTGGTAGTCCTCGTAGGCGTCGTCCACGTCGAGGTTCAGATCGAGCCCCTCCATGTCGCCGAAGTCGTCGAAGTCGCCGTCTTCCTCGATGTCCTGCTCGCCGAAGCCCTCGCTCTCCATCATCAGCTGGACCTCACCCATCTTCTCCTTGGCCAGCATGGTGGCGACGAGCAGCTTCTCGGTCTCGGCGGTCATCAGCACGGCGGTGGCCTGCGCATGCACCAACACCGTGAGCGCCCCGGCCAGGATGGCCACGGCGATCATGATCTCGAGCAGCGTGAAGCCTCGGCGGTTCATTCCCTACCCCTGCGGCATCTCTGGCCCATCGTCGGGGAGCCAGTCGAAGAGGTCCTCGGGCTCCACCAGGGAGTCCTCGAGGTGGATGCGGCCAGTGAGCGGCTCGACGATGACCGTCCAGCCCTCATCGGGGTCGTCCTCGTCCACGATGCGCACCACCACCGGCTCCATCTGGCCGTTGGGGAAGATGTGGGCGTAGACGATGGTGTCGTCCTCGGGGTCCTCGGGGGGAATGGAGGCGGGCTCGACGGGCTCCTCGTGTTGAGGGGTCCAGACCCAGGCGAAGCGGCTGCCGCCGGGGAGCTCGACCTTGGTGTCGAGGGTGACGTCCTCGAGGCCCTGGAAGCGCCCGGTCTGGTCCATCAGCTCGTCGGCGGCACCCTCTGAGATCTGGCGCTCGGTGAAGCGGCTGAGCCGGTCCTCGAGCTCGTCCTCCCAGTCCTCGCGCTCCTGCTGGCTGGCGAAGATGGTGGCGTCAGGAGAGCCCGCCTGGACCTCGAAGGTGGAGCGATCCAGGTTGAAGGCGATGCGGAAGGTGACGTTGCGGAGGGTGGCTTCGTCACGCAGGTAGGCGAAGGTGGTGGCCAGCTCGTAGACCGCCCCGCGCTGCTGCAGGGCCATCAGCCCCGCGATGCTGGGGATGCCCACGCTCAGGATCAACAGCACGATGGCCACGGTGACCATCACCTCGATCAACGTCATGCCACGGCGGGCGACGCTGACGAAGGGGTTGTGATGCTGCCATGGCCACAGTGAGCGCAAGCGCTACTCCTCTTCCTCGCCGTCGAGGTTCCAGGACTGGATGTCGCTGCTGGCGTCGTCGCCGCCTTCCTTGCCGTCCTTGCCCAGCGACACGATCTCGTACTCGGCCGAGCCGTGGGTGCCGGGGGAGAAGTACTGGAACTCGTTGCCCCAGGCGTCGGTGGGGACCTCGCCTGGCGTGGGCATGTACTTGCCCGCGGCGCTCAGGCCCTGGGAGGTGGAGGGGTACTTGCCCTTGTGCTTGACCGCGTACATCTGCAGGGCCTGCTCGAGCTGCCCGATGCGGATCTTGGTCATGTCGGCGTTGGCGTCATCCAGCCGGCCGAGCACCGCCACCGCGAGCACGGACATCAGGGTGATGATGATGGTGATGACCACCATGATCTCCACCAGGGTCATGCCGGCGCGGCGGTTGACGAAGAGCTTCTTGGAGTTCCGGAACATGGTGTTCCTCCTTGTGCGAAAGCTGGGAAAGGTATCTACGAACCAGCGAACTTGGACATCTGCATCATGGGCAGCAGCAGGGCCAGGGCCGTGATGCCGATGGTGCCGCCCATGACCACGATGAGCAGCGGCTCGAGCAGCGAGGTGAAGGTGGCCAGGGCACGCTCGACCGCGGTGTCGTAGGCGATGGCGACCTTCTCGAGCATGGGCTCGAGGTCGCCGGTGCGCTCACCGATGGCGATCATGTGAGTGACCAGAGGCGGGAACTCGCCGGACTGCCGCAGGGGCACGGCCACGGACTGGCCTTCGCGGATGCTGTCGGCGGCCTTCTCGATGGCCTCGGTGAGCACCACGTTGCCCACGACCTTCTTGACGATGCCCAGGGCGGTGAGGATGGGCACGCCCGAGGCCAGCAGGGTGGACAACGTACGGCAGAAGCGGCTGACGGCGATGGTGCGCAGGATGCCGCCCAGCACGGGGATCTTGAGCAGCCAGCGATCCCAGGTGTTGCGGCCCTTGGCGGTCTTGAGCCAGCGCCGCCAGAAGAAGACCGCCGCCGAGAACGCCAGCCCGATCAGCCACCACCAGTCCATGCAGAACTGGCTCACCTCGAGCAGGATCTTGGTGAGCATGGGCAGGCCCTCGCCGAAGCTGTCGAACAGCTTGCGGACCTTGGGAACCACCACCAGCATGATCACCGAGAGCAGGCCCACGCCGATGACCGCCATCAGCGCCGGGTAGATGAGCGCGGTGGTGACCTTCGAGCGCAGGGCCAGCATGGACTCGGTGTGCTCGGTGAGGCGGTCCAGGACCTTGTTCAGGGCGCCGGACTGCTCGCCCGCCGCGACCATGTTGACGTACAGATCATCGAAGATCTTGGGGTGGGCCGCCAGGGCCTTGGCCAGGCTGGAGCCCTCGTTGACCCGCTCCTTGATGTCGGCCAGCACCACCTTGAGGGCAGGTTTTTCGACCTGCTCGAGCAGGGCCGACAGCGCCTCGACCATGGGGATGGAGGCCCCGACCAGGGTGGAGAGCTGGGAGGTCATGGTCGCCACGTCGGAGCTGCTGACGTACTGGAAGGACTTCGAGAAGTCGATCTCGATGTTCAGGCCCTTGCCCTTGGGCTTTCCTCCCTTGGATTCCTTGCCGCCCTTGCCGGCCACCTTGCGCTTGGTCCCGCCGCTCTGCTCCTTCACCTCAGTGGGGAAGGTGCCCTGCTTGCGCAGGCGGGCGCGGGCGGTGCGGGAGGAGTCGGCGTCGACGATGCCGGTGACCTCCTTGCCCTTGGCGTCCAGGCCCTTGTACTCGTAGACAGGCATGGTGTGGCCCTCAGTCCAGCTCGATGACGTCTTCCTGGGTGACCCGGGCGACCTCATCGATGGACGTGACGCCGTCGAGCACCTTGCGGATGCCGTCGTCACGCAGGGTGCGCATGCCGTTCAGGATGGCCTTGGCGCGGACCGTGCCCGCGTTGGCGTTGGTGGAGACCAGCGCCCGGATCTCTTCGTCCACCGAGAGCAGCTCGTAGATGCCTGAGCGGCCGCGGTAGCCCTTCTCGAGGCACTCCTTGCAGCCGTTGGCCTGGTAGATGGTCATGCCCCGGGCCATGGCCTGCCGCAGGGTGGTCATGGCGTTGTCGCCCAGGCCCAGGCCGCGCAGCTCTTCCATGGAGGGGTGGTGAGGCTTCTTGCAGTGGTCGCACAGGCGACGCACCAGGCGCTGGGCCAGGATGGCCACGATGGATGACGACACCAGGAAGGGCTCCACGCCCATGTCGCTCAGGCGGGAGAAGGCCGTGGGCGCGTCGTTGGTGTGCAGGGTGGAGAAGACCAGGTGGCCCGTGAGCGAAGCCTGGACCGCGTTGTCGGCGGTCTCCACGTCACGGATCTCACCGACCAGGATGACGTCGGGGTCTTGGCGCAGGTGGGCACGCAAGGTGGAGGCGAAGGTCAGCTCGATCTTGGGGTTGACCTGGGTCTGCCCGATGCCGCGCAGCTCGTACTCGATGGGATCCTCGATGGTGAGGATGTTCTTGTCGGGGGAGTTGATCTCCGACAGGGCCGAGTACAGGGTGGTGGTCTTGCCCGACCCGGTGGGGCCGGTGACCAGCAGGATGCCGTGGGGCAGCCGGATGCAGCGGCGGAAGGCCTCGAGGGTGTCCTGGCCCATGCCCACGTGGTCGAGGTTGAAGACCGTGCCCTTCTCGAGGATGCGCATGACCACCCGCTCGCCGTGGCGCACGGGCAAGGTGCTGACGCGCAGGTCGATCTCGCGGCCCGCCATGCGGGTGCGGATGCGGCCATCCTGAGGGACGCGCTTCTCGGCGATGTTCAGGCCGGCCATGATCTTGACGCGGCTGACGATGGAGGCCTGCAGCCGGGCGGGGGGCTTGACCACCTCGTAGAGCACGCCGTCGACGCGGAAGCGGACGGCCAGCTCCTTCTCGAAGGGCTCGATGTGGATGTCGGACGCGCCCTCTTTGATGGCCTGGGTGAGCAGGGAGTTGACGAAGCGGATGATGGGCGCCTGGTTGGGGTCGTCCAGCAGGTCGGCGTCGAGGTCCAGGTCGTCGTGGTGTTCGTCGTCCTGGTCCTCGATCTCCTCCATGACCGCCGAGGCGGTGCGCGACGCCTTGTCGAAGCTCTTGTTGATGACGTTCTGCAGCAGATCGTGGGGCATCAGCACCGGTCGGCAGCGCCGCCCCAGGAGCATGCGGAGATCATCGAGGGAGGTGAGCGCGTCGAGCCTGGCGATGGCCACCAAGACGGCGTCGCCGTCTTCGTACAGGGGGAGCACACCCTGGTCACGGGCCAGGTGGAGTGGAATCCTGCGCACAAGACCGACGTCCACCCGCTCGAGGTCCACAGCCTCGAGGATGGGCAGCCCGGACAGCGCGCTCAGGCTGCGGGCCAGGGCCAGGCTATCGACACCAGCGGTGCGACGCAGGGCTTCGAGCAGGCCCAGGCCATCCTTGGTGGCCAGGCTGTGGGCGCTGGTGATTGCCTCGGGCGAGACGCCGCGGGCGCCAAGCTCCTGCTCGAGGGGGATCCGGCGGATGCCCATCGTTAGTTCGCCCCCTCGCCCTCGGTGGAGGCGTCGTCGGGAGTCTCGCTGACGTTCATCCACCTCTGCAGCGGATCATCGGGCAAGGACTCGCTGGTGGAGGGGACGTCCTCGGGCGTGGTCTCCGGCTCGGGCTGGGTGCTGCTCTCCAGCAACTCACCGCTACCTGTGATGGTGGTGACGTTGGAGCCGCCGGTGACCTTGGTGCGGTACACCGAGGGTTCGTCCACCACGTTCATGGAGTACTGCAGCAGCTTGGCAAGTTCCCGCTGTTGGTCCTCGGCGTTCTTGCCGTAGAACCGACGGATGAACTCGTTCCGCTGCGCGACCTTGACCCGGTAGACCTCCTCGAGGTCTTCGGGGCCGTCGATGACGTGGGGGGTGAGGAAGATGAGCAGGTTGGTCTTGCGGCTGACGGTGCGCCGTCCGCGGAAGAGCGCGCCGATCAGCGGCAGGTCGCCCAGCAGGGGGATCTTGCTCTCCACCTCGGTGTCGGTGTTGCCGATGAGCCCGCCCAGCACCACGGTCTGGTTGTCCCGGACCACCACGGTGGTCTCGGCCGAGCGCTTCGAGGTGATGAAGCCCGCGGTGGACACGTCCAGGCCCTGGGAGTCCTCTTCGACCTCCTGGACCTCCTGGTACACCTCGAGGGTGACGTAGTTGGACTCGTTGATCTGGGGGGTGACCTTGAGCGTGGTGGCCACGTCTTCGCGCTGGTAGCTGACGATGGGGTTGTTGTTCGAGTCGCGGCCGGTGGACACCGGGAACGGGATGTTGCGGCCGACCACGAACTGGGCTTCCTCGTTGTCGGTGGTCAGCACGTTGGGAGTGCTGATGATGTTGACCGCCGAGTTGGCCTGCAGTGCGTTGAGCGCCACACCGAAGACGGGCACCGACAGATCCATGCTGCTGCCCGAGCCGTCGCCCACGCTGAGGGTCATGGCCTGGCCGAACACGCCCATGGCCAGCCCGGACAGCGCGTCCTGGGTGAGGCCCATGGAGGAGCCGTTGAGCTGCGCGGAGTAGACGCTGTAGTTGCCGTCGTCGCCCATGGCGCCGGTGTGGTAGCCCAGGCCGAAGTCGAAGGTGTCCTCGCTGGCCATCTCGAGGATGACCACCTCGACGAAGACCTGCTTGCGCCGGATGTCGAGCTTGTCGATGACCTGCTTGATGATGCGGAAGTCTTCGGGCGAGGCGATGATCACCAGGGAGTTGGTGTTCTCGTCGCTGGCCACTCGCATCCCGGACTCGAAGGCGGCCACCGCGCCCGTGGATGAGCCCTCTGCGGTGGCGCCGGCCTTGTCATCCCCAGGGCGCATGCCCGGACCGCGGCCGCCCTGGGCGCCGCGGGCGCCGGAGCGGGAGGACGACGAAGACGAAGAGCTCGAGCTGGAGTTGGCCAGGTTGGACAGCACCTGAGCGACGTCCTCGGCCTTGGCGTGCTCGAGGTAGATGACATGGATCTGGGAGCGGGAGGACGGGTCCACGTCCACGTCGAGCTTCTTGACCAGCTCCATGATGGCGCCCATGGCCTCTTGGTTGGCCTGGATGATCAGGGAATTGGTGCGCTCGTCGCTGATGATCTTCGAGATGTAGCTGCCTTCGCCCACGGTGGTGGAGGCGGCCTCGGTGCTGGCGGCGGACTCCTTGCCCTTGCTGCGGCGGGAGTTCCGCTGAGCGCGTCGCCGGGCCGCCGCGGTCTGGGCGTCGTCGTTGCTGGAGCTGGAGCTGCCCTCGACCGCGTACATCTCCTCGAGGATGGTCTCGACGTCGGCGGCCTCGGCGTAGGCCAGGGTGACGATCTCGATGGCGGACTTGGGCGAGGCCACGTCGAGCTCGTTGATGATGCCGTAGACCCGCCGGATGTTGGTGGCCGCGTCGGTGATGATCAGCGTGTTGGTGGGCGAGTAGGCGATCACCCTGCCGTTGCCGGAGAGCAGGTCCTTGACCACCGACGAGATGTCCTTGACCGCGACGTTCTCGAGGTTGATGATCTGGGTGACGAAGTTGTCGGTGTAGGGGATGCTGTCGCCGTGGTAGACGCGCAGCGGGGACTTGGAGGCCTCGCCGGACTTGACCACCTTGGTGGCCTTGCCAACGGTGACGGTGGTGTAGCCCGCCACCTCGAGGGCCGAGAGGAAGGCCTCGTAGGCCTCGGCCACGGTGACCTGCTGATGGCTGATGATCGTGATGTTGCCGCTGAGCTTGTCCCCGAGGATGAAGTTTCGGCCCGTGATGTAGGCCATGTACTTGATGATCTCGTTGATGTCCGTGTCGACGTAGTCGATGGTGACCTTGGAGTTTGGGTCGAGCACGGGGGGACGCTGAGCGTTCTCGTCGGGGCCGGTGACCCCACCGTCGTCATCGTCGCTGTCGCTATAGCTGGACGACTGGCTGGACGACTGGCTGGACGTAGGGGGGTCTTCCTCGTCATCGATGGCGGGAGGGGGAGGCGGAGGCGGCTCGTCGCCGCGCTCAGCGTCCTGGCCCCCGATGGGCTTGCGCGACGGGCCGGGCATGCCACGACGCAGCGGGCCGGCGGGGCCAGGCAGCATGGGCATAGGCCGGATGGGCCCGATCTCGACGTCTTCCGCGTCGTCGTCGGGTGGGGGATCGTCCTGACCGACCGCGGCAGGCGAGACGCCCAGTCCGAGTGCCAAGAGGAGGGCGAGCCAGGCGGGGGCCGAGGTTCGGGGGTGAGTCATGCTCATCGCACAGCGCTCCGGGAGCAGGAACCGCATCAGCGGATCGAGTACTCGAAGTTATTCTTCTGGTTTCTGCGGGTGATATCGAAGGAGAACTGGCTCTCGCTCTGCATGGCCTGGAAGGCCCCCATGGCGCCGGTGGCGCTGCTCAGAGGGGTGCCGTTGACGCCATGGATCACGTCGCCGTTCTTGATGCCGAGCTTCTGCAGCAGGCTGCCGCGGCGGATGGCCGAGAGCCGGAAGCCATCGATCTCGCCGTCGGGGCCCTTGTGGGGGGTGGCCCGAACCTGGGAGATCAGGGAGTCGATGTTGCCCATCGCGCTGGCGATGACGCTCTGGTCCACATCCCAGGAGTACTCGCCGGTCTTGGTGATGCCGGCGTCCTCGTCTTCGACCTCGCCCTTGCTGCTGCGGCTGGAGGTGACCGCCTTGGTCCCCTCGCCGCCCATGTCGATGTACTCGATGGTGCCATCGCTGCGGCGGATGACCACCTTCTTCTGCTCGATGCGGACGATGGTGGCCTCACCGAGCAGGTCGTCGCCGATGCCGTAGCCCTGCACCGAGGCCTCGCGCCGGTCGCCGCTGGTGATCAGCGCCGAGCTGTACTCCTCGGGCTCGGCGACCACCGTGGCGAGCAGCGTGACATCCAGGCTGGTGCGCCGGCCGTCGATGCCCGGGTCCACGTCGCCGCTGCTGGTGGAGCCCACAGCGGTGGAGTCGAAGATGTTTCGACGCAGGATGGGATCGGCGTAGGTGTTCTTGGAGAGGGCCCGGCTGGAGTCCCGGGAGCGCTGCCTGCGCGCCGCGGCCCCGTCAGACTCGGTGGTCTGGGCCTTGCTGACCACGGCGCCATCGGGCAGTCGCAGCAGCACCCGCAGGCCTTGGCCCGCGCCAAAGGCGAGCACCAGCGCCACCGCGGCGATGATGCCGCCGGTCTTGGCCCATGTGGACGTGTTCAGGGACCACTGTTCTGGCTTGTCTTCGTGCTCCACGATGCCTCGCCGTGCAGAACCGCTTGGGGGTGGGATGAAAGCCTGAGCAATTACCATGCCATGTGTCCCTATGCACGAAGCAGGCGTATCCTCCAGCGAACGCCATCAGCGCCGGACAGCTTGACACTCGCGGTCGCCCTGAGGCCCCGTGGTTTGACAAGCTGACAATGCCGCAGCCATCGGCCCTCGAGACGAATACCGGCGGTCCTGGATGAGAGGCCGGGGCTCGACTGAGCCCGCTCGCCAAAGTATGCTCACAGCCCACTGATCGATGCGGAGCCGCCCGTGCCCACAGCAACCCGTACGGTCGTCTTCACGGACCTCGCCAACTACACCGCCTCGGTCTCGCGCTCCAACCGCGAGGCCCTGCGGGATCTGCTGCGAAGTCACGAAGCCCTTGTGATCCCTACCCTTCGGCGCCACAACGGCCGCGTGGTCAAGAACCTCGGCGACTCGTTCATGGCGTTGTTCGACTCGGCCACCGACGCCATCCGCGCGGGCCTGGACCTGGTCGACACGGCGGCCGCCGAGGGCCTGTCCATCCGCATCAGCGCGGCCACAGGCGACGTCGAGGAGATCGAAGGCGACGCCTTCGGCGACGCCGTGAACCTCAGCGCTCGGATCAACAGCAAGACCCCGGCGGACGAGGTCTGGTTCAGCGAGTCGACCTTCCACTGCATGAACCAAGCCGAGATCCCCTGGGATCGCGTGGGCCTCTACACCCTCAAGGGCATCGCCGGCGACGTCCCGGTCTACCGCGCGGTCCCCTCCAGCCGCGCCTGGCTGCCCGAGCAAGTGGCCCTGGCGGCGCGCCAGCACACCCTGGTGGTGCTGCGCCCCGATCAGCCCACGCCTCCGCTGCCTCCCGAGCCCATCATCCTGGCCCTGGGCTTCACCCCCGGCGGTGACATCCTGCGCCGGGCGGTGGACTCCCTGCCGGTGCTCGATCCGGCCTGCCTCTACCTGGCGGCCATGCACATCGCCCCGGGCGATCGGTTCTCCTGGGAGCGCGACGGGCACGGCTTGGTGATCGGCACCCCCGACGCCATCGAGGACGCCATCATCGAACAGCAGCGGGTCGTCACCCAGGACGCCGGCTCCAACACCATCATCCTCGACACCGGCTTCAACGCCGCGCTGGAGATCTGCTACGCCGGGCTGGCCCTGCCCGCCGTGCCCATGTCCGACGTGGTGGGCGGCTACTCCTACGACCTGGTCGAGCACGGCCAGTGGGTCAACGCCTCCGACCAGTCCCTGGCGCGGATCGACGTCTCCCCCGCCGGCGTCTTCGTCATCGCGACCTCCACCCGGGTCGCCATCGGCGACAGGCCGGTGCGGCTGCGCGAGCGTTTGGAGCTTCGTGACGGCGCGATGGTGCGCGTGGGCGATCAGGTCCACCGCTACCAGGTCTCCCTGTCCGACCCCTACTTCGGCTTCCTGCTGTGCGAGACCCCCAGCAACATCCTGGTGGCCGAAGGTCAGCGGGCCGAGTTGGGCCGCGAGCCCGCCCACCCGGGGCTCTCCCTGCCCGACCGCCGCGGTCAGGCGAACATCCGCTGGTGCGCCGGCGCCCGCGCCGCCCGGGCCCGCGAGTCGGGCTTCACCCTCGACAGGGCCCTCGCTGGCCGGCACCAGGTGGCCATCACGCCGCGCGGGGGCAGCTGCATCGTCGAGCCCCTGCACGAGCGCTGCCCCACCTGGGTGTGGCGGGTCAGTGGTGAGCTCGCCCGGGCGGCTCAGGCCACCCCCGTGCCCATCGGCGAGCACCTGATCGTGGGCACCACCGTCATCGCACTGCGGCAGCCCATTCGTTAGCGTCCCTCGCGGGGGGCCATCCGCAAGGTTGGAGCCATGATCGAAACGGAACAGATCTTCGAGCGAGCCCGGTCCCTTCCGCTCTTCGCTTCCCTCTCCGAAGCCGAGCTGCAGGCCGTCCTGCTCCAGTGCCAGATCGCGCTGTACCTCAAGGGCAAGAACATCTTCCGCGAGGGCGCCCACGGTGACTCCCTCATGGTGGTGCTCCAGGGTGACATCAGCCTGCGCTGCGCCGCCGAAGACGGCGTCACGGTCGAGGTCGCCACCCTGGGCGAGGGTGCCGTGCTGGGCGAGATGGCGCTCATCGATCCCGCGCCTCGCGCGGCCACCGCCGTGGCGTCGGACAACACCCTGCTGCTCATCATGCACAAAGACACCCTCGACCAGCTCATCGCCACAGACCACCCGGCAGCACCCAAGGTGCTGCAGCAGCTCCTTCAGCTCCTCGCCGGCCGCTTCCGCACCATGGAAGACCGCATCGGCGAGATCTTCGAGTCCAGGCTCGAGGTGCACCAGCCGGGCACACCGCAGGCCGCCTGGAACCTCGTCCCGGGGGAATGACCATGTCCATCGAGCCCGTCTTCCTCAAGGCCATCCCGCTGCTGCGCGGCTTCAGCTCCACCGAGCAGCGTGAGCTCGCCCGTATGCTCGAGCTCGTGCCGGTCGAGGCCGGTGTCAGGTTCATCGAGCAGGGCTCGACCAGCGGCGGCTTCTACTTCGTCCTGGACGGCCAGGTGCGCATCGCGCGGCAGCTCCCCAGTGGGCACGAGTTCACCCTGGCGCGCATGGGCAAGGGCCACGTCCTGGGATTCCTCACCATGGTCGACGGCCAGCCCCGCAGCGCCAACGTCATCGCCGAGACCAAGGCGGCCCTGGCGCACCTGCCCGCGGCGCGGTTCCAGGAACTCATCAGCTCGCCCAAGCCCATGGCTGTGCGCTTCCAGCGCCTGCTGGCCCGCGAGATGATCCGCACCCTGCGCCGCGCCAACCAGCGCTTCACCCGCGCCGCCACCCTGCCGCTCGAGGACTTCATGTCCCCTGAGCACTTCGGCGACGAGTAGGCACCAGCGGCACCGCAGCTTCCCTTAGGGAGCCTAGCGACCCTGCAGGGCCTGGACGCCCCCGCTGATGTTCACGTCGAAGGGCTTGGGGTCCCGCAGGCGCTTGGACGAGGGCGGCAGGAACTCGACGCCAGCCGCGCGCAGCCCCCGGGCCACCACCAGGGGGGCCGGTGCCCCCACCCGCACACCCTGATCCACGACGTGGTGGAGCAGCGCCACGCCTCCGACCCTGGCCAGGCGCTCCGCCTCGTGCTCGAGGCAGACGACGTCGCGGTGTGGATAACGGATGACCTGCTTGCGGCCCGGATACACCGAGGCGGTCGGGGCGTTCATCGGTTCCATGCGCACGCCGCGGGTCATCTCGGCGATGCGGAACACAAAGCGCGCCCCCAGCTCGTCGATGCCGCGGACCAGGGCGGTGCCGACCGCGTACTTGTCGATGGGCAGCTCCGCCTTGACCAGCTGGGCGATGCGCAGCTCGTCGAGCCCGCCAGACGCCAGGATGCTGACCTTGCCCATGCCGTTGGCGTCCAAGGCCTGACGGCACAGGCGCGCCCGCTGCTCGAGGTTTCGTTCCCCCAGGGTGAGCGTGGCCGGCATCTCCCGAGCGTCCCGGTAGCGCGCGACGGCCTTGCGCGGATCTTCGTCGCCGATGGCCAGCTGCAGGCCGTCGGGGAAGTGTACCCGCATGGCCTCGAGGGCCCGATGCTCCTCGCGATACACCGCCAGGAACGTTCCAGACAGCGCGCCGATGGGCTGGATGGCGTGGGTGCCCGCCGCCTGCACGTTGCTGGTGTTGGTGATACCGCCGATGTACGCGGCGCGAGCCGCGGCGCGGGCAGCCTCTGGGCAAGACCAGCGCCGAGCGCTGAAGTCGAACACCTCGTGGCCGCCGGCGGCTTCCACCAGGCGCGCGGCCCGGGTGGCTACGGAGCTGCCGAAGGCGATGCGCTGGATGAGGGCGGACTCCATCAGCGCGCACTGGCCCAGGGGCGCGGTGATGCGCAGGATGGGCTCGTTGGCGAAGACCGGGGTGCCCTCGGGCAAAGCCCAGATGTCCCCGTGGAAGCGCATGTGGCGCAGGGAGTCGAAGAAGATCTCGGAGACGCGGGAGAACTCGGGCAGCCCCTGCAAGAAGTCGATGGTCTCGTCGTCGATGCTCGCGTCGAGCACCGCGGTGACCGCCTCTTCGATGCCCGCGCAGATGGCGTAGCCCACGTGAGGCGGTAGCTCGCGCAGGTAGAGGTCGAAGGTCGCCTCGCCCCACAACCCATCGGCGTGGTAGACGGCAGCTGTCACCAGCTGGTACAGCTCGGTGAGGCTCTCCCTTCGCTGCGCTTCGTTCGTGCTCGGTGGTCCTGACATGGCCCGTTCCCATCCTGCTGGAGGCAAGCGGTCCCCACCTACCACGGTGGTGGTGGACAATCACTCTGCCGGCTGGCTCTCCAAGGGCTTTCCCTGGGTCTATCCCAAGGAACTCGCCCGTCCGGTCCGCAGCCTGCAGCCTGGGAACACGGTCCAGCTGCAGGGCCTCGATGGTCGGGCGCTGGGCGCCGGGCTGTGGGACGATGGCTGGTTGGCGGTGCGCCGCTTCCGCGAAGATCCGGGCCCACTGGACGCGGCCCTGTTCCACACGCTGCTCCAGGCCGCCGCCAGCCGACGCCGGGGCATGATCCCCACCAAGACCGACGCCTGGCGCCTCGCCCACGCAGAGAACGACGATCTGCCCGGCGTGCGGGTGGACGCCTGGGGCGACGATCTGCACATCACCCTCGACTCGCCGGGCCTGCGTTCCCTCCTGCCCCCCCTCACCCAGGCGCTCATCGAGCTCTATGATCCGGCCCGCGTCACCCTGGGCTGGCGCTGCGACCCCCGGGACAAGCAGCGCACGGAGCTCCCCAGCAGCCTGCTGCACCGGCGCCCGGACGCCTCGGACGCGTCCCCCGAGACCCACCAGCGCGTGGTCCACGAGCGCGGTATGGCGTTCCAGGTGTTCCCCGCAGGGGGCAGCGACGCGGGCATGTTCTGCGACATGCGCAGCAACCGCGCGCTGCTGGACGAGTTCTGGTCCGAGCGCAGCGTGCTCAACCTCTTCGCCTACACGGGCGCCTTCTCGGTCTTCGCCGCCGCGCGCGGGGCCCGCCGAGTGGTCACTGCGGACCTGGCGGCCACGGCGATCAGGCGCGCCCAGGACAACTTCGCGCTCAACGGCCTAGAGCCCGATCGCTGGGAGTTCGAGCGTGCGGACAGCTTCAAGCTGCTGGACCGCTACCGCCGTCGCGGGGAGCGCTTCGACCTCGTCCTGGCCGATCCGCCGCCCTTCTCCCACGGCCCCGGGGGCACCTTCTCCATCGGCAAGGACCTCGGACGTCTCTCCACCGCCTGCCTGCGGATCGTCGAACCCGGTGGCCTGTTCGTGCTGGCCTGCAACCAGGGCACAGTGGCTCCGCGCGCCTTCCACGGCGCGGTGGAGCAGGCCGCGCGCAAGGCCGGTCGCCGGCTGCACCTTGTGCTGGACGGCACCCAACCCCCAGACTTCCCCGCCGCTGTCCACTTCCCCGAGGGGCGCTACCTCAAGCTGGGAGTCTGGTCGGTGTGGGGCAGCCCGTGAGCGGCCGGGCGCCCACGCGCACACACCGTCACAGCATCAACCCGCCGGGGCTGCCCTGGGCACTGCCGGTGATCACCGTCGAGTCCTCCACGGACGGCCCCAGGGCGGCGATCTGCGCAAACCTCCACGGCGACGAGTGCATCGGCATCGGCGTGGTGCATGCCCTGGTGGAGTCCCTTCCCAGCGCGCTGCTGCGGGGATCCGTCCGGCTCTACCCCAGCCTCAACCCCGAGGGCCTGCGTGCCGGGGCCCGGCGGATGCCCGGCGAGAGCGTCGACCTGAACCGGGCCTTCCCTGGAGACGCCAGAGGATCCAGCGCGGATCGCGCTGCCCACGCCGTCTGGCACGATCTGCTCGGCTTCGGCCCGGAGCTCGTGCTCGATCTGCACGCCGACAGCTCCGCCAGCATCCCCTACGCCATCCTGGACCGCCTGATCACCGCCCGCGATCCCGAACGGCAGCGCCGGCTCACGCGGCTCGAGCGGCTGGCCAGGGCGTCGGGCTTGACCCTGGTGTGGGACTACCCCGACGCACTGTATCGGCGCTTCCACCTTGATCGTTCCCTCGCCGGCGCGCTGCTGAACCACGGACGGATCGAAGCCTTCACCCTCGAGCTCGGTCCGCGACGCCTGATCGCGCCCGATGCTGTAGAGGCGGGTGTAGACGCGGTGCTGGGCGTGCTCGGGAGTATCGGGCTGATGGCCTCGGCCGGCACCGAGCACCCCAGCCGGGTCGCTGGGGGGCCGTGGCGCCGCGACAGCGGTCCTACGCCCCGCAAGGCGGGGGTGCTGCGCCCGCACCACTCACCCGGCACCCTGCTGGAGCCAGGCCAGCTGCTCGCGTCCATCCACGGCCTGGACGGAGGTCTGCGCGAGCGCCTGGTGGTGCCCACGCGCTCGCTGGTCCTCAGCCTGTCCGAGCAAGCGTGGATCGCACCCGGTGCGAGCGTGACGACCCTGGCTGTTCCCGACAGCCCCTGATCAGGGCAGCGCGGAGCCCACCATGGTGCCCCAGAAGGTCAGCTCGCCGTCGGCGCTGCTGTGGTCAGCGTCGAAGGCGATGTCCACCATGCTGTCGGTGGCGGTGCCCTCGTAGGGGTTCTCGTAGCGGGTGCCGTGGTCGTCGAAGAAAAACAGGGTGCCCTGGATGGTGTCGCCGGTGCGCTGCCCGTCGATGTCGAAGTCCACGTCCCAGTCCACCATGCCCCAGAACAGCTCCACGCTGCAGTGGCCGGAGCCGCTGACGGCGTGGTGCTCGTCGGTGACCAGCTCGAAGACGCCGTCGCAGGGGCCCTCGTCGTCCAGGTCGTACTCGTTGCTGTAGAGGTAGATCCTGGAGCGAAGGTCGCCGCGGTAGGTGAGCGGGTCGTAGAGCTCTTCGACCGTGACCGAGACGGAGTCGGTCAGGTCTCGGCTGCCGATGGTGACGGTCACCTCGAGGGCGTAGCTGCCCAAGGGCAGATCGGTGACGCTTCCCGCAGCCTGGTCGTAGGTCCAGCCCTGAGCACTCCACTCCACCGCGTCGGGCACGATGGCGTCGCCCGTCTCTTCGTTGGTGATGGAGACCTCGAGGCTCACCGCGTCACCCTGCGCGAAGGTCTCGCCAGGCCCCGGCGAGACGATGGCGATCACGGCGTGGGCGGCCGTCTGGTCCGGGGTCCCGGTGTCGTCCTTGGGGTCGGTGTCGTCCTTGTCACCACAGCCGCCAGCGAGCAGCAGGCAAGCTGTCAGCAGCAGCGTCGTGGGGTGCGTGTAGGCCATGGGTTCCTCCGTTCGGGTGGGTCGAAGGATACCACGAGCGCGGCACCGAGTGGAGCACGCCACAGCTCGAGCCCGCCCTGCGCAGAAGATCAGGCCCGAGGCGCGCCGTCGCCCAGCAGGAAGGCCAGCACCAGCAGCAGGCCGCGGGCGAAGACCCCGGGATCGAGGAGGCCGCGGTCGGCCGGCGCGGCGCCCAGCTCCACCACGGCGATGGGGCGGCGTCCGCTGGCAGGCGTGGGGGGCTCTTCGACACGCTGGTGGCCCCAGGGCGTGCGACCGTCCCCCGGAGGGATCGCGCCAGGTTCCAGGCGCGCCAGCACGCAGTAGGGCGTGCTGCGCCGGATCTCGGTGTCCAGAGCGCTCTGGGTGAAGTGCTCACCGAGCCAGGCCGCGCGCTCTTCCACAGCCAGCCCCGCCGGAGGATCGCGCACGACTCCGCCCATGGGGCAGCCGTCGAGCAGGACCGCCACCACGCGGTCGCGCAGCACAGGGTCGCAGCGCAGGGCCTCGAGGGCGAGGGGGCCGGCATCGCCCAGGACCAGCAACACCAGGCGATCGGCGGGGGTCTTCACCAGCTCGCGCAGCCGGACCGCGAGGGCCTCGCCCTGGGATGGGCTGGGCTCGCAGCCCTGGGTGGACAACAGCACCGAGGAGGCGTGAGCGGCGAGGGCACCACGGAGGGCACCCGCCGCCTCCAGGGCGTCCTGCGCGGCCATCACCACCAGGTGGTGGTGTTCGAAGCGCCGCCCGATGGCAGCCTGGACCGGCTCGGCCCAGCGCGCCAGGGCTTCCCAGTCGCAGCCGTGCCCGAGCCAGCGCCCTGGATCGTAGTCGTCTCCCAGCGCGTGAGGGTCGTCCAGCAGCGCCGACCTGGCGCTGTCGTCGGCGAAGAACCGCTCGAAGCGCGCCGAACCGGGCTCGAGCCCGCGCAGCGCCTCGACCAAGGCGCGCTCGCTGGGATGAGAGGGCACCGGGATCTCGTAGCCGGCGGGATCGTCGAGCTTTGCCCAGCCCTGCCGGCCAGCCGGGTTGTAGAGCAGGGCGGCCGTCACGCGCTCGGTCCACACGGCGACCGCGTCATCGCCTTCTTCGGCCTGACCCCAGAGCAAGGCCGACTGGCACACGGAGAAGAGCCTGCCCGCATCGAGAGCCGGGGGCTTGGGCCGCCCGAGCACCGCCGCGATCAGGCCCAGGATCAGGGCGACCAGGAACAGGGTGAGGTTCACGACCATGGGGACTCCCAGAGGCGGCACTCCTGTAACGGACCGCCCCCCTGCGAGCGCGCCCTTGGCCGCGGGAAGGGGCGCCGGATAACCTCCGCCAGCCCACACCCTCGACGGTCCTCGATCATCACCTCCATCCTCACACGCATCCAACGCCTGCTGCCCGGAGAGGGGCCGAGCAAGCTGTGGGTGATCGTGTTCATCGGCCTGGCGCAGCTGGGGCTCGCGGGGCTGCTGGCCTTCGACTGGCGCCTGGCCGCGGGCGCCATCGTCGGGGTGGCCGTGGTCGCCCTGGTGCTCGACCGGCCGGTGCTGGGCGTCGGCCTGTTGATCATGGCCCGGCTGATGGACACCTCGTCCATGGCCTTCATCCGCATCGGGCGCACCGCCATCGGCAGCTTCGAGCTCTTCCTGCTCATGGCCTTGGTGGCCATGGTCATCTACGTGGTACGGCAGAAGGTGAAGCTGCTGATCTCGTGGCCATGGCTCACTCCCCTGCTGACCTTCATGGGCTTCCAGGTGATCACCTTGGCCTGGTCCATGGACCGCGGAGACGGCATCTCCGAGATCATCAGCCTCATGGTGGTGCTGGCCAACGCGGTGCTGATCATGAGCTTCGTGCGCACGATCAACCACTTCATGTTGCTGATCTACGCCTGGATTCTGGCCTGCGTGCTCATCGGGCTGTACTCCCTGGGCGCCGAAGCCATGGGCGTGAGCGACACCGGCCCCTGGCAGGCGGCCGCGGGCGGCGGGCGGGAGACCGGCCTTGGGCAGCAGCCCAACTGGTACGCCATGAACCTGATGTTCATCGTGCACACCTGCCTGGGGCTGGCCCTGGTCCAGAAGCGCGCGCTGCTGCGCTGGCTGTTCCTGGCTGCGGGGCTGTTCGTCTTCGTGAACATGCTGCGCTCCGGCTCCCGGGGTGCCATCTACAGCATCATGATCGGCGGAGGGCTGGCCGCCATGGCGCTGCCCATGTTCCGCAAGTGGTTCCTGCGTTTCTTGGCGATCGTCTTCGTGATCTTCGCCCTGGGCACCACCCTGGACTGGGGCTCCACCAGCCAGGCTGTCAACCGCATCTGGACCAACGTAGGCCACACCTGGAGCACCTACCGGGCCCAGAACTGGGCGGTCTGCGTCGAGGTGTTCCTGGACACCTACGGCCGCGGGGCGGGCGCCGGCGGCTACATGTCCGTGCTCGAGAAGTACAACTGGTTCATCTACAACTCGGACTACAACTACCCCCACGGCATCTTCTGGGGGTTGCTGTGCCACTACGGGGTCATCGGGCTGGCGTTGTTCGGCTGGCTGCTCACCACCGTGGGGCGCATGGTCAGGGACCTCGCTCGCTGGACGAAGGGCTCGGCCCTCGAGATCTTCGCCTGGACCATGCCGGCCTCCATGGTGGGCTACCTGTCGTGGTCCTTTGTGGAGTTCGAGTTCAAGGAGAAGCCCTTCTGGGAGTTCCTCTCCCTGTACACCGCGCTGTACCTCATAGTGCGCTTCGCCCACCAGAACGGCCACTCCCTGCCCCAGCTCAGCGGCGCGCTTCCCATCCCGTGGCGGCGTCGGGCGCGGCAGGCGGGCGCCGAGGGCGACACCGCGACCGACATCGAGCACACCGCCAAGTTCTAGGTCGGATATAAGGCCGACGGAGCACCCTGGTTCATGGTCCCCTCGCTGTTGCTCATAGTCCCGGCCTCGATGGCCGCCGAGATCACCGTCGGCGCCACAGGCGACTACGCCACCATCGGCGAGGCGGTGGCGGTGGCCGGCTACTATGACACCATCACCGTGCAGCCCGGCTCCTACACGGAGTCCTTCTGGCTCGGCAGCGGCGCCACCGTCCAGGCCGAGCAGGGCCTGGGTAGCGTCACCATCGACGGCAGCGGCGCCACCAGCAGGGTCATCTCCATCACCAGCGGCACGGTGCGCGGCGTGATCGTCGCCAACGCCGCCGAGGTGGGCTTCCTGGTGCAAGGCGACAACGCCGTCCTCGAGCAGAGCGCGGTCGTGGCGCCAGGCTCACAGGGCGTGTCGGTGATCGGGGCCAGCCCCACCATCACCGAGGTGGCGGTCTACGACGCCGGCACGGACGCCTTCTCGTTCTCCGGGGGCACGCCCAGCGCGCGGCGCTGCCTGGCGGTGGACCCGGCTGGTGTGGGCTTCTCCATCGCGACCGCGGGGGCCTACGACAACCTCGTGTCCATCGGCGCCACCGCTGGCTTCCAGGTCTCGGCCCCGGCGGAGCTACTCCACGTCGGCTCGCTGGACGGCTCCCTCGCTGGCCTGCTGGCGGAGTCCGGGCACACGGTGACCAACGCCCTGATCGTCTCCAACCCCGTCTCGGCCGACTGCCAGGGCTTCGTGGTCGATCTCGGCTACTCGCTGCTCAACGACGCCTACAAGAGCCGGGACTGCCCCGCCATCGGCCTGCACGACAACCTGTACCCGCCCCCTGACCTCATGGCGTGGCGATCAGGACAGCGCCCGCCCCTGGTGGATCTGCGCCCCGCGACCGAGTCCCCCATGATCGACTCCGGCAGCGGTGTGGATCCCGACCACAGCGCGGCGGACATCGGGCCCTTCGGGGGCACCCACGGCGTCTGGACCGACGCGGACGGTGACGGCTCCCCCATCCACTTCGACTGCGACGACCAGGACCCCAGCGCCAACCTGTACGCCCTCGAGATCCCGGACGGTGTGGACAACGACTGCGACGGCGACATCGACGAGCAGGACCCCCAGGACGACACCGGCCTCGAGCCCCAAGGCGAGGATCTCGATGGCGACGGCTACACGGATCTCGACGGAGACTGCGAGGACCACAACCTGGCCACCTACCCCGGCGCCCCCGAGCTGTTCGACGGCGCGGACAACGACTGCGACGGCAGCATCGACGAGGGTGCCTGGTACGTCGACGACGACGGCGACGGCGCCAGCGAGCTCGACGGCGACTGCGACGACCACGACGCCAGCCGCGCCCCCGGCCTGCCCGAGCAGGGCGAGGACGGCATCGACCACGACTGTGACGGCGTGGCCGACGGGGTCGCGACCCTCGACGGCGACGGCGATGGCTGGACCATCGGCGCTGGAGACTGTGACGACTCACGCCCCGGCGTACACCCCGAGGCATTCGACGGGCTCGACGGCGTCGACGGAGACTGCGACGGCGTGACCGATGACGACGGCCTGGCCTGGGATGGCGACCACGACGGCGTCACCGTGGGCGAGCTGGACTGCGACGACGGCGACATCTCCATCTCCCCCACCAGCCCCGAGCGAGCCGATGACGGCATCGACCAGGACTGCGACGGCGTGGACCTGTACGACGTTGACGGCGACGGCCACGCCGCCCCCGCGGCAGGCGGCGGGGACTGCGACGATGAGCACGCCGAGGTCTACCCCGGCGCCGACGAGATCTGCGACGGCCTGGACAACGACTGCGACGACGACGTGGACGAGTTCTGCACCGACAGCGAGCTGGACGGTCCCCCCCGCGACCCCTGGGAGCCCGGCATCCACAGCGGCTGCAACTGCGCCAGCGCACCGGGGCAGCTCCCCCGGCCAGCCTGGCTCCTCATCCTCAGCTGCGGCCTGATCGCCACCAAGCGCCGCTCGGACCACGTCGATCATGCCTGACTACATCTCCGCCGAGGGCTACCGCAAGCTCACCGACGAATACGACTGGCTGTACCGCGAGGAGCGGCCGCGCATCACGGCCGAGGTCGCCTACGCCGCCTCCCTCGGGGACCGCTCCGAGAACGCCGAGTACATCTACGGCAAGAAGCGCTTGCGGGAGATCGACCGCCGCATGCGCTACCTGCGCATCCGCATCGAGTCCGTCGAGGTGGTCCGCCCCCTGGATCTGGCGGGCGCCAAGGCGCGCTTCGGCGCCCGGGTTCGGGTCGCGGACGAGGATGGCCTGGAGGCCACCTACGTGCTGGTGGGGGTGGACGAGGCGGACGTCAGGGCTGGCCGCATCAGCTACCAGTCGCCCATCGGCAAGGCGTTGGTGGGCAAGTCCGAGGGTGACGAGGCCTGGATCCACGCCCCAAGCGGCAGGCGCAGCGTGGAGATCCTCGAGGTCAGCTACGACCCCGAGCCCGAGCCCGAGCCCAGGTCCTAGACCAAGCCCTTGCCCCACCACAGCGGCTGCTCGAGCTCGGGGCTCGCCCAGCCGGGGCCGCTGATGTGCTGGTGGTGGAGCATGAAGTCGGCGCCAGGCGGAGCCGCGATCCCCGCGGGCAGCGGACCGCCGCCGTAGAGCCCATCGCCGGCCAGGGCCAGGCCGACGAAGGCCGCATGGACCCGGATCTGGTGGGTGACGCCCGTGCGGATCACGGCGGTCCAGCGGCCCTGCCCCAGACGCTCGAAGGCCGTGTTCGCGGGGTACCACCGGCCGCGGTGGGGTGTGCTCCCGCCCCGCTGTACCACCATCCGTGAGCGCCGACGGCGATCGTGGGCGATGGGGAGATCAAGGCTGTGGGCGTCCCAGGGCACGTCCTTGCTGGTGACCAGCCGGTAGACCTTGCGCAGCGCCCCGGCCTCGAACTGGGCCCGAAGCGCGGCCAGGGCATCCAGGCTGGTGCATGCCACCACCAGCCCAGAGCTGGAGTTGTCCAGGCGGTGGGCGATGCCCCCCTCGAATCCCCGGGGCCAGGCCATCGCAGCCTGGCACGGGCGAGCGCCGAGCCAGCGCGCCAGCAAGCTGGGCTCCGATGGCCGTGCGTGCAGGGGAAACACAGGCAGCCCGGCCGGCTTGTGGAGAAAGACGAGCGGGCCGTGCTCTCCGACCACCAGCGCTTCGGTGTGGGTCATGCTGGACTCCCTGGGCTCCAGCTAACTCCGAACGCGGCGCCTCGAGCGGCCTTGGTTCCACCGGGAAGGTGGCGAACCCTGTCGGTGGTCATGCCGCCACTGAGCGCGCCGAAGGCTAGAGCACCCTCACCCCTTCGCTCCCCTCCCTGGAGGATCCGATGACCCGTTCCCCCGCCAGCTTCCTCCCCGCCCCAGAGCAGGCCGCCGCCCTCACCGAGCGCAGCCTCAGCCCCTTGGCCCAGGGCATGGAAGACTCCCAGATCCGCGCGGTGGCCTCCCAGGTGTGGGCGCTGCAAGCCCAGGGTGTCGAGGTCTGCAACCTCACCATCGGCGACTTCGTGCCCGCGCAGTTCCCCGTCCCCAAGGCCTTCATGGAGCGCATGGTGCGCGAGGCCCAGGCCGGCCAGACCAACTACACCCCCAGCGACGGCATCCCCGAGCTCAAGAAGGCCATCGCTGACCAATACCAGCGCGAACTGGGCATCGACTTCGGGCCCGAGTCCGTGGTGGTGGGCGCCGGTGCGCGCCCCCTGATGTGGGCGACCTACCTGGCCTTCCTGAAGCCCGGCGACGGCTTCGCCTACGGCGTGCCTTCCTGGAACACCCAGTACTACGACTACCTGTTCCAGTGCCGCGGCCTGGTCATGGTGGGGCGGCCCGAGGCCCGCTTCCTGCCCACGGTCGAGCAGGTGGAGCGCGTGCTGCCCCAGGCGCGCATCCTGGCGCTCAACTCCCCCCTCAACCCCACGGGCACCGCCTACCGGGCCGAGGAGCTCGAGCCCGTCTGCCAGGCCCTGCTCGCGGAGAACAAGCGCCGGGAGCGCGACGGCCGGCCGCCGTGCATGCTCATGTACGATCAGGTCTACTGGACCCTCACCGGCCCCGGCGTCGCCCACAGCCACCCCCTGGCTCTGGTGCCCGAGCTGGCCCCCTACACGGTCTACCTGGACGCCATCTCCAAGTCCCTCGCCGCCACCGGCCTGCGCGTGGGCTGGGCCGTCGTCCCCCCCCACCTGCAGGGCGCCTTCAAGTCCGTGATCGGCCACATGGGCGGCTTCGCCCCGAGGCCCGAGCAGCGCGCCGCCGCCTGGTACCTGGCCCAGCCCGAGCAGGTCGCCGCGGACCGCGCCGTGATGAACGCTGGGGTGCGCTCCCGCCTGGGCCTACTGGTGGAGACCATCGAGGGAATGCGCGACGAAGGCCTGCCCGTCGATCTCATCCGGCCCGAGGGGGGCATCTACCTCAGCGTGCGCTTCGACCTGCACGGTCGGCGCACGGCCAGCGGCCAGAAGCTCGACACCAACGACGACATCCGGCTCTTCCTGCTGCACGAAGCGGGGCTGGCGGTGGTCCCCTTCCAGGCCTTCGGCCTCGAGGGCGACACGGGCTGGTTCCGCATCTCGGTGGGCGCCGCCGAGCCCGCCAAGGTCATCGCCGGCCTCGAGCGCCTGCGCACCGCCCTGCGCGGCATGTAGCGGGCCACGCCCCCGGGGGGGGCTCTCGGGGCGCAACCGACGCTGACGCGGCGAGACAACTCAGGACCTTCGTCCATGAGCCCGTGCTGGCGTGCGTTCTGGCGTAGCGTTCCAGAGAGCCGCTTCGAGTTTCGACGAGGGGTCCGAAGACGTGAAGGCGCGAGCCGTCCACGCTGAAGACAGAGAGTCAGGCAACGGAAAACAGGAGGTGGACCATGATGCCCTGTCCCCTCGACCCCAAGGTCATGGTGGTCTTCGTCGATCCCACAGAGCTCGGCCCCACCCGCCTCGACCACTCCCACGCCTTCGCGGTGTTCGGCGAGAGCGTCGATGAGCCCTTCATCGTCGTAGACAAGCGCCTGCTGGAGCTGGACTGGTTCACCGAGGACCACCTGATGGTGATCCTGGCCCACGAGCTGGCCCACATCCTGTGCCGGAGCGAGAACGAGAAGCTCGCCGACCGCATCGGCATGATGCTGCTGCGCCGGGCGGGCTTGGCATCGGCCTTCGAGCTGCACCGCCTCGAGTACGAGAACCGCCTGGCGGCTGGCCACTACAAGCAGGCGGCGTAGTCCCTATAGCCGCTACCGGGGCGCAGCCACGGGATCGAAGGCTGCGGGCGGGCCGAGCAGCGCGGCGAGCTGGTCCCTGACCTCCTGCGCGCGCTCGGGCGTCCAGCCGTTCCAGGTGGCCACGACTCGACCATCCGAGCCCACCAGCACCGTGGTGGGCATGGCCAGGGCACCCATCACGGCGAGCACACGGGCGTCGTTGTCCTGGAGGAAGGTGAAGTCCAGGCCCTTGGCTCGCAGGGTCTTTCCCTTGGCGGGGTCCCGGTCCACGCCCATGACCAGCAGGCCGAGGCGGTCCGGACCGTAGCCCTGGTGCAGATCCTTCAGGACCTCGATCTGGGCCTGGCATGGCCGACACCACGAAGCCCAGATGCTCACCAGGGCGGGCTTGCCGACCAGCTCGGAGCTGTCCACGTCCCGCCCGACGGGGCTCTTGCCCGCCAGCACGGGGAAGGGGTCGCCGATGGCGAGGGGCTCGGCCACCACCGTCACCGGCTCGGAGGCCGCAGCCGCGGGGGGCGGCTGATCGGCACAGCAGCGGAAGCCGGTGTGCTGGTTGCGGAAGCCCGGCCCGAAGACGTCGAATGCCTGGAGGCACGACGCCTTGTCGGCCTCGAAGAAGGCCCCGCCCAGCAGCAGGGCGTCAGCGGGCTCGGCGCCCACCCACTCGCTCAGGTTGCCCCCGAGATCGTAGACACCGGAGGGGGTCACGCAGGCGCTGTGCGCCCCCGCAGGCCGGGCGCGCCCGACCTCCCGACCCAGGTGGTCATTGCAGCGGCGCGCCTCGTACGCGGCGCCGTATGGGTAGGGCTGGCCCTCGACATAGTCGTCGTGGAAGGCGCCGTCGCCGTCGTCATCCGTCGCGATCTGCCCCCTGCAGGCCGTGAGCCACTCCGCCGCGCTGCACAGCCGCTTGCCCGCCGCGGCGCACGCGGCGCCAGCCTGATCCCAGCTGGCGTTGGCGGGCTGGGTGCCCGCCAGGGCCAGGGCCACGCCGGCCTGGCTCAGGGAGCTCTCCACCGCATCGATCCAGAACGCCCCGTCGGGGCCCTGGTGCTGCACCATGGCCATGGGCCCGGGGGCCAGCGCCTGCACCTCCAGCTCAGTCTCGAGGGTGACCACGCTGCCGTCGGCCTCGGCCAGAGCGTCCCCCAGGGCCACACGGATGGCGGCGTCCAAGACGCGCTCGGGCAGGGCACCCTCGAGCTGCCTGCCGTTGACGAAGGTGCGGGGGGTGCCCTCGATGCCCAGGGCGTGGGCCAGCTCGATGTCCTGCAGCACTTCATGCGCCGCTTCCTCCCCCCCCACGCAGGCATCGAAGGCCGCGATGTCCAGGCCGACACGCTGGGCATAGACGCGCAGATCCTGGTCGTCCAGGTGGCGCTGGTTGAGGAAGAGCTGGTCGTGGTACTCCCAGAACAGGCCCTGGTGCTGGGCGCACTGGGCGGCCACGGCGGCCGCGCAGCCCCTGGGGTGCATGTCCCGGCTGAGGTGTGCGTTGCAGCTGGCGTCCAGCGGGTAGTGCACGAAGGCCCAGCGCACCCTGTCGCGGTAGCGCTCCTCGAGGCTGGCCAGGGTGCCCTGGAGCCTGCGGCAGTAGCTGCACTGGAAGTCCGAGACCACCACCACCGAGACCAGGGCGTCGCCGGGGCCCCGTACGGGCGCGTGGGCCAGGGGCGTGATGTCGAGGACCACGGCCGGGAGCTGGACCTTGCGGCCGCTGCGCTCCTGAGGTGCTGCATCGGCCTGGTCGGGCTGAGCTGGCGCCTCGATCTCCTGGATCACCGCAGCGTCCAGCCCCTGGGAGAGGAAGATGTTGAGCGGGAAGAGCAAGACCAGGCTGACGAGTGCGACCGCGGCGGCAACGGCCAGGTCACGGAGCGCAGGCAGGGCGGGACGGCGCCCGCCAGGGGGCAGCAGCACCAGGCCGAGGGCCAGAAAGTGCAGCACATACAGCGCCACGCAGAACAGGCAGACATAGGCGAGCACGAACAGGGAGATGTACGCCAGGACCAGGCTGACCAGGACGTTCCAGCCAGCCACGAGCACCAGCGCCCCCCGCGCGCGTGCGCCCCGGGGGTCGTCCCGGCGGCCGACGACGGCCAGCCAGGCCATGCCCAGGTACAGGGGCACGGCCCAGAGGCTGATGGGCAGCCCCAACAGCTCGGACCAGCGGCTGGTGTTGACCTTGTCGCAGTCGAACGCACCGCCCAGGTTGCAGGCGCTCTCGAAGGCGCCGGCCCCGTGGGTGAGCGCCATGTGCACCCAGCCTAGGTAGCCGGCCACCAGCGCCGACAGGAGCAACACGGGGAGCAGGGCGGGCATGGCCCAGGCCCGGGAGAGAGCTGTCGCTTCAGTCTTCGAGTCCATCGATGTTCAGCGGCTCCTGGCAACTTCGTTGGCGATTGGCCTGCGCGATCTCGGCAGCGGTGAAGGGGTGCTCGCTGTCCTGGACCTCGTACTGCATGAAGTCCTGCACCACCTGCCGCACGGCGTCGCCCCAGTCGTTGCAGGTGCGGCTGGCCCAGAACGCGAGCAGCGCAGCACGGCGCTCGGCATGGCTGGCGAGCAGATCCTGGCCCTCGAGGGGCACCCCCTGTTCCCAAAGGGAGGACAGGGCATCAGGGACGTCCTCGCCCGTGCGCTGGTTGAAGGCGCGGACCACCAGCGCATCCTCGTAGCGATCCATGGTGGGCACGGTGTGGCTGACCACAGCTTCTTTGTGCCAGGCGAGCTTGCGCTCGGCGATGACCCAGCCCCCGATGTGCACGCAGGCGGTGGGGTTGGCCACGCAGACCAGGTAGCCCAGGGGCCCCCTCCAGATGCCCGGCAGATCCGGCTTGCTGAAGGTGGGGGGGGCGCGCCGCACCACCATCCAGCCGTCATCGTCCACCAAGACCTGTGGCTTCCAGGGGACCTCGTTGACGTAGATCTCCCTGCCGTTCCGCTCCCGCTTGCGCTGGTATCCCAGGTCGCGCAGGGCCAGGCCCACCTCTTGCCTGGCGCGGATGACGGCCTGCTCGTCCACGTAGATGACCTCGTTCGCGTCATCCTCGAGATCGGCCTGCTCCTCTTCCTCGGCGGATGAAGCCTGGGCCTGCGGGACGGCAGGCTCACCCTGCTCGGTGGTGGCGGTGGCGTCGACCGCCGGCTCGGGCTGCTGGGCCCAGGTGGCAGCCGGGCGCAGCCCCAGGCAACACGCCACCCCCAGGGCGAAGCCTGCTGCAGCAGCTCGGACGCTGGCCGCCATCGAACCTCCGGATGCCTACATCCCGCTGAACTGGATGTCGTCGAACAACACCGAGGGCACGCGGGAGGTTCCATAGCGACGCACATCGTCGGCGGCCTCGGCGAAGCGCTCGTACAGCTCGAAGAGGTTGCCGGCGATGTTCATCTCGCTGACGGAGCGCGTGGCCTGCCCGTGCTCGAGCAGGGTGCCCCGGATGCCGAAGGAGAAGTCGCCGGTGGTGCTGTTGGCGTTGCCTCCCAGGAAGGACTCCACCCGGATGGCGCGAGGCAGATCCGCTGCGATGGCCTGGGGGCTGCGGGCACCGGGGGGGATCACCAGGTTGGACGTGGAGCCGGTGGTGGGGTCCCTGCCGAGCTTGCGCGCGTAGTACTGGTTCATCAGGAAGCACTGCAGCTCGCCCCCGCGCACCAGCGCCCTGGGGCGGGTGGGGAAGCCGTCGCCGTCGAACAGGCGCGAGCCGGCACCCCGGACGATGTGAGGCTCGTCCAGCAGATCGAAGCCGCGGGCGGCCACCCGCTGACCGAGCTTGCCGTCCAGGCAGGAGCGACCGTAGTGCAGCGCAGAGCCACCCATGGGCCCGAGCAGGATCCCCAGGACCTTGCCCACTGCGCGGTTCTCGAGGAGCATGGGGTAGCGCCCGGAGGGCACCGGCCCGCCGCCGATGCGCCGCAGGGCGCGCTCCCAGGCCTCGTCGGCCACGAAGGCCAGCCCGGGGAGGTCCGGATCGTGGCTGGCCGAGTAGCCCGTGGAGGCTTCCGGGAGCTTACCGTCCGCGTCCTCGAGGGTGATGGTGGCGCCATAGCCGAAGCTGGTGGCGCGGTTGATGCCCTCGAAGCCGTTCGAGTACACCACCACCGCCGCGCTGCGGGAGTCGCCGGTGTAGGCCGTGGTGGAGCGCAGGGCACCCCGGTCGCTGCGGGCCATCAAGGCCGCCTCGAGATCGGCCACCTGCTGCCGACGCTGGCCGGTGCTGAGGCCTTCCTGGTCCTCGCTGTAGCTGTCGAGATCCACCCCCTCGGCCACCCCGCAGGCTTCAGCGGCAGGCAGGGCGCGGTCGGGATCGGGCTCGAGCAGGCGGGTGGCCGCCACGGCGCGCTGGATGAAGACCTCGACGGCATCGAGCCGGAGATCCGAGGTGCCGTGGCTGGAGTAGCGATCGTCCACCAGCAAGCGGATGCCCAGGCTGGACGAACGGGACTCGGTGGCCTGCTCGAGCAGGCCCTCGCGCTGGGAGAGCTCCACCGCGACCCCTCGGGACGCGGACGCGACGGCTTCCTGGGCGCCCGCAGCGCGGGCCTGGGCCACCGCCCGGCGCGCGATGTCGAGCAGATCGTCGTGGCGCATCATCCCACACCTCCTACCACCAGTGAGGAGACCAAGGCCGTGGGCAAGCCCTGCCCCACCGGCACACCCTGGCCGTCCTTGCCGCAGGTCCAGCCGCCCTCGTCGAGCTTCAGATCGTTGCCGACCATGGTGACGCTCTCCAGGGCCTGAGGCCCATTGCCGATGATGTTGGCGTCCTTGATGGGCCGGGTGAGCTTGCCGTCCTCGATGAGCCAGCCGTGACGCATGTAGAAGGCGAAGTCCCCAGCACCGATCTGCACCTGCCCGTTGGCGAAGGTCTCGCAGTAGATGCCCTTCTTGACCGAGGCGATGATCTCTTCGGCAGGGTGGGGCCCGTTCTCCATGAAGGTGACCCGCATACGCGGCAGGGGCGGCTGCCGGAAGCTCTCTCGCCTGCCCGAGCCCGTGGGGTCGACGCCGAAGTGACGGGCGGAGATCTCGTCGTGGATGAAGCCGCAGAGCTTGCCCTTGTCCACCAGCACCGTGCGCTGGGGGGCGTTGCCCTCGTCGTCGGTGTTGATGGAGCCTCGCGCGCCGGGCATGGTGCCGTCGTCCACGATGGTCACCTGTTCGCTGGCCACACGCTGGTTGAGGCGGCCGCCGTAGATGCTGACCCCCTTGCGGCAGAAGTCGGCCTCGAGGCCGTGGCCCACCGCCTCGTGCAGCAGGATGCCGCTGGCCCCTGGCGCCAAGACCACAGGCATCTCACCGGCGGGGGGCGAGCCGGCGTCCAGCAGGAAGAGGGTGCGCTCCACCGCTTGCTCCACCAGCCGGTCCCCCACCACCGCGCCGTCGTACTGCTCCATGCCGCGCCGGGCCGCGATGTTGTAGCCGGCGCTCTCCTTGCGGTCGCCCTGCTCTGCGGTGCAGGAGACCCAGCCCAGGGTCATCGGCTGGTGATCCTGAACCAGGCGTCCATCGGGCCGCGCCACCAGGATGACCCGCTCGCCGTCCATCAGGTAGGCCTGGACCTTCTGGATGCGCGGGTCCTGAGCGAAGGCCTGAGCTTCCCAGGCTCGCACCAGCGCGGCGCGCTCCTGGATGCCGACCGCGTCCCAGCGACGCTGGGACGGGTACAGATCGGCGTAGTGACGAGGCGTGAGGTCCGCGGGCTGGCGCGCCTGACCGCCCGAGGCGATCTCGGCCGCGGTGCGGGCCGCGCTGAGCAGGGCCTCGATGGAGAGGTCTTCGGTGTAGGCGTAGCCGACCTGGTCACCCACCACGACGCGCACGCCCATCCCCAGCTCCACCCCGGTGGAGGCCCGGTTCACGGCGCCGTCGGTCAGCGCCACCATGGTGGAGGTGGCATGCTCGAAGAACAGATCGGCGTCTTGGCCGCCACGGGACAGGGCCGCGGCCAGCACCTTGCGCAGCACCCCGGCGTGGATGTCGAAGCGCTCGAAGTAGCCGCAGCCTGGCTGCTGCGCGGCGCCCCGATCCACCAGGGGGGGGATGTCGGTGATGATGGACTGCACGCGCGCTCCTGCCACCCGCGAGGCGGGCCTGGGGGAAGGACCCAATGTAGCCACACCAGGACAGCGGGGCATGAGCCCGCACGGATGCCGTCAGCCCGAGCGCGCCGCCAGCGCCTCCAGCTGGGGCAACCGCCGCTCCACGGCGCGGGCCAGGGCGAGCTGACCGCGGGCTCTGATCAGGTTGTGCTCGCCCCGCCCAGGCGCGACGGACGGGTCCCAGCCGAAGTAGGCCTCGCGGTAGGCGTCCGCACCGAAGCGCGCCGCCAGCTCGAGGCAGATGCGCCAGGTTCCTGGGGCGATGCTGGCGAGCTCATCGGGCGACGCGAAGGCCGCGGTGGACCGATAGCCCTCGAGGGCGGCCTCGAAGATCGCCAGGTCCACCTCCGCCGTTTCGCCGTCCTCGCCGCTGCGGTTGCACCACGAGCGCATGGCGTCCCCGAGCTCGAGGGCCAGGGGCATGGAGGAGAGGGTGTCCAGATCGATGAGGCACAGAGCCCGACCCTCGGCGTCGAAGCGCAGGTTCGAGATCTTGAGGTCCCCGTGGGCCGGCCGGATGGGGAGCTGCCCCACGCCGCAGCGCTGCTGCCAGCGCTCCCAGCCGCCGAGCACCTCCGCACCGAGGGAGCGCACGCCCGCGCACAGGCGGTGCCCGCCGCACTCGGCCATGGCGCTTCCCAGCGCGGCCATGTGGCGGAGGGTGTCGTGGGGGTCCGGGCGCAGGGGTGTGAGATCCTGAGGGAAGTCCAGCAGCGCGCAGTGGAAGCGCCCCACCAGCGCCGCGGCGTCACGGGCGCGCGCAGGGCTGTCCACGGCGTCCAGGGTGACGCCGGGGATGAAGTCCATCAGCCGCCAGCAGGTGCCGTCCGGCCCGGGGGTCACCAGACAGCCATCGAGAGCGGGCACGATCCGCGGCGCCACCAGGCCCTTGCTCACCAGGTGGCCGGTGACCTGCTGGATCCTCCGGTGGATGCCGACGGGAAAGATGGCGTTGACCTGCTGCAGCACGAAGCGCGGCGGCTCGCCCACGAACCAGGTGGTGTTGATCAGGCCGCCGGGCTCGACCAGGCGGCACGGGAGGTCGGGAAACCCGCCGTGGATGGCGAGGGCCTGCGCGGGTGTTGCTGCTCGGGAGGGGTCCATGATCCTTCCTTACCCGCCGTTTCGGCAGCGGGCCCATCGTGTTATCCTCCGGACACCCCACACACATCCCCCCAAGCCCCACCCCCCTGGAGCAAACCCGATGAAGTCCCTCATCTCCACGGCGCTGATGATCCTAATGGCGCTGGTCGTCTTTGGCTGCAAGAAGGCACCGCCAGAGTCCGTCGCCATCTCCGATGGCCCCGTCGCACCCATCCAGGCCCCAGCGGCCAAGGCGCAGGTCCCCGACGATGTCATGCGGATGGCCGCCAACTTCTCCAAGGTCTTCTTCGAGTTCGACGCCGCCACCCTCACCAGCTCCGCGCAGCAGGCTCTCTCCGACAACGTCGGCATCATGACCTCGAACAACGACCTCAAGGTCGAGATCCAGGGCCACGCCGACGAGCGCGGCACCACGGACTACAACCTCTCCCTGGGCCAGAAGCGGGCCGAGTCGGTCAAGAAGTACATGGTCGCGGGCGGCGTCTCCCCCACTCGCCTGAACACCATCTCCTACGGCGAAGAGCGCCCGGTCGACCACACCTCCACCGAGGTCGCCTGGTCCAAGAACCGCCGCGCCGAGTTCCGCATCACCTGGGGCCAGGGCAACGCCACCGGCACCACCGAGTAGCGCCCGCTAGGCCTGCCGCGCGAACCCATCCCGATCTGGACGGTCGCCCGGCAGGCGGAGCACGCCTCGGCCAGGGTTGGCTGCCAAGCGGCGCAGGACCCACCACGCCAGCACCAGGTCGTCCACGCCAGCGGCAGACGCGAGCTCGGAGACGGTCTGGGGGTGCTCCCCCAGCGCGGTCACCAGGTCCCGCTGGGCTTCCAGCACCCGCCCCGCGGCCTTCTTGCCCGCCTCCACCCCGGGCTGGTGGTAGGCGTTGACGTCCACCAGCTCGGCGTAGATGCCCACGGCCCTCTCGAACAGGGCGATGAGGGCACCCAGGCTGCGGGCATCCAGGGCGTCCAGGGCGATGGTGAGGCTGGCCTTGCCGTCCTGGCTCAGGGCCTCGCGGGTCCCGGCGAGGAAGCCGGCCAGGGCATCGCCAGCACTGAAGCCACCCTCGAGCACCGGGTCCGCACCGCCGGCCTGCAGGACCTCCACGAAGCAGCAGAACAGGCTGTCGGGGCCATCACGGAGCTGCTGCACGAAGGCATGCTGGTCGGTGGAGCCCTTGTTTCCATAGACCACCAGGCCCTGGCGAACTTCCCTGCCCCGCCGATCCAGGCGCTTGCCCAGGGACTCCATCACCAGCTGCTGGAGGTAGCGGGCCAGGCTGCGCAGGCGGTCGGCGTAGGGCAGCACCACCATGGCGCGCTCGCGATCACCCTGGGCGGCGAGCCAGCTGGCCGCCAGCAGGACCGCGGGATTCCCGGCCGCCGGTGAGCGACCCGCACGGTCCATGGCCGCCGCGCCCTCGAGCAGGGCCGCAGCGTCTATGCCCAGCAACGCCGCCGGCAGCAAGCCCACTGGGCCCATGACGCTGGTGCGGCCACCCACCCAGTCCCAGAGCGGAAGCTCACCAGCCCAGCCCTCTTCGCGGGCGAGCACGGACAGCCGCGAGCCCTCGCCCGTGATGGCGACGGCCCGTGGGGCGAAGGCGACGCCTGCCGCGTCGAAGGCCTGGCGAACCCGGATCATGGCGTTGCGGGTCTCGACGGTACCGCCGGACTTGCTGACCACGAGCACCACGGTCCGAGCCGGGTCCACCGCCTGCAGGTGGGCGTCGAAGCCGGCGGGATCGGTGTTGTCCAGCACATGGTAGTCCCGCAGCGCCACGCGCCCTGGGCCCGGGAGGGGAGCCAGGGCCTCGGCCAGGAGCTCTGGCCCCAGCGCTGAGCCCCCGATTCCCAGGTGGAGCACATAGCGGGGCTCGAAGCGCGCACGCAGGGTGGCGGCCATGGCCTGGCAGGCGTCGATGGCGTCGAGGATGGCCTTGCGCTGGTGCTCGCTGGGCGCCAGATCAGGCGCACGCAGCCAGTAGTGGCCCACCTGGCGCTGCTCATCGGCATTGGCCACAGCGCCGGCCTCGAGCGCGGCCATGGCCTGCAGGGCCGCATCCAGGCGCGCAGGCTCCAGCATGCTGGCGGCTCCCATGGCGCTGATGTCCAGGGACAGGCCCGTGTCTGGCGGGCAGACGAGAAGCTCGGCGAAGCAGTTCCAGGAGGGCATGACGAAACCTCGGGGTGCGAGCCCGCCACCTAGCACCCGCAGCGCCCAGCGTCAGCAAGCGGATCCGTCAGCCACCGCACCCGAGCCGAAGCCCACGGCCCCCAGCGCTCCTCCTGGAGGATTCCTAGCCTAGCAGCTCCATGTAGGGCACGATCTCCACGGGCTCGAAGCCCTGCCCTGCCCCGTCGTTGGACTCGCCATGGTAGCGATAGACCCAGCCAGGGAGCAGCTCGCCCACCGCGGAGCGGCAGCGCTCCACCAGCTCATGGCGGGCGCCCAGATCGCGCAGGGCGGTGTCCTCGGCAAGCCTGCGCAGCGCAGCCTCGGCCGACTCGCCCACGAAGTGTCGCTCGCCCTCGAGGGTCTGGATCTCCCAGCTCTGATCCGGGTTGACCCACAGCGCGTTGCCGAAGGCGAACACGCCCACGAGCCACCCCTCACCAAAGCGGGTCTTGACCCTGGACTCGCCATTGATGGTCATCAGGTCCATGTTCTTGCGGCGCAGCCCAAGCAGCAAGAGCCAGCCGTAGCCGAAGCGCCCGCCATTCTGGATCTCGAGCAGCTCGGCGATCCCGGATGGCAGATAGCTGACGCCCGAGATGCCGGGAGCGGTGAAGTCCAGCCAGGTGGTGATGCCCAGAGACGCGATCACGGACTCGAGGGGGCTGACGCGCACCAGGTCGTCGTGCTCGTAGGAGGGCGCATCGCCCACCTCGATGCCGCGGGCCTGGCCCCGCACCACGGAGGGGTAGGAGACCACCGCATGGCTCGGCACCGAGATGCGGTCGGAGTCCACACTCGAGCTGCGGGGGACGGAGCGGGGCGGCTCCGATGCAGGCACGGCATGCACCACCATCTCGGGCGCGGGCTCGCTGGCGTCCTGACGTGCATCGAGCTCGTCAGACTCGGCCACGGAGACCTGCTCGGAGCGATCGCCTCCACCCGCTCCCCGCAGGCCGTAGGTGCCGGCGGGCAGGATGGCGTCCGTGTCCTCATCGCCAAAGTCGTCGGCCGGCGGATGCTCGAGGTCGAAGCCCTCGGAGGGACGAGGCCGATCGGCCTCGGCGCGGACGCGCTCCTGGGAGGCGAGGCCGCCCATGGGCCCGGCTCCGACGGGGCCGGGGTCGGTGTGGCGGGCGGGCGGGTCATCACCGCGCCCAGGCGGGTCATCGCCGCGCGCTGGAGGATCTCCGCGCTCCCGGGGGGGCGGGTCCAATGGCGGAAGGCCCTCGAGAGGATCGCTGCGTCCGCCGCGTAATACGAGCACGACGAGGCCCATCAACAGCACGAGGCCTAGCACGAGCAGCAGGGTGGTGAGGGGCGAGCCGCTGGACTCCGACGCGTCCGTGGAGCCTTCCGACGGTTCAGAGGCGCCAGCCGCGGGATCCGCCTGGTCCGATGGGGCCGTGGCCGTGGGATCGCTGACCGGAACCGGCCTGGGCACCACCCTGGTGACCTCGGGCAGCTGAACGTTGTCGATGCCCTCGAGCACCTCGAGGGGGATGACGTCGGCGTTGAGGCTGACGCACTCGGAGCGCGTATAGCGCACACGATCGCTGGCCGTGAGCAGCGCATCGAGGCGGATCTCGTCGGCGCGTTGCTCGATGATCAGGCGCACACCGCAGCGGCGGACCAAGCGAACCCCCCGGCCCTCTCCGCCCTGCGGGTCGGACCAGGCGAAGTCGAGCACCACGGCGGGCTCGCGGGAGGCGGTCCGCACGATGCGTCCGTTCTCGTGGGTGATGACCCGGCCCTCGGACTCCAGCTCCGCGGCGAGCCAGACCAGCTCGTCTTCGACATCGCCCGGCCCCAGGGGCTCGAGGGATTCTTCCGGTTGGACCTTGATGTCCACCTGCTGGTCCTCGACCCAGACCCGAGTCCCCCACGGCTGTTCCTGAGCCTTCCAGCTGCTCGGGAACTCCAAGGCGCAGTTCGGGCACTCCATGCCGTAGGCCGGGAGGGAAGTGAACACGGGGACCAGGAATAGAGCGAGGGCTCTGAGGATTGACATGGGCGCTCGGGTGCTCCGGTTTTCCTGCCCTGCTGGCGGACTACGCTCCAGGCGATGCCGCAAGTATGCCGGAAAGAGGTCGAGAGGTCACGCGCCAAGCACGCTCCCCCCGGATATCCCTGCGTCATGCAAGCTCACAAACAGCTACCCGTGCGCGAGATCGCCGCCATCTGCCCTCCAGGGCTCGAGCAGGTCGTGGCCAGAGAGCTCACGCAGCTCGGCTGGCCCACACCCCGCACCACCCCGGGAGTGGTCACGTGCATGGGGAGCAGCCTCGAGCTCTTCCGCGCGTGCATGGGCTGCCGCACCGCCACCGATCTGCGCGTTCGTGTGGGACGGACGACCGCCGTCAGCCTCGAGGGCCTGGCCCAGGGCCTGGGCAAGCTGCAGTGGTCACTGTTCGTCCACCCTGGCCAGGCCGTGCGCATCACCGTGAGCAGTCGAGGCTCCAGGCTCAAGCGCAAGGACGCCGTGGCGCGCAAGGCAGAGCTGGCCATCCGGGACGCCGTGCGCGGCCCCCGGGTCAACTACCACACCGGCGGCCACCGACAGCGCACCCAGGCCCCGGTCCACATTCACCTGCGCATCGAAGAGAGCCACGTCGAGGCCTCGGTGGACCCGGTGGGCGACTCGCTGTGGAAGCGTGGCTACCGAAGCCGTGGAGGGGCGGCGCCCCTGCGGGAGAACCTCGCGGCCGCCTCCCTGCTGGCCATGGGTTGGCAGAAGAACCTCCCCCTGGTGGACCCCTTCTGCGGCAGCGGAACCCTGCTCATCGAGGCCGCGGGCATGGCCACGGGCAGGCTCCCCGGGGCCGGCCGCAGCTTCGCCCTCGAGCACTGGCCCTGCCATGTGCCCAAGCTCTGGCGAAAGCTGCAGGGCGAGGCCAAGGCCCATGCCAGGCTCACCCCGGCCGCCTTGATGGGCGCAGACGCCGACCAGGCCGTGCTGGACGTGGCTCGAGAGAACGCTGCCCAGGCCGGGGTCGCCCGTGCCATCGGCTGGGCGCACCAGCGCATCGACGTGCTGGAGCCCCCCGCACCGGGGCCGGGCCTGGTGCTCACCAATCCGCCCTGGGGCCAGCGCCTGGGCTCGAACGTCACGGGCGTCTACGGTGCCCTGGGCCGCGCCCTCCGTGGCCGCTTCGGCGGCTGGGACCTGGGCTTGCTCTGTCCCGATCGAGGCCTGGTGCAGGCGCTGAACATCCCCATGCAGCCCCGCCTGGAGTTTCCCCACGGCGGCGCCAGGCTCACCCTGTGGGCGGGCCGGGTTCCCGAGGCGCATCCGCCACGCCCGTGAGCAGCCCCGCCAGGGTTCCCAGGCGCCCCAGCAATGGAGGCAGCCCCAGGATCAGCGCGGGCAGGTTGCCCACCGCCCAGACCAGCGCGGCAAAGGCGATGGCCGTAGGTTCGTCCACGCCCAGCAAGCCCAGGCCGAAGACCGATGCGGCGGCAGTCCCCGCTCCCAGGCTCGGGGGTAGCACCAGGGAGGCCACCGCCGTGAGCGCCATGACCACGCCGGCCGCGGTCCAAGGGCTGGGCACCGACAGCCCCATGGCTCTCACCAGGATGGCGTAGGAGGCCAGGAAGAGCCCCGCATCCCCCATGGCGAGGGCGAGGTTGGTGACCAGAGCGCCAGGCCGCCCCAGGCTGCCGCCGCTGTGGGCCAGCGCGGACCCTACACCGGCTCGCAGCCGCTGCGCGAAGCCCTGGGCCTCCTGGACTTGTTCCTCCCGGCGGACGACCATGCGGCCCAGACCCCCCAGCAACAACACCGCGCCCACGCCGACCAGGGTCGCGATGGACACGGTGGAGAAGGCTGTGTGGACCAGCTCGAACCCCAAGGCTCGCTCCCAGAACAGCAGCCGGGTGCCGAAGATGAACACCAGGAAGACCCCGAGCGCCGCCGCCTCGAGCAGGGCCAGCAGGCCCACCGCGGACAACGCCACCGGGCCAGGCACGCGCTGCTCCTGCCTGAGGAGGAAGATGGCGGCGAGATCGCCCGCGCGGATGGGAAGGACCACGTTGATCAGGCCAGCGAGGAAGCCGATTCCGAGCACCCGAGGCATCGAGCAGGGGTGACTGGTGCGGAGCAACCACCACAGGCGGATCTCGTGCAGGGTGAGCGCGGCGGCCTTGACCAGCAGGGCCAAGGCCAGCCACCCCCAGGAGACCCGCGCCAGCGCCTGACCGACGGCGTGGGGATCCGACTCCCGGAGCAGCAGCGCCAGGATCAGCAGCGAGGCCACCACCTGCAGGGCGATGGCCCAGCGACGGGCGCGAGGAGCGCTGGCCGCCCCGCCTACCTGCTCGACCCGCACTCGACCGTCAGGTGAAAGGGAGCCTCGACGCCGGCCTTGCCCTCGACCACGATCATGTAGGCGCCAGGGTTGTTGACGGTCTCGATGTGGACCACGCCGTCACCCTCGTCGTCGTCGGCTTCGCACTCGGAGATGGTGTGACTGGGGGTGGGGCACTTGCCGTCGTAGGGCCAGCGGAACGCGAACAGATCGAGGTCGGCGCAGTCGGTGTCCAGGAAGATGTTGGCGCCGGTGTTGGGGGGCAGCTCGAGGACGTAGACCCGCTCGTTGCCGTAGTAGCCGTTGTGGCTGGGCACGCAGTACTTGGCCACGTAGAACTCGTCCTCGAAGTTCGCCCGACCGCCCGCGGTGTTGCCCTTGATGGTGTCGCCGCAGGAGACGGTCTTGGTGACGCAGCCATCCCGCGGCCCGCGCCCGTTCTTGAGGTCGCAGTCCACGTCTTCGCGGTCGCTCTGGCGCTCGATGCGGTTGACCTTGTGCAGGATGTTGCGCAGGGCGGGGATCTGATCGCAGCCCGACAGGAGCAGTACGGGCAGGACGAGGTAGGGCCAACGCATACGGACCTCCAGGGCATGTCGCAGGGGGATGGTGCCCCTATGATGTCCGCGGGCTCTCGGCGAGCGGCGCTCGGCCGGTCTGCTGGTTCAGGGCCCGTATCCAGGAGATGTCGCCAGGCTCGAGCCACGGAGCGCGCCACATCCAGTTGCCATGGACGGTGCCCGGGACGTTGACCCGGGCGCGGTCGTCGAGGTTCAGCACGTCCTGCAGCGGGAGCACTACGTGGGCGGCAGGAGACTCCAGGGCCATACGGACCATGGCGCGAGCCGCCGAGTCCTCGCGCCCGCCACGCATGAGATCGAAGTGGTGGCGCACCCAGTCGGGCGCGGCCTCGTACCAACCGCGGGCGGTCTGGTTGTCGTGGGTGCCCGTGCAGGCCAAGCAGTTGGGCCCCGGGAAGTGGCAGGGGTGGTGCGGGTTGGCGGAGTCGCCGTCGAAGCCGAACTGCAAGACCTTGGTGCCCGGGAAGCCCAGCCCGTCCCGCAGCTGCACGGTCTCTTCGTCGATGAAGCCCAGATCCTCGACCACCACCGGGAGCTGCTCTGGGGTGCAGGGCCGGCCCTGCAGCTCACTGTACTCGAGGGCCAGCGCATCGAACAGCCCGCGCCCAGGGCCCGGAGTCCACCAGCCTTCCCGGGGCGACTGGTCGAAGGGGAAGGAGAAGTAGGCCGAGAACCCCCGGAAGTGGTCTACCCGGACCTCGTCCACCAGGCCCATGAGGCGACGGAAGCGCTGACGCCACCATGCGTGGCCGGTGCGCTCGGAGTGGGTCCAGTCGTAGACGGGGTTGTCCCAGCGCTGGCCGTCCTCGGTGAAGGCGTCGGGCGGCGCCCCCGCCACGATCTCCGAGCCTCCGCTGGGGGAGAGCTGGAAGAGGGCGCGGTTGGCCCAACAGTCGGAGCTGTCCCCTGCCACGTACAGCGGGATGTCACCCATGACGCGCAGGCCGCGCTGGGCGACCTGCTGGCGCATGGCGCTCCACTGGCGTTGCACCAGCAGCTGCAGAGCAGCCGCGCGATGGAAGCCTGCCCGGTACCGCTGGGGGATCTCCGAGACGGCCTTGGGATCCCTGTCGCGCAGGGCAGAGGGCCACTCCTGCCAGCCCTTGCGGAACTCCTGCTTGAGCGCCCACCAGGCCGCCCAGTCGTAGGCCCACCAGCCCTCACTCTCCAGCCAGGCATCGAGCTCGGCGACGGGCACCGCCTGGGCAGCGCGATCCAGCAAGGGGTCCTTCCAGGCCCGCAGCGCCTGCCAGGGCACCCGGTCGGCGGACTCGGGCACAGGCATCCCGCGCTGGCCCCGAGCCCACTCCGCGGCGCTGATCAGGCCGTCGTCCGCCAGGGCCTGTAGCCCCAGGTACATGGGCTCCACCGCGAAGGCCGAGGTGCCCGAGTACGGACACTCGTTGGCGCCGTCCGGAGGGACCGGCAGGATCTGCCAGAAGGAGAAGCCCCCTTCGACCAGCTGATCCAGGAAGCGCCAGGTGTCGGCACCCGCGATGGTACCCACGGGCTCGGAGCCAGGCAGGGAGAACAAGGGCAGGAGGAGGCCGGTACGTCGCATGGCCGCCCGTTTATTGGGTGCGACGCAGGGCGCCACCAGGCGGGTTCACTTTGTGGGCAGGTCCAGGTCGGCCGAACCGGCCGCCTTCCTGGACCGCCGGACCACATCGCCCAGTGACAGCCCCTCGACGGCGCTGAAGAAGAGGCCCAGCGCGATGGTGAAGCCCAGCTGTCCGGCATGGATCAGCACGGCCACCGTGGCCGCCAGGGAGCTGTTGATTCCCAGCAGACGCAGGCCCGCCGAGCAGCCCGCCTCGTGGGAGCCCAGGAAGCCCGGAGTGGGCACCGCGGTGAACGCCGCCAGGGTCAGGGACCAGATCACCATGGCCTGCCCCAGCCCCAGATCGAGACCCGGCAGCCCCAGCAGCACCATCCACAAGCCCGCCACGGTCAGACCCCACACCGTCGCGCTCATCAGCACCACGAGCAGAGCCTTTCCAGGGGTTCGACCGAGCCCCACCAGGCCTCGCCCGAAGTGGCGCAGGAACGAGCCCACCCGCAGGCCCAGGGGTGCGCTGGCCAGCCCGATCAGCCGCTCCACCAGCGCGATCACCGGCTCGCCCACCACCACCACAGCGCCGATGAAGACCAGCCCTGCCGCGCTGGTGACGCCAGCCATGGTCTGGCCGGCCGCGACCAGGTCCACACCGGCCACCATCACGCCCCCGGGGGGGATGTCCACCACCACGCCCACCAGCAGCAACATCACCAGCAGGCTCACCATGTCCAGCAGGCGCTCGACGAAGATGGCGGCCATGGAGGTCCCGAAGGCCACGCCGTGCTTCTCCATGAACAGGTACGGCCGGACCAGTTCGCCCAGCCGCAGGGGCACCACGTTGATGGCCAGGAAGCCCACGCTGTTGACAGCCAGCATCGACCACAGCCCCAGCGAGGTGCCCATCAGCAGCTGCAGGCGGTAGCAGCGCACCACGTGAGCCGAGAAATACAGCGCCGCCATGGGCAGCAGCGCCCACCAGCGGAAGCTCTCGAGGCTGGAGCGCACCACCGACAGGTCGATGCCCCACAGCACCCAGCCCAGGCAGAGCACCGTGGCCAAGAGCACCGCGGCGATCTTGAGGGCACGGCTCAAGGGCAGCTCCAGGTCAGGGGAGGCACATGTAGCCGCTGCAGCCCGGAAGTGTCAGGTGAGCGAGGTGACAAGGGGATGCTCGGTGGCAGAACACCGCGGTGCACAGCGGAACCACGGCGCGAGGAGCGGCTCCGACGTGGGGCAACCCAGCAGAACGTGGGGCGGCGTTGAGCCGCGGCGCAAGCAGCGGCTCCAACGAAAAGCGACCCAGCAGAACGTGAGGCGGCGTTGAGCCGCGGCGCAAGCAGCGGCTCCGACGCGAAGCGACCCAGCAGAACGTGGGGCGGCGTTGAGCCGCGGCGCAAGCAGCGGCTCCAACGCGAAGCGACCCAGCAGAACGAGGGGCGGCGTTGAGCCACGGCGCAAGCAGCGGGTCCAACGAAAAGCGACCCAGCAGAACGTGAGGCGGCGTTGAGCCGCGGCGCAAGCAGCGGCTCCGACGCGAAGCGACCCAGCAGAACGTGGGGCGGCGTTGAGCCGCGGCGCAAGCAGCGGCTCCAACGCGAAGCGACCCAGCAGAACGTGGGGCGGCGTTGAGCCACGGCGCA
>ERZ890953.52-NODE-52-length-63524-cov-8.831398_pt1 | contig 63524 bp, 49 predicted proteins | sample MGYA00521264_ERZ890953 | MGnify/ENA primary metagenome ERZ890953 (study PRJEB32303, sample SAMEA104408629) | aquatic metagenome | biome: Brackish water; feature: Chemocline; material: water | place: Baltic Sea | collected 2014-10-26T21:54:00 | depth 200 m ...
CGACAACGACTGCGACGGCGACGTGGACGAGGATGACGCCGCCGACGCCGGCACCTGGTACCTGGACCACGACACCGATGGCTACGGTGGGGCCAGCGTGAGCACCCGCGCCTGCCTCCAGCCCTCGGGCTACCTCGCGGACGCCACGGACTGCGACGACACCGACGCCTCGAGCTACCCCGGCGCCGACGAGCTCTGCGACGGCGCCGACAACGACTGCGACGGCACCGTGGACGAGGCCGGCGCCCTGGACGAGGCCACCTGGTACGCGGACAGCGACGGCGACGGCGACGGCGACCCAGCCTCCACCCAGGACGCCTGCAGCCAGCCCAGCGGCCACGTCTCATCCGGCGACGACTGCGACGACGGCGACGCCACCATCAACCCCGGCGCCGACGAGCTCTGCGACGCCGTGGACAACGACTGTGACGGCGCCGTGGACGAGGACAGCGCCATCGACGCGGCCACCTGGTACCTGGACCACGACCGCGACGGCTATGGCGACGCGGCCTACGACCGCATCGCCTGCGACCAACCCAGCGGCTGGGTGGCGGACGACACCGACTGCGACGACCTCGAGGACGTGGTCTGGCCCGGCGCCACCGAGCTGTGCGACGGCCTGGACAACGACTGTGACGGCCTGGTGGACGATGACGACCCCGACATCTCCGACGCCAGTGACTGGTACGCCGACGCCGACGCCGACGGCTTCGGGGACGCCGCCACCACGGTCCACACCTGCGAAGGCCCCAGCGGCTGGGTGGCGGACGACACCGACTGCGACGACACCATGAGCACCGTGAGCCCGGACAGCCCCGAGCTGTACGACAGCCTGGATAACGACTGCGACGGCGACGTGGACGAGGATCTGTGGGTAGGCACCGGCGCCGACGGCGACCTCGAGGTCACCGGCACCGTGGTCCTGGCCACCGACATGTCGGGCAGCCGCAGCGAGCCCGACGCCGTGAGCTTCCCGGTCACCGCCATCAGCGGCGCCACCATCACCGTCACCGGCACGGTCGCCGGCCTGGCCCCGGGGGACGAGGTGCTGCTGATCAACATGCAGGGCAGCGACGCCGCCCACAGCAGCGTGGGCGCCTACGAGTTCGGCTCCGTGGACGCCGTGTCGGGCTCCGACGTCACCCTGGCCGAGGCTGTGGCGGAGGTCTACGGCGAGTCCGGCAACACCGACCTGAGCGATCAGGTCATCGTGCTCCAGCGCGTCCCCCACTACCAGGACGTCACGGTGTACGCGGGCGGCACCCTGACCACCGAGGCCTGGGACGGCGCCATGGGCGGCGTGCTCGCCTTCCGCGCGGCCGGCGCCCTGTGGATCGAGGACACGGGCGTCATCACGGTCAGCGAGCTTGGCTACATGGCCGGCGACACAGGCACCTGCAACAACTGCGACGCGTTCCAGGGCGAGAGCATCGCCGGCGAGGGCGTCGGCGACGAGTTCGGCAGCCCCTACAACGAGGCCATCGGCGGCTTCCTGGCCAACTACGGCGGCGGCGGCGCCAACGTCACCGGCGGTGGCGGCAACCACGGCGGCGGCGCCACGGCGGGAGACTCCTGGAACTACGGTGGCTACACCGCGCCCGAGGCCGGCATCGCCTACGGCCAGCCCACCCTGGCCACCGCCTTCCTGGGCTCCGGTGGCGGCGGAGTATGGAACGGCGGATACGACGACGTCACCGAAGATCCTGGCCCAGGCGGCGACGGGGCGGGCATCCTCTACATCGGCTGCGGCCTGCTGCTGGCCGAGGGCCATGGCGCGCTGCAGGCCCTGGGCGGCACCACCGACCACTGGTCCCACGGATCGTGGACCTACGGGGCCGGCGGAGGCGCGGGCGGCACCATCTTCCTGATCGCCGAGGAGGTCGAGCTGGCCACCGACAGCGTCAGCGCCGAGGGGGGCTTCGGCGAGGCCACCCACCTGCGCCTGGGCGGCGACGGCGGCCGCGGCCGCGTGCGCATCGACTGCACCACCTGCAACGGCTTCGCCCACGGCTCGGCCGATGCCAACCGCGCCCTCGATGACGCCGCCGAGCCCGACCCCGGGTACACCGACACCCCCACCTGACCATGATCTGCGCCAGCTGCGGCCAACAGACCCCGCGCCATCCCTGCGCCAGCTGCGGCCAAGAGCCACGCCTGGACGGCCGCTTCGCGCTCCAGGCCATGCTGGGCCAGGGCAGCTTCGGCACCACCTGGGGGGCCCTGGATCCCGACGAGCGGCCCGTGGCGCTCAAGGAGATGTTGATGCGCCCGGAGCTGCTCGAGCAGGTGGGGCGCGAGGTGCGGGTGCTGCGGCAGCTGAACCATCCCGGGGTGCCCAGCTACGTCGAGGCGTTTCACAGCCGCTCGGGCCGCTACACCTCTCAGGTCCTGGTGATGGAGCTGATCGACGGCCAGAGCCTGGAGCAGGAGCAGCAAGAGCGCCGCTACGGGGCCCTGGATGTGGTCGAGATCATCCAGGAGCTCGCCACCATCCTGGTCTACCTGCACTGCCTGTCGCCGCCGGTGATCCACCGGGACATCAAGCCCGCCAACATCATGCGTCGCAGCGACGGTCGCCTGGTGCTGATCGACTTCGGCCTGGTGCGCGACACCGTCATCGCCACCCTGGGGGGCACCCGGGAGGTAGGCAGCATCGGCTACCAGGCCCCCGAGCAGTTCGCGGGCGAGCCCGTCCCCGCCTCGGACCTCTACGGCCTGGGCGCCGTGGCCGTGCGCCTGCTCACCCGCCGGGAGCCCCACGAGCTGGTGCGCACCCTGTACGACCCCATGCGCTGGCGCCAGCATGCCTCGGTGCCCGACCCGGTCGCCGCGCTCATCGACGGGCTGGTGGCCCCGGAGCCCGAGCACAGGCTGGGCTCGGCGGCCGTGGTGGTGGAGCGCTGTGCGGAGCTGCGCGGCGTCCACAAGGTCCGACGCGCCATCCAGCAGCTGGGCCCGGGCCCCGGCGCGCCTCACCCGGAGCCCTCCAGGCCCCTCGCGCCGATGTTCCTGGACGAGACACCCATCCCCGCGCCTCCGTCCGGGTTCTGGGAGATCCCGACCGCCCCGGGCCCGAGCCAGCAGTTCCGAGTGGACCAGCACTGGTTCGAGCTGGTGCGCCTGGAGCCCGGCGCCTTCCAGCAGGGCTCCGCCGCCGGCCAGCCCGGGCGCAGCTACGACGAGAACATGCACCTGGTCACGCTCACCCAGCCCTTCCAGCTGGGACGGGTGCCGGTCACGCGGGAGCTGTACGACGCCGCGGTGGGACGGGCGTCACCCCAGGGCTCCAAGCCCGAGCAGCCCGTGGACGACGTCAGCTGGAACGCCGCAGTGAAGCTGTGCAACGCCCTGTCCGAGCGGGCGGGCTTCCGCCCGGCCTACCACCAGCAGATCGTCGTCCCCGCCAAGCCCGGCCTGTGGGGCATCGGCTCCCGGCCGGAGCAGCGAACCTGGCGCTGGGACCGATCCGCGGACGGCTTCCGCCTGCCCACCGAGGCCGAGTGGGAGTACGCCGCCCGGGCTGGCGGTAGCCACGTCTGGGCCGGGTCGGACAACGCCGACGAGGTCGCCTGGCACCTGGGCACCGCCGGGGGCCTGTCCCAGCCCGTGGGCCAGCTGAAGCCCAACCCCTGGGGCTTGTTCGACATGAGCGGCAACGTCTGGGAGTGGTGCTGGGATTATTACCACGCCTACCCCAGCAACCCGGTCGAGGACCCCGTGGGCCCTCCCGGGGGCACCTACCGGGCCATCCGGGGCGGCTGCGCCCAGTACCACCGGGACTACGCCCGCGTGGCCTGCCGGGGCGGCCGTCGCCAGGAGCGGAGCTACTTCTACGTCGGCCTCAGGCTGGCCCGGACCTGCGGATAGCCAAGGAACCAGGCGCAGGATAGGTCCGCGGACTCCCCGCACTCCGGAGCGACCCATGCGCGCCGCCCTGTCCCTGCTCCCCCTCGTCCTCTGCGCCTGCGGCGGCTCGGGCCCCCTCACCGTGCTCACCTACAACGCCGGCCTGGCCACCGGCTACGTGCCCGCCTCGCCAGAGCGCACCCCGCTGACCGCCGCGGCCGTCTCGGCCCTGCAGGCCGACCTGATCTGCCTGCAGGAGGTCTGGACCCCCACCCACATCGACGCCTTCGAGCAGGCCGCCGCGGCCAGCTTCGAGCACCGCTACTTCCCCGCGCCCCAGCCCGAACAGAGCGCCGAGCCCGCCTGCGAGGCAGGCGCCCTGGACGGCCTGCTCGAGTGCCTGGACACCAGCTGCGGCGATGCCTGCGACGACGAGCTGATCGACTGCGTCTTCGCCAGCTGCGCGCTGGACTTCGTGTTCCTGGACACCACCTGCATGGGCTGCGTGCAGGCCGAGGTGGGCGGCTCCATCGACGACGTCGAGGACGCCTGCACCCAGGGCACCACCAGCTACGCCTACCAAGGCGCCTTCGGCACCGGCATCCTGAGCGCCCACCCCTTGGCCGACACCCAGGAGCACGTCTTCGCCAGCACCACCAACCGCCGCTCGGTGCTGCACACCGTGGCCGACACCCCCGCGGGCGAGGTCGATGTCTACTGCACCCACCTCACCGCGGTCTTCGACGTGATCCCCTACCCGCGGGAAGAGGGATCCTGGGAGCAGGAGCAGGCCGCCCAGATCGACGACCTGCTGGCCTGGATCGACAGCACCGCCAGCACCGGGCTCACCGTGCTGCTGGGGGACTTCAACACCGGCCCCGAGCTGGGACAGAGCGAGGCCGAGGCCGAGGACAACTGGGACGTGCTGGCAGCCAGCGGGATGGCCGCCCCCTACGTCGACGCCCAGGGCAGCTGCACCTACTGCCCCGGCAACCCGCTGAACATGGGGGACGAGGGCGACGCCGGCCGCGTGATCGACCACGTGTTCATCGAGGGCTTCGAGGGCCAGCCCAGCGCGGAGCTGGTGCTCACCGACGAGATCGAGGTCGAGCGCTGCGAGGAGCCCTTCACCGCGGCCTACTCCGACCACTACGGTGTGCGCGTCACCATCGCCGAGCCTTAGCCCCGGCTACTTCTCAGCCACGGTCCCGCGCACGGCCGCGGAGGATCCCGGCACGTAGCTGGCCGCGCCTTCGATCAGGGGCCACTTCTCCTCGAACCAGGCGATGTTGCGCTTGAGGCCCTCGTCGAAGTCCATCACGGGCTCCCACTCGAGCAGCTCCTTGGCCCGGTCGATGCTGGCCAGCAGGCGCACCTTGGTGTCCCACTTGCGGGGGGTGCCGCGCACGATCTCGGACTTGCCGCCGGTGTAGTCGATGACCTTCTGAGCCATGTCCAGGATGCGGATCTCGCGGCCGCCCGCCAGGTTCATCTCCTGGCCCACCGCCGCGGTGTAGTACGAGGAGCGGATCAGGGCGTCCACCAGGTCGTCCACGTAGGTGAAGTCGCGGGACGCGATGTCCTGGCCGGTGAACGGCAGGGGCAGGCCCTTCATGGCGCGGTGGATGAAGTTGGGGATGACGTTGCGGTACTGCCCGGGGACCTCGCCAGGCCCGAAGCTGTTGAAGAACCGGCACTTGACCACCTCGAGATCGTGGTGGTGCCAGAAGAAGTTCGCGTACAGCTCACCCAGCATCTTGGTGATCTGGTAGGGCGTGGTCATGTGCAGGGAGACGAAGTCTTCGGACAGGGGCAGCGGCGCCTTGGAGCCGTAGATGGAGCAGCCTGAGCTGGCGTAGACCACCCGGTCGACCCCGGTCATGGTGGCGTACTGGAGAATGAGCAGGGTGCCCAGGCCGTTGACCATCAGGTCCTTCTGGGGGTAGTCCACGGAGTTCTGGTTGGCGAAGAAGGCCGCCAGGTGGAAGACGATCTCGGGCTTCTCGGCGAAGCAGCGCTTGAGATCGATCTCGTTGGTGACCGAGCCAGGCACGAACAAGACGTTGGGCAGATCCGGGATGTTCCACACCGCGCTGGCGCTCAGGTCGTCCAGCACGATGACCGTGCGGGCGCCGGCCTCGGCCAGGGTGCGGACGAGGTTGGAGCCGATGGCGCCGGCGCCGCCGGTGACCAGGATGGTCTTGCCCTGGATGTGGGAGAGATAGGCGTCCATGGTGGCTTCCTCGAGCGGAGCGGGGCCTGCAGAGCAGGCGCGGGGTGGGAGGGGGTCCTGGGGGAGGGCCGTCGTCGGCGACCCGTTATCGGGGCCAGCGCGCGCCCGCAATGGGCTTGGAACCGTCACTCCGAAACGGGACTTTGCCCTGGTTGGAGGCGCTCGACCGCAAGGTGGAGGGCAAGCCCGCTTTGGATCCCCAGGCGCCGCAAGCGGGCCGAGCCCCGGTCGAATAGGTCCAAGCCATGACCGACGCCACTCCCCTGCACCACCCCCCCGACGTCCAGGCCCGCCTGCTGGCCATCCTCGACGCCCACGGCCTGCGCCTCGACCACGCCCCCGCGCTCGAGGCCGAGGCCCTGGCCCTGGAAGGCGACCCCGGCCTGGACGATCCGCGGCTCGAGGACCTCGAGCACCTGCCCTTCGTCACCATCGACTACGAGCACTCCCTGGACCTCGACCAGGCGCTGCACCTCCAGCGCCAGGGCACCGGCTGGACGCTGCACTACGCCCTGGCCGACGCCTCCTGGTACCTGCGGCCGGGCTCGGGCTTGCTGGCCGAGGCCCTGAGCCGGGGCGCCAGCTACTACCTGGCCCACCTCTGCGCTCCCATGCTCCCCCGGCGCCTCTGTGAAGGGATCATCTCATTGAATCCGGGTGTGCCACGGCGGGCGCTGGTGCTCGAGCTGCCCATCGACGCCCAGGGGCTGCCGGGGCCCCTCTCAGTCCGCCGCGCCCGCATCCGCAGCCGCGCCAAGCTGGCCTACAGCGGCGTGCAGGCCTGGTGCGACCAGCCCGCAGGCAGCCCCCTGAGCGGACAGGACTTCACCCCCGTGCTGGTCAACCTGCGCGCCCTGGGTGCTCCGCTGCTGGCCCGGGCCCGGGAGCGGGGCATGGTCCCCTTCGAGCGCCCCGAGGTGGCCTGGGAGCCCCCCGGCCCCACCGCGCCCGGCTTCCGGCTGGTGGCCGAGCACCGCAACGACGTGGAGCGCTGGAACGAGCAGATCTCCCTGCTGTGCAACACCGAAGCGGCGCGGCTGATGATGGCCCACCCCCGCCCCGAGCTGCAGCCCATCTACCGGGTCCACCCCCACCCCACTCTGGCCAGGCTCGAAGCCCTCGAGGCCACTGTCAGCGCCCTGGTCCAGCTGCACGGGCTGGACGATGACACGTGGACCTGGCGCCGCCACGACCAGCCAGGCCAACCCGCCGAGAGCCTGGCGACCTACCTGGGCCGGCTGCCCTCCACCGGGCCCGCCGCCCGGGTCCGCCAGGCCATCCAGCGGCAGATCCTGCACAGCTACGAGCGCTCCGACTTCACCCCCGAGCCCGGCCCCCACCACGCCCTGGGCGTGCCCTGCTACGGCCGCTTCACGGCTCCCATGCGGGAGATCGTGGGGGTCTTCACCCACAAGGAGCTCCTCGAGGCGGTGGGCCTCGAGCCCACCGGCCCGACCGAGCTGGACGAGCGCCTGCGCGAGCGGGTGCTGCAGGCCGCGGATCGCTCCCGGGAGCTGCAGCGCTCCATCACCCGGGACGGCGAGCGCCTGGCCCTGGACTTCCTCCTCGAGGGCGACCTGGAGCTGCCCCTGAGCCAGCGCCCCCTGCGCACCGGCACCGTCCTGGGCCTCAGCCGCACCCGACTCCACGTCCGCCTCGACGAGCTTCCCCTGGAGATCAAGGTCTACACCGCCCACATCGAGGCCAGCCTGGGCTGCAGCTACGACAGCGACGAGACCGAGCTGACCCTCTCGCCCGTCCAGGGCGCCGGCCCCGCCTGGCGGGTGGGCGACGCCATCACCCTGCGGCTGGTGGGCCGTGACGCCGAGCGCGACCGCTGGCGCCTGGCGCCCGTCCCCCCCGACGCCTGAGGAGGCTTTATGGACTACGCAGCCCTGGCCCAGACCATCCTGGCCCACCCCCTCACCTGGGCTGGAGTCACCCTGGCGGCCGCCCCCGTCGCAGCCTGGGTCCTGAACCTGCAGCTGCGGGCCCTGGGCCTGGTGCGCAAGCCTCACCACCCGGGCATCGCCTGGAACCTGGTGCTGTCGTTCCTGGCCTTCTGGCTGGTGCTCTGCATGGGCCTGGGCGCGGTGGCCGAGCACGCCGAGATCAGCGGCCTGCAGTGGCCCCTCAGTTCCCTCGCCAGCAGCCTGCTGGGCCTGATCCCCCCCATCCTGGTCCTGGCGGGGGCGGCCCACTACGCCCGGATGCGCCAGGACGAAGCCCGCGACGCCAGCGCCGAGATCAAGGAGCAGGTGCAGGCCGAGCAGCGCTGGCTGCGCCCCGCCGCGGGCGCCCTGGCCGGGCTGGCCCTGCTGGGGGGCCGCGTGCTGTGGCCCCTGCTGGTCTTCGCCGTGAGCGGCACGTTCCTGTGGTTGCTCGCCAGCCCCAGCGCCCGGGAACGGGCCCGCGTCTGGCGCCGTGAGTGGGCCGCCGGCCAGCGCCTGCGCACCCGGCTGCAGCCCAAGGCCACCATCCAGAGCCCAGACGCCACCGTCACCCTCGCCGGCTCCGTGGGGCTGCTCACCACCGACGTGCTCGACGGGGGCCAGCTCCGCAGCATGTCGAACGAGGTGCTGGCGGAGCTGGTGGAGGATGGGGCTGCGCTGGGCTGATGGCGGCGGGCAGGAGCGTGGGCAGCCTATCGACGTCCTGGTGGGGAGGGTGACGGAGCCCATGCTGGCTCCCGGCGTCGCAGCTCCGCCAGCCGCGCCAGGATCCGATCCAGGCGGTCGCCCTCGAACAGGGAGCCCCAGAAGCCATCGCAGAAGCGCTCTCCCCGGACACACCAGGTGATCATCGTCCGGATCTCCGCCAGGCTCGCGCCAGCGACACGCGCGTCGTCCCGCACCATGCCGGCCGCGTCCTTGCTGGCGTAGCCGTAGTCGGACCAGCAGGGATGCCCGGCCAGCTGGAAGAACGCGCGGACCGGCTCGGCGTAGATCGGGTAGGCGCTGGCCGCAGCCTCCGGGGTGTCCGGGTGGGCGCTGGGCAGGGCGCGCAAGGCGGTGAAGGCCTGGAGCAGCGCGTCGATGTCCGCGGCGGTGATCCCGTGGGCTTGGTCGGATGGGTCTCGAAGGGAGCGGGCCATGCGCGGCCTCTATGCTCACGGTGGGGAGCGCGCGATGCCACCGAAGCCCTGGCCTTCCTCGACGGCCGCTACCGCTGCGCCGAGGCGACCTCGCAGTGCCCCAGGTCCATGGCCTGGGCCTGGTCCATGATCACCCAGGTGTCGGGCCCGGTGCCCGTGAGCGCAGCCCAGCCCGCGGGCATGCCGATCCAGGCGTAGTAGAACGCGGTGGTGGGGGAGCTCAGGGGCGCGCTGTAGGACAGGTAGGCCCCCTCGCCGGCCAGGCAGATGGCGTCGGCCAGGGGGTCGTCCGCCCCGTAGTCGCCGCTGCCGTCGGCGTCCTCGTACATGCGCAGGAACTCGAGGGCGCCCACCCAGCCCGTCTCGCCGTGGGGGGCCAGGTGGTCGGCGGGCGGCGGCCCGTCGATGTCCACCCTCCAGCTCTCGCCCCAGACCATGGCGATGTCGTCCAGGGGGTCCACCCCCTCCATCACCGTCAGGGTGCCGTCTTCTCCAGCCTGACCGGGCCGCACCGACAGGCGCTGATCCAAGGCCTCGCTGTCCTCGAGCGCGCCCCCGATGCTCATGGCCAGCACCGGCCACAGGCTGGCCACGACGGGCAGGTCTTCAGGCTGCTGGAAGCTGATGGTGTCGGCCACGCTGTAGTCCATGGCGTTCCAGCCCAGCTCGATGCCCAGGAACACCGCCTCATCCGGTAGATCCCCCTCGAGCCACAGGGGCCAGACCAGTCCGGCGCCGACGATGATCTCGCCGTCGTCCAGCACCGCGTCGCCGTCGCCGTCCTCGAAGAGGGTGGGCAGGTACATGGCCGCGTACAGCCCGGGGAAGTCGTCGGGAGCCAACTCCACCAGCTCGCTGGGGTCGGGTTGCAGTCCAGCGAAGCTCAGCTCAGAGCCCGTGACCTGCGCTGAGGCCAGGGCATCGCCCAGGAGGTAGCCGTCCTCGTCAGGCCAGGCCCAGACCAGGGACAAGGCGGTGCCGGCCAGCTCCCCCTCCAGGGCGAAGCTCACCACATCGGTGTCAGCGTCGGTGTCGGCGTCGGCGTCAGCGTCGGTGTCGGCGTCGGCGTCGGCGTCGGCGTCGGTGTCGCTGTCACTGTCCGAGTCGGTGTCGGCGTCGGCCTCGGGGGGTTCCACGCCGGTGTCGTCCTTGGGGGGGCACCCCAGGGCCAGGGCCGAGAGAAGCAGCAGGGGCAGGATCTTGTTCATGGTTTCAACTCCCAGGATTCCCAGGTGGAGGAGGTCCAGGCGCCGCTGCCACCTTCCACGCCGACGATCTCCACGGCGAGGCGGGAGCCATCCACCTGGACTCGGGTGACATGGTGACCGCAGCGCCGGCCCTGAACGTAGCTGGCGCTGTGCTCCTCACGGGGATCGGCCATGGGGTCGCAGCCGGGCAGCCCCCCGCCGCCGCCGCCCGTGACCACGTAGTGCACCGCAGAGCCGTCGTGTTCGTAGCTCGCGGCCGAGCCATCCCGGCGGGTCGCGCTGCCGTCGTCGGGCACTGAGAAGTGCTCATAGACGTGGGCGTGACCCGAGAACACGAGGGTCACATCGTAAGCCCTGAACAGCTCCTCGTAGTAGCCGCGCACCGGCCCCACGCTCTCGCCGTCACCGCTCTCGGCCATGGTGGTCGAGTACATCGGGTGATGCATGATCACGAAGACATGCCTCACGGAGCTGTCGGCTCGCGCCATGGCCAGGTGCTCCTCGAGCCAACTGCGGGGTGTGTTGCTCCACCAGCGCGTGCCCTGCTCGAAGCTGATGATGTAGGCGTCTCGCACCTTCACGGCGTAGAAGGTCTCGTAGGAGACCCCGCTGGGCACATCGTCCTGATGGCTGGGGGCCGAGAAGTCCTCGCTGTACTGCTGGGGGTCGTCTTCGTAGAAGTGCTCGAGATCGCCAACCCAGTCGTCACCCCACAGCCAGGGGTTGGTCTCGAACAGCTGACGCTCGAGGTAGGGCTCGTAGTTGTACAGGCCGCCGCTGCTGTGGTCGTGGTTTCCGGACGTGGGAAAGAAAGGCTGCGCCGCGAACATCTCGGCGTAGCAGTGCTCGAGCCACGCGTAGGCCCCGTCCTCGTACCCGTGGTCCATCAGGTCGCCGGTGTGCAGCACCAGGTCGGGCGCAAGGGAGAGCACCAGCTCGGGGACGGCCTCGCGCTCGGGTGTGCCCGAGGTGCAGGAGGTGGTGGCGAACTGGTTGTCGCCGAAGACCACGAAGGACCAGGGCCCCGCCTCCGGCACGCTGTCGCCCGTCTCACCCTGCGCAGTGTCGTGGGCAGCCGTGTCGCGGGGCGCGGTGTCGGTGGGCGACTCACCCGGCGGATGGCGCTGCTCGGGCCCGAGGGCACCGAGGCAACCCACCAGACCCACGAGCGGGAGCGCGCAGCGCACGGGCTTAGAGATCGGTGATGAGCCCCGACGGCCAGTCGATCTCGGCGAAGTAGGTGTAGGTGCCGTCGCCGCTGATGGTGCGGGTGTCGGTCCACACCTGGGCGCCGCCCAGGAAGATCACCACGGTGACGTCGTTGCCTCCGCGGTAGTCGCCGGTGCTGCCCGAGTAGTCGTGGACGACCACGGTGAAGGTGCCGTTCTGGGGGTAGTTGATGTTGATGTTCTCAGGGCCAGTGCCGGGGATGTCGTCCATGTCCAGCGAGGGGTCGTCGCTGGCGTCGCCCGCCACGCCCCAGTCCAGCCGGCCGCCGACGCAGTTGGCGTAGTAGCAGTCGCCGTTGCTCTCGAGGCTGCCGCCCGGCTTGAGCAGGTGCAGATCCATGTCGTCGTCGTTGTGGGCCCAGTACATCTGGATCCAGAGGTTCTCGATGGGCGTGGCGGTGAGCGTGGCGTAGCAGGGCTCGGACTCGACCCCCAGCTCGTTCTTGACGATGAGCTGGCCGATGTACTCGCCGGCCAGGTCGGGGGCGAAGTTGTTGCGGTCGGCGCTGCCCGGGGGCATGAACGCGGTGGAGCCGCCCGGCTGGGAGTAGAGGGTCCAGTCCCAAGTGGTGATGCGGTAGCCGTCGGTGTCGTAGGACTCACGGCCGGTCCAGTCGGCGGTGTCGCGGTTGGGCTGCACCTCGGTGGGAGAGACCGAGCAGACCGCGATGGGGCCGCCCTCGCCCACGGTGGCCCGCAGCTCGGCGCTGGTGTCGAAGCCCGGTGCGTCCACATCGACGGTGATGGTCTCGCCGAGGGAACCGCCGCTGGTGGCGATGAGGGTGACGTCCATGGTGGTGGACCGGCCGGCCGCCAGGGTCATGGGCCAGTCCTCGGTGGGCACCGCGGTGAACTCGGTGCCGGTGATCTCGAAGCTCGAGAAGCTGACCGGGGAGTCGCCCACGCTGGTGAGCGTCAGCGTCATGGTCTTCTCCTGCTCAGCCAGCACCGATCCGAAGTCCAGGGGATCGGGGGTGATGGACAGCATGGGCATGTCCACGCCAGCCCAGAGCTCCACCTCGGTGATGGGGCTGATGGGATCGGTGCTGTGGATGAGCACCGAGCCGATCTCCTCGGCCTCTTCTTCGACCGGCGTGTACTCGACCATCACCTCGACGCTGCCGTCCGGCGCCAGGGCGCCGATGGCGCTCAGATCCGTGAGCGTGAAGGTAGAGGAGCCGAGCAGCTCCATGTCTTCGATCTCGAGCCGCGCGTTGCCCACGTTCGAGATGGTGAAGATCTCGGTGGTGGTGGCGCCTACCTCGACATTCCCGAAGACGACCACCATGGGATCGACGTCGATCATCGGGGCGACGTTGCCGTCGTCGGTGATCGCGTTCAGGTCGTAGTCATTGCAGGCTGCGAGCAGGGGGAGAAGGAACAGAGCGGTGCGCATGGGGGACCTCCGGCCGTGGGAGTATAGCCGGATCCATTATCGCTCGTCGGCAATAGCGATGGGTGTCAACTCCTGGAACACCCAGCGCAGCCCCCATCGCCAGGCTAGACTTGGCCCATCATGCCCTCGAACGCCCCTACCGACCGCCTCGAGTGTCCAAGCTGCGGGGCCCCCCTGCGCTGGAAGGGCCACGCTCCCGTGGTGGCCTGCCGCTACTGCGACACCCACGTCCACACCCCCACGGGCCAGATCACCGCCGAGCCGGCCGTGGTGCGCAGCCAGGGCAAGGCCTCGGGGGGCTGCGCCGTCCTGGCGCTCACCCTGGGCATCCCGATCTCCGTGATGTTCATCGCGGGCATCGCCGCCCTGATCACCAAGGGGCCCGGGACCATCGCGGGGGTCCCCATGGCCACCCTGGCCAGCCTGAGCCTCGAGGGCGACAACGCCACCGTGGCCGCAGCCCTGGGCCTGAGCCCCGACGAGGACGGTGACGATCTCCACGTTCCGCTGCGGGGCAGCGACTTCGACTACGCCTACCTCCGCTGGGACGACGAACACCCCGGGCACGTCGCCTCGTTCGGGCTGTACGCCAGCGACGGCCACCCGCGGCGGGCCGAGCTGGTCGCCGATCTCGAGGGCTACCTGGGGCGCCGGCTCGAGCGGGCCGACGACGGCGCGCGATCCTGGCGCTGGGCCAGCGGCAGCGCGACCGTCTCCGCCGATGGCGGCTACTTCGGCTACCACGCCCAGCCCGAGGGAGACCCCCACTGGGCCTACCGCACGCGGCTGCTGTGGTCGGTGTTCACGGCGGTGGCCACGGGCCAGCCCTTGGCGCTGCAGCCCTCCACCCGCAAGGCGTGGCTGGCCCAAGGCTTCGGCCTGGGCGAGCTGGCCGCCATGGACCTGAGCTACGACGTGGACGCCGCCGCGGCCTACACCCAGGCCACCTTCCCCGGCTCCCACGCCGAGGTGTTCATCGACCTGGACGTCGAGGTCCCCATCGACCACCCCTGGTTCGGCATGGCCGAGCTGTCCTGGCCCAACGAGCCTGGGGGCAAGCTCTCCTCCGCCTCGCTCCGGGCGCCCCCCGGCGCTCAGACCTTCCCGGATCTGCAGCCCATCCGCGGCTGCCTCGACGGCGCCCTGGGCCCCGGCGAGACACGGGTGGACGATCACCTGGCGGGCACCTGGTCCGCCACCTGGGAGCTGTCCGACGGCACCTGGCTCCACCTGGGCGGCTACGCCCTGGACATCCACCGCGATCGAACCCACGGCCCCGCCCGGGCCAGCCGTGCCAGCTGGCGCCGCGTGCTGCAGGCCCTCGAGGCCTGCGGCGGAGCTTGACACCGGGCATGGCCCACCGGGTCCCCTGGAGATATGCCCCAGAGGAACCCGCGTAGAGCCGAGCCCCCACCGGGCGCATGAATCTCTTGCCATCGCAAGGTGATGCAGCATATCGTGCTCACGAGTTCGGAGGTTTCCATGTGGAAGGTCTTGCCCCTCCTGGCCCTGGTCGCGTGCAGCGACGACGGGCTCCACGTCGTGTTCAACGAGCCGGCCGTCACCATCACCACGCCCTTCGACGGGCAGCAGTTCGACGAGGGCGAGCCGGTGGAGTTCACCGGCGTGGTCGAGGACGACACCCCCTACGATGAGCTGGTGGTCGAGTGGATCAGCTCCATCGACGGCATCCTCCCCGACTTCGATCCCCCCGATCCGGACGGCAACGTCGAGGTCACCACCGCCAGCCTGAGCGAAGGTGTACACGTCATCACCCTGCGGGCCATCGACCTGGACAACCAGCAGGGCGAAGCCGCCGTGACCATCGAGATCCTCGACGTGCCCGACCTGCCCAGCGTGGAGGTGGTCCACCCCGCCAACGGTGAGCAGGGCGTAGAAGGCTTCCCCTTCGTCTTCATGGCCGAGGTCAGCGATCGCCAGGACCCCGCCGAGAGCCTCGTGGTGTCGCTGTCCTCCGACATCACCGGCCACATCTGCTTCATGCCGGTCGACGGCGCGGGCAACGCCCAGTGCTCCAGCAGGCTGCCCATCGCCAACTACATGCTCACCTTCACGGTCGAGGACACCGAGGGCAACATCGCCACGGCCCAGGCGCTCTACGCGGTGGTCTCCCCCGACGACTTCGACTTCGACGGCGACGGCTACAGCGTCAACGGCGGCGACTGCAACGACTCGAACGACACCATCTACCCGGGCGCTCCCGAGATCTGCGACGGCCTGGACAACGACTGCAGCGAGATCACCGGCATCGACGTAGGCTCCGAGTGCTACGACGACGACGGCGACGGCTACTGCGAAGCGCCGCCCTGCATCAACACCGACAACACCGAGATCGACTGCGACGACAACAACGCCCTGATCAACCCCTACGGGGAAGAGGTGGTCAACGGCCGGGATGACGACTGCGACGGCCTCATCGACGACGGCACCGCGGTCTACGACGACGACGGCGACGGCTACTGCGAGTCGCCGCCCTGCGTCAACGCCAAGGGTCGGGGCTCGGACTGCGACGACGACGACTGGGCGATCAACCCGGGCGCCCGGGAAGACTGCGCCACCGACTTCGACGACAACTGCGACGGGCTGGACAACGAACAGAACGCCATCGGCTGCAACGACTTCTGGTACGACAACGACGGCGACACCTACGGCGTGCGCAGCTCCTCCCAGTGCTGGTGCCGCGACGGCCAGTGGCCCTACACCGGCACCGACTACAACGACTGCTACGACAGCAACGCCAACGCCAACCCGGGTCAGACCGCCTACTTCAGCTCCCACCGGGGCGACGGCTCCTACGACTTCAACTGCTCGGGCAGCGAAGAGCGGGAGTACACCGGCACCTCGAGCGGCTGCGACTGGGACGTGGTCTACATCGCCTGCGAGTGCGACACCGCAGGGTGGGAACGGGCCGTGCCCCCGTGCGGCGGCTCCGGCCTCTGGATCGAGGACTGCAGCGCCACCTACGACCCCGTCTGCTACGCGCTGTGCATGCTGTCGTCCAACCCGGTCAACTGCCTGCTCACCACCTGCGGCGCCACCTGCGACCCCGAGTACGACTCCTACGCCCAGGGCTGCCGCTAAGGGCCTCCCGGCCCCTCACGGCAGCTACCAGAGCCCCAGCAGCACGACCACGGCGCCGGCCTCGGCGCCCGCCCCGTCGTCCAGGGGCGCGCCCACCAGCAGATCGCCCAGGCCGTCGCCGTCCATGTCCCCGGGGCCGGCCACGGCGAAGCCCAGGTAGTCGCCGGCCTGCTCGCCCTGGAGGATCCAGCTGGCCTGGGCCAGGCTGAGGGTTCCGCTGGGCGAGCCCGACCACAGGGCGGTCCAGCCCGCGGCCAGGCCGTCCTCGTACACGGGGGCGCCCACCGCGATCTCGGCCAGACCGTCGCCGTCGGCGTCCGAGGCCAGGGCGACGCAGTTGCCAGCGCTGTCGCCTTCACGGGCCCCCAGGAGCTTGGCGTCCGCCTCCGCCAGGCCGTGGCTGCCGGTGCCTGGCCCGAGCACGAGGTAGGCCGCGCCCGCGTCCACGGCCCCGGCGTCCTCGTAGGGCGCTCCCACCACCAGATCGTCCAGGCCATCGCCGTCCACGTCGCCGCCACCGGCCAGGCCGTAGCCGGCCATGTCGTAGCTGCCCTCGCCCGCATGGCGTCCGTCCGACCCACCCAGGTCCACAGCGCCCACCAGGCCGGCGAGGCTCGCCCCCAGCAGGACATAGGCCGCGCCGCTGTCCGCCCCCGCCAGGTCCGCGCCGCTGGCGCCGACCAGCAGGTCCTGCAGGCCATCGCCGTCCAGATCACCGCCCGCCGCCACCCGCGCCCCGGCGCCGTGGTGGTCGCCCTCGCCGTGCAGGCGCAGGGCGCCGTCGTGGAGCACCATGCCGGTCTCCGGGGCACCGAAGACCACGTAGGCCACGCCAGGGCTCGAGGCGCCGTGCTTGCCGTAGGGCGCGCCCACCACCAGCTCCCCCAGGCCGTCGCCGTCGACGTCTCCCACCAGGGCGACGGACCAGCCCGCCAGATCCGTGTCGTACAGCCCGCTCAGGGCCACGGCGTCATCCAGGCTGCCGCTGGTGATGGGGCCGCGGACCAGCCAGGCCACCCCCGCGTCGGGGGCGCTGCCGTCGTGGTAGGGGCCGCCCACCAGCAGATCCCCGAAGCCGTCGCCGTCCAGATCCCGCCCGCCGTCCAGGGCGTGGCCCGCGTAGGCCCCCGTGGGGCCGGTGAGCTTGGCCGCGGCATGGTCCAGGCTGCGCTGGCCCGGATCATCGCCGGTCACCAGGTAGACGGCGCCCGCGTCGCGCCCGCCGTCGTCGTCGCCCCGGGCGCCCACCGCGAAGTCCACCAGGCCGTCGCCGTCTTGATCTCCGACGCCCGCCAGCGCGCGGCCCGCCCGGTCGCCCGCGCCCTGACCCTCGATCCAGGCCCAGGCGTCGCCGGGCCCGCGCTCGTCCACCAGCCCGTCGCAGTCGTCGTCCACGCCCGCCACATCCTCCGGCGCGCCGGGGTGGACCGCGGCGTCGCTGTCGTCGCAGTCGTCGCGATCCTCCACCCAGCCGCTGTCGGGATCGCAGGCCTCCCGGCTGATCTCCCGGTCGCCGAAGCCGTCACCGTCGGCGTCCTGGTACAAGGTCTCGGACCACAGGGCGCCGTCCTCGTCCACCTCGCCGTCGCAGTCGTTGTCGATGCCGTCGCACTCCTCGAGCTTGCCGGGGTTGACGGTGGGATCGCCGTCGTCGCAGTCGCCACCCTCCTCGCGGGCGCCCTCGGGCTGCTCGCAGGCCGTCACTTCACCGTCGTCCCGGCCGTAGCCGTCGTTGTCGCCGTCCAGCCACCACGTCGACCCGTCCAGCAGATCCGCGTCCTCGTCGTCCACGAAGCCGTCGCAGTCGTTGTCGATGCCGTCACACAGCTCATCGGCACCGGGTCGCACCGCCGGGTCGGCGTCGTCGCAGTCCTGCTCGACCGAGGCCCCGTCCCCGTCCGCGTCCACCGGCGGCAAGGAGGGTTCTCCCGTCTCCGGGGCGTCGGGGGCCGGGCAACCCAGGGAGAGCAGGCACAGGGGCAGGCAGAGGAGCCAGCAGAGGGAGAGCACAGGTCGCATGGTGGACCTCCGGGGCCAGGGTAGCAGACCCGAAGCCTGGATGGGCGCCGGAACCAGGGCGCGGATAGGCGCTGAGCCTGCGGCCAGGAGAGAGCCATGCACCACAGCTTCGCGCGCTGGGACCGACCCACGGAACAGGATCTCGAGGACTACGCCCGCCTGATGGCGGTCTCCTTCGGCACCAAGGTCGACAGCTCGGCCCGCTGGCTGGGCCGCGTGGGGCCCGCCCGCGCGCGGGTGATCCTGGCCGACGATCAGGTGGGCGCCGCCTTGGCTTCCTACGACATGGGCCAGTTCTTCGGCGGGCGCTCCGTGGCCTGCTGGGGGATCGCGGGGGTGGCGGTGCAGCCCCACCTGCGCCGCTGCGGGCTGGCCAGCGCGATGATGCGGCGGGTCCTCGAGGACGCCCACGCCCAGGGCGTGCCCCTCTCCTCCCTCTTCGCCGCCAACCATCCCCTCTACCGGAGCGTCGGCTACGAGACCGCTGGCACCCGGGCCCTGGCCAGCATCGCGCCCGATCGCATCCGCGTCCGGGAGCCCAGCGGCAGCGTCCGCCCCATGGACGAGCAGGACGAAGCCGTGCGCCGGGCGCTCTACCAGCGCATGGCCGCCGCCCGGCCTGGCCACCTGAATCGCGAAGCCGGCCTGTGGCGACGGGCCACCCACAGCCGGGACGACGTCCCCCTGCGCAGCTGGCTGGCCCTGTCTCCTGCGGGCGAGCCCGAAGGCTACATCACCCTGCAGCCCGGCCCGGGCGCGGGGATCTCCCAGGAGCTCGAGGTGGTGGATCTGGTGGCCACCAGCCCCTGGGCGGTGCGGCGACTGCTCGGCTTCCTGGGGGATCACGCGTCGGTGGTGCGGAGCGTGCGCTTCCCCAGCGCGCCGTCCTGCCCCTTCCTGCGCAGCCTGGCCGAGCCGCGGGTGTGCTGGGAGGACAGCACGGGCTGGCTGCTGCGGGTGGTCTCCCTGGTCCCGGCCCTCGAGGATCGCGGCTGGCCGGCGGCGGTGGCCGGCCGGGTGGAGCTCGAGCTGCATGACCCCCTGCTGCCCGGCAACAGCGGCCGCTGGACCCTCGAGGTCGAGGGCGGCCAGGCGCGGGTGACGCGGGGAGGCGCCGGCGACGTCCGCATGGATCCCCGGGGCCTGGCCTGCACCTACAGCGGCTTCGTCAGCCCCGCCGAGGCTGCCGCCGTGGGGCTCCTCGAGGGCCCCGACTACGCCCTGGCCACCCTGGGCGCCCTGCTCGCCGGCCCCGCCCCCTGGACCCTGGACATGTTCTAGCCCCAGCATCCCCGAGAGCCCCATGCCCATCCTCGAGATCGAGATCATCGGCGACCCGACCCCCACCCCAGGGCTCGCCCGCATCCTGGCCGACGCGGCCGCCACCGTGCTGGCCCCAGCACGCCAAGGGGCCACCTGGGTGCGGCTGCGACGCCTGCATCCCCAGGACTACGCCGAGAACGGCGCCGACGCCGCCGAGACGCCCTGGCCGGTGTTCGTGCGCGTGCTGGTGGCCGGGGCCCTGGACGAGGCTGCGCGCGCCGCCATCTCCCCGCAGCTCTGCAGCGCCCTGGCCCAGGCCTGCGGCCGCCCGGAGCAGCACGTCCACCTGATCTGGGAGCCTCCCGCCGCGGGCAGGGTCGCCTTCGGCGGCCGCCTGGTGCCCTCTGGCGCCTCCAGCTCCACCACCTGACCCCACACACCCCAGGCTGCTCCATGCCCAAGCGCTCCTTCGGCCCGAAGACCATGGTCTTCCCCCACCCCGTCTTCGTCATCGGCAGCTACGGCCAGGACGGCGTGCCCAACATCGCCACGGCCTCCTGGGCCGGCATCTGCTGCAGCCAGCCGCCCGCCGTGGCCGTCTCGTGGCGCCCCTCGCGCCTGAGCTACGACAACATCATGCAGCGCGGCGCCTTCACCGTGAACATCCCCTCCACCGGCCACGCCCGCCAGGCGGACTACGCCGGCATCTACTCGGGCCGAGCCGGCGACAAGTTCGAGGCCCTGGGGCTCACCCCCGTGCGCAGCGCCCTCGTGGACGCACCCGCCGTGGGGGAGTTCCCGGTGACGCTGCACTGCCGCCTGATCCACAGCTTCGAGCTGGGCTGCCACACCCAGCTGGTGGGTGAGATCCTCGAGCTCGAGGTGGACGAGGCCGTGCTCGACGATCAGGGTCGTCCCGACATCCGCAAGATCGACCCGCTGATCTACGCCAGCGGAGACCGGGCCTACTACGGGGTGGGCGAGCTGGTGGCCCAGGCCTTCGCCGTGGGGCGACGCCAGGGCTGATCTCGCGCCGCTTCAGTCCCCCGTGATGCGCTTGCCGCCGCGCTGGGCGGTGGCCGTCACGGGCTTGTGCAGCACGATCCCCCGGCCGGCCTGCTTGCCCTCCTGCCAGGCGCTGGTGGCGCGGATGCGGGGCCCCTTGACGCTGCGGATCTGAGGATGGAGGGTCTCGTAGAAGTCCTGCAGGCCCGCATCCCCCAGCCAGATCAGGCCCTCCTGCTGGTTGCGCACGGCCTGCTCGCGTAGCTGCTCGCCGAAGCCATAGACCACCCCGGCCAGGTAGCGCCGCCGCTCCACATCGCCCCGGATGCCCTGTCGGCGTTTGTGCTCGGCCCACAGCCGCTCCCCGGTCTGCAGCAGGAAGCCGTGGACCCAGGCGGCCATCTCGAGGTTCTCCGGCGTGCCGCTGATCTCGAGGTAGCGTCCCGGCTTGCCTCGTTGCACATCGAAGCCGTTCATCCAGATGCAGCGCACGAAGAAGTGCTCCCCCAGCAGGCCCGCCAGGATCTTCTCGTGGGCCTGGAAGCGGGCCTTCACCGCTCCCAGCTGGCAGCTGCGGTAGGGCAACGGGCCGCCGGCGTCGGCCTCGGCCAGGTTGTGCTCCAGCATCAGCCGCTGGGCCCTGGCGGCGGCCAGGCGCGCCTCGTGCTCGTTGGGGCTCTGGGCCAGGGCCAGCAGCTTGCGGATGCGCCGCACCACCCTGGGCTCATCGGGACCATCGGCCAGCGCCTGGGGGATGCCCCGCGCCAGGGACAGGATCCCCATGCGCTCGCAGGTGCGCCGGAAGGCCTGCCCGTGGGCTGTCTCGTCCAGCGCGCCCAGCACCTCGTGGGCGTACTGGTGGGCCATCTCGTGGGCCAGCACCTCGCGCACCTCGCCCCAGGGATGCTCCATGACCAGCGATCGCGCCAGCTCGATGCTGCGGGTGCTCCGCTGCCAGCGCCCCAGCCGCCGCGCGCTGTCCGACAGGCCGATGACGGGAGGCTCCAGGGCACCCCCCAGCAGCTGCCGGTTCAGGCCGACCCACTCCCACTGGAGCGCGCGCAGCAAGACCTGCTCGGGGTTGGAGGCAAAGCGAGCCATGATGGGAGCCGAGGTATGCTCTCCCCATGCATCCCGCCACCCACCTGCTGCTGGGCTGGGGCGCCGCCACCGCCCTGCCCCTGTCCAAGCGCGACCGGGCCCTGGTCTGCATCGCCGGCGTGCTCCCGGATCTGGACGGCCTGGGCATCGTGGTGGAGAAGCTCACCCTGCACAGCGAGCAGCCCCTGTACTGGTACGCCACCTACCACCACGTGCTGGCCCACAACCTGGGCTTCGGCCTGGCCGTGGCGGCGGGGGCTGCGGCCCTGGCCAGCGCGCGCACCAGGGCCGCCCTGCTGGTGCTGGCCAGCTTCCACCTGCACCTGCTGGCGGATCTGGCGGGCTCCCGGGGCCCCGACGGTTCGTCCTGGCCCCTGCGCTACCTGTGGCCCTTCGACGGGCTGGAGCTGAGCTGGCAAGGGCAGTGGGCGTTCAACGCCTGGCCCAACTTCGCCATCACCCTGGCGCTGCTGGCCTGGACCTTCCGGGTGGCGGCCCAGCGGGGCCACTCCCCCCTCGAGCTGGTCTCCCTGCGGGCCGACGCGGCGTTCTGCGCCACCGTGCGACGCTGGTTCTCCCGCGGCAGACCGCGACAGCGCTAGCGCTTCAGAGCCCCCAGACGCCCCTCGCCCTGGCCGAACCCGTGCCTATCCAGGAGCGCACCGCGGACTGGTAGGTGGAGCGGTAGTAGCCGCCACACTCCTCACGGGGGTCCCTCGCCAGGTAGGGGTTCACGGTCGTCATGGCGCGATCGTACAGGGCCACCAGGTCCACCTGATCCATGGCCTCGCAGGCGTCACCCACCGCGGCCCGCTGAGCCTCCAGGCAGGCCGGATCGTGCACGCAGGCGTTGGTCAGGCGCCCGCGGCCGTCGGCCCAGGACAAGGACCAGGCGTGGGGCTCGAGGAAGGTGTAGTCCATGTCCCAGGAGAGGATCGCGGCCCGGCCCTCGTCCGCAGGGTCGTAGTACACCCTGTAGTTGTTGCTGTTCAGGGAGTAGCCGTCGTTGTGGCCGCTCCAGGTCTCGGCGGCCACGGTGCGGTGGTGGTGGGGCCAGCTCACCCGCCGTCCCAGCTGCTCGTAGAAGTCCGGGCGGCCCTCGAGCAGGTCCAGGGCATCGGTCAGCCCGTGCACCTGCTCCTCCCAGGCGTCCGTGCCCTCATCCAAGGTGATGTAGGTGTCGCAGCAGTCCTCGAAGTCGGCCAGCACGTAGCTGTCGTCCGGGTACAGCAGGTACTCCCCCTCGTACAGGTTGCCGTCGGGCTGCTCGTAGTGGCGCTTCAGGAACTCATCGTCGATGCTCTCGATGTGGGCGTACAGCCCATAGACCTCGCCGTTGAGCGAGACCCAGGCGTAGCCGACCCGGGCCGCGGGCAGCCCGATGGCTTCGAAGATGCGCCAGGCCATCAGCTCCTTGAACCCAGAGCAGTCCACCACCATGTTGTTGAGGGTGAGCTTCTCGAGGCCGTCGAGATCCTGGCCAGGGACGTAGCGGTTCAGATCGATCTTGAACGCGGCCTTCTGATCCAGGGTCCGGAACGCGCCCAGGCGGCCCTTGAGGCGAACGCCCACCGCGTCGAAGCGCCGCCCGTCGAAGGTCAGGGCCCCCTGCACGTACTCGAAGGGCTCGGTCCTCAGGGCGCGCAGGGCCTCGCTGCCGAGCTCGATCTCCACCTCCCACACTCGATCAGGCGAGAAGACCCAGTCGTTGTCCGTCGATCCGCCAGGGTTGTCCCCGATGTCCTCGGAGCTGGTGTCGCCGTCGGGCGGTTCACTGTCCACGGGCGGATCGCTGTCCTGGTGCGGGAGCACGGGGGGCGACACCTGAGCGGGGCGGCAGCCCAGGGCGAGGACGCAGAGCAGAGGCAGGGGCACACGCATCCCGCGAGTATAGCCGAGCGCGCCCTATCCTTCGGCCTCCACCGTCTGATCAGACCCGAGGGATCGGCGCACCAGCCAGCGGTTCAGGGCGATGAACGCCCCCAGGGCGATGGCCCACTGAGCCAGGCAGGTGCCCACGGTGAAGGTGCCCAGGGGGTTCCACCAGCCCGCCGGATCCCAGGAGACGGACTGGGAGAACCACCAGCCGAGCATGATCAGGAACTGGGCGGGGATGGCCACCAAGACCCACAGGTCGAAGCCCCGGCCCAGCCAGCTGGCCTCGCGGACGCTCAGGCTGTCCCGCCGGAAGCGGGCGGGGCCGTAGCGGGCCACCGCCAGCGCCACGAACAGCCCGGAGACCATCAAGCCCAGGCCCCAGGCCCAGTCCTGGTTCTGGAAGAACTCGAGGTCGATGGCCGAGGGGATGCCCAGCACGATGCCGGTACCCGCCACAGCCAGCACGGCGGACCGCCGCTGGACCCCCATGTCGATCAGCAGCCGCGAGGCCAGCTCCACCATGGCGATGAGCGAGGACAGGGCCGCGAAGAACAGGGTCAGGAAGAACAAGACCGTGAAGATCCCACCCCCGGGCATACGCTCGAACAGGGCGGGAATCCAGATGAAGGTCAGGCCCGTGGAGGCCGGCCCGCCAGCGGTCAGGAAGCCCTCGACGCCCCCCAGCTCCGCCAGACGATCGGGCGGGATGGCCATGGGCGCCAGGGCGAAGACCGCGGGGATGATGGCCAGCGCGGCGATGATGGAGGCTGCGTTGTTGCCCAGGCCGGTGAGCACCGCGTTGCCCACCACCTGCTCACGACGGCTGACGTAGACCCCGTAGGTGAGCATCAGCCCCCAGCCCGCGCCGGTGGACCAGGCAGACTGACACATGGCCTCGATCCATGTGTTGGCGTCGCCCAGCAGGGCCCAGTCCACGGTGAACAGGAAGCGCAGCCCATCCCCCGCGCCCGGCAGCGTCAGCGAGCGCACCATGGCCACCAGCAGCAGCGCGAACAGGGATGGAATCAGCAGCTTGTTGGCCCGCTCGATGCCGCGGACCACGCCCCCCAGCACCACCAGGCCCGCGGCGGCCATGGCCAGCACCTGGTACAGGACCGGCTCAGGGGAGTTGGCGAAGTCCAGGAAGGCCCGCTCGGCGGCCTCACCCGCCAGGCCGTGCAGCCCGCCCCGGGCCCCGACCACCAGGTACTTCAAGCACCAACCGGCCACCACTGCGTAGTAGAACATGATGGCCGTGCAGCAGAAGGCCACGAAGCTGCCCAGCCAGCCCAGGCGGGGCCCTGCCACGTGGGCGAAGGCCCCGATGCAGCCGCGCCGGCTGCTGCGGCCCATGCCCAGCTCGAGCACCAGCAGGGGGATGGACCAGGCGAAGAGGAAGATCACCCAGGGGATGAGAAAGGCGCCGCCGCCGCACTTGGAGACGATGCGGGGGAAGCGCCAGATGTTGCCCGTGCCCACCGCCATGCCCAGGGTGGTCAGCAGCAGGGCCCAGCGGGAGCTGAACAGCTCCGCGCCCACGGGCGCCCGGCCACCACGCCCAGGACTCACGGGGCGCGCCGGGGCGACAGGGTGGTGGCGTCCACGGGCTGACCCGCCTCGAAGCGCTGCAGGGCTTCGCGGATGGCCGGCACCTGCGGGGCCAGATCCTTGGCCCGCCGCAGCAGCACCAGGGCCTGATCCCGATCGCCCCGGACCGCCAGTAGGCGCCCGAGGTAGAGGTGGGCCAGGGGATGGTACGGGTCGCGGGCCAGGGCCCGACGCAGCTCGTGCTCGCCGGCCGCAGGATCGCCAGGGGAGGCGCGGTGGCGCGCCTGGCCCAACATGGCCAGCAGATCGGCGGTCTCACCCTCGAGCTGCAGGGCGGTGCTGAGCATGGACGCCGCGGCCAGGTACTCGCCACGGCGGTACAGCCGGCGGGCATGCTCCGCGTGGAAGATGGCGTGATCCAGGGCCTGCTCCCCCAGCTGTCCGCCCGCGTCCACGGTGCCCATCAAAAAGTCGTGGGCGGACCGCCGACGGGGGTGGCCCAGCACGCGGCGGGACTGCAAGATCTGGCGATGCAGCTCGGCCGCCCAGGAGCGCTCCGCCACGCTCAGGCCGGGAGGCAGGGTCTCGGGCCGATAACGATCCATCAGCTCGCCCGCCGCCGCCTCGACCTGCTCGGCGCTGGCGGAGGGCGGCACCCCGAGCACGGTGTAGGCGTCCGCGCCGCTGGCGATGGCGTGCGTGGCCTCGAGCAGCTCGCGGAAGGGCTCGAGGTCGCTGCGAGCCAGCACCGTGGCGCGCCGCGCGGCGTCGGGAGGGTCCTGGCTGATGGCGATGACCCCTGTGGCCACCAGCAAGGACAGCAGGGGCAAGACCCGCTCGCCGGCCAGCTGGACCGCGTCGGACACCCGCCCGCCTCCCAGCAACACCAGCCGCAGGCCCGCGGCGCGACCCGCAGGATCGAACAGATGCCAGCTGCCCTCGAGCTCGGCCCCGGCCTGGATGAAGCACTCGTGCTGCTCGGGGGTGATCGCGGGGACCGGCACGTTGACGTCGGCCATGTGCCACAGCACCGCGGACGCATGGGTGGGGCAGCCCGCGCCCGTGGCCGCCAGCTGGTGGCTGCGTCGCCAATGGCCGGGCTCGAAGCCGCGGATGGCCGCCATGCGCCGCACCGTCTGGAGCTGCAGGGTGTGGTCCAGGCTGACGGGGTCCACCAGCTTGTGAGTGACCAGCAGGCGCCCCAGGGGCACACCCCGGCGCCGGGCGGCCTGGGCGACCTGGCCCACCTGATCCGCGCTCAGCTGCCCCGCCTCGACCAGCATCCGTCCGATGCCGGAGCCGGGGGAGCGCATGGCCACCGAGACAGGGTGCCCCTGGGAGAAGGCCACCCGCGCCTGCTGGTCTCCGCCCTCGATGTCGATGGACCCGGAGAAGCGCTGCCGGAAGAACTCGAGCACCAACTGCGGGAACACCGCGGACGAAAACTCACCCTCCTGGGGCAGGCCGTCATCCCGGCCCATCAGCCATGAGTCCAGCCGACCCAGAGGCGGCAGCGGCTCGAGGGGGGCGCGGCTGGTGCCGCTGCGCTGGGCCCGCCGCTCGAGCAGGCTGCGCACGATGGCCACCAGATCCACGGGCTCGACGGGGTGGCTGAGCACCACGTCCGCGCCAGCGGCCCGCGCACGGGCGTCGCCGTCGGGCAGTCCACTGAGCACCACCACCGGCAGATCGCCCTCGAGGGCGTCCAGGCGCGACCGGGCGCAGAGTGCGAAGCCGTCCTGATCGCGGATGCCCGCGTCGAGCACCACCAGATCCGGAGCGTCGCGGCGCAGGCTGTCCAGCAGCTCGGCCCCGGTGCTGTACAGCTCCACGTGCAGCTCCGAGCTCTGCAGGGCGCTGGCCAGCAGCAAGGCCTGCTGAGGATCCGGAACGGCCAGGAAGACCAGGGTGTCGCTCATGCTTGTTTCCGTGGTAGGGCTTGGCTTCCTGACCTTATCCCATGCTCCCCCGCGGGGGTCGCCCCCGCGCCGCACAGCTCCCCGGAGGTCCCCATGTCCCCGAGCAAGCTCCGTCTCTCTCTCGCCCTGCTGGGCTGCCTGGTGCCCGCCACCGCGGCAGCCGGTCGAGATCGCGACGCCGCGGCCCAGACCATCCCGGAGCTGGAGGAGAGCCTCCAGGGAGGAGGTGAGCTGGCCGCAGACGCGGACTGGAAGGCGCTGCTGACCCTGTGGCAGGAGGCCGCCGCCGTGGCCTCGGGCGAGCGGGGTGCCTACCCCTTCGACCAACAAGGCAAGGAAGCCCTGCTGGCGAAGCTCGAGGCCAGCTCGGCCACCCTGCAGGCCCTCCAGGGCCGCGGCCTGCTCAACGCGCCTGAGGCTGGCCTGCTGGACGCCGACGTCGGCACCCTGATGGTCGCCGTGCAGGCCAAGCGCGCCAGCGAGCTCGAGCTGGCCACCTGCTACCGCCCCATGATGGTGAGCCCCGCGCGGGACAGCGCCGAGCGCCTGGGGTCTCGCCTGCCCCTGCTCGAGCAGCTGGCCGCCAGCCAGGTCCTGCATCCCGAGGTGGTGGAGCGGGTGCTGGTGCAGGTGGAGGCAGACATCGCGGGCGTGCTGACACCCGGGGCGGGCTATCCCATACAACCCGACGAGCTCGCCCAGGCCCGCACCACCGCCGAGCGCGCCCAGGCCCAGGTGGCCACCATCCGCGCCAAGCTGGAGCAGATCCCATGACCCCTCCCACTCCCCTGCGCTTCGCCATCCTCGCCTCCCTGGGAGTCCTCCAGGGCTGCACCTCCAGCGCTGTGGAGCCTGGCCCCGAGGTCGACGTGATCCTCGAGCAGGCCCAGGGGCTGGCCGGCCACAAGGACTGGAGGCGCTGCCTGGCGGCCTGGCGAGACGCCGGTGAGGCCGCGTTTGGCGGCGATCCCTACCCCTTCACAGACAAGGGCAAGGCCAAGCTGGTCGAGCGCATCCAGGAGAGCCAGGGCCTGGTGCAGGGCCTGCAAGGCGAGGGCCTGTTGACCCCCACCGAGGCCGGCCTGCTCGAGGCTGACATCGCCACCCTGCTGGCGGGCGTCTACGCCAAGCGGCCCAGAGAGATGGAGATGGCCACCTGCTACGAGCCCATGATGTACACCCCCCGGCGCGACGCCCTGGAGAGCCTGGCCCCCAGGGTCGAGCTGCTCGAGGGCCTGGCCGCCCAGCAGACGCTCCAGGCCGAGGTGGTGGTGCGTGTGCTCGAGCTGGTGCGCAAGGACCTGACCATGCTGAGCACCCAAGACGGCGCGCCCCTGAACCCCGACGAGCAGGCGCGGGCCGACGACGTCGAGCGCCGCGTCACGGCGGCCATCGCCACCATCGAGCACCGCCTCGGCTCACCCCACGACGGCTCCGCGCACGACCCCCCGCAGCCAGTGGATCCCACCAGCATCATCCCCGAGGCCACGGGCGGCGAATGAGCGCAGGCCCTCCGCCACGACCCTACCCCTTCCCCCGGGGCTTCGTGGTGGAGCTGACCGCGCGCTGCGACCACGCCTGCGGCCACTGCTACAACGCCTGGAAGAACCCGGGGCAGCGGGCGCCAGCGCAGCTGAACACCACCGACACCCTGGCCGTGCTCGACCGCCTGCTGGATCAGAGCGGCTGCGGGCTGCTCACCCTCACCGGCGGGGAGCCCCTGCTGCGAACGGATCTCCCCGAGATCGTGGCCCACCTGCACGGGCGCGGTGTGAAGCTCAACCTCATCTGCCACGGGGGCCATCTGGACGACGCGGCCATCGCGCGCCTGGGCCTGGACACCATCACCACCTGGGAGCTGCCCCTGCTGGCCGGGAACCGCACGCTGCACGACGCGCTGTCCGGCAAGCCCGGAGCCTTCGACCGGGTCACCGGGGCCATCGCCGCCCTGAAGGGCGCAGGCCAGCGGGTGGTTGCGGTCTTCGTGGCCATGCGCCCCAACCTGGATCAGCTCGAGCGTGTGGTGGAGCTCTGCGTGGCCCTGGGTGTGGACGGGCTGATGATCAACCGCTTCAATCCTGGCGGAGAGGGCGGGCGACACATCGACACACTCCAGGCTTCGCCCGCCGAGCTCACCGCCATGCTGGACCAGGCCGAGGAGCTGGGCCAGCGCTGGGGCCTGCCCATGGCCTGTTCCATCGCCATGCCCCCGTGCCTGGTGCCCACCGAGCGCTACGCCCACCTGTCCTTCGGCTTCTGCGCGCTGGGCACCGAGCGGGCCTACTACACCCTGGATCCCGCGGGCCGCCTGCGGCCCTGCAACCACAGCCCCACCGTGCTGGGGGATCTGCGCACCCAGAGCCTGCGGGAGATCCTGGACGGCCCGACCCTCGAGGCCTATGTCCAGGCCCGCCCGGAGGCCTGTGGCGGGTGCCGCCTCGAGCACAGCTGCCAGGGGGGCTGCAAGGCCGCCGCCGAAGCCTGCAGCGGTTCGCCGTGGCGGGTCGATCCCTTCCTGGAGGCGTTCGTGGGTCAGCGCCGCGAGGTCCCCCCAACCCAGCCCTGACCCGGCTCCAACACGTGGCGGTGGCGGGGCGCCCAGGACCGCCACCACAGGCCCAGATGATTCATCTGGAGGCGCAGTGGCGGCTAGCCCTCCGGCTCCGGCTCCACCATGTCCAGGATGGCCTGGGGCATGGCCACGATCTTGCGGCGGGCCATGTCGATGGTCACGAAGGTGAAGCGGGCCTCAGAGGCCAGCTCGCCGTCTGGGCGGATCATGCGCTGCAGGATCACGCCCTTGCGCCCGTCGCAGGACACCAGCCAGGTGCGGACGGTGAGCCGATCGTGGAAGCGCACCTCGCGCCGGAAGCCGATGTCGATGTGGACGATCACCGGGCCCAGGCCCTGCTCGTGCATCATGTCGTGGAACGCCGACCCCCCTACCTCCGCCCACTCCCAGCGGGCCCACTCGAAGATCTCGAGGAAGGCGGCGTTGTTGAGGTGGCCGAGCTGATCCACCTGGGTGGAGCGCACGCGGAAGCCGGTCTCGAACATGGGGGCTCCTGGTCTCGAAGGACCGCCCGCTTATCGTCGCGGAGCACGCCCCGCAGGGAGCCCCCGCATGTTGGCCAGGGTGCCCACGTCGATCACTCGCTCGAAGCCGGCCTTGCCCAGGGCCTGCACCATGACGCGGCTGCGGGCGCCGCTGGCGCAGTAGACCACCACCGGGCGCTTCTTGTCGCGCAGGCGCTTGATCGCCTGGGCGGCGTCGGCCGCGGGGTAGTTCGTGGCGCCCTCGTGGTGCCCCCCTGAGAACTCCATGGCCGAGCGGGCGTCGATCACCACGGCTCCCTGCTCGAGGAGCTGACGGGCCTCCTCGAGCACCCGGGCGTAGCGGCGCTGCTTGAGCACGCTGCTGCCAACCATGAGCACGACGATGAGCACGATGACGATGATGGTGGTGTTCACACGACCTCCAGGGCGGCCCCCCCTATCCGGACCCAAACCTGTCCGGGGTCGACGTTATGCGTTCGGTATCCCATCCACGGAGGCTCCCATGCCCGGTCCGCACTTCACCCATGAGCTGTTCGACTTCCTCTCAGAGCTCGAAGACAACAACTCCCGCGAGTGGTTCAACGCCAACAAGCGCCGCTACGAGGCCCACGTCAAGAACGCGGCCCTGGCCTTCATTCGTGACTTCGAGGCGCCGCTGCACGCCGTGAGCCCCCACTTCCAGGCCATCCCCAAGGCCGTGGGGGGCTCCCTGTTCCGGATCTACCGCGACGTTCGTTTCTCCAAGGACAAGTCCCCCTACAAGACCCACACGGGCGTCCACTTCCGGCACGAGGCGGCGAAAGACGCCCACGCCCCCGGCTTCTACCTGCACCTGGCCCCCGGCGAGGCCTGGGGCGGCTTCGGCATCTGGATGCCACCCAACCCCGCCCTCAACCAGATCCGCGACGCCATCGTCAAGCGCCCCGACGAGTGGGCCGAGATCCTGCAGGGCTTGGCTGTGGCCGGCATGCCCTGTGACATGGGCGAGGCCCTCAAGCGCGTGCCCGCCGGCTACGACAAGGCCCACCCCCACGCCGAAGACCTCAAGCGCAAGAGCCACGCCGCCACCCACGCCTTCTCCGAAGAGCTGGTGGTCCAGCCCGACTTCATGGACCGCTACGCGGCCGCCTGCCAGCAGGCCGCCCCCATCATGCGCTTCATCTGCGAGGCGCTGGGGGTGGCGTTCTAGCCCCCTGGGGCGTGCTATTCTCCTCGCTCGAACCCGAGCCCGGGGAGCCCTCATGGGAACGCTCGCCATCCTGTGGTTGGCCACCAGCGCCATGGCCGCCACCACCAACACCGCCGACGTCATCGGCCTCTGTGAGCGCCTCGCCGGGCCCGACGAGTACATCCTGGTCGGCGTGAGCGATCCCGAGGCCCACGCGCGCCTGGCCGCCGAGGCGGGCAAGAACGCCCTGGCCCCGGTGTACGTGATCCAGCTAGGGGCTGACAGAGACGCAGGCGCCCAGATCGCCGAGCAGCTCCAGGAGCTGGGCATAGGCTGCGGCCTGCATGTGGAACCCGGCTGGACCAGCGGCTGGGACGTGGTGTCCTATGGCAGCTGTGCCGGCTCGCTCCCGGCGGAGTCCCAAGGGGGCAACGGCTCGGGGTCGGGCGCCGGCCTGCCGGGGCGCATGGACCGAGGGGCCAGCTCGTCGAGCTCCTCGGCCAGCACGAGCAAGCTCGAGCCGGTCTCCTTCCACACCCTCAAGTTCGACATCTCCTCGGGCACCGAGATCGGCACGGTCCAGCGAGCCACGGACTTCCGCCCCACCACCATCCACTGGGGCACCGAGTACAGCGCCTCCGAGTGGAACGTCTCTCAAGATGCCAACGAGGCCCTGCGCGGCGCAGGGCTGGCGGTGATCGGCGGTGAGACATCCCTGTTCGGCACCGACCGGGGTGAGATCGCTCGCTTCGTGGTCGGCGGGCTGGTCAAGCACATCAGCTACCGTTCCACGGCGGTGGGCGGCTCCGCCATCACCTTCCACGAGAGCTCTAGCTGCAGCATGGGCATCGAGTGGCAGATCTACGACACCCTGGCCGACGAGGTGATCCACAGCGCCACCACCACCGGCAAGAAGGAGCACGACAACCGCCTGGGCCTCGAGGCCGCCTGCGCCTCCGCGGTCCGCGCGTCCCTGGGGGCCTTCGCGAACAAGGGCGACACCCGCCTGGCCCTGCGCCCCCGGCCCGAGCCCGAGGCTGAGAGCTGGGACGAGACCATCGCGCTGCCCGCCTGCTCCGACGCCCAGCCGCGGCAGCTCCCCGCCCAGCTCGACGATGTGCTGGGCGCCGTGCTCATGGTCAACACACCGCGGGGCGGCGGGGCCGGCGTGCTCATCTCCCCCGAGGGCCACGCCCTCACCGCGGCCCACGTGGTGGAGGGCGCCGAGAGCGTCAGCGCCCAGCTCCACGCCGGCATGAGCCTGCCCGCGCGGGTGATCCGGGTGGACACCCACCACGACGTCGCCCTGATCCAGCTCCAGGGCAGTGGCTACCCCTGCGTGCCCAGGGTGCGCCAGGCTCCCGCGCTGGGCGCCGAGCTGTTCGCGGTGGGATCGCCAGCTGGCTCGGCCCTGTCCTTCTCGGTCTCCCGGGGCATCGTCAGCGGCCACCGGGAGTGGGAGGACTGGCGCTTCATCCAGACCGACGCCAGCCTCAACCCGGGCAACAGCGGCGGGCCCCTGCTGGACGCGCAAGGCAGGATCGCAGGCATCGTCACCTTCAAGCTCAGCGGCCCCTCCCTCGAGGGCCTGGGCTTCGGCGTACCCGTGGACGCGGCGCTCGAGGGCCTGGGGCTCACCCAGGAGTGAACGTCCCGGACCGGCCGTGATTCCCCCAGCGGGCCCGGCCCGGCGTTAGGGCTCCTCCCGGCCCTTTCTGGAGGCCCCGATGCAGCACCCCCGTCTTCTGGTCCTCATCCCCATCCTGGCACTGACGGGCTGCAGCGCCCTGACCGATCTGCTGGGCCCAGGGATTCCCAACCCCTTCCAGGGCGAGGACACCCTGCTCCTGGAGCTGCGCTGCGATCCAACCAGCGCTGCGGCGGCCTCGAACCTGGTGGGCGCCCGCCTGACCCTGCTGGATCTCCGGCACAGCGTCACCGCCCATCCCTCGGGCACGCTGTCCATCACCACCACCAACGCCGCCCAGGGCCAGGTCACCGCCCTGGCCTCCCTGCTGACCGCCCCACCGGACCTCGGCTTCCACGCGGTGCTCGACGATCAGGCTCCCCTGCGCCCCCGCCACGATCCCCCCGAGGAGGCCGTGCTGGACGCCCTGCCCACCCTTGGGGGTAGACCCGACCTGGCCTTCGACGTCGAAGCCATGCAGGCCATGCTGGCCCTGGCGGGCGGCCCCCTGCCCCCGGTCGAGGGCGTGCGCATCGCCGAACGCTTCGACGAGCGCGAGGTCTACGCCGCCCCCGCGGGTGCCGACTGGCAACCCTGGCTGAGCACCCTGGCCCTGCCCCAGGGGGCCGCCGTGGTCACCGAGTGCTGGCAGGAGCAGGACGAGCAGCTCTGCTCACCCCTGCTGGTCGAAGAGCCCCCGCCGGTCACCGCCGCGAACATCGAAGGCACGCGGCTGGGCATGGATCAGCAAGGCATCAGCCCTCACCTGGAGTTGAGCTTCGACGCCGCAGGCCAGCAGGCCTTCTTCGAGCTCAGCGAGCGGCTGGTGGGGCACTACCTGGCCATCGTGAGCGACGGCCGCGTGCTGTCTCGGCCCATGGTGGCCGAGCCCATTCCGGGAGGGAGAGCCTGGCTCACCGTGGGCTACGGCCTGGGCGAGCCGGAGCTGCTGGACCTGTGGCGCTACCACGCCGTGCTCGAGACCGGGCCGCTGCCCGGCGCCTGTACGGTCCAGGCCAGCGAGCGCGTACCGTGAGCTCCGACCCAGGGGCGGTGCTGGTCCTCGGGGGCACAGGCCACCTGGGGCGCTTCGTGGTGGCGGCGCTGCTCGAGCGCGGGGTCGCCGTGCGCGTACTCAGCCGCGATCCCGGGCGTGCCCGCGCGGTGCTGGGCGACCGCGTGGAGATCCTGCAGGGCGACCTGTGCGACCCCGCCAGCGTGGCCCCGGCCATGGCCGGCGTCGCGCGCTGTGTGGTGACGGTCTCGGCCATGAGCCCCGCCACCTTCCGCCGCTCCCGCGAGATCGAGTGCGACGCGGTGATCGCCGCCCTCGAGCAAGGGCAGCGGGACCGCCTGCAGCGGGTGGTGCTGGTCTCCATCTTCGCCATCGACCTCGCGCTCGCCGGGCGCCTGGGCATCGACAACGCACGCATCAAGCACGATCTGGAGAGCTGGCTGGCGGCCTCGGGCCTGGCCTGGACCGTGCTGGGGCAGCCGCCGAGCATGGAGGTGCTGTTCGCCTTCATCCGTGGAGGCAGGACCATGGCCGTGCCCGGCGGTGGTCCCCCCAGGCTACCCACCATCGCCCCTCAGGACACCGGGGCCCTGGCGGCCGACGCAGTGCTGCGGGACGACCTGCACGGGCAGCGCATCCGCCTGGTGGCCGTGCCCCCCGTGTCCTTCCCCGAGGCCGCCCAGCGCATCGGCGCGGTCTGGGGACGGGAGGTCCGCTTCGTGGCGCCGCCGCTGTTCATCCCGATCGCCCTGCGCTGGCTGCTCACCCCCCTGGCCGCATTGAACGACAAGCTCGGCTTCGTACACACCATGCTGGGCTACCTGCGGCTGCTCAACGCCTTCCCGTCCGAGGGCCTGGACGCGGATCGCGAGCGCCTGGCGACCCTGTTCGACCACCGCTTCACCACCCTCGAGGAAGAAGCCGAGGCCCGGCGTCCCGAGCCCGTGTAAGGGCCGACCTCATACCCGCCCGCGCGCCTCCGGCCGCACCAGGCCTGGGTGAACCCAGCGCAGGCTCTCGCCTGCCCGCAGTTCAGCTATGGAGCAGGGCTCGACGGGCGGACTGCCGTGGCTGGTGAGCAGCACCGTGCGGTCGGAGCGCCACGCCTCGAGCCAGCGCACCAGGAGATCCTGGCTCTGGGAATCCAGCCCGGCGAAGGGTTCGTCCAGGAGCAGCACGGGAGGGTCGCCGGCCAGAGCGGCCAGCAGATCGGCCTTGCGCCGCTGTCCGCGGCTCGCGTGCTCCAGCAGCAAGGCCGGGGGCAACCCCAGCTCCCCCATGGGCGACACACCGTCCCAGCCAGGGGCCCCCCGCAGGGCTGCGGCCAGCTGCCACGCTTCACGCACCCGCAGGAACTCGGGCAGATCGGGCTCCGCCGGCATCAGGGACACCAGGCCCCGGGCGCCGTGATCCCGCAGGGGATCGCGACCGTGGACCGAGACACCACCCCGATCAGGGCTCAGGGCGCCGCACAGGCAGCGCAGCAGCGTGGTCTTGCCCCCTCCGTTGGGCCCCTGCAGCCAGTGCAGGCCCACGCCCAGGCGCAGGTCCACCGGCCCGACGGAGAAGCCCGAGGGGAACGCGAAGTGCAGGTCTTCGGCCCGCAGGGTGACGCTCATGTCTTCCTCCGACGCAGGACGATCAGCCTGCGATGCGTCAAGGCGATGGCCGAGAGGGCGGCGAGCAGGCTGGCGAGGGGCCCCGCGAGCCCAGGCAGGCTGGCCAGGGCCACCATCATCGCCGCCCAGGCCAGGAAGCTCCCCACGTTGACGGGGCGAGCCCGCCGCCCACCCGCCCAGGAGGCCACCAGCACCGCACCCGACACCAGGCTGACGGACAGCGACGCGAACCCCGGCGCGGCGGCCGCACCCAGGATCAGGACCATCGTGAACAAGGCGGGCAGGTGGAGCCCCGCCGTCAGCAGCAGCAAGGACGCCAGGCGCTGGCCCGGCGAGACCGGCCAGTGGCGAGGGTCGAAGGCAGGCCCGAGCAGGTCCACCAACCTCCCCAGCGCCAGCAGCAGCGCGGGGGCGCCCAGCGCCAGCAGCACCCGGGACGCCATCCACAAGCCTGGCTGAGGCAGCTGGCCCGCCGAGTGGAAGGCCCACAGCAAGGTCACCGGCAGCATCGGTGCCGTCAGGGCCGCCAGCAGACCGCCCGGCGCCCGCCTGAGCAGGGCCAGCAGATCTCGCCGCAGCAGCGCGCCCAGGGGCGTCCGGGCGCGGCCGGGCAGATCCAGACTGAGCCCGCCCGGGCGGGCCGCGAGCCAGAGGGACAGGGGCCCAGCGCCCACGACCAAGCCCAGCCACGCCAACGCCAAGGCGCCCACCAGGCCCAGCGTGCCCGTCCCCGCCACCATGGTGAGCAGGCCGGTTCCCAGGGCGACCAATACACCCGGCAACACACCCCTGGCGCCGCCGCTGACCAGCAACAGCAGCAGCGAACAAGGAGCCACCCAGCAGCCCGCCAGCAACACGGAGCCAGGCCACGGCCAGAGCAAGGCCGGCAGGGCCACAGGCAGCGCCAGCACGACGAGCCAGGGCGCCAGCGCCGTAGACCAGGCCCAACCCCCCAGGGGCTGACGACGCAGCCAGGCCAAGCGCGGCCCCAGCAACACCCCACCCAGGCGCGGGCCGACCACCACAGCGAAGCCCAGGACCACCGACAGCCCCACCCCCGCCTGCGCCCATGGACCCGCCTCGGACACAGCGCGCCGCAGCGCGGCGATGGGCAGCGCCACCCACAGCCAGGTCAGCAGTACCAGCGCCACCACCACACCCGGAGCCACCCGCCGCGCGAGCCCTGGCCCCACCAGCCGGCCCACCAGCCGAGCCGCCAACAGGCAACGACGGAGGCCCTGGCCTGGCAGCCTGTGGTCAGCCAGCGGCACGACTCCCTCCTGAAAGCGTGGGGCTGCGAACCCCGCCCGCGCAGACGGCATTCCCCTTCCCACGAGCCCGGGAACCCCGCGGGTCCAGCGCTGTCTGTGCCCCCATGATCGCCGCCACCTCTCTGCTGCTCGCCGCCATGGCCAGCGCCGCGCCCCTGGACATCCCACCCGCGGATCTGGCCGTCATCGGCGTGCAGCGCCCAGGCGCTGTGGTGCGCGCTCAGCATGCCGCGACCCTCGAGCCCCCGGCGCCCGCTCTCCAGCATGTGCCCATGGCCCGCCCGGACCCCCAGAGCTTCTTCGCCTGGCTGGGCCTGTGCGCACCCGAAGACGCCTGCCAGGCGCAGACGGGCCCCGCCTGGATGGTGGCCACGGGGCTGGGACGCCGCCCGCCCGAGCGCACCACCATCGACCTGGGTCACGACGTGATCAGGCACCTCGAGGACCTCCAGCGAGAGCCGGAGCTCGACCTGTTCAGGCTCATCGACGACCGCGAGGAGCCGCCGCCTTGATCCGCAGAGGACCAAGGCGGCACCCGGCAGGACACGGCCCGACAGCCCGCCGTGCTGATCCCGGTCGAGCGCATCCCAGCGGCGACCACCCCCGGCTGGTAAGCTCTGGTCACACCCGCCCGGGAGAACACCATGAGCCCCCGCATCCTCATCCTGAGCCTGCTCACCCTGTCCCTCGCCGCCTGCGACCCCAACAAGGACGACTCGGGTGAGCCCGACGTCTTCATCGACAACGACCAGGACGGCTTCGGGGCGGACGAAGACTGCGACGACGACGATCCCGCGATCAACCCGGGCGCCGCAGAGGCCTGCAACGGCATCGACGACGACTGCGACGGCGAGGTGGACAACGACGTGAGCCAGGACTGGTTCACCGATCGCGACGGCGACGGCTACGGCGATCCCTCCACCGCCGTCTGGACCTGCGAGCCGACAGAAGGCTGGGTAAGCCTGGGCGATGACTGCGACGACGACGACCCAGCCCTCAACCCCAGCGCCGACGAAGTCTGCGACGGCATCGACAACGACTGCGACGGCGACGTGGACGACGAGGACGACGGCCTCGACACCTCCTCGGCCAGCACCTGGTACCGGGACGCGGACGCAGACGGCTACGGCCACGCCGACGACACCACCCTCGCATGCGTCCCCCCCGACGGCTACGTCGAGGACAACACGGACTGCGACGACGCCGACGATGCCATCAACCCCAGCGCCGACGAGATCTGCAACGGCGTAGACGACGACTGTGACGGGCTGCGCGACGGCCAGGACGACAGCGTGGACAACAGCACCGGCAGCACCTGGTACCTGGACGCCGACGGCGACAGCTACGGCGATCCCCGCACCACCACCACCGCCTGCGACCCCCCAGGTGGCTGGGTGGGCCCGGACTGGGCCAGCGACTGCGACGACGACGACGACAGCATCAACCCCGACGCCACTGAGATCTGCGATGGGGTCGACAACGACTGCGACGGCGACGTGGATGACGACGACAGCGACGTGGACCTCAGCACCGGCAGCACCTGGTACCAGGACGGCGACGGCGATGGCTACGGCGACGCATCCACCAGCCTGGTCAGCTGCGCGCCGGCCCTGGGCTACGTCGCTGACGACAGCGACTGCGACGACCTGGACACCAGCGTCAGCCCCGGCGGCAGCGAGATCTGCAACGGAGTGGACGACGACTGCGACACCCTGGTGGACGATGAAGACGCGGACGTCGACACCAGCGCCGGCAGCACCTGGTACCTGGACGACGACAGCGACGGCTGGGCAGACCCCCGGGTGAGCACCCGAGCCTGCGACGCCCCCGCGGGCTGGCTGGGCGCGTCCATGGCCGTCGACTGCGACGACGATGACGCCGCGATCAACCCCGACGCCGCCGAGCTCTGCGACAGCGTGGACCACGACTGCGACGGATCGGCGGACGCGGGCGTGCTGGGCTTCGGCTCCGGCTGCGCTGCCGAAGACTGCGCAGAGGTCTTGATGGATCAGCCCTCTGCCGCGGACGGCGTCTACTGGGTCGACCCTGCGGCCACTGGGGCCTACGAGGTCCTGTGCGACATGGGCACCGACGGCGGCGGCTGGACCCTCGCGGCCACGGGCAGCGACGACGGCCAGACCACCTGGACCTGGGACGCGCGCACCCAGTGGGACAGCGACACCACCCCCATCGGCGACATCGACCACCCCGACGAAGACTTCAAGTCGCCTGCCCACCACGAGGTGGTCTTCGAGGACCTGCTGTTCGTCCACCAGCCCTCGGGCGTCTGGGCCGAGTACGACGGCGTAGGCGACGGCTCCGGCAGCTTCGCCGCCTTCCTGGGGGGCCTGGCCGACTCGCTCTGCTACGTGGGAGACGACGGCTGGGCCATGACCGCGGGCACGCTCACGGTCACCGGCGACCTGTGCAGCACCGACGTGTTCTTCAACGCCATGGACAACGACGGCGCCACCTGCGCGAGCCACGACGACAGCGACGGGCCAGCATGGAGCACCGCCAACGACGCGGGCTGCCCCTTGGACGACGTGGGTCACAACGGGTTTGGCAACAACAAGCTGTACCCGGCGGCCGAGAGCGACGCGTCCACAGGCAGCCAGCTCGGCGCCGGCTTCGGCGGCGCCATCGGCGGCAACACCGGCGCCCTGGGCGCGGCGGAGAACTACATCCAGGTGTGGGTGCGGTAGCGGCGGGAGCGGCGGGAGCGGCGGGAGCGGCGGGAGCAGGTAGACTGCTCCCATAGGTTACATCGCGGCGATGGCAAAAACGTAGGGGAGCACTTCATGTGCTCCCGTAGGCCCCTCACCGACACATCACCCAGGCGTGGTCCAGCATCACGTCGGTCTCGTCCTCGTCCAGGTAGCGGGCGCCGCACTCCAGCCCCGCAGCCACCGCCGCGCCGCGCACGAGCAGGTGGTCGAGCTTCACGTGGCTGATGCGGTGGGACTCGTCGTAGCCTCCCAGCCAGGTCAATCCGAGCCCTGACACCAGCGCCTCGAAGGCCGACGCGTCTGCGCTCTCGTACACCTGGGGATCGAGGTTGAAGTCCCCGGCCATGGCGATGGAGGTGTCGCTGGGCAGCGCGGCCAGCACCGCCTGGATGCTCTCCAGCTGCTGCACCCGGCAGGCCGCGTCGTCCTCGAACGCGCCGGCGTTGGTGTGCACCACCACCGCCACCAGGGAGCCCGCGGCCGTGTCGAGCTCCCAGTACGCGATGCGCCCGTCGGGACCGCAGGGGGCGGAGTTGGAGACCACCATCGCCGAGCAGTCCTGGCCGTCGCAGCCGGTGGGGGTGGCCAGGGTGGGAGGGAACGCGATGCAGTTGTCCGGGTAGCCCCCGGCGCAGCCCCACCACCAGTCGGTGGGCAGCACGCGGGCGGGTTGACGCTCGCTGCCCAGCGAGCACACGAAGGGCGCTAAGTCAGCCTCGCCGGGCCGATGATCGTCATCGCAGCTCGCCTGATCCCAGACCTCCTGCAGGAAGAGCAGGCCCGGGGCCTCCTGGGCCACCGCGTCGGCCAACTGATCCTCGGTCCCCGCCAGGCACAGGTTGTTGCCGTACCAGTCCGAGCAGATCTGGCGCACATCTTCGGACGGGCTGTCGGCCACCAGATCCAGGTAGGTCGTGGTGCCAGCGTTCTGGGTGGCCAGGCTCAGCACCGCCGGGACCGACACACCCCCTGTCTCATCCGGAGCCTGACACGCTGCACACAAGACGATGACCATGGATGACACGACGGCGCGCATGGGACTCCTGGGGCTCGCGTCCCGATCTCCTAACCCCCAGCGACGTCCCCGGACCCACCGTCCGCGCCGCCCGCTGCAGGGGCGCGCCGCGGGGTCGCACGGCGCTTGACAGGCGAGGAAGTTTGCGTGGAAACTCGATGATGGTCGTATTCGCACCCTGGAATATCCCAGCGCACCCGGAGCAGCCATGAAGCCCACCAGGATCCTCCTCGCCGCCTTCCCTCTCACCATGGGCTGCCCTGGTGAGTTCGAGTACGACGAAGACGCCACCATCTGCGGGATGGTCGAGATCGTCGAGAGCTCGTACTACGATGACTGCGACCTGCCCGCCACGGTGCGGATCGCCACCGTCACGGACGGGGAGCGGGTGTGCAAGTCCGACACGGGCAGCTTCCGCGACTGGGTCGACGTGGTGGTGGACGAGCCGGTGGTGGACGACGGGGGTCACTTCCAGTCCACGGTCGATCCGGGCGCCTACGGCGTCTACGTCATCGAGGACGCGCCGGGCGGAGACTGCTACGACTGCGAGGGGGTCACCGCCACGGCGGACGGCTGCGCAGAGGTGACCCTGCAGGTGCGCTTCGTGGTCCCCGTGGACGCCCCCAACCTCTACCTGTACCCCACCGAGCCCAGCATGGTGAAGGTGCGGCTGCCCCGGGTGGAGCGCATCACCGCATCGGATCCGGTCTACACCGAGCAGGGCTGGGAGGTGCTGGCGATGCCGGACGGCGAGCTGATCACCGAGGAGGGCCCCCGCGACTACCTCTTCTACGAGATCGATCTGCCCGCTGATGACTTCCAGCGCAAAGAAGGCTGGTGCGTCGAGGGCCACCTCGCGCAGGCCTCCATCGAGACCGCCATGGAGGAGCTGGGCTTCCTGCCCAACGAGATCGACGACTTCGCCGAGTTCTGGGACGCGCAGTTCCCCACCGCCGAGACCATCACCGTCTACCCCCAGATCGAACAGGTCAGCTGGCTGCGCGTGCGCCCCGCACCCGAGCACCTGCTGCGGGCCTGGTTCATCCTCGACAGCGGCTGCCACCCGGTGGACCCCCCGCTGCTCGAGCCGGTGGAGCGCAGCGGCTACCACGCCGCCGAGTGGGGCCTCGCGGTGCTGCCACCCCTGCAGGGCGCGGAGCCCTTCGTCCGGGTCTGGTAGCGAGCCATCTCCGGCCAAAGCCGCGGTGGCCGGGTCCACGGAGAGCCGTGTAGACTGACCTCGGAGGACACCATGAAGCGACAGCCCCTGAAGAGCTACAACCCGCCCCGCCTGCTGCTCATCGCCAGCCTGGGCCTGACCTTCGCCCCCATGCTCTCCGGCTGCGGCGAGGCGGGCGCCGAGACCGGCTCACCCATCCCCGACTGCGAGGACGAGCCTGGTCCTGCCCCCGAGATCGACATCGATCCGCGCCAGATCGACTTCGGCGAGGTGGACCCCGCGGTCATGGCCGCGATCAGCGAGGCGGTCTCGATGTGCAACCTCGGCACGCGGGATGACCTGCACATCCAGAACATCGCGCTGCGCGACGCCAACGCCGCCTTCGAGGTGCGCTCCATCCAGGCCACCTTGCTCGTACCCGGTCAGTGCACCAGCCTCGAGATCGGCTTCCAGCCCCAGGCCGGCGTGGTCTCCGAGGACGTGGTGATCATCGACTGCGACGACGAGGACTGCGACGGCTGTCCCATGGAGGTACCGCTGCGGGGCGAGGGGCTGTGAACGCTGGGTGGGCCTTCACCTCCTTGCTGACGCTCGGCGCGTGCGGCACCACCGAGCCCAGCCCGCGACCACACTGTGAGGACCCTCAGCCGATCCTCGACCCCGCGGGCGAACCCAGCGGCTACGAGCGCTGTGCCGACGGCTCGCGGATCCGGGTGGCCTCCATGCCGGTGGACCTGGGCTGGTACGCCGACGAGCTGCAGCCCTGCTTCGACCAGGATCCCGGCGATGACCAGGAGTGCTACGCGCACGGCGACTGCGGCGTGAGCCCCAACGCCCGCTGCCTCTGCCACCGCAGCTACTGGCTGAACTGGAACGTCTGCGTCGAGGTCTGCGCGAGCGACGCCGACTGCGGAGAACAGGAGGTCTGCGTGGCGCCGGAGCAAGGCGGCTCCTACCTGGACGTGCCCACATGCCGGGGGGTGCGCTGCCGCGGGCCCGAGGACTGCGCCAGCGGCGAGTGTGGCGCGGCCTGGGCCACTGGAGACAACTCGGCGTACTTCGCCACCGGGTGCCGCAGCGCCTACGATCGCTGCCGGACGAGCAAGCACTGCGAGAGGGCCGGGGAGTTCTGCTGGCCGACGGGACCGGACCTGCCGCAGACCGACAGCCCCACCTGGACCTGCGAGGAGCTGTACTTCGCGCAGTGAGCACAGATCGGGGCCATCCCCCGGCCCTCACCCACCGGATAGATCCTCCGTACCTCGCGGCGCGCCCCACCACGGAGCCACCTTGGACACGAAGGTCGCCTTCACCCACCCCCCCGGCAAGCCCGACTGGGCCTTCCCGATGCTGAAAGGGCCCGGGCGTGTACGGGCCGAGCAGGGCCGCCTGGTGCTCGAGGGGCGGGTCTACGGGCTGACCTCCCTGTGGCTGAAGCTAGGCGCACCCCTGGGGTTCTTGGCGATCGTCCCGCTGCTGATGTGGTTCGACATGGTCGGCGTCTGGATCGGCCTGACGGGTGTGATGGGCCTGGTGGGCTACGACCTCTGGCAGCGCAAGACCGGCCGCGACTACGTCATGAAGGTCCCCCAGGGCTGCGGCTACCGCATCGAGACCGCGGGGGAGCAGGCCTGGGTCACCCTGCACCTGGACCGGTTCGTGGTGGGTGAGGGCGGCCGCCCCCCCGTGGTGGTCTTCGCGCTGCCCGCTGCCGAGCTCGGCCCACTGAAGAGCCTGCTGCAGCGACCCTAGGCGAGCGGTAGTCAGCCCCCCGCGCAGCGACCCAATCAGGTCGCGACACCGCGAGGCGTTCTTGTCGCAGTGTGGCGAGGCCAAGGTCACCGCCACGCGAAAAGTCACCTTCGATGCCTGGCACACCGCGGGCCTGGTTCTTGCAGACTCCGAACCGACCACGCTGGAGTCTCCCCATGCTGCTGCCCATCCTGGCCTTCTTCATCCACAGCGCCCTCGCCGCCCCGTGCGATCTGGTCGGGGTCACCGACATCGTGACCGACCTGGGCAATGTCACCAGCTGCGGCGCCGCCTGTGGCCAGAAGAAGCCCGGGGTCGCACAGGCCGAGCCGAGCAAGAAGGAGGCCGCCGCCTACCGCGGCCGGGGTCCCTACCATCTGCTCGGCCAGGACTTCGGCAGCCTGCAGGAGCTGCACGACTGGCTGGTGCAGCAGAGCCAGGATCCTGCCAGCACCGTCCGGCTCGAGCCCGAGCTGCGCATCACGCTCACCCCGGGCGCCGTCATCCACCAGCGCGAGACCACGGTCTGGACCTACTACAACCCCGACCAGAAGCTGGTGATCGACGGCAACGGCGCGGTGGTCTCGGGCCTGAACGGGGGCCACCCCACCCCCGGCTACTTCCTCTCCTACAGGCCCATCGTCGGCACAGGCACCACCCGCACCGCCCCAGCGCCGGCCAACTTCGAGATGACCGGCGTGATCGTGCGGGGCTACGAGTCCGGCGGCTTGGAGCTGAACCCCATCACCACCGCGGGAGCCAGCCGCTGGGAGGCGGGGATGAGCGCCTTCATCGCCGGCGCGGTGATCTCCGGGAACACCTTCGAGCAGCTCGGCAGCCTCGAGACCCCCTACAGCCAGACCAGCTGGAAGAAGCAGCGCTACGGCAACGGCGGCGTGCTGCTGCGGGGTGTGTCGGCCTCCACCATCTGCAAGAACGTCTTCGAGGGCCTCGAGAACGGCGAGGTCAAGGGGAGCGACGACGGGTCGCAGCTGATCCATGCGGTCTACGTGCGCGACAGCAGCTCCTACAACCTGATCTCTGGCAACACCTTCGAGGACATCTCGGGCGACCCCGTCCGGATCTCGAACGACTCCGACCACAACGTGGTCAACGGCAACACATCGCGCAACGCGGGCCAGAAGGCCTTCGTGTCGGAGTGGTACTCGGCAGGCTCCGGCGAACAGCCCTGCGACGACCACCGCATCTCCGGCAACGACATCGGCAAGCTGTACCGACCGGACGGCTCGACCGAGAAGGCCAAGAAGGCCAAGAAGTTCCACAAGAAGCGCAAGAGCTCGGGCCGCGAGTACGTCGAGGGCTAGCGGAGCCCCGCCCAGCGCAACCGGGCGACCGTGCCCAACGACAACGGCCGATCCCGAAGGACCGGCCGCGCCGCTACCGAACAAGTGGTCGCTGGCTACTTCTCGAGCCCCTTGTACTCGAAGCTGACCTCGAGGGGCTCGTCGAGCACCAGCAGCTTCTCGAAGTAGGTGGGGTAGCCGTCGATGGGCAGCGACACCCGGACAGGCTGCACGCCGGCCGCGGTGGCCTCGCCGCTGAAGGTCTGAGCCGCCTGCATCTGCACCTCGGCGTTCACGGCCATGGCGTCCATGGCGTAGCCCGCGGTGCTGACCGAGGTGAAGTAGTCCACCTTGCGCAGGGTGGTGGTGAGGCTCTTGTCCTTGATCTTGGCCTCGTAGGGCATGTAGATGGTCCAGGCGACCTGGGTGCTGGGCACGCCGGCCACGGGCAGGCTGGCGGCGTAGGTGCCGGCGCCCTTGGCGTCAGGCTGCACGCCGTCCTCGACGTAGACGATCTCCACCGCGAAGCTGGCCAGGGCGCCACCGCTAGCCTGGCTGCGGGCCAGGGGGATCAGCAGCCGACCGTCCTCGCCCCTGGCGGGCTTGGCCGCACGGCCACCCACAAAGGTGCTCCAGACCTCGACGTTCTCGGGCATCTCGAGGCGCAGGAACTGGGCCCGGTTGTTGCGCATGGAGTAGACCAGCTGGGTCATGCGGCGGCCGTCGCGGGTCATCACCGAGGTGGCGGCCAGGCTGTCCACGATGGTGACCAGCATGTCCACGTCTTCGTGCTGACGGATCTCGAGGGGGATGGCGAAGTCCTGCTTGCGATACTTGAAGGCCAACAGCACCGGCCAGTTGGTCTGGCCAAGGATGGCGGTGGGCAGCTCGCGCACGTCCACGGTGCTGGCGTTCTGGACCGCGCCGGGGGCGATCTCGAGGGCCGAGCGGGCGTCGATGCCGACCCAGCCCTTGACCCGCTCGACGTCCCGGACCTGCAGGTCGGGCACGGTCACGGATACCGAGCCTTCGGGCAGCTGCTTCTCGTAGTTGAGGTACAGGCTGTAGCTGCCCTTGGCCTCGTAGTTGAGCTCGGCGGTGACCACCGCGCGCTCGCCCACCTGCTCCACCGACCAGTCCCGCAGGCCGTTGCCCTTGACGTCCAGCACGGTGACGTCGGTGGGCAGGTCCACGCTCAGGGACTCGATGCCCGCGTGCAGGATGCTGTAGTGCACGGCGGAGGTGCACTGCATCAGGCCCTCGGCCACGCCCACCAGGGCCTGGTGCTCGGCGTAGACCCGGGCGACCTCGGCCACGGCCTCGGGGTCGCCTTCGGGGGCCTCCTCGGCGGCGCGCTGCCAGGTGACGCTCAGGTTGCCGGTGGCCGGCAGCAGGGCCTCGAGGACCTGGCGGTCACCACGGGTGCTGCGCTGGGTCTGCTGGGCGTTGGCCACGGCGAAGTCCAGGGTGTTCTCGGCGGGCACGCTCACGGTGACCTGAGTGCCGCCCGAGGGGGCCATGGCGAAGCTGAAGCCGTTCTGGCCGCCGCTCTCCCAGGTGCTGACCGCAAAGACCAGCTTCAGATCGAGCACGCCCCTCTTGTCGGTGACCAGGCGATACCAGCCGTCTTGCAGGAAGATGGGGGCGTCCTTGCCGCCCATGGTGGCCGAGCGCAGGGCCACGGTGGTGGGCAGCAGGGGCACGGTGATCCAGCCCTTGTCCTTGAGCACCTCGACCCGCAGGTTCAGCTCGAAGGCGGTGGACTCCTCGCTCACCTCGCCGGTGTAGACGGCACGGCTGATGGCGAAGTTGCGAGGGGCCGCTTCGGGGGGATCCTCGGGGGCCAAGCCCTTCTCGTAGAGGACCTTGAAGTCGCTCCAGGGCAGGGTGACCCGCGCGGCGGGGATGTCGCTCTGGGCCAGGGCCGGAGCGGCCACCACCCAGACGAGCAGCAGCGAGAGGATGAAGAGAATGGGTCGGGTCATCTGCGACTCCTGAGTCGGTAGCGGATGTCGATGGTCAAGGGTTCGTTTTCGGCCACCAGGAGCTGCTCGAAGGCGAGCCGCTCCCCGGCCTTGGGGATGTTGAGGACCAGGTGAGCTGCGCTCACGGTCTGGGAGGCCTCGGGCAAGGCGGTGGTGCCCCCGGGGGCAGTGGTCACCGTCACCTGCTGGCGGGAGGTGGTGACTGGGCCCCGGGCCACGTTGCCGCGGGCGTTGGCAGAGAAGGCATCCTTGCGGCCGCTGGAGGGCGGCGCGGGTGGTGGCGGGGGGGCCGCCTTCGGTGACGGCTCAGGGGTGGGGGCGGCCTCGACCGGGGGGGGCGCATCCTGATCCGATCCGTAGCTCCCGCCGCCGGCGCCGTAGCCCGAAGCGCCGCATCCCCGGCCGTGGGTGCCCAGGCCGCCCAGACCTTCTGCGGTGCCGCCGCCGCCCAGGCCCGAGCCCCGGGAGCCCAGCCCGCCGGAGCCCTCCTGGCTGCCCTTGGCGCCGAGGAGGCCGCCGATGCCAGCAGCGAGCCCCTGCAGCGGGCCCGTATCGGACTCGAGCACCATGGCCACGGTGTGGCCGCCGGGGTCGATCTCGCCCGACGCCAGGCCCCGGGCCTCGGCCTCGATCTCACGCACCTTCCGGTCTGCGATCAGGAGCTTCTGTTTCTCGTGATCCGCGCGGGCGTAGTCCCCGGTCTGCTCGGCCAGCAGCAGCTCGGCCGCCGCCTGGCCGCTCACCTGCAGCAAGGCCTTGATGGTGGAGGCGCGCTCGTTCAGCGCCTGGAGCTGCTCGATCTCTCCACGGTTCCGGGCGCGTTCCGCCAGCGCCATGGTGAGCTCGAAGGAGCCCGCGATGTCGCTGAGCGCGCCCTCGAGGGTGATGATCGTGGGCTCCAGCTCCATGGAGGCGGGGTCTGGTGAGGCCGCGGCCTGCACCCCGAAGTCCATGACGATGGGCTCCGAGGGGCCCGCGCCGGCCCAGCCGCCGCCGGCGTCATCCAGCCCGGCCAGGGAGCCCGCGAGCTCCGTGGTGCTGGCGCCAAGCTCGCCATCGAAGTTCGACCGCAGCTCGACAAGGGGTGCGAACTGGGCCTGCTGGCGATCCAGGAGCAGCTGACCCTCGGGGCGGACGAGCTCCCCCTCGATGTCGATGCTGTCGAAGTCGTACTCGACCTGCCGGTGGTAGACCACTCCGCCGTCGTCGTCGCCCGACGGTGTTCGGTACCCGTTGCGCACGCCGGAGTGCTCGAGCGTGAAGTCGTCCTGGGGCCTGGGCACGGCGACCGGCCCGGCCGTCGCGGGCGTGGCTGGGGAGTCGTAGGCGTCGGCGTAGACGGGCTCTTCGGCCTTGGGACGCCGCATGGCGCGGCCTGCACCACGCAGCGCGTCGCCCACGGCGCTGGCGGCTCGCCGGGCTGGCTGAGGTCGGGACGCGCGGTCCACCGACAGGGTCTCGGCGTAGGCGTAGTCGTCGATGTCCGCCCAGTAGACCTCTTCTTCCATGTCCTCGGTCTCGTCTTCCCACGCCTCTTCTTCGGGCGCCGCGTCGGCGACCCTGAAGTCATCGCTGAGGCCGTCGGTGTCGCCGTAGGCCGCCTGCCAGTCCCCGCCCACGGGCGCGTCCAGGTTGGCGCCATCGAGGATGTAGCCCGAGCCCCCGCCGCCCCCGGTGTCGGGCCAGGCCTCGTCGGCGCTGGGCATGGGCTCGCTGGGCTCGTCGAGGATGAGCTGCACGAAGCGATCGGGGATCTCGTCCAGCTCCACACCCCAGCCCTGCGCCGCCTGATCGGCCGCGGCAGGCTGGGGCCCCATGGCCACAGGGGCGGGCTCGCCCTTGGCAGGCGCCGCCCGGCCCTCCAGGCTCGAGCCGAAGCTGGCTCCCGCCACCGTCGTACTTCCCGAGCTCGCGCTCACCGACACAGGAGCCTTGCTCTTCCGCTTCTTGGCCAGCTCACCGCGGGTGTCGTTCAGCTGCTTGGCGGTCTCTTCGAGCAACAGGCGCTGCTCGATGCTCTCGTTCTGCTCGAGGCGAGACAGATCGCGGGTCATCTCCTCGAGGCGCTCGAGCTCGCGCTCCGCCACCTCGAGGTCGCCAGCGCGCAGGGCCTGCTCGGCCTTCTTCTGCACCTCTTTCTGCTCGAGCTCGGTGTCTACGGCCCGGGCCCGGGCCAGGTCGCGCACCCGGCGAGCCTGGGTCTCGTCGCCCTGACCCTCGCCGCCAGTCTCGCCCATCACCACCTGGACATTGCCCAGCAGGGCATGGGCCGAGGCGTTGCCAGAGTCCAGCTGCAGCGACCGCTCGAGGTACTGCTGGGCCGTGTCGAAGTCGTTGGCGTTGTAGGCCTGGTAGGCTTGGTTGAAGTACTCGAGGCTGGCGTCTTCGTTGGCGTCCTGCTTGGCCGAGCTGATCGAAGCCTCGCTGGACTCATGCGCCCCGTCCTTGTCGCGACCCCGGTCACTTCGCCTGGAGGAACTCGCCTGGGTCGCCTTGGTGGGGCGGCGATCATCCTCCTCGTCCTCGTCCCAGCCGCTGGTGTCGGTAACATCCGGCGACTCAACGGCCCGGCCGTACTCGAGGGCATGCTCGCTGGAGGTCCAGTCCTGCACATGGCGGGGCAGGCCGCTCAGCTCGTCCCACTCCACATCGGCTGGCAGCCAGACCTCCCAGCGGGCGTAGGCCACCGGGGCGTCCACGGCGGGGGTCTGCAGGCTGCGGCGGCCCTTCTTCTCCCAGGCGGCCTCGGCCCCCAGCAGGTAGACCTCCACCGGGAAGCTGATGAGCCCCTGCAGGCTCTCCACGGACTTCTCGAGGGGGATGTAGATGCTGGAGCCGTCGGCCACCGGCTGGCGCACCTGGCCGGCCACCCGCACCCCCAGGACCTCGAAGCCCGCGGGCGGCTCGAGGCGGAGGTACTGGTTGCGGTCGTTGCGCACGGTGTAGCGGGCCTTCATCAGCACACGACCGTGGGCGGTGGCAGCCAGCTGGTAGCGGGCCTCGTCCACTACGGTGGGGGGCGCCGCCACCGGGTCGTAGCTGAGCAGGCGGTAGTCCAGGGCTTGGCTGCGACCCGAGATCGCATAGCTGGCCACCGGGGTGCCAGGCACCAGCCCTGTGGCCCACGCAGGCAGGCTGCTGCTGGGGACCGCCTCGAGACCCGCGCGGGGCTCGGGCACCAGCATGGCTGTGTCGGCCCGGGCCACGGTGAACCAGCCGGTGTGCTCGAACACCCCGCCGGGCTTGACGAGGGGAGCCGCGTGGGCCTGATCGTCCCCCGGCGGCGGCGTGCGGAAGGCCACCTGCAGCTCGAAGCCGCCCTCCATGGGGCGCGCCAGCCGCACGGTGACCCGCTGGCCCTGCACGCTGTGGCCCCGCACCGCCGGACCCGTGACCTCGACGCTGTCGGGCTGGCCCGCGATGTCGAAGCTCACCTGATCCACCGAGCCATGGGCCACGAGGTAGCGCAGGGTGGCGTGGCCCTCGAGGCCCGACTCGTCGAAGCTCACCGCCGTGGCGCTCTGGACCGTGATCACCCGGGGCTTGGGGGCCGGGGCCGCGTGGGGGCGCCAGCTGGCCGCCAGGCGTTGGCTCGACGCCAGCAGCACCGTGCCATCGTCCACCGGGATTCCCCCCTGCAGCTCGAGGTCCCAGCCCGGCTCGGTGAGCTCCACCCGAGCGCGGGAGGCCAGGGGCAGGGGCAGGTCCAGGCTGGCCGCCGGGGTGGCCACCGAGCCACGAACCACCAGGCGGTGTGCGCCGCGCAGCTCGGAGGTGAGCCAGCGCGCGCCACCGTCGCGACTGGACAGGGCCACAGCGCGACCGTCCAAGCGCGCGGAGCTGACGGCCAAGGCGCCGCCGGTCACCGCCAGGTCCACCCAGCCAGGCTCGAGGGCGCGCAGGGCGATGTCCAGCTCCACCAGGCTCTCGTCCCCCGGGGTGATCCGCACCACCACGCTGTCCACCATGACCGCCACCGGCGGCGCCTCGGGCTTATCCTGCAGGGGCTGCAGCACCGCCGAGACGGGCACGACCGCCACGACCTCCTGAGCGGAGACGGGGGTGGGCAGGGTCAGCGCAAGCAGGTGCAGCCAGAGGGGGAGCAAGGGGATCTCCGCGGGGAGTACGGGCGAACAACGCCGCCTTGGACAACCAGCTTACAGCTCCGGTTCGTCGACGCTCGAAGCAAGCGTAAGACGTCGCGTTCTCGGATGGGACACACGGACGATGCAGAGTGTTCCGAGCGGGGGAAACAGACGCCGACGCCCACGTGAGCTGGAGTGAACACCGCGCCGCGCTGGAGGTGAGACACCCGTCCCCATCGATGGAATCGGCTTATTGCGATATTACATATATTTACGTTGTTTATTGTATTTTTTGTTATTGTCGTCTCATGCGCCCCACACTCCTCCTCGCCGTCCTCTGCGCCTGCTCCACCTCGGCCTGCGTCTCTGGTGACGTGACGAGCGACACCGCAGGCCTCTCGGTCCCCCCAGATGACACCGGTGCCGATGCGGACACAGACGCTGACGCGGACACCGACGCCGACGCCGACGCCGACGCCGACGCCGACGCCGATGCGGACGCCGATCCGGAGTTCCTGTTCGCACCCTTCGTGGACGCCACCCTGTACCCGGTGGCCAAGCTCGGAGACATCGCCAGCGCGTCCGGCGCCACGACCTTCAACCTGGGCTTCGTCGTGTCGGAGTGGGGGACCTGCGCCGCGAGCTGGGGGGGCTACTACGGCATCGAGCTGGGCCCAGACTCCTGGGGCGAGGCCGGCCAGTACTACCTCTACGACGAGATCGATCGGGTCCGGGCGCTGGGTGGCGACGTGATCGTCTCCTTCGGGGGCGCGGCCAGCACGCCCCTGGCGGCGGCATGCACGGATGAGGACGAGCTCACCGCGGCCTACCTCTCGGTGATCGACAGGCTCGATCTCACGCGCATCGACTTCGACGTCGAGGGTGCCTGGGTCGCAGACAGCGCCAGCATCCGCCGGCGCAACCGCACCGTCACCCGACTCCAGGGGGAGCTCTCCGCCCAGGGTCGCAGCCTGGAGGTCTGGTACACCCTGCCCGTGCTGCCATCGGGCCTGACCCATGACGGCGTCGCCCTGATCGCCGACGCCCTGGACCAAGGGGTCGAGATCGCCGGCGTCAACGTCATGACCATGGACTACGGCGACAGCGCCGCACCCAATCCCGACGGACAGATGGGCGCCTATGCCATCGACGCCGTGACGGCCCTCCAGCAGCAGCTGGACACCTTGTACCGCGACGCGGGGACGCCTCAGAGCGACGAGTGGCTGTGGGCGCGCACGGCGGCCACCCCCATGATCGGCCTCAACGACGTGATCACCGAGACCTTCTACCTCTCCGATGCCGCGGAGCTCAGCGCCTTTGCCCACAGCCGGGGCATGGGAATGCTGTCCATGTGGTCGGTCAATCGTGATCACCCGTGTCCGGACAGCAGCTACGTGCAGCTCACCTGCAGCAGCTCGCCGGACCAAGAGGACGACTGGGAGTTCACACGGGCCCTGGGCCAGCTGTGAGCACGCCGCAGCGGCGCCCTCGATCGCGCCGCCGCGGGTGAGCGCCGATCTATGATGGGCAGCGTCCCCCCGAGGTGACCATGTCCACATCAGCGAAGCCCCTCCCCGCGGAGATGATCGAGGTGGTGGTCCACGCCCTGGATCGCGACCATCCCTACATGCACCTGCACCTGCTGGTGGACCTCGACCAGCGGATCGCGAAGGACGATCTCGTCGCGGCCGCGCACGGCCTGGTGGCCGCCTTCCCGGTGCTGGGCTGCCGCTACCAGCCTCACTGGTGGCGGGACCACTGGGTGCCCTGGGAGGGCGATCTGGCCACCATGTGCCACGTGGCACATCCCGAGGACCTGGAGGCCGCCACCCAGGCCTGGGCGGCCCGGCCCATGCGCTACCTCGAAGAACCCACCATGCGGCTGGCCTTCTTCGAGACCGTCACCGGCGGCCGGCTGGTGCTGAGCGTCCACCACATGACCGCCGACGGCGGGGGCCTCAAGGCCGCCGGGGCTGTGCTGAGCGCCCTGCTCTGCGGGGTCGAGCCCGCGCCGACCCCCAGCGACGACCGCAAGCTGATGAACGTCACCCGCAGCCTGCGCGCCAGCGACATGCCGGTGCTGCTGCACGAGATGGTCCGCGAGGGCATCAGCCCCATCTCCATGCTGCAGGTGCAGGAGTTGAACCACGCCATCCCCAGCGGCAGCGGCGACCCCGATCCCCACTGGCGCCCTGTGACCCTCAGCGCGGAGCGCACCGCGCGCTTCGTGGCGGCCTGCAAGAGCCGCGGCGCCACCATCAACGACGCCCTGGTGGCCACGGTGGCCCGCATGGCCGCGGGGCGCAGCCAGCGTGGCCCGGTGATGGTGGCCTACACCGTAGACCTGCGACGCTACCTGCGCACCGAGCTGGCCCAGGTCACCAACCTGGCAGGGGTGACCATGGTGGTGCTCGATCGGGCGTCCACCCAGGCCGCGAGCGCCGCGGTCCAGGCGGTGTCCCGCATCATCGGCGACCAGAAGCAGCGACTGACAGGCCTGGCCTACGCCCTGCTGCCCGCCTTCACCGTGGGCTGGTTGCCCCACTGCATCGTCCGGCGGGTGGGGGCCATGATCATCGGATGGATCCTGAAGCGCTTCCACCGCTGCCTGGCCATCACCAACATCGGCTCCCTGGATGCTGTGGTGGCGCCCTTCGGCGATGCGGCCACGGCGGCGAGCATCGCCGGGCCCTTCGTCCACCGCAACCGCGCGCCCATCATCAACGCCACCGGCTTTCGCGGCGGCCTGACCCTGCAGGTGGTCTCGACGGCGACCCACAGCCCCGAAGACCTCGAGGCCTTCGCCGTCGAGCTCGAGGCGCTGCTGGACCAGACGGTGGCGATGGACGAGACGGTGGCGATGGACGAGACGGTGGCGATGGACGAGACGGTGGTGCTGGGCGCCTAAGCCCGCGCCTTGCGGATCATCCTGTCCATCACCCAGCGCGCAAGCCAAGGGAAGTGACGGGCGAGCCACACCGTGACCCACCCGTCCATGCCCGGAATGATGACGGGGCGCCCCGCGGCGACGCCATCGAGCATGGCCTGGGCCACGGCCTGAGCGCTCATGGGCTTCACCGTGCCCGCCAGCGCCTTGGTCTCGACGGGCTTGAGATCCTCTTCGTAGGCCAGCTGGGGTGTGTCGGTGTCAGGAGGACACAGCAGCGACACACCCACCCCGTGGGGCTTCAGCTCCTGCCGCAGGGACTCGGTGAAGCCGCTGACCGCGAACTTGCTGGCCCCGTAGGCGGTGTAGCCGAACACACCCATCAGCCCGGCGATGGACGAGACATTCACAACCTGGCCGCTGCGCTGCTCCATCAGGACAGGGAGGAAGGCCCGGGTGACCCACACGGTGCCCAGGTAGTTCACCTGCACCATGCGCTCGAAGACCTCGTCGTCCAGCTCCCAGGCGTACCCTGGATGGGTGATGCCCGCGTTGTTGACCAGCAGGTCGATGCCCCCCAGGGCCTCGAGCACCGCAGCCGACACAGCCGACACAGCGACCCGATCCGACACATCCAACACAAACGCTTCCACGCGTTGGTCGCCTCTCGCCTCGGCCGCCAGCTCAGCGCGAGCGCGCTCGAGCTGCTCGGCTCCACGCGCGGCGATGGCCACGTGGGCCCCCTGAGCGACCAGCGATCGCGCCAGGGCCAGGCCGATGCCGCTCGATCCGCCGGTGATGAAGACCCGCCGGCCGCTATGCTTGGTCATGTCTCACCCGATCTCGCCCAGGAACCGGTCCAGGTCGGGCAGCAGGTCGGCGCTGTGCATGTAGAGGTTGCTCGGGCAGGGGATGTCCGTACCGCGAGGCAGGCCGGCGAGGAGCCGCATCACGTCATCGGAGGCATGCAGGGTGTCGGAGCTGGCGTGGGCCACGCCCACCGGCACAGGGATGTCCGACAGCAGATCCCACAGCCCATAGCCGCCGAAGGAACGCGCGCTGAACTTCAGCCGCCGAGGCTCGGCGGCAAACATGGTGCGCTCGTAGCGCGCCATCTGCTCGGGCTCGGCCTGGGTGTCGACCTTGAAGCTGCGCAGGTACCAGAGGATGAAGTCCCGGGCGGGCGGGTAGAGCCCGTCGGGGGTGTAGGTGATGGGCCCGACCCACCAGGGGTACCGAAAGTGGGCCTGGGGGCTGATGACGAAGGCCGCGCGGGCCGACACCACACCGCGAGCCAGGGCCGACAGCAGGATGGTGGCGCCCAGGGACGCCGCCAGCCACACGCGCCGGCTGGAGTCGCCCGGGAGCTGCCGACACACCTCGGCCAGATCCGCGCCGTTGCGCTCGATGGTCTGGTCTTCGGGACCGAAGGGGCGCGAATACCGCGCCGTGGCCTTCTCACGGGTCTCCACGTAGAAGACCTGCTGACGCCGGGCCAGGGCCTGAAGCATGGACGTCCAGCCATGGGGCAGGGAGATCCATCCGGGCACGAAGATCAGCGGCCAGTCCAGCTCGGGCTCTACGGGCTCCCAGCAGCGCACCAGGAGCTCCACCCCGGGCTCGACCTCGAGGTAGCGCTCAGAGTAGCGCGCACCCTCGAGGCCGACCGGGTCCTGGCTCATGGACACGCCCACCGCCACTACTCGTGGACACCCTTCTTGGGCACGATCGGGGTGCCCTTGGTGAGGTGCTCGTTCCACGAAGCCGGGGCGAAGCCGTTGTCGACTTCCTTCATGGTGATGCAGTCGATGACCGGGCAGACATGGGAGCACAGGTTGCAGCCCACGCACTCCTTCTCGTCCACTTCGGGGATGCGGCTGTCGGACTTCAGGGTGATGCAGTCATGGCCGCCGTCGCGGCAGGCCACGTAGCAGACCTGGCAGCCGATGCACTTGTCGCGGTCGATGTCGGCCACGACCTCGTAGTTGATGTCCAGATCGCCCCACTCGCTGTAGTTGGGCACCGCCAGCCCGACGAAGTCATCGAGCTTCTCGAAGCCGTGGGAGCGCATCCAGCTCTGCAGCCCGGACTCCATGTCCTCGACGATGCGGAAGCCCTGGAGCATGGCCGCTGTGGCCACCTGGATGCTGGTGGAGCCCAGCAGCAGGAACTCCACCACATGGCGCCAGTCGCTGATGCCGCCGATGCCGCTGATGGGGAGGTTGAACTCCTTGGAGCGCGCCAGCTGGGCCACCATGTGCAAGGCGATGGGGCGCACGGCCGCGCCGCAGTAGCCGCCGTTCGAGCCCTTGTTGCCCACCCGGGGCACGGGCACGAAGCGGTCCAGATCGACGCCGATGATGGACTTGACCGTGTTGATCAAGGCCACGCCGTCGGCGCCGCCACGCTGTGACGCCAGGCCGTGGGGCAGGATGTCGCCCACGTTGGGGGTGAGCTTGATGAGCACCGGGATGCTGGCCACATCGGCCACCCAGCGAGTGATCTCCTCGTTGATCTTGGGCTCCTGGCCCACCGCCGAGCCCATGCCGCGCTCGCACATGCCGTGGGGGCAGCCGAAGTTGAGCTCGAGGCCGTCTGCGCCCGCGTCTTCGCAGCGCTTGACCGCATCGATCCACTCATCGCGGCCACCGAACATCAAGGACGCCACCACCGCATGCTTGGGGTAGAGCCGCTTGACCTCGCGGATCTCACGCAGGTTGGTCTCGAGGGGACGGTCGGTGATCAGCTCGATGTTGTTGAAGCCGATGGCCCGCGTGCCGTTGTGGTTGATGGCGCCAAACCGGCTGGAGACGTTCTGGACGGGATCGCCCAGGGTCTTCCAGACCGCGCCGCCCCAGCCGAGGTCGAAGGCGCGCATGATCTGATCGCCCGTGTTGGTGGGCGGGGCGGATGCCAGCCAGAAGGGGTTGGGGGCGGTGATGCCGGCGCAGTTGCAGCTGATGTCGGGCATGGTGTTCTCCTACAGGCCGGTGAGGTGCTGGTGGATGGCGAGGGCCGCAGCCTTGCCTTCGGCGGCCGCGTTGACCACCTCCCTGCCACCGTTGACGCAGTCGCCGCCGGCATACCAGCCGGGGCGGCCCGTGAAGCCGTGCTCGTCCACCTGGACCAGCCCGCTGGGGGCCTGGATGTCCTGGACCTGCTCGAGCAGGTCGCCCAGGCGAGACTGACCGATGGCCACGAAGACTCGATCCGCCGGCACCACGAAGTCCGAGCCGTCGATGGGCACCAGATCTTCGGTGAGCCGCACACAGCGCACGCCCTCGACCGCGCCGCGGCCGACGAAGCCCACGGGGGTGGTGCGCCAGTGGGCCTTGGCGCCGCCCTTGACGGCCTGCTCCCACTCGTGCTGGTAGCCCTTCATGCTGCTTTGTTCCCGGCGATACACCAGGGTGACCACGGGAACGCCCAGCTCGAGCAGCTCGCGGGTGAGGTCCACGGCGGTGTTGCCCCCGCCGATGACCACGGTGCGCTCGAGGCCGCGCAGATCGATCTCGCGGGTCTTGATCTGGCCGATGAACTCCACGGCGCCTTCGATGCCGGCCAGGTCGGAGCCCGGCAGGCGGGCCATGAGGCGATCGGGGCCCAGGCCCACGCCCACGAACACGGCGTCGAAGTCGCGCTCGAGCTCGGCCCAGGGCAGGTCCGTGCCCACGTCGACGCCGAAGCGGACCTCGGCGTCGGCGCCGGCGACCAGGTACTCGGCCTCCTGGATGGCCCGGTCGGCCTTCATCTTGTATGGCGCGATGGCCGTGGTGTTCAGCCCGCCCAGCAGGCGATCCTTCTCGAAGATCACGGGCTTGTGGCCCAAGCGGCCCAGGTACCAGGCGCAGGCCAGGGAGGAGGGCCCGGCGCCCACCAGCGCGACGCGCTTGCCGGTGGCAGGGGCGCGATCCCCGAAGATCCATCCGCCGTCCAGGGCCATGTCGGTGACGAAGCGCTGCAGGCGTCCGATCTCAATGGCGGGCAGCCCCATGTCGGGGAGCACGCAGGAGCCGGAGCACAGCACCTCGACCGGGCACACCCGAGCGCAGCTCATGCCCAGCGGGTTGTCGGCGAGGATGAGCTCGGCGGAGCCCTCGAGGTTGCCCGTGGCGATACGGCGAATGAACTCCGGCACGTTGACGGCGGAGGGGCACTTGCTGATGCAGGGGGCGTCGTAGCAGTAGAGACAGCGGTTGGCCTCGACCGTGGCCTGGTCGATGCTCCACGCGGCCTTGTAGTCGGTGAAGCGCGTCTCGGTACGGCGCTCGGACAGGATGCTCATGGGCACTCCAAGTTTGGGAAAGCGCGGAGCATAGCACGGAGCGTGCCTGCCCGGTGTCCCCGGGAAACGAAAGCCAGCGTAGGAGTCTGGGCGCTAAGGCCGCGGCTTCTCGCGAGAACGCGGCGGCGCACCACCATAGTCCCTGATGCCCCGCACGAAGCTCTCCGGGTCCTGGATCATCTCCTCCTGGCCGGCCAGGGACAGGGCGCAGGACAGGGCGTCATCGACACGCTCGTCGAAGGTGTACTTGATGCGCACCTGGGGGCGCACCACGAGCTCGCCGTCGACGGCGGCCGGAGCGTCGTGGATGGCGCCGATGGTCGCGAAGAACGGGCTGTTGCCGTATTCGTACAGGTGGTGGTAGCCGGGAGCGATGCCGACCGACCCGACATTGGCGCAGACCATGGACGTGAACATGGGATCGGGGTCCACGAAGAAGCCCGGCAGCAGGTGCCAGCGGTCGAGCCACAAGACCAAGCGCACCAGCGGGCTGAGGATGAGCCCGGGGAGCTTGAGGAAGAACGCCGTCTCTTTCTCGTCGTGGGTGTCGCCGCTGCGCCCCTTGCCGACCATGGCCACGACCTTGTCGTGGATGGTCTCGGGGGTGTCGTCGATGGTGATGGGTACCTTGAGCATCACGATCTTGGCGCCGTCCTCGAGGGACTTCTTGACCGAGATGGTGATGGTCACGCCATCGCGCTGGTAGAGGCGCCAGCCCTTGCAGTAGCGGTTGAGCTGGGGCCGCTGGTTGAGGATGCGCCCGGTGGCCGCCAGGAACAGGTGCAAGAAGGTGATCTTCTTGCCCGTGCGCTCACGCTCGGCCTCGAGCCACGGCAAGGTTCGCGACAGATCGAGGCTCTGCTCGAAGTAGATGGCCGCGTGGTCGCGGTCGGGGGTGATGTGCGCTAGGATGCGACGATAGTTGGGGATCTCCGCGGTGATGTTGCGGTCCTTGCGGTAGGCCATCGCTACTCCTCGGCTCCGGCGACTCCATCGGTCTCGCCGTCGTCGATGCCCTCGGGCACGGGGGCCTCGTCGGCCTGCACCGGGACGTCGCCAGCACCCTCGGGCGCGGGGGCCTCGTCGGGCTGCACCTGGACGATGTCGACGTTGGCGTCCACCAGGCGCACGCGACCACCGCGACGGCGGGTGCGTCGGCGCTCGGGCACAGGCACCGCAGCGGCCTCGGGCGGGGCCTCGGGGGCGGGCTGCTGGGCGGCGGCGACGTCGGCCTGGCGCTCGAGCTCGATGGCCTGACCCGACTCGATCAACGCCTGCAGCTGCTGCATGGCGGACTCGTAGGCATGCCGCTCGGCGGCGCCCTCGGGGGCGTCCTGCTGGGCGCGCTGGTACTCGGAGTGAGCCCTGAAGACCCGGCTCTTGGCGTAGAGCACCTCGGCCAGCGCGGCGCGGGCACGGTGGTTCTTGGGGTCGCTCTGGACCAGGCGTTCGAGCACGGCTTCGGCCTCTTCGACCCGCCCACGTCGCGCGGCCAGGCGCGCCTCGAGGACCTTGTCGGGACGGCGGGACTTGCCCTTGGCCCGCGGCTGGGCGGCCTTGTCCAACAACCAGGCCACACGATCGAGATCGGTGGTGCCCTGGCGGTCGAGCAGGAGGGTGGCGAGCTCGACCATGGCGCGATGGTTCCGACGCTGGTCCTGGATGGCACGCTCGAAGAACTCGGTGGCCTGGGCCCAGAGCTGCTCGCGCTCCTCGTGCTCGACCATGCCGCGCAGGCGCAGCAGGCGCCCCAGGCGGGCCAGGTGCAGGGAGTCTTCGGGGGACAAGCGCAGCGCCTCGTCCAGGTACTCGGTGGCCTGCTTCCATGCGGCGGGGCCGCGGTCCATCATGACCTGGCCGAGCAGCCCGTAGGTGTCGGGCATCATGGGCTCGATGGCGAGGGTCTGCTTGAGGATCTCGATGGCCTCGTCCTGACGGTGGGCCTCGAGGAGCAGGCCGGCCAAGCGACGGCGCAGGCGACCGTTGTCGGCGAACAGGGCGGAGCCCCGCAGCAGGGCATCGATGGCTTCGTCGATCTTGCCGCCCTTGCCCCGGCTGAGGTGCCAGTTGGCCTCGAGGTGGAAGACCTCGGGGGTGGGCGCAGCCTGTGCGGCGCGATCGAAGGCCTGCTGGACCAGCTCGTCGCTGGCGTTGCCGACGACCAGGGTCTCGGCCTTGAGCATCAGGGCCTCGGTGTTCCCGGGATCGGCCTTGATCAGGTAGTTGACCCTCTGCTCGGCCAGATCCAGCCGCGGCTGGCGACCCCGGATCAGCCCGCGCACGGACTCGACCTCGGCGTCCTGATCCGGGAAGGGAAGGCGAACGGCGCTGCGGCTGAGCCGCGCCATGAGCAGGCAGCGGTTGCCCTCTAGGCCCAGCTGCAGCTTCTCGCTGCCGGTGCTGCGCCTGCCCATCTCGAGGTAGGCGTGGCCCAGGGTCTCGAAGGTGGGGTAGTCCGTGACCTCGCGCAGGGAGAGCTGCAGGGCCACCAGGGGATGCACGTAGTACAGCCGATCGTTGCCCTGGACAGGGGTGCTCTCGAGCAGGCCCTTGGCCAGCAGCGAGATGCGGTCGTCTCGCGAGACGCCCAGGCGCTGCAGGAGGTCGGCGGGCGCCGGGTGCTGCAGGTGAGCGATGGTGGCCAGGGTCTTGCGCAGGTCGTCGGTCAGACGCTCCACGCGACGGCGGAGCTTGCGAGCCAGGGGCTCGAGCTGATCGATGGCCTCGAGCTTGAGCACCTTGCGGTCCGCCAGGGTGGCCTGGGGCTCCTTGCTGGAGCGCGCGATGACCGCCAAGGTGCGGGTGGCCATGGGGTGCCCGAGGGTGAGCCTGTGCACCTCGCCCATCTGGTCGCGGGGGGCCTCGGAGAAGCGGTAGGCATCGAAGATCTCGTACAGCTCCTTGCCCGCGAGCCCACCGAGGGTGAGCCCACGGAGGGCCGCTCCCGCTCCCTCCCGGTAGAAGGCTGGCTGAATCTTCATGGTGAAGACCAAGCGTGGGGCATAGCGACTGGTCAGCAGCGCCTCGAGCAACAGCTCGAGCCGTCCCCGGCGGTGCATGGAGCCGTCGTCGCGCATCAGGCGCTCGTCGACATGGATGATCATCACCGTGTCGGAGAGGCCTTCGGCCTGCAGACACTCGGCGGCCAGCTGAGCCAGCTGGGCGGGCGCAGGCCGCTCGCTCGCGGAGCGCATGGCCTTGGCGAGGCGCTTGTCACCGGCATCCTCGGTGGCCTGGGCCAAGCGAGCGTAGAGGTGATCGGCCGCGGAGCTCCAGCTGAGCACCACGTCGGGCAGGCGCCGGAGGGGCGACTCGGACAGGCAGCGCTCGATGAGCCAGCGGCGGCCGATGCCCTTGGGGCCGGCGACCACGATGGGCCCGCCATCGCCCAGCAAGGTCGAGAGCGTGCCCAGCTCTTCTTCGCGGCCACTGAAGCCGACCCGGGGCGCGCGCACGGCGCTGGGAGACTTCTCGCGCTTGGGCTTGGCGGGGGCAGGCCCGGCCTGCTGCGCGACCGGGGCCGCGGCCGCGACCGGCGCAGCCACGGCCGGCACGGGCAGGGAGCCCATGAAGTCCCGGGCGCGCTTGCGCTCCTGCTCCATCTTGAGCAGGCGCAGGGCCATGGGCAAGGTGAAGGGGTTGAAGGCCCGCGCGGCGATGACCAGGCGGGGCTTGTTGCCACCCTGCTGCACCAGGAGGCCCAGGTCGTGAAGACCCTTGGCGTCCAGCGCCGAGTCGGGCTCGACCAGCACGAGCACACCACCCTGGACATCCAGGCAGGGCGCCAGGGCCGCGGCGGACACCGTGCCCACGGGCTCGACGGGATCGCCCCCGAGCACGAACATGGGAATCCCCGCGCGATGGCGGATTTCCATCAGTACTTCGGAGTCTCGCAGCAATTGGCTGCCCAGAGCGATGACACAGCGCCCTTGGGCGATGGCGGCTTCCACGCGATTCATGGCGATCTTCCATGGTCGAGAGCGAGACCAGCGCGGCCCCGCTCGGCGAAGCTGGCATGGTAACGGCCACGCCCCCCCCCATCAAGGGGCCAACACCCTGGTGATGAACACCCGATCCCCCCTCCAGGGCCCCAGATCCGGAGCGCCAGAGCGGTCGCGGGCCTCCAGCCCCACACAGTCCACCCTCGCCCCCCCCAGCCCCAGGCCCTCCCGACTGGTCCCCGCCTCGGGAGCCCGCTACGTGGCAGCGTCGTCACCTACACCCCAGGCTGCCCTTGTCCATCCCCGAAGGACTGAAGCGAGAGGCTGTCACATGGCCCGATCTGGGCCCTGGTGAGCTGTGGTCCGGGCGCTCCGATCTCCGGGCCCGGCTGGCCCACCTGCCTGCCTTCCCGCCCTTCGCCCGAGTGGTGGTTCAGCCAGAGCACCACGCCCCTGGCTGCTTCGTCGAGGGCGGCCTGGTGCTCACCTGCGCCCAGCTCGAGCGCCCCATGCCCGTGGCTGCAGCCCTGGCCCTGGTCCATCAGCTCGCGGAGATCTTCGCGGTGCTCCATGACCAGGGGGCAGGCCACGGTGGCTTCTCCCCCAGCTCGGTGGGCTGGACCGCCGAGGGGACCCTGCTGGTGGGCCCCGACCCCGAGCTGATCCTGCAGGGCTCCGACCCCCTGGCCGACAACATCCAGGCGCGGGACTGCCAGTGCATCGGCGCAGTGCTGTGGGCCACCCTGGGCGGCCCCTGGCCCCTCCCCGAGCCCGAGCGCAGCACCGCGCGCTTGCTGTCCCCAGGCATTCCGGCCGACGTGTCCCGAGCGCTCCCTCGCATCTCCCACGGCGACGAGCGCTTGGCGCTGATGCTCCGCGGCCTGCTGCGCTGGGGCGGCGGCTACCGCCTGGCCCCGGCCCGCGCCGTCCGCCAGGCCGTCTCCGCCCTGCGCTTCCGCCACGGCGCCACCGAGCAAGCCCTGGCGGCCTACCTCGCCGACTACGGCATCCAGCTGGCGCCCATCCCCCGCCGCCAAGAGCCCGACCTCCGGCCATCCCTCTTCAACCAGCCTGCCATCGCCACGGCCCAGCACAGGCGCACTCCTGCCTCGCCCGACAGCCACCAACTGGGTGGGCACGAGCCCGTTGTGCAGGCCGATCCTGTCCAAGCTCGACGTCAAGGTCCACACCAAGCAGCCCAAGCTCCACACCCTGAGCCCAGCCCGCCGGCCCCACTGCAGCCCACCCCCAGGCCGATCCACAAGGCGCTCACCAGGTCTGCGCCCCAGTCCGTCCCCCGCCGCCGGGTCACCATCGAGATCCCGTTCCAGGACGACTTCCCCCTCATCGACCAGAACGGCATGTTCGTCGCCCCACCCTCGCTGATCGAGGACGACGAGGGCGACCACAAGACCATCGAGCTGCAGAACACGCTCACCCAGCCCGAGCCTCCTCCCGACCTCGGGGAGGAGTTCATCCCCTCCAGCGAAGAAGAGCTTCCTCCAGAGCCGGAACAGCCGTCCACGGAAGAGCCGATCGTGGAGACTGTGGTCCAGGAAGTGGTCCAGGAAGTGGTCCAGGAAGTGGTCCAGCAAGTGGTCGAGGAGGTGCCCGTCGAGGAACCCGACCAGCCGGAGCTGGACCCACAGGTCGACGAGGAACCCGACCAGCCGGAGCTGGAGCCACTGGTCGACGAGGAACCC
>ERZ890953.53-NODE-53-length-63438-cov-8.217803_pt1 | contig 63438 bp, 42 predicted proteins | sample MGYA00521264_ERZ890953 | MGnify/ENA primary metagenome ERZ890953 (study PRJEB32303, sample SAMEA104408629) | aquatic metagenome | biome: Brackish water; feature: Chemocline; material: water | place: Baltic Sea | collected 2014-10-26T21:54:00 | depth 200 m ...
GCCAGATGTCCACGGCCATGGTCAGGGGCTTGACCATGGGCACGGTATAGGTGTGTACGCCCTGGTTCAGCAGCTCCTCCTGGGCCCGCAGGGTGTAGGGGGAGAAGCCGCGCAGGGACATGATCAGGGGCTTGGTCATCTCGGGCTGCAGCTCGGCGAGGCGTTCGACGAAGTACTCGCTGATGTAGGGCGGCTGCAGGTAGAAGGCCATCACGATGAGATCGGTGTTGGGGTCCTGGTTCAGCAGCCGCAGGCTCTCGAGCACACGGTCGTCGTTGGCGTCGCCGTAGAGGTCCAGGGGATTGCTGACGCTGGGCTCGCCCGTGCCGTCCTGGGCCTGCTGGATGCGGTTGGGCAGCAGCTTGGCCAAGCCCGCGGAGGTCTCGGGGGTGAAGCGGGTGAGCTCCAGCCCGTGGGCCGTCAGGGCGTCGGCCAGCAGGATGGCGGCCCCACCGCCCACGCTGACCACCGCCGCCCGCCGCCCGCGGGCCGGCTTCTGGGTGGTGAGGATGGACATGGTGTTGATGAGGAACTTGGGGTCCTCGGTCAGCTCCTCGAGCAGGTAGACCCCGGCCTGGCTGCAGGCGGCCTTGAAGGCCTCGAAGCTGCCGGCCAGAGACGCCGTGTGGCTCAGGGTGGCGGCGGCGCCGCCGGCCATGCCGCCCTTGATGACGATGATGGGCTTGCGGCGGCCCACCCGGCGGGCGACCTCCATGAACTGCAGGCCGTTGCGCAGGCCCTCGAGGTAGATGCCGATGATCTTGATGCGTGGGTCATCGCCCATGTTGACGATGAGCTCGGGGATGGTGACCCCGCTGGCGTTGCCGCAGCTGACCCACTTGCCCACCGCCAGGTCGTCCGCCGCGGCCATCTCGAGCACCTCGGTGCCGATGCCGCCGCTCTGGGAGATGATGCCGACCGGGCCGGAGCGCTTGGGCAGGGCCGAGCGATGGCGGGGCAGGAACAGGGTGTTGAGCCCGGAGAAGTTGTCGAAGATGCCCAGGCCGTTGGGGCCGATGTAGATCACGTTGTTCTGGACCGAGATGTCCTGCAGCTCGCTCTCGAGGTCGTGGCGACCGATCTCGCCGAAGCCGTCGCTGACGATGATGGCACCCTTGCCTCCCAGCGCGCAGAACTCCCGGAAGCCCTCGATGGTCAGCTCGGGCCGCACCGCGAAGACGCAGACGTCGGGCACCTCGGGCAGGGACTTCAGGTCTGGGTAGCACTTCAGCCCCAGCAGGGTCTCCCGCTTGGGGTTGATGGGGTACAGCCGCGGCACCTTGGTGGAGTTCTTGAGGATCACGCCGCCCACCGAGCCGGGCTGTGAGGCGCCCACCACGGCCACCGAGCGGGCGTCGAAGATGCTCTCCAGGCTGCGCAGGCGCTCGTAGCTGAGGTCCTCGGCGCGGGGGTGGGTGATGGGCTCGCCCAGGATCAGGCGGGCGTCGACCACACAGAACCCCTCCTCGTACAGAAACACCGGGTTGAGATCCAGCTCCTGCACGTCTGGGCGGTCGTTCATGAGCTTGCTGACCTTGCGGGCCAGATCGATGGCCGCGGCCTTGTCCAGGGGCGGGCCGCGGAAGCCCTCGATCACCCGGCCGGCCAGGGTGTGGGAGAGCATGCGCTCCACGTCCTGGTCCTCCAGCACGCCCACGCCGGGCCAGACGTCGGCCCACAGCTCCACGAAGCGGCCGCCGTGGCCGACCATGGTGACCGGGCCGAAGACCGGGTCCTGGCGGGCGCCCACCAGCAGCTCGAAGCCCAAGGGCGCGAAGGGCTGCACCAGGATGCCGTCGATGCGGTCGGCGCCGGCCGCCCGGGCCCGCTCCATGATGAGGTCGTGGGACTCGCCCACCGCCTTGGCGTCGGGGATGTCCAGCAGCACCACGCCCACGTCGGTCTTGTGGATAACGTCGGGGGAGACCAGCTTCATCACCACCGGGAAGCCGATCTCGGTGGCCGCGGCGACGGCCTCCTTGCGGCTGCTGGTGGTGCGGCCCACGACGGGGATGCCGTACTGGGCGAGGATGGCGCGGGTGGTCTCGAAGTCGGCTTGGGTTCCGGTCATGGGAGCTCCGTGCGGGAAGGGGCCCCGAGTATCGAGGGCTGGCGGCGCGCTCACTGCGGCAGGTCATGGATAGGGGCGTCGCGGGGACTCCGGGATCAGGGAGCGCGTCGAACCTGTACCCCGGTCACGGTCCGGTGGGGTGTCGCGTCCGTGGTCAGCGTCTCGGTGTGGGTGAAGGGCTCGGCGGTCTGCACCCGAAGGGCCAGGGTCCAGGCCAACCCGGGCCGCGTGATAGGTGGCCCACGAGGTGAACATGAGATCAGCCTGTGTGTGGACCGTCCTGTTGCTGGCCTGCGGTGGAGGTGAGCGCTTCTCCGAGCAGACGCTGGCCGCCGACGAGATCCCGGACGACCCGACCACCTGGACCGTCCAGGCCAACCTGCCCACGATGCTGCGGATCGAGCCTGGCAGCTTCGCCATGGGCAGCGCCGACGGCGTCCGCGGGCGCACCGTGGATGAGCAGCAGCATCAGGTCACGCTCACCCGCCCCTACCTGCTGTCCAGCACCGAGGTCAGCCAGGGCCTGTACAGGTCCGTCACTGGTCGCAACCCCAGCCTCGCCGTGGGCTACGACAAGAAGAAGATGGTGGGCGAGCGCTTCCCTGTCCAGGGCGTGAGCTTCGTGGACGCGGCGCGCTTCTGCAACCAGCTCTCCGCGCACGAAGGGCTGGCGCCCGTCTACGCCATCCAGGGTGGCGCGGTCACCTGGCAGCGCGACGCCGACGGCTATCGCCTGCCCACCGAGGCCGAGTGGGAGTACGCGGCCGGCGCCGGTCAGGTCCAGCCCTGGGCGGGGGCGGCGGAACCCCAGGACGCCTGCGCCGTGGCCAATGTGGCGGATCAGGCGCTGGGCAGCGCGGGCGGCTTCCCCTGCAGCGACGGCTTCCCGAGCAAGGCACCCGTGGGCAGCCTGCAGTCCAACGCCTGGGGACTGTTCGACATGACCGGCAACGTGTGGGAGTGGGTCTTCGACCTCCATGCGCCCCACCCGGAGGCCCCGACCACTGATCCCAGCGGCGCCGCCTCGGGCAGCGAGCGGGTCTACAAGGGCGGCAGCTGGCTGGACGGGCCCGACGCCGCGCGGGTGGCGGCCCGCCGTCACGGGGACCCGGGCGAGCTGTCCATCCAGCTGGGCTTCCGGCTGGCGCGCACCGTGGCCGATAAGCCAGCCCCGGACGGGGGCGCTGCAGGATAGGATGTCCGTGAGCAGGAGGCGCCATGAGCGGCAAGGACAAGGACGCGCTGGTCGAAGGGCTGCCCTTTGGCGATGACGAGCTCCCCTTCGGCGACGATCCGCCCGTGCCGCAGCCCGCCGGGGCGCAGGGCCACGGATGGGCCGACGAGTGGGAAGAGGACGACATCACCAATGTCGGCGCGGTGGGCCCGGTCAAGCCCGCGGACACCGTGCTGGACGCCGCCACCATCGACCCCACGCCGGGCACCCTGAACGCCTACCTGATGCACCTCATCCAGGACGGCGAAGACATCGCGCACATCATCGCCCCCGACATGCTGCTGGTGCGCATCGGCCGCGGTCGCACCAACGAGATCCAGCTGGCCTCCGACGGCGAGATCTCTCGGCGCCACTGCCTGATCATGCGGCAGCGCGACGAGTTCTTCATCGAGGATCTGGGCTCCACCAACGGCACGGTGGTCAACGGCGAGCCCGTCTCCCTCGCTCAGCTGCAGCCCGACGCCGAGGTCAAGCTGGGTGAGTCGGTGTTCCGCTTCGTGTTCATGCAGCAGTCGGCGGTGGCCACTGCTCGCACGATCCACTCGCGCTGATCTGATCCGGATCGCCCAATCCGGTCACGGTGGGTGTGTGCCGGCGTTCCCTGCCGCTGGCGGGGGCAGGGTGGATTACCCTGGCCAATCTTCCGGGAGGTGACCTTCCATGGACCCCATCGCCCTGGTCCCCACGCCAGATACTCTCCCCGCTCCTGCTTTCGTCTTCGAGATCCTCGGTGCGGCGACCCTCTTCCTGCATCTCATCGCCATGAACGTGGTGATCGGCGGCTTGCTGGTGGGGGGCTGGAAGCTGTTTCGACCGCGGACCTCCACCAAGTCTCCGTTCTGGAAGGGGCTTCCCCACACCCTGGCCCTGGCCATCAACCTGGGTGTGGCTCCGCTGCTGTTCTTGCAGGTCACCTGGGGCACCCACTTCTTCACCAGCTCGGTGATCATGGCCGTGCCATGGTTGCTGGTTGTTCCCACCCTGATCCTCGCCTACTACGGGCTGTATGGGGTTCAGGCGGGCTGGGCGCAGAAGGTCAGCGCTCCGGTCGTGGCGCTGCTGCTGCTGTGCATCGCCTTCGTGCTGGTCAACAACATGACCCTGATGCTCGAGCCGGGGCGCTGGATCGTCTACGAGCGCGCCCGCGATGGGCTCTCCCTCAACCTCTCCATGCCGCTGGTCTGGCCCCGCTTCCTGCACTTCGTGGTGGCCTGCGTGGCCGTGGGTGGGCTGTTCCAGGCCGTGCAGGAGGGCTGGAGGCGCTGGCGGCACAACACGGTGGTGCGGGAGCGTCGCGCCCGAGGGCTCAGGATCTTCGCCTGGGCCACCAAGGTTCAGATCCTGGTGGGTATCGTGCAGATCGTGGTGCTCCCTCCGGGCCTGCGCTCGCAGTTCCTGGGCAAAGATCTGCTGCTCACGGGCCTGGTCGGGCTCGGTGCGCTGCTGGCCCTGGGCGCCATCGTCACGGGCCAGCGCAAGCTGCTCTGGCCTACTGTGGGGCTGTACCTGGGCACCATGGCGGTGATGATCGGCCTGCGCCAGGCCCTGCGCGTGGCCTTCCAGCGCGTGCCGGGCCACCTGGTGAACCTCCCGGTCGAGACCGACCTGGGCCCGCTGCTCGTCTTCCTGCTCTGCTTCGCGCTGGGCCTGGCAGGGGTGGCCTGGATGGTCCGCCTGGTCCTGCGAGCCGGACGTGAGGAGGCGGCATGAACTACCCCATCTGGGAGCTCGATGTCCTGGGCGGCCCCACCCTGGTGGCGCTGGTCTCCATCATCCACGTCTACGTCGCTCAGTTCGCCGTGGGCGGCGGTATCTTCCTCTTCGCCATGGACTGGCGTGCGCAGCGCAGCGGCGATGCCGCCTTGCTGGACTTCGTGCGCGCCCACACCCGCTTCTTCCTGCTGCTCACCATGGTGTTCGGTGGGGTCAGCGGCGTGGGCATCTGGTTCACCATCGCCCTGGTCAACCCTGCGGCCACCTCGCTGCTGATCCACGAGTTCGTGTTCGGCTGGGCCACCGAGTGGGTCTTCTTCGTGCTCGAGATCGTGGCGTTGCTGATCTACCACTACGCCTTCGACCTGCTGGCGCCGCGGGATCGGCTGAAGGTCGCCGGGATCTACGCCTTCGCAGCTTGGATGAGCCTGGTGATCATCGCCGGCATCCTGGCCTTCATGCTCACCCCGGGCGACTGGGTGCAGACCGGCAGCTTCTGGGACGGCTTCTTCAACCCCACCTTCCTGCCCTCGGTGGTCTTCCGCACCAGCGTGGCCCTGTCCCTGGCTGGGCTCTTCGCCATGATCACCGCCATGCGCGCCCGCTTCGAGCCAATCCGCAAGCGCCTGGTGCGCATCGCTGTGGCCTGGCTGCTGGTGCCGGTGGTGGGCCTGAAGCTCGGTGGCTGGTGGTACGTGTCCGCGGTACCTCAGGAGCTGCGCGAGCGGGCCCTGCAGCTGAACCCCGAGGCCGGCGTGTTCGTCTCCCATGGCGTCGCGGCCGCGGGCCTGCTGCTGGTCCTCACCCTGTTGATGCTGGTGGTGCCCCGCCGCGTGGGCCGGGTGGTGGTGGCGTTGATGCTGCTCTGCGGCCTGCTGGCCACGGGCAGCTTCGAGTACCTGCGGGAGATCGCGCGCAAGCCCTGGGTGGTCCCCGGGGTGATGTACGCCAACGGGCTCAGCCCCGCCGACGTCGAGCGGGCGCGCACCGACGGCCTGCTGTCCATGGCGCGCTGGGACTTCTTCGGTGAGCTGACCGAGGCCAACCGGGTGCCCGCGGGTCGCGAGCTGTTCAACCTGCAGTGCCTGGCCTGTCACACCCGCGGCGGCATCTACAACGACATCGAGCCGCGCATCGCCAGCCTGACCTACGACGGCCTGCGGGCCTGGCTGGAGGGCATGGGCAAGGTGCGGGACTTCATGCCGCCGTTTGCCGGCACGCCCGCCGAGCGGGACGCCCTGGCTGCCTACCTGGCCTCGCTGCACGGCAAGTCCTTCGACAGCCCTGTGTTGCCCGAGCCCACCTCGCCTCGCGCGGCTCCGGTGCCGGCTCAGCAGGAGCCTGGCGAGCACGTCCTGCTGGCCTGGAACGACCTGGGCATGCACAGCCTCTCCGACGCCTTTGACCGCTTCTTGTTGCTGCCGCCGGCCAACACACTCGAGGCTGTGCTCATCCACCGGGCCGATCACCCCACCCGGGTCACCCAGGACGTCACCCTGAGCTACGCCCTGGACGAGAGACATCGGGATCCCGCCAGCCAGCTGAGGTTCTGGCAGCACAGCGCCTCCTTGCTGGGCCAGCCCCTTGAGCCCAACGTGGGCCTGACGGGCCAGGGGTTGACGGGCGAGCTGGAGCATGTCGACGAAGCCAAGGCCTGGCGGGCCGAGGCCATCCCGGTGGCTCCCTACGCCAGCGACGGCAGCTTCGATCCCTACCCCCTGGTCACGGTCCAGGCGCACGACGCCCAGGGCCAGCTGCTGGCCGAGACCCAGGTGGTCCTGCCCACCACCACCGAGCTGCGCTGCCTGAGCTGCCATGGTGGTCCATGGCGCCACGCCGAGCACCAGGCAGGCATCAGCGACGAGACCGCCCTGAACATCCTGGCCCTGCACGACCGGGACCAGGGCACCAGCCTGCACGACGACGCCCTGGCCGGACGGCCGGTCATGTGTCAGAAGTGCCACGCCGATCCCGCCATGGCAGCCGCGGGCGACCCTGACGTGCTCTCCCTGTCTGCGGCGTTGCACGGCTGGCATGCCACCACCATGCACCTCGAGGGGGCCGAGGCCTGTACCTCCTGCCACCCGGCCCACCCCCGTGGGACCACCCGCTGCTACCGTGGGCTGCATGCCTCTCGCGGCATGGCCTGCACCATGTGCCACGGCAGCCTCGAGGCCCACGCCGCTTCGCTGCTGGTGGCCGAGCAGGACAAGCCCATGGCGGTCCGGCTGTTGGCCGCGGTGGAGCCCGATCTCACGATGGCGGTGGCCGATCTGAGTCCTCGTACCGCCTGGGTGAACGAGCCCGACTGCTCGAGCTGCCACAAGGACTTCGAGGCGCCCACCGCCTACGACGCCTTCAACACCTGGGCCGGCACCGACGAGCTGCCCCTGTTCCGTCACCGCAGCGGCGCCATGGGCCTGCGCTGCCAGGCCTGCCACGGTTCGCCCCACGCGCTCTACCCGGCAACCAACTCCACCGAAGAGCACCGGGACAACCTGCAGCCCCTGCGCTTGACCGGCCTGCCCTTCCCTGTGGGCTCCGAGGGCAGCTGCACCACCTGCCACACCACCACCTGGCCCATGGCACCCCACCATCCCAACATGGTGCGGCCCTTCCGCGGCCACGAGCGTCGAGCCTGGGTCACCGCGGAATAGAGTGGTGACCTCTGGGCCTGTCTGTCATGGCAGGTTCTTCCAGTCTTCCCGCGGCGTGCCCTCGCTGGGGCCGTCGCCCTCTTCGAGGGCCAGCTCGCCGGCGTCGTAGGCGGCGATGATCTGCTGTGCCCGCTCCGCGTGTTCGGTAGGCACGAAGATGCGCACCGTGGCCAGGCCGTCGGCGGTGAAGCCATGGGTGAGGCGCAGGGCCTCGCCCTGGTAGCGGTTGGGGATCGAGTGGCGGTTCAGCAGGTCGCGCACCAGCTGCAGCTCGAGCTCACCCTGGGCCAGGTGGACCAGGATCTCGTCGGGGGCGTCGGTCATGGAGCTGGGCTACTCGGGGGCGGGCTCGGTGGGGGCGGCTTCGCCTTCGGCCGGGGCGGCTTCGCCGTCGGCGGGTGCGGCCTCGCCGTCGGTCGGGGCCTCACCCTCGGCGCCCTCGGCGGGCGCGGCCTCTGCGGGCTCCTCGGCGGCCTGCAGGATGGTCTCGAGTTTCTTCTGGGTCTCGGCGGGGAGCTTCTCGCGCTCGGCCTTGCAGCCCTCGGGGTCGGCGCTGGCCCAGACGGGATCGAGGCACTTGGCGGCTTCGAGGGGCAGCCCCTCGCAGATGGCGACGAACTCGTCCTTGGTGGCCATGGGGGGGCGCTCGGTGAGCCCGTGTTTTTTCATGAGCTCGGCGATCTTGGCCTCGGTGCTGCCGTAGGCGCGGGCGCAAGTGCGAGTGACCGCTGTTCCCTTGACCCCGCTGACCTTGCCCGTCTGCTGCTCACAGCCGGCGATGAGGGTGAGGGCTCCGGCGAGGAGGGCGATGCGGGTCATGGTGGCTCCTGAGGCTCGGTCCGACAGTCAGTGTCGGTCGGCGCAAGCATAGCGCATCCGGGGTTTCAGCGTCACTGCATGGCCTGCTTGACCTCGCGTAGGCGGCGGTTCGAGAACCACTCTCCGCTCTCGTCGTCGACGGTGCTGACGGTCCTCGCGGCCATGCCACCCCGGCCGCCTGTGTCCACGAAGCGGCCATCCAGCTCGGTGCCATCGGGCAGGCGCTCCCCGGCCATGACGCTCAGCTCGTCGATCTCGCGGTAGAGCTCGGTCTCTTCCGGGTCCCAGGCCTCGGCCGGAGCGGCCATGGGAGGCTGCGGCTGGCGGGTGGCGCCCATGGGCAGGGCGCTGAGGATCCTGTCGGACAGGCGGGTGTCCTCGTCGTCCCGGTAGCCGCCCCAGTCCTGGCGCGTGAGGGAGACCAGGGTGTCCAGGGGGACGGTGGCCTCGCCCGGGCCCAGGCCGAGCTGGAAGGTGACGGCGTCGTCCACCATGGGGCCGATCAGCACGGTCCCGCTGACAAGCTCGATGCGCCAGTCGCCGGTGGCGTCTTCGAGGGGGGTGGCTGACAGGCACTCGGACAGGAAGGGAGAGAAGGTGCCCATCTCGTTCTCGAGCACCAGGCGGGAGGCCTCGGGGTCCACCAGGAAGTCGTCGCCGTGGCTGGTGCGCACCCGGTAGACCACGCCCTGGGGCCAGATCTCGCCGCCCTGGGTCTGCAGGCGCAGCAGCTGAGAGACCGGCACGTCCACGCCCACCAGCTCACCACCCACGCTCAGGTCCATGTCCAGCTCGGCATCGACCCAGCGACCGGTCAGCTCCGAACCGTTGCGCAGCCAGACGTCCACGTAGCCACCGGAACCAGCCAGCTTGTCCCCCTCCACCGGCACCACCTCGCCCACGTCCTCCCAGGGGATGACCAGGGTCCCCAGGCCGCCTTCGAGCACCAGCTCCGGAGTCTGGATGGAGCCCATCAGGACCTGGCCGTCGTCGATGGTGGCCCGCACGGGCCACAGGGACTCCTCGGCGCAGCCGGTGGTGGTGATGAGTACGGACAGCAGCAGGGTGATGGACGGGAGGGGACGCATGGTGAGCTCCGGGGTTGGGCAGGGCGGGTTCTCGACACGCGAGGGTGGCCCTGCGTTCCGCGGAGAGGGAACGCGCGGGAGTGGGCTGGGCTTACAGGGGCTCCACCGACGCAGCCACGGCCAGCAGCTGGGGGTAGGGCAGGTTTCCCACCAGGGTCAGGGCGGCGTCGCCCTGGTTCCAGCTCACTGAGGTGAAGCTGCCTGCGAAGACAAGCACGCCGGGCTGGCCGGCCACCTCCACGGGTACGCCGAGGTTGGGGTCCACGGCTCCCGGCAGGGCTCGCGCCTGGGTCAGGGACAGCCAGCGCTGACCGCCCTCCATCAGGGACACGGCCATGGGCAGGGCGTGGCGGCCCCGGACGGTCTTGGTGAGCTCGACCCCCTCGGGCAGGGCTGTGGGCAGCCGCAGACCGAAGTTCATGCTGCGCTGGATCTCTTCGAGGGGCTGGCCCGGATCCCTGAGGTCCCAGTCGAACACCACGGCGTTGCGCGGGAAGCGGTGCTGGAAGGCCGAGGGGTCGTCGACCTCGACGGTCTCCATCTGCTGCACCTCCATGGCGTAGAACAGGGCGTCGTCCTCGTCGCGGATCTCCACGGCCAGAGGGAAGGCGGTGGTGCGGTCCAGCCAGGTCTGGGTGCGGTGGAGGTAGGGGCCCTGGCGGGTCGGGGTGGACCGCCAGCGCTCCGCGCTGCGTTGGGCCAGGGTCTCCACGCCCTCGTAGGTGATGTCGAAGCTGTGCAGGGACCACAGGGCGTCCTGCTCCCAGCTGGCTCGCAGTGCGGCCTCGTCGGGGGGCTGCATACCCCGGATGCGGACCCCCATCAGGTGGCGGGGCCACCACAGGGTGATGGTCTCGCCGTCGTACAGGAACAGCTCCCCGGCTCGGCTGGCGGGCTCGAGCACCTCCACCCGCACGGCGCCCGCGGCGCTGGTGCGCAGCTCGCGGACCACGGGCCTCGAGGAGCCCGCCCAGCGCTCCACCAGGCGGCTGCGCACGGCGCCCATGGCCAGGGGGTCCCGGGCGGTCCAGCTGTCTTCCGCTGGCTGCACGCTGGCCGCCACCACCAGCATCTCCTGGTAGGGGAGGTTGCCGATCAGGGTCAAGGCGGTGTTGCCAACGGCCCAGCTGACGGTGCTCCAGGAGCCGCTCAGCTCGAGGTTGCCTGGGCGGCCGGCCACGTCGATGGGGATGCCGAAGCGGTTCATGGGCGGCCCGCCCCAGTGCCGGGACTCCATCATGGAGAGCCAGCGGGCACCGCTGCCCATCAGCACATTGACCACGGGCAGATCGGGGCTCTGCAGGACCTTGTTCACCGCGAGCTCCATGGGCAGCTCGGCGGGTAGGAGCAGGTCGAAGCCCAGGGCCTGCTGTTCCTCGAGGGTCATGCCAGGGGCGTCCAGATCCCAGTCGTAGACCCGGGTGTCGTCGGGGAAGGCGATGGTGGGGTCGGTGGCGGCCGCGACGTCGAGCTCGATCTCCTGGGTACGGGTGGCGTAGAACAGCTCTCCGTCTTGGTCCCGGATCTCCCAGCCCAGGGGCAGGGCGGTGCGCTGGTCCAGCCAGGTCTGGTAGGGCAGGTGGCCGGCGTGGGGGTCGGTGGGGGTGGAGCGCCAGTGGCTCACCGGGCGGCCGGCCAGCTCGTCGCGGCCCTGCCAGCTGTTGTCGTAGTGGTGCAGGGCCCACAGCCCGTCTTGCTTGGCCATCTCCCGCAGCTGCTCGACGGTCGGTGCCTGGGCGCCACGGATGCGCACGCCGAGGCGCTGCTGGGGCCAGTGCATGCTCAGGGTCTCGCCATCGTAGGCCAGGGTCTCGCCCGCGCGCTCAGGGGGATCGGTGATCTCCACCCGCATGGCGCCGTCGGCGCGGACTTCGACCCTGCGCACCAGGGCCGGGGTGGCACAGGCCGGGCAGGCCTCCTTCACGGTGCTCCGGTAGCCCTCGAGTGCGAAGATGTCGCCCTCCTCGGCGCTCTGTGGGGCCTCGATGCTCGCGGCCACCCGCACCATCTCCTGGTAGGGCAGGTTGCCGATCAGGGTCAGGGCCGTGTTGCCGGCGTACCAGCTCACGGTGCTGAAGCTTCCCATCAGGGTCAGGCTGCCCGCCTCGTCGCCCACGCGGATGGGGATGCCGGCACCGGGCTCCAGCACCCGGCCGAAGCCGTGGCTCTCGGTGAGGGACAGCCAGCGGCCGTCGTCGTCCATGAGCAGCTGGGCCATGGGGGCCCCCGACTCGCCCGCCAGCGCCCGACGAAGCTCGAGCCCCAGGGGCAGATCCTCGGGCAGCAGCAGGTCGAAGTCCAGCTGCTGGGCGAGCTGGTCCAGGGGCACGCCAGGGCGGGCCAGGTCCCAGTCCAGCACCCAGCTCTCGGTGGGCAGATCGCAGGAGAAGGCGCCGGGGTCCACGGGGACATCGATCTGCAGCTCGGTGAACTCCATGGCGTACCAGGGCTGGATGGGGGAGTCTCGGATCTCCACCTTCAAGGGCAGCGAGTACTGCAGATCGGTCCAGGCCTCGTAGGGGAAGAGCAGGGGCTGGTGGCGGGTGGGCACCGCCTTCCAGTGGCCTGTCTCCCGGCCCGTGACGGTCTCGGTGCCCCGGTAGCTGTGGGCGTAGTGCTTCCAGGACCACAGGGTGTCCTCGGTGATCATGCGGCGCAGCTGGCCCGGGGTGGGGGCCTCGGCGCCCTGGATGCGCAGGCCGATGCCTTCGCGGGGGAAGTGCATGCACAGGGTCTCGCCGTCGTAGACGATCAGCTCACCGGCATGCTCTGCGGGCGCGAGCACCTCCACGCGGATGCGGGAGGGCGCTTCGTAGATCACCTCCCGGAGCACCTCGGCCCGGGGGCCCACGCCCGGCGCGGCGTCCCGGACAGTGGGGTAGCGCTCCACGTAGACGCCTCGGTAGGAGCTCAGCTCGCGCTGGTCGGCCACCACCTTGGTGGAGATCATGCCGGCGTACATGCGTGTACAGCCGGTGGTGGACAGGCTGGCCGCCAGCAGCAGGGCGGTGAGCAGACCCAGGGTGAGGACGCGCCGCCGCGCGGGCCCGGGGCTGCGGGCAGCCAGGTGCCGCTCGAGTACCACCAGCGCGCCCTGGGCCAGGAAGAAGGCCAGGGGCTCCCAGGCCAGCCGCCCGACGGTGGTGGAGAGCACGGCCACCCCGGCCAGGCCGCTGACGGCGAAGCTCGCCATCGTGGCCCGCACCTGACGCTCTCTTCCGCCCAGGGGCAGGTAGACGCGCTCGTGTAGCCAGCGGTGGTAGGGCACGTTCCAGCTGCGCCACAGGGCGGTGGGGGAGGGGCCGAAGGGTCGGCGGCCGAAGGGGTCCGGGAGCTCGCAACCCACCATGCGCCAGTAGGCCGTGAGCCACTCCAGGCAGCCCCGCAGCCCCAGGTAGACCAGGAGCGCGCGCCCCAGCAGGACCAGCCCCACCCCTGGTCCCTGCTGCAGCTGCAGCGTGAGCCAGAACAGGACCGGGAACAGCAGGGCGGCGGCCGCCAGCCGGGCACCCCCCGCGGCCATCATCGGGTAGTGCCGCACCAGCAACGCCCGGGTGGGGTCGGGTCGGAAGGCGGTGGTGAGCTCGAAGCCTGGCCACAGCAGCAGGAAGCTCAGCACCCTCAGGCTGCCTTCCCGGGTCCGGCTGCGCAGCACGCTGTGGGCCTTGATGACGAAGCAGAGCACCCCTGTGGCGCAGAGCAGGCGCCAGCCGGCGGCATGCTCGGGCAAGGCGGCCGTGGCGGCGAGCATGGGGACGGTGCTGGCCACCAGGCCCGCGATGGACCATGGTCCCCGGGCTTCGGCGCGGGAGAGGCGGTCCAGCAGCCCGGCGCTGATCCAGCAGGCGACCCCGTAGCCCCACAGGCCCAGGATGGTTCCTGGGAAGGGCACGGGCCAGGTCAGGGCTGCGACGCCGTGGACGCCGGCTATGACGAGCAGGCTGGCCAGGACGCATGCGGCCAACAGCAGGGCTGTGCTCGCAGCCCCGGCGGGTCGAGCCGGACGGTCCCACAGCTTGTGGCCCGCGGTGAGCAGGCGGCCGACCTTGTCGCTCAGGGCGTAGTACCAGGGCATGGGCCCGCCCACCCAGGGGAAGTCCGCGGCCATGGCGTCCGCTCCGGTCCAGGGGGAGTCGGCCTTGTCCAGCCGTGCGGTCCAGCGTCGGAAGTAGCTGCGGTAGGCCAGGTTCATGCCCCAGAATCCCCACAGCTGGGCGATGTTGTGGTTTCCGGCCTGAAGGGAACGGCGGAAGATGCTGGTGTTGCTGTAGAAGCGCTCCATGAAGCGGGTCGCACCGGCGCGGATCTCTTCGGCGCTCATTCCCTGGGGGGCGATGGTGATCCGGGCGCCGTCGTAGTCGCGCAGATCCGTGGCCAAGAGGCGGCCCTCGGCCTCGGCGCGGTCGTGGGCGGGGGTGCCAGGGAACAGGGTCAGCATGTTGGTGCTGGCCAGGTAGATGCCCGTCTCTTCGCAGAAGCGGGCGGTGGCGTCGAAGCAGTCGGGGCTGGCGCCGTCCAGCCCCCACATCAGGCCGGCGTGCACGAAGATGCCGTGGTCCTGCACCATGCGGATGATGCGGCGGTATTCGCGTACGTGGTTGAAGCCCTTGTTGTTGGCCAGCAGGGCCGCCTCCTCGATGCTCTCCATGCCCACGAACACCTGCTTGCAGCCCGAGCGGGCCATGCGCTCGAGCAGCACTGGGTCGTCCATGGACTTGATGGTGGCCTGGCCGTACCAGCCCCACACCCGGCGTCGCTCCAGCAGCTCGCAGACCTCCAGCAGGTGCTCGCGGTCCGCGGCGAAGTGCATGTCCACCGCTTCGATGTAGCCGTGGTCCCACTGGTCCAGATCGGCCTCGATGCGCTCGAGGGGGCGGGTGCGGTAGGTGGGAAAGCCGTAGGGGCCGTAGCAGAAGCTGCAGCGGTGGGGGCAGCCCCTGGACAGCTCGATGGGGAAGTTCATGGTGTAGTAGGCGCCAGCCCGCTGCAGGTCGCGGCGGGGCAGGTGGCAGCCGGCCAGGTCGGGGGGGCGCTCGTTCTCGTAGACTCCCGCCAGACGGCCCCGCTCGAGGTCAGTGACGATGCGCTGGCCCAGGCCCTCGACCTCGCCGACCACGACCGCGTCGAAGTGGGCGAGCAGCGTGTCTCGCATGGTGGTCGCGTGGGGGCCGCCGATGATGGTCTTGACCCCCTGGGCGCGGAAGTGACGGGCCAGGCGGATCGCGCGGCCCACATTGTAGGGCTGGGCCGTGAAGCCGACGAGATCCGTGGGGGAGAGGTCGACCGGCTCGACGTTCTCGTCGTTGATGGAGACTTCGGCGTAGGGGGCCAGCTCAGCGGCGACGGTGGGCAGGCGCACCTGCCGGTAGCGAGGCACGGCCAGGGGCATGTCCATCAGGCGGATCTTCATCGGGTCCTTCCTTCTCCGGGCAGGGGAGGGAAGGAGCGGGGCGCCCCGGGGATGTCACCGAAAGCTTCGGGGGGGCGATCAGCGCTGGGTGATCACCAGGCTGAGGTTGTCGGCGTAGCCGTCGTTGTAGCCCCAGGCCCAGCTGGCCTCGAGGACCAGCTCGATCTGGCGGGTGCCCTGGGGCACGGTGCCCAGGGCCTCCTCGTAGATCAGGCCCGTCTGGTCGCCCCGCTCCGAGGACCACACCGGGCCGACGGTGGCGCTGCCCAGCACCGTGCCGTCACGCTCCATGAAGGTGGCGCTGAGGGAGGCGCGGTCGTCCTGTTCCGCGTAGCCCCCCAGCCACCCGCTGAGGATGTAGGTGGCGCCGCTGTCGATGGGCAGGGCCAGATCTTCCACGTCCACCAGCTGGCTGATCTCGGTGCCGTAGGCCACCCCGCCGCCGGCGAAGAAGTTGGCGCCGCGATCTTCGGGGCCGGGGTCGCTGCTGGCGGGGAAGCCGCCGGGGGCGTCGTACTGCAGCACCGTGAGGTAGCCGGGGTCGTACCAGCCCGCGGCCCAGGCGTCGGGCACGCCCTCGTAGTCGGGGTAGCCCCGCTCGTGCTCGGCGTCCCCGTTGAAGATCAGGTTGACGTCCAGGGCCGCCACCGGGGGAGCGGTGGCCTCGAAGCCGATGGGCACACCGTCAAGGTCCCAGTCTGTCCAGTCCTCGAGCTCCACCCCCAGGTGCTGCAGGGCGGTGGGGACCACGTCCACCGTCTGAGGCGGAGGCCAGATCTCGCCAGACGCCACTGAGTCGCCGGACACGATCATGGGGGTCAGGCGGTGGGAGGGGATGTTGAAGCCGTGGTGCAGGGTGGGGTCGCCGGCGTGGTCCGCGGAGATGATCACCAGCCAGTCCTCGTCCTCCCGGGAGGCGCGACCGTCTATGGCGTCCAGGATATCCAGCACGAAGCCGTCCACCTCGCTGATCTCGGCTTGGTACTCCGGGTACTCGGCGCCGTAGCCGTAGGCGTGGCCCACCCCGTCGGTGTCGCCGAACATGATCACGTACAGGTCGGCGTCGGTGGTGGCGGCCCAGGCGGCCACGTCTTCGCCGCAGTAGCGGTCCGGGCTGGCCTCGTCGAAGTAGCTGTCGGAGTAGTCATCGTAGTCGTAGAAGGCGTGGTAGTCGGGGGCGCCGGGCTCCACCAGGCCCTCTTCGATGGGCAGCCAGGACTGGCAGCCGGCCACGGTGGCGTCGGGCAGGGCCTGGTGCACCAGGCTGAAGATGTGGGGGTAGGCCAGGTAGTGGGGGTCGGCGAAGCTGTTGTCCGCGACGCCGTGTTTGTCCCAGTGCACCCCGGTGAGGAAGGTGGACCAGCCCGAGCCGCTGATGGTGGTGCTCTCGGCCCGGCAGTCCATGCTCCAGGCCGAGCCCGGCAGCAGCCAGTCCATGGCCGGGGTGTCGGTGAGGGGGATGACGTCGGGGATGAAGCCGTCGATCATCACCAGCAGCACCTTGGGGTCCAGAGGGGGCGGGATGTCGGTGTCCGCGTCGGTGTCGCTGTCGGCGTCCGTGTCCGTGTCTGTGTCGCTGTCGGCGTCGGTGTCGGTGTCGGGCTCGAGGCCCGTGTCCGGGGTGGGGCGACACTCCCCATCCCTCTCGACGGTGCCTTGTCCACAGATGAGCTGGGTGCCGCAGGCGCTCGCCAGCAGCAGGGGGGTGAGCAGCAGGGCGCGCATGGTGTTCCTTGGGGGGTGGTGCTATTCGTCGCTGGGGGGCGCCTCGGCGTCGTGCTCGGCCTCTGCGTCCTGCGCGTTCTTCTCGGCCCGGTAGTACAGCAGCATGGCGCTGTGTACCGGTCGCACATGGGCCTCGGCGTAGGCGTCGTCGCTGTCGGGGTTGGCGAGCAGCTCGGTGGTGGGCAGGTCGAGTATGCGGCCCCGCAGCACCATGCGCTTGGAGGAGCCGCCGTCCAGGTTCATGGCCTCGAGGCAGCCCAGGGCTTGCATCAGCCGGGCCGTGGCGCCCAGGGTGAAGCCAGGGGCCCGGTGGAAGTTGCGGCCGTCGATGGCGGCCAGCAGCAGGCGACCCTGATCGTCCAGACCTGCGGCCATGCGGGGCAGCAGGTTGTGATCGAAGGTCTCGTCGCCCGAGAACGTGGCGGGGGGGGCGCTGCCCGTGAAGTCCTCGGCGCGCAGATCGATCTGGACGCGGCCGCCTATGAGCAGCATGGGGCCGCCGGTGACGGCGTTGTGCAGCAGGCTGCCAGATGCGGTGGTGGGCAGTGTGTAGCTGAGGCGCGCCCCGGGCGTCTGGGCGTGGTGGTGGCCCTGGTGGGTGGGCAGAGCCAGGACGAAGCCCGCCAGGGGGATGGGCAGGGGGCCGCGGTGGAGCGCGATCACCCGGTGGCCCACGATGGCCAGGGAGCTGCCGCCGTGGTCGGGGCTGAGATCGCCCCAGGCGCGGTTGAAGGCCACCGGGTGGGTTCCCAGCTGGCCCAGGGCATTGCTCGCGGCGATGGTTGTCTGGCTGCCGTCGCGCCAGGTGAGGGTGACGCCAGCCATGCCCATGCGGCGCACCAGGATGTCGCCCTTGTCGTCCTGGGCCAGGGTGGCGCGGTGGAACACCGGGGGCGAGAGCACCTCTCCTTCCCGCAGCAGCAGGCCCACCGGATCCGTGCGGCGGCTGGGGGGCTCGATGTCGGCCTCGGAGTACAGGAAGAAGCCGCCCGAGATCGCGGCCATGGCGTCGGCCTGTTGGACCTGACGCACGAAGTCCCGACCCGCGCCCCGGGCCATGCGCCTGCAGTCCAGGGCTTGGAGCCGTGGCCGCGCGGCGCGCAGCAGGTTGATGTGCAGCGGGCCGAGCTCACTCTCGCCTTCGAGCTTGGCGTGCTCGAGGCCAGGGACCGCCTCGGTCCAGTGGACCTCCTGGGCCAGCGCCTCGATGCTCGGGGGCTCGGCGTCGCCGAGGCGGTGGCGGTGGTGCAGAAGGGCGGCGTGGCTGGTGTAGAAGTCCACCAGGGCGCGCACCCGCAGGGCCCTGGGGGCGGGCGCCTCGAGGATCTCGGCCACCCGGTGGGTGGCGCCGACCCGGAGCACCTTGGCCTCAGCGATGCGTTCGCCAAGCTGGGCGAGCAGTTCGTGCAGGGCCAGGTAGCGGCGGGCGAACATCTCGGCCTGGTCCAGGTCGATCTCGCCGTCCAGGGTGGCGGTGATGCGCTGGGCCAGGCCTGGCGCGAGCATGCGGGCCCTGGTCTCCAGGTGTTCGAAGTCCAGCTCGGGCTCGTCCTTGGCCGATCCGCGATCGGGGAAGGCCTCGAGCACATCGAGGCAGCCCGGGTCCAGCCCTTGCTCGAGGACCGTGCTGCGGCATGTGGTCAGCCACGCGGGTGTGCTCATTCCTCCGCCTCCTGGTGCTCGCTCATCGGCACGAAGTCGCGTGTCTCGAAGCCGGCGGGCACTGGGCGCTCACCTGGCGGGGGCCGCCCGCAGGGGGCGCGCATGGACTCGGGCTGATGGCCCGGGTCGCGGATTGTGCCTTCCCCAGACAGAGGGCGGCGGTCGTCGTCGGTCAGGGGAGGGCGCTCCACGGGGGGGAGCCCCAGGAAGGTCCTGGCCCGGTCCAGGCTGCGACGGAGGCGACGGCGAAGCATGGGCTCGTTCTAGCGCGGGGGCCCCCTAGTGTCGCGGCAACTCCCTCGGGACGGGCTGGTCCTGGATGCGCAGGTGCTCCTCGAGGGTCTGCTCCAGCCACAGGGCCTGGGCGGCTTCGTCGAGCCGGTCGATGAGACGACGCTGCTCGCCCCCTTTGGTGATGACGTGCAGCTCGTAGCTGTAGCTGCGGCGGCCGTGCTTGCCCCGAAGGACCCGTTCCTTGGAGTACAGCTGCCGAATGTCGTCCACTGTCGTGTTGCCTGGCCAGGGCAGGGGTGAGTGTTGGATGCACAGGGAGTTGTGGGTGGCGCGGATCGTGGTGGTGTTCAGGAAGCCGGAGGCGGCGATGTAGGCCACGACCAGGCCGACGATCACGTGGCCGAGGGTGAAGAGGATCTGCTGGGTGACGAGCCCAGCCTCGGCGCTCCCCCCGGGCCCCAGGATGTTGGCGTAGTACCCTCCCAGGGCCAGGAACCAGATGACCGTGAACGCCGCCCACAGGGCTGCCTTCAGGGTGAACCATTGCCAGCTGATCTGCAGCTGCCCACCGACGTGGTCCAGGGTGAAGCGGGCCGGCATGGCCACCGGCGCCCGCTCTTCGTACGTTCGGGCCCCCGGCGCAGGCTGAGAGAAGTCCAGCTCCACCACCGTGTCGCAGTGGCGGCAGCGCGCCAGCCCACGCGAGCGGTCCATCGCGGCTTCGTCCAGGGGAGCTCCACAGGTCTTGCAGTGGATCTGCATCGTGTCGGTCTTCTCCACTCGAGGCCCCAGCATCATAGCGGAGCTCGAGCGCGCGAGAGCGCGTCTCGGCGGCCACCGTCGTGTGGGCGCGAGGCAAGGGAGCAGGCCGACCTTGTCCGCCCACGACCCCCGTGCTCGCACGGACTCCATCGGCGACGACGTGCCGGGTGCGCCGTGCCCATCCTCTCGATAGGTGTCGCGGCACGCCCCTGTAGCTCATCCGGATAGAGCATCGGTCTTCTAAACCGAGGGTAGCAGGTTCGAGTCCTGCCAGGGGCGCATTCATCCAGGGTTTTCGCGGAGCGGGATGTCTGGAGGAGTCGGGCCTTCTACATTCGGATGGTTCATCGGGTGGGCAGGCTCCCCAAGCTATACCGGATTCCGCTCCATTCATGCGGAACAAAGAGAGGAAAACAGATCTCTCGGTATGGGATGAGGCCTGGGGGTACCGCCATCTGGATGTGGGCGGACCCGTCCTGCGAAAGAAACCGAGGGTAGTCAAGGCAGCAAGTGAGCGTCCTCGCAGGCCTGTTCCAGTGATCCCTATTGGGGATTCAGCCCTCGTCGGCGACGTACCCCCCGCTGCTCCGCGCCCCGACGAAGCGCACCAGGCCGCGGTCCCGCAGGAGCTTGACGTACTTGGCCACGGTGGAGCCCGACGCGTCCAGCTGGCGACAGAGCGCGGGGCTGCGCTGGCCCGGCTCGGCCCGGATGATCTCGAGCAGGCGCTGTGCCTTGGGGGGGAGGGCTTCGGGCTCGGCCGTCTCGATGGGTTTCTTCTTCGCCGGTTTTTTCGACGCGGCCTTCACGGCCCGCGGCCTGCGCGCCCTCGGCTTGGGTGGGGGCTCCGCGATGCTAGGCTCCTCCTCCATGGGCTCGCCCTCGAGCGCCAGGTCGATCCCGAAGATGGAGGAGAGGTCGCCGCTGTCGAGGATCGGTGCGCTCGTGGGGGCTGTGGAGGCCGTGGTTTGGGTGATGGCCTCCTCGAGCAACTCCGACGGGTCGACCCCGCGCAAGGTGAAGAGCAGGGCGGGCTCCTGATCCAGCCTCGCACCGACGCCGTAGAGGGCGGCGGCGACGTGCTTGCACATGGTGGCCCAGTCGGGGCAGCTGCAGCGCAGGTCGATCTCTGGCGGGCTGGGGAACAGGCCTTGGCCCTTGCGGCTGACCACCTCCATCACACCGCTGGACAGCTCGCCGGTGAGCAGTTCCACCAGGGAGCCGATGCGGCCGGCGCAGGCGGCGCGGATCGCTGTCCAGCGGGCGGCTGGGAGGGGAGCGATCTCGATCTTCACCTTGTAGGGGGTGGCGCGGCTGCCGGCGACGATGGCCTCGACGAGGCCCGGTCCGATCCGGAGGTCGAGCACCGATCCGTTGCGCGCGTAGGTGCGGCCGCGGGGCAGGCGGTTGGCATAGTCGCTGTAGGACTCGAGGTTGCGGCACCATGCCTGTCCCCAGAAGGTCTTGGCGATGGTGCGGCCCTCGATGACCACCGGTGCCAGCTCGCGACCGCCCTTGGCCAGCTTGCGGGCGGCGCGTTCGGCCTTGGCCTGGCGCTCCGCTACGGGGACGTAGCGGGGGTAGCCGCTGGAGTAGGATCGGGATCTGCTTCGGCTCACGTGCTCACCGCCCGGTCGAGGTCGAGGCTGACCATATCCAGCAGCTCCTGGTTCGACAGCTCGGTGAGCTTGACCTCGGCGCCGCTGGACAGCACCTGCTCGGCCAGCTCGCGCTTGCCCGCGATCAGCTCGTCGATGCGCTCCTCCACGGTGCCCCGGCAGACGAACTTGTGCACCAGCACCTTGCGCCGCTGGCCGATGCGGAAGGCGCGGTCGGTGGCCTGGTTCTCCACGGCCGGGTTCCACCAGCGGTCGAAGTGCACCACATGGTTGGCGGCGGTGAGGTTGAGCCCGGTGCCGCCGGCCTTGAGGGACAGGACCATGAAGGGCACGCGCTCGTCCTGCTGGAAGCGGTCCACCAGCGCCTGCCGGCGCTTCACGGGGGTGCCTCCGTGCAGCACCAGGCCTGGGTGGCCGAAGCAGGCCTCGAGGTGGCGCCGCAGGGGCTCGGTCATGGAGCGGAACTGAGTGAACACCAGCACCTTCTCCTGCCGCTCGGCGATGGGCTCGCACAGCTCGGTGAGGCGGGCGAGCTTGCCGCTGGCCTTGGTCTCGAAGCTCTCGTCCCCCAGCCAGAGGGACGGATGGTCGCAGATCTGCTTGAAGCGCATCAGGAAGGCCAGCACCATGCCGCGGCGCTCCATGCCGTCCGCCTGCTCGAGGACCTGCGCGAGCTCCCGCACCGCCTTCTGATAGTGGGCGGCCTGGGGCCGGCTGAGCAGGCAGTGGGCGGTGATCTCGATCTTGTCGGGCAGGTCGGAGATGACGCTGCGGTCGGTCTTGAGCCGGCGCAGCACATAGGGGCTCACCAGGGCCCGCAGGGGGGCGTAGCCCTGGTGGCTGCCGGCCATGGCGCGGCAGGCGCGGCCGAAGGCCTTGGCCGACCCCAACAGGCCGGGGTTGAGGAAGTCAAAGATGGACCACAGGTCGCCCAGACGGTTCTCCACCGGGGTGCCGGTCAGCGCCAGGCGCCAGCGTGAGGGCAGCGCCTTGACCGCGCGGGTCTGCTTGGCCCCGGGGTTCTTGATGGCCTGGGCTTCGTCCAGTGCGACCATGCGCCAGGGGTACTCCCGCATCCACGGGGTCCGCAGCACCGTGCCGTAGGTGGTGATCACCAGGTGGTGGGCCCCGACCTCGGGGGCCTCGAGGGCCTTGATGCGATGCGAAGGGAGCTGGGAGGGGTGGGCGATGAGGGCTCGCAGCCTCGGCGCGAAGCGCGCCAGCTCGAGCCGCCAGTTCTCCACCAGGGAGGCGGGCACCACCAACAGGTCCACCCCGGGCTCGCCGCGGGTCTCGAGCAGGCCGAGCATGGCGATGACCTGGATGGTCTTGCCCAGGCCCATGTCGTCCGCCAGGCAGCCACCCAGCCCCAGGCTCCAGAGTGTCCGGAGCCACTGGAGCCCCGCGCGCTGGTAGGGACGCAGGGTGGCGTCCAGCCCGGCGAGCGCCACGAGTTCGTCGCTCGACCTGGGCGCCCGGAGCGCGTCGAGCTGCGACTCGAGCCAGCGACCGGCGACGACCTCGGACCAACGTGGGCGTTCGTCGAGATCGTCGTCCTCGGTGCCTTGCTCCAGCCCCGCCATCAGGCGCATGGCTTCGGCGAGGCTCACCCCGCCGGCCTCGGCCTGGGCCTGGACCTCGCGCCACTGGTCGAGCACCTGGCCCAGCTTGTCCGGATCCACCTCGACCCAGTGACCCTTGATGAGCGTCAGCCCGGCGCTGGCGCCCAGCAGGGCCTCGATCTCGGCCTGGCCCAGCGGCTCGCCCCCAAGCGTGAGCTCGACCCGGAAGTCCAACAGGGCATCCAGCCCGAGCGCCGAGGGCTTGTCGTCCCCCACGGTCACCGAGACCACCGGACGGTTGCGTCGCCGGGCGCGCCACCAGTCGGGCAGGCGCAGCACCAGCCCGGCGCGCTCGAAGGCCTCGGCATCGCTGAGGAAGGCGTGGGCCTGGGCCGCGGTCCAGGCCAGCGGGTGGTAGATCTCGCCGCGCTCGATCATTCCGGAGATGAGCTGGCTGTGTTGCCCGGCGCGCTGCAGGGGCGTGAGCAGCGCCACCAGCTCGCGGCGCTTGCGCGCGCCGGCGTACTCCTGCAGAGCGCTGCTCAGGGGCACGTGCTGGATCTGCTGCCGTCCGGGGAGTTGCCGGGCATAGGTGGCGAGGAAGGCGAAGGGGTATCGAGGGTCGCGCTTGTTCTCGGCCAGGTGCAGGCAGACGCGCCCGGCCAGGTGCCAGACGGTGTCGCAGCTCGCCAGGAATGCCTGGAGGCCCCCCCCGGTCGTGACCGCTCGCGCGGCAAGGGCCTGGCCGACCTCGGTCCACAGCCCCGCGAGCAGGGCGGGGGTGATCCGCTCGGCACCGCGCATGGGGGGCGCCTTGGCGGCCAGCGCGCAGAGTGCGGTGGTAAGGGGTTCGGGCAGGCTGAAGGCTGCCGGGTCCAGGGGGTCGGCCAGGGCACAGGAGCCGGCCACCACCTGGCGCCCTAGCTCGCGCCACCAGGCCAGGGTCGGATCCAGCGGGGTGCCGAGCTCGGCCGCGCCGAGCTGCAGCAGGCCGAAGCCCGTGCCCTGCGCGAAGGACTGCTCGATCCGTTCGCTGATTCTGCGGGGCAGCGGGTAGGCCCCGTTGGGATCGCGGACGAGCGTCACCTGCCCGCTGGGTGTCAGGGTGGCGATGAGGGTCGGGGTGTCGGAGGTGGTGGCGTCGGGCACGGTGCAGGCGCTCTGTCCGAGGTCGAGAGTGCGCGGGTATCACGGTAGGTCCCTGGGGGAGCAGGTCTCGCAGGGCGGGATGGTGCCTCGAGGAGAACCGCTGGTCGCTTCGGTCGGTCGTCAGAAAGCGTTCGACCAAGATCCCCAAGTCCCCCTCAGTCCTCGAATCCCGGCCTCCGGAAGCTCATGTGGTCGGGGAAGGCGCCCTGAAGCTGCTCGAGCAGGTGGCTGGTCTCCATCAGGATCTCCATGGCGCGGTGGTCGAGGCGGTGGGCCTCGCACCAGCGGGTGAGGATGGAGATGCAGGCGTACAGGCCCAGGGCAGCGACCTTGGCGCTGCCTTGGGCGTCGTTGGGGTGGGGGCCCTCGGTGGGGCCGCTGCGGCGCTCGTGGTGCTGGGTGAGCAGGGCGCGGTAGAGCTTGTTCGGCACGAGGATGGCATGCCAGCCCAGCACCTGGTCCAGCTCGCGGGCCGGGCCCTCGCTCCCCTCGGCGGGCCGGTCGGCCAGCCAGTCCAGGCATGCCTGTCTCCACGCATTGGTGGGACGCATCAGGGGGTCGTCCTCGAGGCTTGGCCGGGGCTCCTCATGGATCAAAGCTTCGCGGATGCCGTCACCGGCCACGAGGCAGCGGGCCCGATGGCGGCAGCGCCCACACCAGCGGTCGCAGTAGGCGCTCACCAGCTCCCAGTGGTCGAGGTTGGAGATGGGGTTCCAGGCTTCGGTGGGGTCGCTGTGGGTCATGCTCGTTCTCCTGGTTGGGATGCCGTCGCGTCGCTCTGCATGAAAGCAGGGAACGTGCCAGGGGCTACGCTGGCCCAAAAGCCGCATTGGATGGTCCGGTGGCCTGTCGATCCGTCGACGATCGTCAGAAGTTCGACGGTCGACTTCGTCACCTCGACGGCCCCCAGAGCCCGCGGACTCCGGGGACGAGAGGAGCCGCGTGGCCAAGGTGCCCTTTGCAAGCGCGACGATGTGCGCTAGCCTGGGTGGGTTCCGAACCCGAGCCATCATGCCCTGCCCCGTCCAGCCCTACGCCTCGCCCCATGGCTCGACCCCATGGGTCTCCGCGGCAGCCCTGGTCCTGCTCGCCGCCTGCGGAGGCCGGGAGCTCGAGGTCTCCGCGACGGTCAACGAGACCACCGCCACGGTGATCGAGCTGGCGTGGAGCACGGATCAGCCCGGCGCCTCCTGGGTGGAGTACGGCCCCACCGAGGCCATGGGGCTGCAGACGCCGGTCTCGGACCCGGGCACGGAGCACCACTTCGCGCTCTTCGGGCTGCCGCCCTTGTCGCCCGTCTACTACCGCGCGGTGACCACCGTGGATGATGACGAGCTGTCGGCCGCGGGCGAAGCCTGGACCCTCAACCTGCCAGCCACGCTCCCCGACATCGAGGTCACCGTCCATGAGCCCGCGCTGACATCCGCGGAGCCCTACATGATGGGGCTGCTGGTGGGCGTGAGCAGCGCCATCTTCGTGGTGAACCGTGCGGGCGATGTGGTCTGGTACCGTGAGCTCGATGGGGTGGCGGGGCCGAAGCCGCCCGTGTACGGCGACGTGCAGTTCGCCCTGGACGGCAACGATCTGGTCTTCAACCGGTTCACCGCCGACCTGGACGACCCCGAAGGGCTGAACACGATCCTGCGGGTCTCGCTGACCGGCCAGGTGATCGACGAGCGGAGCACCCCCAGGTCCCACCACGCCTTCGCGCAGGTGGGAGATGGCCGGTACGCCTATGTGGCCGCCGATGTGCGCTCGTACCAGCTGCCGGACGCGATGGAGCCCGCGGACATCGTGGGCGACGCCATCGTGGTGGTGGACCCGGATGGGGGAGCGGAGACGGTGTTCTCCACCTGGGACTGGACCCTGCCGACGACGGTCACCGATCCGGATCTGTCGCTCTACGGCGACATGGCGGACTGGACCCACGCCAACGGCCTGGCCTGGTACCCGGAAGACGGGACCTTCCTGTTGTCCGCTGGCTACACCCAGGCGGTGCTCGAGGTGGAGCGCAGCAGCGGTCGCTTATTGCGCCACTTCGGGCATGATGGCGACGTGCCGGTGGCTCCCGGGAGCACCGACTTCTTCTTCCAGCACGACCCGACCTGGACGGACGACGGCACGCTGTTGATGGCCAGCGCCTACCTCGAGGGCGAGGGGGAGCGCGAGGACTCGATGTTCATCGCGGTGGAGTACGCCGTCGAAGCTGGGCAGCTCCAGGAGGTGTGGTCCTACGGCAAGGACCAGGACATCGCCACCCTGGCCGAGGGGCAGGCCCGGCGGCTGGCCAACGGAAACACCATGGTGAACTGGGGGTTCACGGGGCTGTGCCGCGAGGTCACCCCTGCGGGCCAGGTGGTCTGGCAGTTGGAGGCCGCGGCGGGGGCCGCCATGGTGCGGGTGCGGCCGATCTCGAGCTTCTACGAAGGGTATTGAAGGCGTATCGTCGGGGTGTCCGTCGGCGACCCGGGCTGTCGAGGATCAGGCTGCAGTCGCGCCCTGCGCCCCTGCGGGTTCCTCCAAAGCCCACCGCGCCGGGATGGAACCCCCAGCCTGGCGTTCCGGTGAGGTGCCGGCCGGGCGACCTGCAGCCCTTGGAGCTATGGTGGCCCTCCGGAGGCTTCCTGGTCCACGTCCCCGCCATCGACCGCTCGCCCCTGACCCCGCTCCGAGGGGCCTGCGCACCTGGGCTCCTGCTGCTCGCCGCGCTGGGGGCGCTGGCCCCAGGCTGCGACGGCTGGCGCGACAAGTCCGGACGACCCGATGACACGGGTCCAGCCCCCGTGCTCGACGCCGAGCATGGGGTGGCGGCGCGGGCTGTCATCGTGGTGATGGACGGGGTGCGCATGGAGGAGAGCTTCGGCGACGGGGAGTCGGACGCTTGGGGAGGGCCCACCGCCGAGGTCATGCCGCGCATCCGCCACGACCTGCGCCGCCAGGGCGGGGTGGCCCAGCCCGCCTATGTCACCGGCACCACCTTCACCTCCTCGGCCCACGCCAACCTGCTCACCGGCGTGCGGCAGTACTACCCCAACATGGGCTCCTCTACTGGCTATGCCCGGCGCCAACCCGACCACCCCACCCTCTTCGAGCAGCTGCGCGTCGAGCGGGATCTCGGGCCCGAACAGGTGGTGCTGGCGGCCAACACGACGATCCTGGGCGACCTGGTCTACGGCCACGCTCCCGGGTACGGCCGCGACTACGCCGGCCAGTACCTCCACGTCACCGTCTCGGGCGACTCCAACGCGAACGCCCAGGACGACGGCATGGTGCTCACGCGGGTCAAGTCCTCCCTTGACCGGGACGACGCCGTCTTCGTGCTTGCCAACCTGCACCAGATCGACCGCTCGGGCCACAGCAACGCCCCGGTGTACGCCAACTACGTCGCGGACGTCGACAGGCCCTTGGTGGATCTCTGGAAGGGCCTGCGCGGGGCGGAACGCCGGGGCGAGGATCTGCCCCTGGTGGTGGTCATGTCCGATCATGGACGGCACCGCTTCGTGGATGAGGAGAGCCCCTGGCAGGACCACGGCTGTTCGTGCACCGGTTGCCGCGAGGTCCCGCTGCTGATCATGGGGCCGGGCATCGAGGCAGGCGCCGTGGCCACGGCTCCGGCCCTCCTCGAGGATGTCACCCACACCGTCGCCTGGCTGATGGGCGTGCCCATGCCCTACAGCACCGGCCTGGCCCTGGACGAGTTCCTGGTGGGCGCGCCCGATGTCCCGGTCCGCAGCGGCGAGGTGGCGCTGGCGGCCGACGGCGATCTGGTGGCCTGGCAGCGCTGGGAGCCCACCCGCGAGGCCCGCAGCAGCGTGGTGGTGGACGATCAGGTGCTGGCTCAGGGCGTCCTGCATGTGGAGCAGCCCACCGTGGCCCGGGGCGACGGTGTGGACTTCGCCTGCTGGCGGCAGCTCGATCTGGTAGAGGGGGCCGAGCGCTGGCCCTGGGAGGGCCACTGCGCCCGCCGCGTCGCCGACGGTCCGTGGGAGGATCTGGCGCTGTTGACCGGCGAGCTCCCCGACGGGTTCGAGGCGCAGCTCGAGGTCGACAAGCAGGGCCGGCTCTGGGTGTTGTTCCTGGGCGGTGTGGAGAGCGTCGGGATGGACGCCATCACGCCGAGCACGGTGGGCTACCTGTTGGCCCGCTGGGACGACGCCAGGTCCTCCTGGGAGTACTCCACGGCGCTGCGAGGCCGGGATCGTTTCCCCAGCAATGCGCGGCTGCGCCTGGTGGATGGCGAGCTCTGGGTCGCGACGGTCCGCTCCGATGACGAGGCCTCCATGCGCTACTCCCGCCATGTGGTCCTCTCCACGGTTCGGTGGGCCACGGGAGGGCTGCCCGTCTGGCGCGAGGTCGCCAGCCTGTACCCCACGGACTCCGACAACACCGAGGTGGACCGGGTGGAGCGCCCCGCGCTGGGTGTGGTCGGCCGGGGTCTGGTCGTAGCGGCGGTGGGCTACAGCGATGAGGGCACCTACCTGATGGCCTCATCGCAGCTGTCCACAGGGACCGGAGAGCAGGAGTGGTCCGAGCTCGTCACCCTGGACGACTCCGGACGGGTCTACCCCCACCTGTCGCCAGCTATCTCCGACGACGGCTGGCTGTACTGGGCTCGCCAGGCGGGCGCAGGCGGCGTGACCATCTGCCGAGCCGATAGCGCTGACGCCACCCCCACCTGCCACGACACGGGCTCGGGATGGATCGACAGCCTGGCACCGGCGAGCGGCGGCGTGTGGGCCAGCTTGAGCGATGGCGACTTGAGCTGGAGCAGGGTCTGGGTGCCGTTCTAGGCTAGGGCCCCCAGCCTTCCTTGCGCAGGACGATCATGGCGCTGGCGCAGGCCTCTGCGTCGCTGGCGGGATCGTGGTGCTTCAGGGGGATGCCCAGGTGGCGGCAGAGGTCGGGTAGCCGGGTGGGGCGCAAGGACCAGGCCTGGCGGGCCAGGCGCATGGTGCAAGCGAAGGGCAGGGCAGGGGGCTCGAGCCTGGCCAGGGAGCAGCAGGCGTAGAGCACGCCTTGGTCGAAGCTGGCGTTGTGGGCCACCATGAAGCTCGCGCCCTGGAGGAACGGCTCCAGCTCTGGCCAGACCTGTGCGAAGACGGGCTGGTCCTGGACATCTCTCCAGCGGATGCCGTGGATGTGGGTGAACTCGAAGGTTCGCCGCGGTGGCTGGATCAGGCGGGTGACCCGCTGGGTGATGCGCGCGCCCTCGACCCGGACCAGGGCGACAGCGCAGGCGCTGTCGCGCCCGGTGTCGGCGGTCTCGAAGTCGATGGCCACGAAGGTGTCGGGCGAAGGTTGGGAACTCATGGGCACCAGTCTATCGGGCGGCGGTCCTGGAGGCTCGAGGGGTGGTGCGTTCCCTGGGGCATAGCTTCCTGGGCGGCGCCGATCGTCGAAGGCCCGACGCCCATGTTCGACACTTCGACGATCCGGGACGGGTGAAGGCCCACTATCGGCTGGCACTCGGCTTGCTGTTGGAGGCTGCGACACCAACACAGGAGGTCGGTATGTGTGTCGTGGAGAAAGATTCCTGGAGCTACCCCATCGGCGACGGCTGCGAGCTGCGCGGGGATGACATGCCCAACCCCTACGAGCCTGTACTGGCCGCGCCCTGGGGTGGCTGGGAGCTGCCCTGGGATCGCGGCCGTGGGTCCGCCGAGGTCGCGGACCACTCCCGGTCCAGCGAGCCAGAGCGCCTGGCCTGGTGGATCTTCGTGCTAGGCATGGTGCTGTGGGAGATCCAGCAGGGACACCGTCCACCCGACACCGTCTCCTCCTGCATGCCCGAGGAACGCTGGCTGGCTTGGGCCCTGTGTTGGGTGCTCGAGACCGAGCCTTCTGAGCCCCCCAGGTGGTTCCGCTTTGCCGCCCGCGCGGCCTGGAGACGTCGCCAGCTGGCGATGCTCCACCTGCAGAGCGCCCTGGTGGGGCTGTACTGGGGGCTCGAGGTTCAGGCCCGCACGGCAGCGCGCACTGAGATCATTCCCGCGCAGGATGCGGCCACCCTGTGGTGCTGAGGCTCTGGTGACAGCCCTGTGGGCGTAGTGTCTCTTTGTGGAGTTACGTTGCGGGGCCGGCCCCTCGCGGGGTAAGCACGGGCCACCCGCCCTCTACCCCGGTGCCGATCCCATGAGCGCTCCCCTGCTGCACTCCTACCCCCTGGGCTTCCACGTCTCCCGCGCCGCGGGGGTCCGCCCTGGGCTGGCCGCGCTGACCTCGTCATGGACCGAGGGGCAGCGGGGCATCATGGCCTACCGCGAGCTGGCGCTCGGCCTGGCGGAAGACCGGGCCAGCGCTTCCCTGCCTCCCGCCGGTGAGCTGCTCTGCGGCAGCCTGCTGGCTGACGTCATGCGCGCGCTGCTGCTGCGCTACGAGCGTGAGCACGGCCCCGCCCTGGCCGCCTGCGTGGCGGAGCTGGCCGAGACCTTCGCCGATGGGGATCTCGAGGAGAGCCTGCTGGCTTTCCTGGATCGATACCCCCCTCGCAGCCCAGGCCAGCCGGAGCCCGACGCCCAGGCGCTGGCGGCCCTCGAGGGCGCCGATGTGGCCGTGGGTGGCGAGCTGTTGCTGCGCTGGCTGCACGAGGACAACCCTGCCTTCCGCGACCTGCTCGCCCTCTTCGACGCCGAGCCCGGTGACGAGCATGCCGTCCGCGCGCCCCTGGCCACCGCGCTGCTCGCGCTGCTCGAGGCGGCCCCGCCCCTGAGCGGTCTGGGCATGAGCCTGACCGAAGCCCTGCTGGCGCCCGCTCGTGCCCACCCTGAGTCCCTCTCCGCTCAGCTGGACTGGGTGCGCGGACACTGGGCCCATGTGCTGCCCGCGGGGATGCTCGACCGGCTCGGCCAGGCGAGCGATCTGCGCGCGGCAGAGCTCTTCCAGCGCGGGGGGCCGCCGGGCCCAGCGCCCGTGATCCGCTTCGACGGCGGGCCCGAGGACCACGCCCCCGAGGCATTCAGCGACGACGCCGACTGGATGCCCAACGTGGTGCTGATGGCCAAGTCCACCTACGTCTGGCTGCACCAGCTCACCCAGAGCTACGGCCGCCCCATCGCCACCCTGGACGCCATCCCCGACGAGGAGCTGGATCGGCTGGCCCGCTGGGGCGTGACCGGCCTGTGGCTCATCGGCCTGTGGGAGCGCTCCGCGGCGTCCCGCACCATCAAGCAGATGATGGGCAACCCCGAGGCGGTGGCCTCGGCCTACAGCCTCCACGACTACAGCATCGTGGCGGAGCTGGGGGGCGAGGAGGCCTTCCACCGCTTGAGGGATCGGGCCCAGCAGCGTGGCATCCGCCTGGCGGGCGACATGGTGCCCAACCACATGGGGCTGGACTCCAGCTGGGTGGTCGAGCACCCCGATCGCTTCATGTCCGTCGAGCAGCCGCCCTACCCCAACTACCGCTTCACCGGCGCCGACCTCTGCGAGCACCCGGACGTCAGCCTGCGCCTCGAGGACGGCTACTGGAACCACAGCGACGCGGCCGTGGTGTTCCAGCGCGTCGACCACCGCGGCGGCGAGGTCCGCTACCTCTACCATGGCAACGACGGCACCAGCATGCCCTGGAACGACACGGCGCAGCTGGACTTCTCCAAGGAGCAGGTGCGGGAGGCGGTGATCCAGGCCGTCCTGGACGTGGCCCGGCGTTTCTCCATCATCCGCTTCGATGCGGCCATGACCCTGGCCAAGAAGCATGTGCAGCGCCTGTGGTACCCCAAGCCCGGCGACCAGGGGCCCGTGCCCTCGCGGGTCGAGCACGGCATGTCCAAGGAAGCCTTCGACGCCATCATGCCCAAGGAGTTCTGGCGTGAGGTGGTGGATCGGGTGGCCGCCGAGGTCCCCGACACCCTGCTGCTGGCTGAGGCCTTCTGGCTGATGGAGGGCTACTTCGTGCGCACCCTGGGCATGCACCGGGTGTACAACTCGGCCTTCATGCACATGCTGCGGGACGAGAAGAACGCCGAGTACCGGGCCAGCATCAAGAACGTGCTGGCCTACCAGCCCGCCATCCTCGAGCGCTTCGTCAACTTCATGAACAACCCTGACGAAGAGCCCGCGGTGGAGCAGTTCGGTCGTGACGACAAGTACTTCGGCGTGGCCTTGCTCATGTGCACGCTGCCGGGGCTGCCCATGCTGGGCCACGGCCAGATCGAGGGCTTCGCCGAGAAGTACGGCATGGAGTACCGTCGCAGCTACTGGGACGAGGCGGTGGACGACGGCCTGGTGCAGCGCCACGAGCGCGAGATCTTCCCCTTGATCCGGCGGCGCCGGCTGTTCAGCGGCGTGGCGGACTTCGCCCTCTACGATCTCGAGTCCGACGGCGGCGGCGTGAACGAGGCCGTCTACGCCACCAGCAACCGCTTCGAGGGACAGCGGGCCCTGGTGGTCTACAACAACGCCTACCCGTCTGCTGCCGGGACCATCCACCGGGCCGCGCCCGTCAACCGCGGCAGCACCGATGAGCCCAGGCTGGTGGACCAGGATCTCTGCGAAGCCCTGGGCCTGCCGCGTGCCGGGGACATGATCTGTCTGCTGCGCGATGGCGTGTCTGGCCTGACCTGGGTGGCACCCTGCGACCGCCTGGCCAGCCAGGGGCTGCGGGTGGAGCTGCAGGGCTACCAGTACCGCGCGTTCACCGACATCCGCGTGGTGCACGACCACGACGGCGCCTGGCGTCAGCTGGCTGATCGGCTCGGCGGCCGAGGTGTGCAGGATCCCGAGGCCGCGGTCCAGGACCTTCGCACCGCGCCGCTGCAGGACTGTTTCGGGGCCCTGGTCGTGGGCTGGGCCCGCTGGCAGGCCGGCGATGAGCCCCTCTCGGCGGCTCAGCTGGCCGCCGAGCTGAACCTGCGGGGCTTCCCCAGCGAGCCTGCCCTGGCCAAGGCGCTGGGCGCTCGGCTCGAGGACGTCGCTGGTGCCTTGGCCGATCCCACCTCCCTGGGGCTGCCTGCCGCGCTGTCCCAGAGGCTGCTGGGCGGCCTCGATGCCGACCCGGGTCCCCGCGCCCGCTTCCTGGCTGTGCCCCTGGCCCTCACCCTGCTCGCCTGCTTGCGCGGCCGGGCCTGGACCCGCTGCGGTGAGCCCCGGGACCTGCCCAAGGCGCTGCGCCTCGAGCCGGCCGTCGCTCGGGCCCTCGACGCCTTGGGGGGCGGCGGCTGGGAGGCCGCCCGCGACGCCCGCCTGGTCTGGCTGCTGGCCGGGCTCGAGCTGGGCTCCGACTGGCCGGGGGCCCTCGAGGTGAGCCCCGATCTGCGCGCCTGGCTGGGCGTGAACGAGTACCAGGGCGTGACCTATGTCGACCGCCAGCAGCTGGACACCCTGCTGTACTGGTGGCAGGTGTTGGCCCTGCTACCGGAGCTGGAGCTGGACGAGGATCTGGCCGAGCGCGCGCAGGCTCGGGCGGATCGGGCGGTCGAGCTGCTCGAGGCCGCCGAGACGGCGGGGTGGACCCTGGAGGGGCTGAGCTGACCCGGGCCAGCGGCGGCCCAGCGTCGAGCGGGCCTGTACCCGCGCGCGCCCGACCGACGAGGGATCAGCCCCCGAAGCTGCGAGCGAAGAGCTGGTCGATGGCCGCCTTGCCCGCATCGGAGAGGGCGCGGGTGCCTGTCCCGCCGATGGCGGTGGTCTCGATGACCGGCTCGCCCAAGACCCACTCCGTGCCGCTCCAGCAGTGCCAGGCGTCGCGCTCCTGACAGTAGACCCACACGGTCTTGTTCCAGCGCTTGGCCAGCTCCACGGACCAGCCGGTGCCGCCAGTGACGGTGCCGTCTTCCCGGATGATGCCCACCACGAACAGCTGCCGGACCTGGCTGGCCAGGTGCCACTGGGTCTGGATGATCTTGGCGATGGGGCCGTTGCGATCCCAGATGCGCCGGAGGTGTTGGTTCACGTAGACCATGCTCACGGCGCCCTGCTTCAGCTCCTGCTCCGTGAGGGTCTTGGACCCCTGGGTCCGGACCTGGTGGTGGCCCGCGAAGGTCAGGTTGATCTCGGTGAGGCCCCACCGCTCGGCGGCCTGGCCGAAGGCGCACTCGGCGCCGGTGACGCCTCCGGAGACCAGGGTGACGGTCTGGGGCGCGGGGGAGGGCGCGACGATGTCGGTGCCCGGGGACGGCTGGCCTGCGACCAGCATGGTCACCGGGTCGAGGCACAGCGCGGTGGACTCGGAGACGTCCTCGCCACCGGCCCGCAGCACGCGCAGCTGGACCTTCTGGCCCTTGGGCTCGAGGACCACGGCGGTGTCGAAGGAGCTGGCGAGCTCCTCGGCCGACGGACCCCTCCCGCGGTGGGTCTTGACCGTCCCCCAGATCCGGATGTTGGCTTCCTTGGCGAACGCTCGCCAAGCGCTGGAGTCCACCTCGGCGGCCTCGAAGGAGCCATCGATGACCACGACCGCCGGGCGGAAGTCCATCACGTCATCGAGCGTGGTGAGCAGGCGGCCGAGCCGGGCGGGGGTGAAGGGGCCCGAGAGGAAGCTGTGGATGATGCGGTTGCGCTCGACCTCCACCTGGGCCGAGGCTGGGTCGACGCCGCTGGCGCGCGCGAGCTCCGTGAGGATCTCGTGGTAGAAGCTGCGCACATGGGCAGCCGGGTCCTGCAGGGAGACGTGCAGCACCTCGGAGCTGCGGAGCAGGTGGCCCAGCGCGATGTGCACCAGGAAGGGGCTCTTGCCGACCCCGGCCCGGGCCATCACCATGCCGAGCTGGCCTGGGGCGAGGCCTCCACGGATGCAGGCGTACAGGGTGCTGATGGGGCTCTGCCGAAAAAGATCGCTGGTCATGGTCAAGCTCTCCTCGAGCGCGTGCTAGCGCGCCTTGCGCTCGTTGTAGTCGGCGATCACGTCCTCTTGGACCTGCTTGGGCACTGGGGCGTAGCGAGAGAACTCCATCGTGAACTCGGCGGTGCCCTGGGTCACGCTGCGGAGCGCGGTGGCGTAGCCGAACATCTCGCTCAGGGGAACCTCGGCGTCCACCTGGCAGTAGGCGTTCTGCTCGTTGACACCTTCGATGACGCCGCGGCGCTGCATCATGGTGGCCACGATGGCGCCGTGGAACTCGGTGGGACCTTCCACCTGGACCTTCATCAGCGGCTCGAGGATGATGGGCTGGGCCTTCGGGTAGACCTCGCGCCAGGCCCCGCGACAGGCTTCCTGGAAGGCCACGTCGGAGGAGTCTACCGAGTGGGCCTTGCCGTCGTTGATGGTGACCCTGACCATGGTCACCGGCGCCTCGACCAGGCGCCCCTTGGCCAGCATGCTGGTGAAGCCCTTGTCGCAGGAGGAGATGAACTCCCGCGGGATGGTGCCACCCTTGATCTCGTCCACGAACTCGTACTCGCCGTCTTCGAGGGGCTCGATGAAGCCCACGACGCGACCGTATTGCCCGGAGCCGCCGGTCTGCTTCTTGTGGGTGTAGTCGAACTCGGCGCGGCGGGTGATGGTCTCGCGGTAGGCCACGCGGGGGGCGCTGGTCTCGACCTCGGCGTCGTACTCGCGCTTCATGCGCTCCACGTAGACATCCAGCTGCAGCTCACCCATGCCCGCGATGATGGTCTCGGAGGTCTCTTCGTCGGTGGACACCCGGAAGGTGGGGTCCTCCTTGGTGAAGCGCCGCAGCGCCTTGGACATGTTGCTCTGGGCCTTGATGTCCTTGGGCGTGATGGTCAGGCTGATCACGGCCGCGGGGATGTGGATGTTGGCCATGGCCAGCTTGACGGTGCCATCGGTGAAGGTGTCGCCCGAGTAGCAGTCCACCCCGAAGACCGCGACGATGTCGCCCGCCGAGGCTTCGTCGATGTCTTCCATCTCGCTGGCATGCATGCGGACCAGGCGGCCGATCTTGACCCTCTTGTTGCCGCGCAGGTTGACCATGAAGTCGCCCTTCCTCATGACGCCCTGGTAGACGCGCATGTAGGTGAGCTGGCCGTAGCGCCCTTCCTCCAGCTTGAACGTCAGCGCGACGAGGGGCCTGTCGGGATCGGAGGGGATCACCACCTCGACCGCGTCCTCTACGGTGCCCTTGGCCAGGTCGATGGCCTTGTTGGTGATGTCGGTGGGGCAAGGCAGCCACCTGACCACTGCGTCGAGCAGGGCCTGTACACCCTTGTTCTTGTAGGCGCTGCCCAGCAGCACCGGCGTGATCTGCTCGGCGATGGTGGCGGTGCGGATCGCCGCGTGGATGAGCTCAGGAGTGACGCGCTCCTCGAAGACCGCCTCCATGAGCTCGTCCGAGAACATGCTGACCACGTCGAGCAGGATCTCCCGGTACTCATCGGCTTGTTCGCGGAGCTCCGCGGGGATGTCGTCGATGCGGATCATCCCGCCGTTGGCGCCCTCGAAGTACACCGCCTTCATCTCGATCAGGTCCACCAGGCCCACGTGGTCCCCCTCGAGGCCGATGGGGATCTGGGTCATGACCGAGTTGTGGCCCAGCTTGTCGCGCAGCTGCTGGCAGACTCGGAAGGGGTTGGCCCCCTGCCGGTCGCACTTGTTGACGAACGCGATGCGGGGGACGTTGTACCGCTTCATCTGCCGGTCCACGGTGGTGGACTGGGACTGCACTCCGGAGACGGAGCAGAGCACCAGGACGGCTCCATCCAGCACGCGCAGCGCTCGCTCCACCTCGATGGTGAAGTCGATGTGCCCAGGCGTGTCGATGATGTTGATGTGGTGGCCTTGCCAGCTGCAGTGGGTGGCGGCGGACTGGATCGTGATGCCGCGCTCGCGCTCGAGCTCCATGAAGTCCATCTTGGCGCCCACGCCGTCCTTGCCGCGCACATCGTGGATGGCGTGGATGCGGTCGGTATAGAACAGGATGCGCTCGGTGAGCGTGGTCTTGCCGGAGTCGATGTGGGCGCTGATTCCGATGTTGCGGAACAGGTTCAGGTCTGCGGTCATGGTTTCCTTCCTGCTGCGCAGGATTTGCCTCGGATCGGGGCGGCTTCTACCTGTACGGAAGGGGGCCGTCAAAGTGGCGAGCTCACGGCGCGAGCGACGAACGGGGTTTGTGCGTCCTGCCGCGGCGATATCGTCGGTTTTGTAGGAATTTCTTTTTCTGCTGCCACCCCAGAATCGACACCCGATCACGCCGTTGCTCTGGCACGCGCGGGTCAGGGGTGCGGCGGTCGGCAGGCCTCTCCAACCAGCCATGCCCATGCCTATGGCCGCACGCCGAGGGCATGGCCGCATGCCGAGGGCATGGCTGGGCGCGGCGAGGGGCTGGCGAGGGGCGGTCAGTCCGCCGCTGGCGCAGCGGGGCCCTCAGGGGCGGCTGGCTAGTCGGACGGTGAGACGGTGACCGCCGTGTGATCGGTGACCACGCCCTGGCTGGACCACTGGTTGTCGTCCCAGCTGTCGTCGTTGATGCCGAAGCTCAGGGAGCCGGTGGACGGCGCCTCGAAGCTGGTCGTGGTCCCGATGTGGAACACGGTGCTCACGCCGCCCTCTGCGACGAAGAGGCCCACGAGCTGGCCGTGGAAGCAGCCCTCGTAGTTGCAGGGCAGCACCGGGTCGGTGACCGGTCGCTCGGGGTCCCCGTCTGCGTTGATCCATGGCCCTTCCGGGCTGGTGCGGTACTGGTCGTTGACGCTCGCCTGGATGTCCACGCGATCGCCGGCGCACATGGGGATCTCTTCCTGCCAGCCTACGTCGAGGCGCAGGTACTGCACCAGGGTGTAGTCCATGGGCTTGCGGCACTCGCCCACCCGCAGCTGGGCAGGCAGGCCATCCAGCCAGTAGCCCCATGCCTCGGCGTCGGCGCCGGAGGCCATGACAGGATGGCAGAAGCCGGCGTTGCGGGTGGTGACCTCCTCGATTCGCTCCGGATCGCCCAGCAAGGTCATCTCCAGCGTCTCCACCGACGAGGAGCTGAAGGACACGCCGTCGTCTCGCTGGCCCAGCCACTGGCTCTTCATGGCCTCGAGGGCGGTCTGCCGCGCTGCACGACGTTCCGAGAGAGCCAGATCCGCCCACATGGGCGGGAAGTAGCATGCCCCCAGCCAGCCGGGGTCCTTCTTGTCGGGGGCCTGGGAGTACCAGCCCACCGGAGGCGGCGCCTCGACCTCGGGACGTCTCTTGCCGTGGGCCACGGAGGCCACAGCCAGCACAGCGAACAGGATCGGGGCTCGGGACATGAGGCCTCCATGACTGTGGACCAGGGCCGCCGTCGCCGCCTGGGCGTCGGGGCTGTTAGTGTTCGAAAAGATAATTTCAAACTTTATGATAACACAATCCGTGGCTTGATGTGGGCCTTTGTGAGCGTCGAGCCTGAGTGCTTGGTTCCCAGTGACCCCGGGCCTCGAGATCGCTGCACACCCAGCCGCAGGCCAGAGGGCTCGGGTGGCCGCGATGGCGGCGCCGGTCGACCGGGGGTGCCCGACCAGCCCAGGGTGTCCGAGCCCGGCCGCCACGTTCGGGATCGGCTCCGGGGTATAGGTTGCAGGCAGTGTTCTTCAGCCCCCTTGCCATCTCCTCCACCTCGCGGTTCGAAAGGATCGGAACTACTCGATGACACGGCGAGATCTCGACATCGCGGCCATGTACACCCAGTATGGAGCCTTGGTGCGCCGGAGGATTCGCCGCTTCTTCTCCGACGAGGAGGCCGACGACGTGTTGCAGGAAGTCTTCACCCGCGTGATCACCAGCCAAGGGACCTTTCGGGGCGACAGCTCCCCGGCCACCTGGCTGTATCAGGTGACCACGCGCCACTGCCTCAACCGCCTGCGGGACCGCACGCGCAGGGATGAGCTGTGGGTGGAGCGGGGCGCGGTGTACTGGAGCCAGCCGGCGGCCTCGGCCGACCAGGAAGCCCGGGCCCGGCTGGCCCAGGTCTGGCGGCACATGGACGACGAGACCGTCGCCATGGGCGTGTACTACCACCTCGATGGCCTCACCCATGAGCGCATCGCCGAGCTGATGGGCTGCTCCCGCCGCACGGTGGGCAACCGGCTGGCCGAGCTCGCGGATCGCACACGAGGTGCCAAGTGAGCCTGGACCCCACCCTGTACACCCGCGACTGGCACCTGCAGGACCTGGCCCTCGAGCGCTTGGAGCTGGGGGACCTCCAGCCCCACGAGGCGCGCAGCGTTCAGGATCACCTGGTCGCCTGCCCGGCCTGCCAGGCGCGACGCCAGGCCATCGCCGCCGAGCTGGCCGCGCCCCTGCCCGAGCTGACGCTGGAAGCCACCCAGGGTCCCGTCGCTGGCGGTGGCGAGGTGGTCGCGCTGCCCGTCCGGCGGGCTCGCTGGGTCTTCGGTGGCGCCGCCGCCATGATGGCCATGGCCGCTGGGCTGGTGGTGACCTTGCTGCAGCCAGGGGCTCCCCAGGACGATCCCGAGTTCCAGGCCCGCGGTTCCGCGCTGATCCTCGAGGTGTACCGCAAGGACGACGCGGGCGCGGTGCGCGTTCGGGACGGTGACGGGGTGCGGGCCAGCGACCAGTTGGGCTTCCGGGTGGCGAGCCAGGATGCTGGCTACCTGCTGGTGTTCGGCGTCGATAGCACGCTTCGGCCCTACCCCTGCTACCCGGCCGACGCGAGCCGCGGGGCTGTGGCATGGCCCGCCAGTCCCACCCCGGTCCAGCTCGACGCGGCTGTCCAGCTGGATGCCACCCCGGGTCAGGAGCGCATCGTGGCGCTGCTGTGCGATGAGCCCATAGACCTGGAGCTGGTGGCGCCCACACTCATCCAGGTCGTCACGGGGCTCGAGTCCGGGCAGGATCTTCCCCCGCTCGACCTCAGCTGCCTGCAGCGAGAGCTGCGGCTCCACAAGATCCAGGACGCCCCTTGATCGCCGCCACCCTGGTCCTGGCCGCGAGCCTGCTGCAGCCGGCCATGGCTGCCGAGCGTCGCTACGCTGTGGTGGTGGGGGCCAACATCGGTGACAGCGACCAGGAGCCCCTGCGCTATGCCGAGCGCGATGCCCAGCGCGCGGCCGCCGTGCTCCGGGACCTGGCCGGAGTGAACGACGAGGACATGGTGCTGCTGCTGGCCCCCGATGCCGCCCGCCTCGAGCGGGTGCTGGCGCGCACCGCCGAGCGGCTCGCTGCCGAGACCGCCGATGGCGACCGCTCGCTGGTCTTCGTCTACTACAGCGGCCACGCCGATGAACGCGGCTTGCGCATGGGACAGAGCAGCTTCGCCCTGGATACCCTCCGAGAGCAGGTGGAGGCCATGCCCGTGGACGTGCGGGTGCTGCTGGTGGACGCCTGCCGGTCGGGCGAGATCCTGCGCAGCAAGGGGGGGACCCCGGTGGAGCCCTTCGCCATCACCCTGCGCGGACCGGAGCAGAGCGAGGGCCTGGCCATCCTCACCTCGGCCAGCGGCGAAGAGGACGCCCAGGAGAGCGACCGCCTGCAGAGCGGTGTGTTCACCCACCACCTGCTGGCGGGTCTACAGGGCGCGGCGGATGTCTCGGCGGATCACAAGGTCACCCTGAGCGAAGCCTACCAGTACGCCTACGACCGCACCCTGATGAGCACCAGTCGGGCGCCCACCCTGCAGCACCCCTCCTACGTCTTCGACCTGCGGGGTCAGCGGGACCTGGTGCTCACCGAGCTCGACGGTGCTGGACAGACGGGGCTGGTGGGGCTTTCCGAGGCCGGCCAGTACGTGTTCTTCGACCCCAAGGGCAGCGAGCTGGTGGTCGAGGCCGAGGTGTCTGACTCAGGCACCCTGGCGCTGCCTGCGGGCAGCTATCTGGTGCGTCGTCGCCTGCCGGACAAGGTCTACCAGGGAGCGGTGGAGGTCACCGCTGGGGAGCGGATCGAGCTGTCCCAGGCCACCATGAGCTTGATGCCCTACGGCCACACCGCCCGGCGTGGCACGGCAGACGAGCGCCACAGCGCCACCGCCTTGTCTCTCGGTGGTGGCATGGTGGGCACCGCCTCACCGGGCTTCGGGCTGGGCCCAGCGGCCGACCTGGGGCTGCGGGTCGACACCCCCACGGCCACCTTCGGCCTGGGGCTCCACTACGCCCAGCACGGCGCCGAGAACGCCTCCCTGGCCATCGACCAGCGCAGCTTCGGGGCGGATCTGGGAGCGGTTCGTTTCATCGACATCGGCACGTTCGCCCCGGGTCTGGGCGTGCGCGCTGGCGGCGACCTCGTCTGGCAGCGCTTCGCCACCACCGGCGTGGCTCCTGACGTCTCGAGCCTGGTCGGCCGCGTCGGCCCGCTGTTCAGGCTCGACTGGGCCATGGCCCCGCGCTGGCTGCTGGGGCTCGATGTGGGCGCCGACATGCAGCTGTACCTGGGGCTGGACCCCAACGACGGCACCACCTCCCTCCGCACCACGGCGGTCCCCCATGCCTCGCTCGCGCTGTCTCGCTACCTGTTCTAGCGCGCTGCTCGCGTGCCTGGCGTTCGGCTCGAGCGCCTGCGGCGATGCGCTGCAAGGGTCGGGCTACCCTGGTGAACCGCTGATCGTGATCGCGGGCCAGGTCCTCATCGAGGAAGCCTTGCCCCCACCCGAGGGGGAGGTGCGGGTGGCGGTGTATTGGTCCAGCCAGGGGCACGATGGGGTCCAGCACCAGCAGGATGCCGAGGTGGGGACGAGCTTTCCCGCGCTGTACACCCTCACCCTGTACACCTTGCCGCCGGACGAGGTCTTCTACCGGCCCCCTCAGGCCGAGCACCCCATGGCGATCGGAGTGCCCATCGTCTACGAGGACCTGGACGGCGACGGCGGCCATGACCAGGGCGAGCCGGTGCTCGGAGGCGCTCAGGGCGTCCTGGTGTTCTACGCCGCTGAGGCCGAGAGGCTTGGTGCCCCGCCGGATGACGGCGGCCCGGGCGGTGACGGAGACACCGGCCGCCCTGGTCCAGGGGGCGAGGAGGGCGAGCTTCCCGAGGGCTACCACACCGCGATCCCGCAAGGAGACCCATGCGGGGACGGCGTGCTGCGGCTTGAGCTCGTGGACTCCTCGCTGGTCGAGCTGGTGGTGGGCGAGCTGTGGAGCTTCCTGCCGGACATGGACTGCGACGACGACGTCGACGAGTGGGGGGAGCTGTAGGGGCGCCGGTTCGCGCTGGCCGGTCGCCTCTCCGGGGGACGGACTGGGCGCTTCCACGTCAGCGGCTGCAGGTGTACCCTGCGCCCTTCACCCGCCTGCCTCGGAGCCGCCATGATCCGCTCGTACCCCTTGCTGCTGCTCGGCTTGGCTGTCCCTAGGCCCCATCCCGCCCTCACTCAGACCGAGGACCTGAAGCTCACCCCGGCCCACGGGGGCTACGGGGCGGAGTTCGGCGGGTCCCTGGCGGGCGCGGGCGACGTGGACGGCGACGGCTACGACGACCTGATCGTGGGCTCCCCGGGCTATGGCGTGGGCATGGGCCTGGCCTATGTGTACCCGGGCTCCGCTGCAGGGGTCGATCCGGGTGTGTTCACGCCGCTGCTGGCCTCGGACGCCGGGATCCTGGACGCCTTCGGCGCCGCGGTGGCCGGGGCGGGGGACCTGGATGGTGATGGCTATGACGACGTGATCGTGGGAGCCCCCGCGACCGACGACGCCGGCTCCGACGCCGGCTCGGTCTATCTGTACCGGGGCAGCGCCAGCGGCGTCCTGAGCAGCACCGAGCTGGAGCTGTCGGCGTCGGACGTCGCAGCGGGAGACCGCTTCGGCGCCGCCGTGGCGGGGGTTGGGGATGTGAACGGCGACGGCTACGACGACGTGGTGGTCGGGGCCTACGCCCGCGACAGCGCCGCCGGCGCCGCGTACCTGTACCTGGGCTCACCGGGGGGGCTGGACCCGGCCAGCGAGGTCCTGCTCACCGCGGCGGACGGCGCCGCGGGCGATCACTTCGGCGAGAGCCTCGCTGCAGCGGGGGATGTGAACGGAGACGGCTTCGCCGACGTGATCATCGGAGCCCAGGGGGCCGGCGACGAAGGCGCGGCGTACCTGTTCCTCGGGGGTGCCTCCGGCCTGGACGGCGGCACGGCCATCCGGGCCTCGGACGGCGTCGCGGACGACGCCTTCGGCATCGCGGTAGCGGGCGCCGGCGACGTGAACGGCGACGGCTACGACGATGTGATCGTGGGCGCCAGCGGGGTAGACGCCAGCGGGGCGTCCGCGGGCGCGGCGACCCTGTTTCTCGGCAGCGCCAGCGGCCTGGAACCCACCAGCGAGCATCTGCTGCTGGCCTCGGACGGCTACGGCGGAGACAGGTTCGGCTATGCGGTGGCCGGGGCAGGGGATCGGGACGGCGATGGCTACGCCGATGTGTTGGTGGGCGCTTACGGTGACGACGACGGCGGCTCGGGCTCCGGTGCGGCCTATGCGACCCCGGGCAGCGCCAAGGGCCTCGTCGCTGGCGGTGAGATCAAGCTGCTGGCGTCGGACGCGGACTCGGACGACGACTTCGGGCTGGCGCTGGCTCTGGCGGGCGATCTCAACGGTGACGGGGCAGCCGATCTGGCCATCGGGGCGACTGGCGACGACGACGAGGGCTCGAACAGCGGCGCGGTCTACCTGTTCTACGGGGAGTGCACCGCGGTCTCCACCTGGTTCCTCGACGGCGACGGTGACGGCTACGGCGACCCTGAGACCTCTGTGGAGTCCTGTGGCGCTCCATCGGGGCACGTGGCGGACGCGACGGACTGTGATGACAACGACGAGAGTGTGTACCCCGGCGCGCCTGAGATCCCGGGTGACGGGTTGGACCAGGACTGTGATGGTGAGGACCTGGCCGGTGACACGGGGGACTCCGGCGGGCCGCCCGAGGACACCGACGGGCCTGTCGATACCGGCGAGCACCCCAGCGACAGTGACAGCGACAGTGACGAACCAGACTCGGCGGCGGGCCCCGAGGACACGGGTGAGCCCAAGGCCCCCGAGGATGAGAAGGGCTGCTCCAGCGCTGGGCGAAACGCAGGGGTGCTGGCCCTGTTGGTGGCGATGCTGCCCGCGCTGGCCAGGAGGCGGCGGTCCTGACCTCCGGCGATCGTCTATCATGGCCTCCGTCCCCGGAGAGTCTGTCATGCGCCTCGTCCCTTTCCTCTCGCTGTGCCTGCTGGCTTGCAACCCCCTGACCGGCGAGACGCCCTGGTCCAGCCCCACCGAGCCCACCGTGGAGCGGCCCGGGGACGACACCCCGGATGACACCGGCGACACCACCCCGGATGACACTGGCGATCCGGTGGACCCCTGGGACATCGAGTGGGACGGCGCCTGCAATCCTCTGTCCACCGCCGACGACTGCTTCTTGCCCTTCCCATCGCTGTACTACACGGTCGCCGCCGACACCCCCACGGGGCTGCGCTTGGACTACGAGGTCGAGGACTACACCAGCCCCGCCGGCGCGCTGCCGGTGGACCCGGCCATGTTCGACTTCGCCGATGGGGTCTCGCCGGTCAGCCCCATCCTGGTGAGCTTCGGCAGGGACGTCGATGCGGCCTTCCTGTCGGGCTGGGGGGATCAGGAGGGCACGGTGGCGCCTGGCGCGCCCATCGCCCTGATCCACGCCGAGACGGGCCAGGTCATCCCTGTGCTGACGGAGATGGACCAGAACAACAGGGACGTTGCCGACTACGACGGCCGCCACCCCCTCATCATCCGTCCCCAGGCCCCCATGGAGATGGGCGCCCGCTACCTGGTGGTGCTCACCAATGCGCTCACCGACAGCGAGGGCTCTGCCCTCGAGAGCCCCGATGTGTTCGTGGCCCTGCGCGATGGCATCATCACCAGCGACGCCACCGTGGAGGGCATGCGCTCCCGCTACGACGAGCTGTTCGCCACGGCCCAGGCGGCTGGCTGGGCCCGTGAGGACCTGCTGCTGGCCTGGGACTTCCAGGTGGCCTCGAGCGAGTTTGTGCTGGGCCCCATCCGCTCCATGCGCGCCCAGGCCCTCGAGGTGATCGAGGCTCAGGGTGTGGCCTACACCATCGACTCGGTGGAGGTTGACCCCAACGAGAACGTCGCATGGCTCGTCAAGGGCCACTTCACTCCCCCGGACTTCCTGACCGTCGACAACGCGCTGGAGCGGGCCGAGGACGGCAGCATCGTGCTGCAGTCCCTGTGGGCCGAGGCGGACTTCACCATGGTGATCCCGCCCCAGGGGCGCACCCAGGGCAACCTGCCCCTGGTGGTGATCGGCCACGGCCTGTTCGGCACCGGCGACTGGATGCTCGACAGCGGCACCGCAGAGTCCCTGACCCAGCCCCTTGCCGCCGAATTGGGCGCGGCGCTCATCGCCACCAACTGGATCGGCCTGTCCGGTGGTGACATCGAGCTGATCATCTCCGAGGTGCTCACCGACATGAGCCGCATCACCGTGGTCACCGACCGGCTGGTGCAGAGCCACGTCAACACCATGGCCCTGGTGGAGCTGGCCCTGGACGATCTGCCCGATGCCCCCGAGATCGGCCGTGAGGTGGAAGCCCCCCTGCTGGACCCCGAGCGGGTCTACTACTACGGCATCAGCCTGGGGGGCATCCAGGGGGCCTCGCAGACGGCCATCTCCCCGCGCATCAAGCGGGCCGTGCTGGCGGTGCCGGGGTCGGGTTGGTCCCACATGCTCCAGCGGTCCACCCAGTTCGACGCGCTGGACACACTGATCGACGCTCTGTACCCCGACCCGATGACCCAGAACCTCTTCCTGGCGGCCCTGCAGACCTACTTCGACTTCTCTGACCCAGCCAACCTGGGCACCATGCTCAACGACGATCCGGACTACCCCGACGCGGAGCCCAAGCTGGTGGTGTTGCAGGAGGCCATCGGTGACTGCCAGGTGCCCAACCTGGCCACGGACTTGCTGTCGAGGACCCTGGGGGCTTCGCACCTCGAGGTGGCCACTGATCCGGTCTATGGGCTCGGCACTGTGGCGAGCCCGACCACCGCGGTGGCGCTGACCCAGATCCGCGTGCCTTCCAACCTCGAGGCCTACTTCCCGCCTGACGTCAACGTGATCCCCGTGACGGACAACGGCGTCCACAACGACGCCGTGCTGCAGGAGGCGACCTTCGGGCAGGCCAAGCACATGTTCGAGTTCGCGGAGATCGTGCACCCCTGCGATGGGGAGTGTGATCCCGACTGATCTCTGCTCGGGAGCACGTAGAGTGCTCCCCATAGGTTCGAGCGTGGCGTGCGCTGACATCTCGTGACATCAGCGTCTGCCCTGGGCGGGTGCCCGCGTGTCGAAAGAGCTGGAACGCCGACCGACACGGGAGCCTCCCATGACACATCGCGCCCTCATCATCTGGTCCGTCGTCTTCAGCGGCTGCGGCCCCAGCGCCAGCGACACCGCCGTGCCGGTGGTGGAGACCGACTGGACCTACACCGTGGTCGATTCGGATCAGACCGAGTGCTACGGGCTCATGGACGCCATCGACTGCCCGGCGGAGGGCGAGGACTTCAACGGTCAGGACGGCCAGTACCTGCGCTACGCCCCCAGCTACGACAGCGACGGCGAGATCGTGGTGGACAATGTGACCGGCCTGGTGTGGCAGTGGGAGCAGATCGGCGACGTGGACCCCGGTGACGCCGAGGCCTACTGCGAGGACCTGGAGCTGGGGGGCATCAGCTCCTGGCGGCTCCCCACGGTCAAGGAATCCTACTCCCTGATCATGTTCGACGGCAGCACCGGGATGGCGGCTCCGGAGGACAGCGGCGCGCCCGAGGACGCCATCCCCTACATCGACACCGACGCCTTCGACTTCGCCTACGGCTCCGGCTCGGAACGCTACATCGACACCCAGTTCATCACGGCCACGGACTACGTCAGCTCGGCCTTCGCCAGCAACGACGGCTCCAGCGCGGGTGAGGCCTGCTTCTTCGGCACCAACCTCGCGGACGGTCGCATCAAGTGCTACCCGTCCAACGGCATGCAGAGCTTCGACCTGCGCTGCGTGGCGGGCAACGAGGACTACGGCTTCAACGATCTCGAGGCTCTGGGAGACGGCACCATCGCCGACCACGCCACGGGTCTGCAGTGGATGGCCACCGACAGCGTGGACGGCATGGACTGGGGCGACGCCCTGGCCTGGTGCGAGGGCCTGGACAGCGCCGGCTACGACGACTGGCGCCTGCCCGACGCCAAGGAGCTGCAGAGCATCGTGGACTACACGCGCTCCCCGGACACCACGGGCTCGGCGGCCATGGATCCGCTCTTCGACGCCACGCCCATCACCGGCGAGGATGGCTACGAGAACTTCGGCTGGTACTGGACCAGCACCACCCACCTGGACGGTCCGGGCGGCGGTGTCTACGTCGCCTTTGGTGAGGCCTTCGGCTACTTCATGGATGCCTGGCTGGATGTGCACGGCGCCGGCGCCCAGCGCAGCGACCCCAAGACCGGAGACCCCGACGACTATCCGGTGGGTGGAGAAGGCCCTCAGGGTGACGTGCAGCGGGTGTTCAACCTGGCCCGCTGCGTGCGCGATCTGGAGTAGGGGCGCTACGTTGGGGCCTTGGAGGTCCCGTGCAGCGCGCTCTCTTCGTTCTGTTCGCCCTGGTCCACGCCGGCTGCGGCCTGGGTAAGGCGCCCGTGGTGGTCGGCGACACGGGAGATCCCAGCGACAGCGAGGCTCCCATCGAGGACACCGCCCCGGTGCGCTACCACCCCGACGACTACGCCTCGGCGGCGGTGCATGGCGCCGAAGCCCGGCTGTCGGTCCAGCGCTGTGTCAGCTGTCACGGCGAGGACCTGATGGGGCTGGGCAGGGCCGGCGGCTGCGATCCCTGCCACGCCAGTGGCTGGCGCGACGACTGCGTCTACTGCCACGGTGGCCAGGACGACACGACCGGGGCGCCACCCCTGCACATCTCCGGCGCCGACGACGGCCAGGCCGCCAGCTTCCTCCCCCACCAGGCCCATGTGGTCGACACCGCAACCCACGCCGCCTTCGGCTGTGAGCAGTGCCACGCGGTGCCCACCGACGTGCTCAGCGCCGGCCACTTGTTCCTGGGCGACGATAGCCCGGCGCGGGCCGAGACCGACTTCTCCGGCGGCATCGACAGCACCGTGGGCTGGGACGACTCCCGCACCTGCGTGTCCAGCTGGTGTCACGGCGACGGCCAGGGGGCCGCAGGGCGGGTGGAGCACAGCGACGAGGTCCAGGGCTGCGGCGCGTGCCACGAGGACGCTGACAGCGGCTCCGGCGGCTGGCGGCGCATGACCGGCGAGCACGAGGCCCACATGGATCGCGGGCTGGCCTGCCGCCACTGTCACCAGGACGTGGTGGGCGACGACGACGCCATCGTGGGGCTGTCGCTGCACGTCAACGGCGAGCTGGACATCGCCATCGGCGACACCTGGGTGAGCTGGGAGGGCGGCAGCTGTGACGGGCTCTGCCACACCGATGGCTTCTGGTACTGGCACTGGTCCAGCAGCTGGGAGTAGGGCCCGCCTCTGGCTGGAGTGGCTGGGAGAGCAGCAAACTCGTCCGGCCCGCTTCTTTTCGTGCTAGGCCTACGGTGCACTCTTCTCCAGGAGCACCCCGTGGAACCCAACACCACCGGAACCGTCGCCATGGGCGCGGGCATCGCCGTCGTCGTGCTGCAGATCGTGATGTTCTGCGCGGGGTTCATCCCCATCGTGAACTTCGTCAACTTCCTGCTCTTCCCCCTCATCCTCATTCTCGACGTCGTGGCCATCGTCACGGGCGTGATGGGCATGAAGAAGGCCACGCTGCTCGGGGGCGTGGGCAAGGGTGCGTCCGTGACGGGTCTGGCCATCGGCATCGGCCACATCCTGCTGATGATCGGCCTCACCATCGTGGGGCTGCTGGCGGGTGGCCTGGCCGTGCTGGCCAGCGCGCTGGGCGCCTAGAAGCTGAACCGCCCCCGCAGATACCCGGCCTTGCCGGTGGCAGAGAGCTCCGCGTTCTTGCCGCCGAAGCCGATGGCGCCGTAGGCGGAGATCTCCAGGTTCTGGCCCCACGCGTAGGAGATCCAGGGGTTCAACAACCACGAACCGTCGCTGAGGTTGGCGATGCCGGTCAGGGCCAGATCCGTGTGAATCCGGCCCAGGGGCACCTGCACGGTGCCCGTGCCGTAGTGCTGGCCCAGGGCCCGGATGGTCTGCTCCATGTAGAGCATCCAGTGCCACAGGGTGTAGGCGTCCGCCGACTCCATGCCGCGCTGGTTGTACAGGTACTCCACCATCAGCGTTGTTCCGCCGGGGATGACGTACTGGGCACCGGCGTCGACCTCGATCCACGTCTCCTCGGCGATCTTGTCGAGCCCTTCCCAGTCATCCAGCGCCATCATGTTGTAGGCGCCCTCGGCCCACAGCCCGACGCCCAGGACCTCACCGTTGATGTCCAGGCCGACCATCTGCCGCCGTCCCTGGACCATGAAGGCTTCCATGCTCATGGCGGTGGGGTCCAGCCCGGCCAGGTCACGGTAGTTGGCGTAGCTGGCGGTGAAGGCCCACTGGCCCGGGGCGATGCGGGCCCGGGCGGCGATGGCGCTGTCCTCGACCTCGAAGTCTCCGAAGGTCTGCCGGGGCAGGGCCCAGGCCTCGATCATGCCCTGCAGGGGCAGGACGTACTCGAAGCGGGCGGCGGTGACGCCCTGCTTCTCGTAGGACGGGTCGAGCATGTCCTTGACGGTGAAGGGGTCGGTGGGGTTCCAGAAGTACCCACTGCCGAACCGGAACGGCTGCTTGCCCATGCGGAACTTGAACTGCCCCTGCCGCGCCGAGAAGTAGGCGTCGTTGAGGTAGATCTCGTCCTCCATGGTGAAGCTGGCGAAGCTGGGATCCCACATGGCCAGCATGGCGATGTCGTCGGCGAACTTCTCGGGCAGCACGTCGGCCATGGCGATGCTGGTGGTGCCGTGGAAGCTGCGGGCCACGAGGTTGGCGTTGGCCGAGAATCCCGCCGCCGGCTTGGCCTCGAGGTTGAGCCGCAGCTTGTTGTAGTCCATCAGATCCAGGCCGCTGCCCTCGGGCTCATCCTCGCCTTCCTCCAGCTCGCGCTCGGGGAAGGCCATCAGCGCGGCCTGGTTCTCCACGTAGCCAGACCAGCGGATGGTCTGCTCCTCGGCCATGTTGACCGAAAAATCCCCAGCCTGAGCGCCTCCAGCCCAGATGAGCACGCCGAGCATGAACGTAGGGGTGCATTTCACATGCTCCCGCTTGGTACACGGCCAGCTCATACCTCCACCCCCGCCTTCTCCAAGGCACCGATCAGGGCTGGCAGCAGGTAGGCCGACATGAGGAAGCAGATGGTGATGCCCAGGCCCAGGATGATGCCCATGCTGGACAGGCCCCGGTACAGGCCGAAGGCGAAGGTGCCGAACGCCGCGATGGTGGTGATGGAGGTGAGCAGGATGGCTCGGCCCACCGTGGACAACACGGTGCCGATCTTGCCTGCGCCCTCGATGCGGTAGCGGTGGATGACGTGCACGCCGTTGTCGATGCCGATGCCCAGGATCAGGGGGATGGCGATGACGTTGGCCATGTTCAGCTCGATGCCCAGCAGGGTCATGGCGCCCACGGTCCAGATGGCGCCCACGCTTAGGGGGATCAGGGCCAGCACGCTCGAGATGATGCCCTCGCCCAGCTTCCCGCGGCGGAAACCCCAGAAGTCCACCAGCAGCAGGATGGCGATGGCGATCAGGGCGTAGAGGGTGGCGGCCTTGCCCTCGAGGGCCCCTCGCTCGATGGTGGCCACGAACAGGGGCGGGGTGCCGGTGACCCGGGGGCTGACGGCCGCGACGTCGGCGAACAGGCGCTGCTGGAAGTCCTGGTTCCACACGTCGCCGCTGGGGTAGGCGGTGATCAGGAACTTGTCGCCCCCGATGGACTGGTAGCGCTCGCGGATGCTGTCGGGCAGCGACTCGAGGGTGATGGTCTCGGGGTTGGCCATAGCCAGGTAGCTGCGCTTCATGGCCGGCTGGAAGACGTCCTGGAAGCTGTCCAGCAGAGCGGGCATGCGCTCGGGGTTGGCTTCGGCGAAGGCGGCGATGGCCTTGACGTCCTCGGACGCGGCGACCCGGGGCCAGCCGCCCGGGGGACGGGGCTTGCCCTCTTCGCGCTTCACGCAGGTCTCGCCCTCTTCCACGATGCGGCCGGCGGCCTTGTAGAGGCGATCCTGGCCGGCCATGTAGGCGCTCTTGCGGATGGTGATGACGTTGCAGTCCATCTGGTACAGGGCCTTCAGGAACGCATCCACGCGCTCCTGGGCCGTCGCCAGCTCGCCTTCTCCGGCTTCTACGAGCAATTCGGGATCGACGGTGAAGCGGGGGGGCTCGTCCCAGGCGTCCACGCGGTCCCGGATCTGCTCCACACGCTCGGCGCGCTCAGCCTGCTTGTCGGCGGGAGGCAGCATGTAGGAGATGGAGTCCACCATGCGAATGGAGCCCAGGTCATCGAGCCCGTCGGTCAGGGTATAGGCCTCCTCGAGGCTGTTGGCGCTGACCACCAGGGAGTCGGGGTGCAGGTAGAAGCGCTCCTCGAGCACCTCGGACAGCTCGATGGAGGCGAGGTTCTTGGCCTCCACATCGAACATGTCCTTGGTCCAGGCCACGTCCTTGGCCTCGAAGGCCAGGAAGATGGTGGCCGCGCCGACCACGGCCAGGGTGACCGGCCAGAAGCGGTGGGCCCAGCCGCCGGTGACGGCCAGGAAGCGGAACTCGATGACCGAGCGTTTGGTGACCAGGGGCGTGCCCTTCTTGGCGGCGCGCTTCTCGCGGCGACGGTGCAGGATGACCAGGGCGGCGGGCAGCACCATCAGGCTGGTGAGCAGGGTGCAGAGCACGCCGATGCCGGCGGCGATGCCAAAGTCGGTGAAGCCCTTGAAGCTGGTGAGCCCCAGGGCCAGGAAGGCCATGGCGGTGGTGAGGCCGCCGGTGAGCACGCCCTTGCCGGTCTTCTGCAGGGTGGCCCGCAGGGCGTCCTCGATGGACTCGCCCGCGCCCCTGCGCTGGGTGAACTCCCCCAGGATGTGGATGAAGTAGTCCACCCCCATGCCCAGCAGGATGATGGGGAACATCATGGCCATCATGGTCAGCTCACCCAGCACCAGGGCGTTGACCCCCAGGGCCACGGTGATGGACATGGCCAGCACCACCATGGCCACTACGGGGGAGGTCCACATGCGGAAGGTGATCACGAACAGGGCCAGCACCGCCACGAAGGACAGCAGCATGTTCCAGCCGAAGTCGTGGAACATGGTGGCGTATTCGTCGTCCACCACCACCTGCATGCCGGCCATGCCGGTGCCCGAGTCCAGCTTGTCCAGGGGCGCGATGGACGGCACCTTGTAGGGCAGCTGCAGGCGCATGGCGTCGATCTTGGCCTGGTCGCCCTCCAGGGACGGCAGCATGGCGTTCCAGATGCCGGTGACATCCCAGGGCCCAGCGTAGTTCTCGCCGATGGCCGGGTGCTCGAGCAGCAGCTCCTCGAAGATGTCCCGGGCGCGCTGCACGGCGGGCACGGAGTACTGCCACTCCTCGGAGGAATAGACCGGCTGCACCATCACCAGCAGCATGCTCTTGTCGTCGGAGAAGAAGTGCTCCTCGCCGATGGTGAAGCGCTGCACGGCGTCTTCGATCTCGGCCTTGGCCACGGCGGGGTCCAGGTCGGGGTTGTCCAGGTACCAGCGCAGGGTGCTGGGCAGGGACCACATGGAGTCGATGGCCCGGGTGGCGGCGGCTTCCTGGGCCTCGGGGCTCTCTTCGCCGTCGCCTTCGTCGACGTATTCCTTCTTGAACAAGCGGTTGTAGCCGTCCACCACGGCGGCCAGCCCAGGCTCGTCGAACTGCCCGTTGTCCAGCATGTCGTCGAGATCGTCGGCCTCCACCATCATCAGCCCGTGCTCGAGCATGAAGTCCAGCTGCTCGCCGTAGGTCACCCGCTCGATCAGCGGCTTCCCGTCGGCGGTGGACAGCTCCAGCAGGTGATCCTCGAGCTTGCCGGCGAAGGTGAGCAGCTCGTCCGGATCGGGGCCCTCGAGGGAGAAGAGGATGATCTCGGAGTTGCCGTACTCCTCGAGCACCTCCTTGAACTCCTGCACCGCGGGCTCGTCCTGGGGCAGCAGATCCATCCAGCTCATCTTGGGCACGATGGTGGCGGAAAGGCCCGCGCCGACGAGGAAGGTCAGCAGCGCGGCGATGAGGTAGCGCCAGGGGTGCCGGGCGGAGCCGGTGGCGAGCCAGTTGAAGAATCTCTCTCTCATGGGGTACCTCGATGGGCGTCCGTCGAGCTGGGCGGGCACACCAGACAGCCGCGTTTCACAAAGTCCCCGACGGCCGCGGCGAGCCGGGGGGGATCGTTGTCGATGAGTCCGAAGTGGATCTGCAGGAACAGGGCGTCCAGCAGCACGACGATGGAGGCGCCGGTGATGGGGGAGTCCAGCTCGGGGCGGACGGTGCCCTCGCGCTTGCCCTCTTCGAGCAGGTCCTCGATCACCTGGTTGTACTGGCGGTAGATGTCTGCCAGCTGGGCCTCGAGCTTCTGCTCCAGTTCCTCGCCAGCGCCGGTGAGGATGGACAGGAAGGCCTTGAAGAGGTGTGGGACATCCGCGTACATGTGGAAGGTCCCGCTGATCATCAGCTCGAGCTTGTCGGCCGCGGGCATGGGCATGGCCAGCAGCGGCTCGAGCTCGGAGGTCACCTTGTCCGTCTCGCGCTGCACCACCGCCAGGAACAGGTCGTCCTTCGAGGGGAAGTGCCAGTAGACCGTGCCCCGGCCGATGCTGGCGGTCTTGGCCACGTCGCTCATGGTGCTGCGGGCGAAGCCCTTGTCGTGCAGGCAGGCCATGGCGGCGTCGAGGATCTGGTCGCGCTTGGCGGCGAGGTCTTCGGGGCTGCGGGCGACCTGGCGCTTCTTGGGTGGGGTCATGGTGCGCGCCCTACATCGAGGTGATGAAGTCGGTGGTGAACAGGCTGTCCTGGACCTCCACGCCGTAGGCCACCTCGATCATCTTGATGGCCGTCTGGCTGCCGCGCTTGAGGTTGTGCATGACCATCTCCCGGGGGGTCCAGGTGCCGCTGATCTGCTCCCAGCCGGACATCTCGAGGGTCTTGACGTGGCGGTCCTTCTTGTCGAGGTAGTGCACCTGGTGGGTGACGAAGGTCTCCGCGTCCACCCAGGCCACCATCTTCGAATAGGAGCTGTTGCCCTTGGGGGTGGCGGTGAGCTTGTGGCAGGAGCGTCCGTTCAGGTCTTCGTCGACCATCTCGGTGGTGGTCCAGTCGTCTTCCCAGGAGCCGCCGCTCATGTCTTCGTAGCTGAAGTCGCTGCCTTCCATGCTGCCGTTGCGGGCGGAGCTGGCGATCTTGCGCAGGTCGTCGGAGTCGGGGAAGTAGGCCCACATCACGTCGCCGCCCTCGAGGCTGAGCATGCCGATGCCGGCGGAGGGGGCGGGGGAGATGAAGCGCATCACGGACTGATCGTCGCCGCCCTTCGACCAGCTCTCGATGCGGAAGGTGCGGGTGGCCCCCGAGGTGGTGGTGATGGTCTGCTCCATCAGGATGTGGGCGGTGTCGGACTTCTGGATGGCGTCGGCCTTGGCCAGCACCTCGGCGGGGGTGAGGGCCTGGGCCACTGTGGGCAGTGCCAGCATCAAGGCGGCGAACACGGTGGTGGTGATGGTGTGCATGTCAGCTCCTGGGTGCTGGGTCTTGCTTGACCGACTCTTGGGTCGGTAAAGCCCGACCGACGTGTCAGTCGGTATAGGATCGATCCCCGATGCCTGTCAACTCTTTTCTCCGGCCGCGTCCCTCAGGCTCCTGTGAGGGGAAGTGCCGGGAGCCTGGGCGTCGGTGCGATAGGCTCTCCCATCAGGAGATTCCATGCGCCATGCCCTCGTCTTGTCCTGCTTCGCCGTCCTCGCCTGGTCACCGTCGGCTCTGGCCCTCGAGCTGCCTCCTTTCGATCCGGAGCAGCGGATCTATCTGGTGCCCGACGACTTCCGCTTCCCCACCCAGGCGGTGCGCCAGGCGGCGGGCGCGGTGGAGCATCCCGTCTACGTGGTGGTCTACGAGCAGGTCATCGACGGCAGCATCCAGCCGGGCCACGAGTCCGAGACCGAAGACGCCATCGAGGCCCTCTGGGCCGAGTGGCGCACGGCGGCGGGGCTGTCCGGTGGGGTGACGCCCGGCGGCTTCGACGGCGCCGAGGGTTCGCTGGTGTTGCTGGCCATGGACGATCGCGAGGTGCGGGTGGTGACCGGCTCGCGCTGGGATGCCGAGCTGGGCCTGCACAACGACGCCCTGCTGCCCATCATCGACCAGCACTTCATGCCCAAGGCCCAGGCCGGGGATTATGACGGCGGGCTGGCAGCTCTGGTGCGGGGGCTCGACGGCGCCATCACCTCCAAGCAAGGCGCCCTCGAGGCTGCGATGCGCGAGTCAGCGCGGCGGCTCGCGCAGCTGGAAGAGGAGCGCGTGGCCGAGGAGCTGCGCCGCACGGAGCTGAAGGCCGCCGCCAAGCGCTGGTCGATCATCGGTGGCTTGGGCTTCCTGCTGGCGCTGCTGGCGGGCCTGGTGGGCTTCTTCCGCCTGGCGGCGGTGCGCGCGCGGCGTGGGTTCGACGAGGCCCTGGCGCGGCTGCTGGCCCAGCTGGATGCGGCCGACGCCAACTTCGCCGACTTCCGCATCGACGTGGAGCTGCGGGACCGCATCGTGGAGCTGCGGCTCAAGGGGCCCGTCACCACTGCGCTGTACGAGCAGGTCAGCGGCAGCCTGGACGAGATCCAGGCTGGCCTGGCTGGCATGCGCCGCCATGTGGAGCTGTGTCGGGCCGAGACCAAGGCCGGCCTCTTCGCCACGACACCCTGGCTCGAGGGTCAGGACCGGCTCGAGGGCCCTCTGGTGATCCGCACCGAGCAGACCCAGGACCGCCTGTTCCCGGCGCCCTCCCAGGCCCTCGAGGTCGAGCCCGCGGCCTTCATGGCAAGCCTCGAGGAGCGCTTCGCCACCGCCAAGGTGGGCTGGAAGCGGGTGCTGGACGCGGTGGAGGCGTCGCTGCACAAGGCCAGCGCCGATCTGCCGCGGGACGATCTCGAGGCCATGCTTGCCCAGCTGGATCAGGCGGGTCTGCCCGCGGTGTGGGTCCAGGACCACCCGCTCATGGATGACCCCGAGGCCTGCTGGGCTGGTCTGGACGCTGTGCGCCGAGAAGATCCCGCCGCCTACCTGGACGCCCTCGAGGATCACCTCGAGCACGACGACGCCCTCGAGGCGCTGGTGGACGAGCTCATCGCGGGGGTCGCCCGCGCCGCGGAGCTGGTTGCCGAGGCCCAGGAGCCTTCGGTGGAGGGGCTGGACACGGTGGTGGACGAGGAGGAGCGGGACCCCGCACCCATGGCGGCGCAGGTCCACCAGCTGCATGCACGGCTGCTGGACATCGCCCACGCGCGTCAGGAGCCCGACCCCGAGGCGCTGCACGCCACCTTCGATCAGCTCGGCGTCGCCTGCGCGGAGCTGGTGGACCGCAAGCGCCGCCTGCTGGCCAGCGTGGAGCGCGCCCCGGGCCTGGTGGCCGAAGCCCAGGCCATGCTCGAGGAGCTGGAGGGGGACTACGCGGCCTCCCGGGCGCTGGCCAAGGAGCTGGCTGGTGAACACACCGCCGCCTCCCTGTCCCAGGCGTGGGTCGAGGTCGCCGAGGCCCGCGAGGACCTGGAGCAGTGCCGCGCCGCCGCGCTGCAGGCCAAGGCGCTGCTGGACCAGCGTCGTCACGTCGCCGCCGAGGCCACCGCCGAGCGGTCCCTGAGCGAGCATGGCGAGGCGGTGCAGGATCTCGCCGAGCTGTGCGCCGTGCTCGAGGAGCTCGAGCGGGCCAAGGCCGAGGCCGAGGCGATGTTCGCGTCGCTGCAGGCCAAGCGCGATGCATCCGCGAACGATCTGGCCGGCTTCGGGGGCTTCGGTGACGTCCAGCTGCTGGTGGAGGGCGACGCGCTGCGTCAAGCCCTCGAGGCCGAGTGGCGTCAGGGCGTTCCCCAGGACTGGAGCGTGCGCCGGGAGAGCGCCCGGGCCGTGCTGGGCGCCTGGGCGGTGGGGGTGGGGTCCGCACGCACCGCCTACCGCGCGGAGCAGGCTCGGCTCGCGGCCATCCGCCAGGCCGAGGAGCGCCGCCGCCGCGACGAGGAGCGCCGTCGTCAAGAAGCGGAGCGGGCCCGTCAGCGCCAGCGTTCGTCGAGTCGGTCCAGCAGCACGCGATCGAGCTTCAGCAGCGTCAAGCGTTCCAGCAGCCGGTCCTCGAGCAGCTCGAGCCGGTCCAGCGGTCGGTCCTACAGCAGCAGCAGCCGCAGCGCCGGGCGCTCGACTCGCTCCAGCAGCCGCAGCGGCGGAAGGAAGTTCTAGCTGAACGCGGATGGTGAAAGAACCGCGACGCCTCGGGCGTTGTCCACCGCACGCGACACGGAGCCACCATGTTGATCGCCGCTATCTTGTTGTCCGCCGCCGTCCACGCCGAGTCGTGGTGTGCCTATCCCCTGCACGCCCACGAGTGGGGGGTCGAGGTGTTCCGCGCCGACGGCCACCGCGAGCCGCCGGTGGCCATGCCAGGCTGGTTCCATGGTGAGGCTCCCAGCGCGGGCCCCGAGGGCACTCCGGTGCGCACCCTGCCCGCCGACTCGGGCGTGCGCACCCTGCCCGTGGTTCACTTCTACGGGCCCGGCCGCTGGGCGGACACCGTCCCTCTGGCGGTGGAGGTGGGCTTCAGCCAGGGCCGGGCTGCCGCCTGGTACCCCCAGGCCGACCTGCTGCGCTCGCCGGAGGAGGCCAACGGCGGGGCCGCCCGTCGTCAACTGGCCGCCCTCCAGAAGCAGCGCGCCGAGCGCCAGGCCTTCATGGGCGACAGCGGCTACCTGCCGGGTGATCCCACGGCCCAGCTGGTCTGGGACGCCCTGAGTCTCTCGCCCGAGCCTGCCAGTTCCCCCCAGGAAACCGACGTGTCCTGGGTGCCCGCCCTGCGGGGGCTCGATGCTCTGTGGGTCAACCAGGGTGGGGAGAGCGAGCGCTTCCTGTTCTACGAGGCCGACACCAGCGAGCGCCCGGCCCTGCGGGTGGAGCGGGGCGAGACCTGGAGCCCCCAGCGGCCCCACTACCTGCTGCACAACGACACGGATCACCCGGTCCACAGCGTGTTGGTGTTGACCGAAGGCGGCACCCTGGGGTTCTATGCGCCGCAGATTCCCGCGGGCAGCAGCGCTGGCTTTTTGCTGGACAAGCCCGGCCCCGATGATCCGCGGGCCCTGCTGAAGGATGCCCTGGTGGATCACGCTCAGCCCGTTCTCGCCACGGACTACAGCTGGGCGCGGGAGGACTGCGTCATGGGGCGCGACCCCGCCGTGCCGGTGACGCAGGCCTCGGACCATCGGCTCTTCGAGCCCGAGGTGGACGCCATCCTCGAGATCTGGGGGGAGCGCTTCTTCGCGGCCGATGACACCGTCATCCTGTATCGCGAGGACACCGAGTCCCTGGCCGAGCTGATGCCCCTGTCCCTCTACACCGACATGTTCCACTTCCTGGATCTGCGCCGCCTGGGCCTGGTGCTCTGGGAGGGCCTGGATCTGGCCGCGCTGACCGAGGGCGGCTCGTGATCGCCCTGCTGGCGGTGGCCGGCCTGCTGGTCGCACCGGCCCAGGCCAAGTCCTGGTGCGCGTCGCCCATCGTCGTCCACGAGTGGGGGGTGCAGGTGTACCGCGGGCCCGCAGCCCAGCCCCAGGCGGTGGAGCTTCCGGACTGGTTTCATCGGCTGCCAGCCGCCGAGGGTGTCCAGGCCACTCCGGTGCGCAGCCTGCCCGCCGATGGTGGTGAGCGAGAGCTCCCGGTGCTGCAGTTCTATGCGCCGCGGCTCTATGGCGGCACAGTGCCGCTGGCCCTCGAGCTGGGCGTTGCCCAGGGCCGCCCGTCGGTGTGGTACCCCCAGGCGGACCGCCTGTACCCGTCCCGCCTGCCCGGGGACGCCGGCGCGCAGCTGGCCTGGGACGCTCTGAGCCTCACCGCCGAGCCGCGCGCTGCGCCCCATCCTTCCTCCGCTCCCTGGATCGCCGATCTGCGCGCCGTGGACGAGGCCCTGTGGGTCAACCGCGGCGCCGAGACAGAGCGCTTCCTGTTCTACGAAGCCCGCACCGAGGAACAGCCCGCGGTGAGCGTCGCCGGTGGTCAGGTCCACAACGCGGGGCCCTGGGCGGCGCACGATCTCGTGGTGATCCAGCGCCTTGGTGGGGAGGCCCTCGTCGCCCGCCTCGACGTCCTGGGGCCGGGCCAGCGGGCGTCCCTGGCCTTCGAGCCGATCGCTGAACCTGTGACGGTGCTGCGCCCCTGGCTCACCGACCGTCTGCTCGCGGCGGGGGGTGTGGAGTCCCTGGCGGAGTGGTCCATGGACATGGACGACTGCGTGATGATGCGGGATCCTGCTCAGCCGGTGAGCCTCTCCAGCGGGCATGGCCTGTACCGCGCCGAGGTCGATGCCATGCTCGATCTGTGGCAGGAGCGCTTCTTCGGGCAGCGAGGCACCGTGCTGCTGTACCGGGACGACCCCGGGGCGCTGGACGCCATGGCGCCGCTGGCGGTGTACACGGACATGCACCACTTCGTGGAGCTGTCCCGCACAGGGCTTGTGCTGTGGGAGGGGCTCGACCTGGGTGCTGAATAGGGCGGCTATCCCTCGGCCCCGTCCTCGTCCTCGATCCGCAGCCGGATGCGGCTGACCTTGTCGGGGTGCTTGCCCACCTTGCCCTCGTAGTGGGCGCGGATGGTGTCCATGTCCGCGCGCAGGTCGTCGCCCGGGTAGAGCAGCGGCCCCAGGCTGGCGCGCTTGGTGGGGTAGTCCAGGAAGCCCAGGCAGATGGGCACGCCCGCTTCCTTGGCCATCCAGTAGAAGCCGGACTTCCAATAGGGGGTGTAGCTGCGGGTGCCCGAGGCGGGGACCATCAGCAGCAGGCGCTCGGCCTCGGCGAAGCGCTGGGCTGTCTGTTCCACCAGCCCCCGGGGCGCCGACCGGTCCACGGGGATGCCGTTCAGCGCCCAGATGAGCCAACCCAAGGGACCCCGCAAGTGGCTGGCTTTGATCAGGAAGTGGAAGCCGATGCCCGCACTCCAGCCGCAGATCAGGGAGTAGACGATGTCCCAGTTGCTGGTGTGGGGTGAGGCGATGAGCACCGCCTTGGACACCGGCGGGAGCTCGCCCACCAAGCGCCAGCCCGTGAGTAGGCACAGGACCTTGCCCATCCAGCGCGCCAAGACGTTGCAGCGGGGTAGGGAAGACGCCTGGGGCACGGGGCCTCCTTGGTAGCGCTTCCCCTATCCCAGCGCGTCGGGGGCGCCCCTGCGCTCACCGAACCCTCGATGGGTCCTGACTGTGCCCTCGGCCATCGAGCAGGAGAAGTGTCGTCGCCACCAGGGAGGGGTGCCTACGCGGGCCGAGGGCAGCAGGCAGGTTCACTCTCACAACCCGGGTGGTGACGTGAGGCTTCCGGGTGCGGTTGTCATCGTGTGTCATGCTCGGGGAGCGTGCCTTGGCCGTCCGGGACCCGTTATTCGAAGCGTCTCTGCCCAGGAGCCTCTCATGCCCTTGCCCCCCATGCGCGAGCCCATATCGGGTCTGCGGTGGCTGAAGAGCACCCTGTTCGGGCTGTGCATCGCCGCGGTGTTGTTCGACGTGCTGCTGTTTGTCAACGGTATCCAGATGTCCAGCTTGCTGGTGCGGCCTTTCTCCCGCGCGGCCTTTCGACGCATCAATCGCGGCTGCGCGGACTTCTGGTGGGGCCTGTGCGTGGCCGCGGGGCGCCGGGCCCACGGCATCGGCGTGGTGTTCACGGGGGATGACGTGCCCGTGGGCGAGAACGCCATGGTGGTGTCCAACCACCAGGCCATGCCCGACATCACCTTCCTGATGTTCCTGGCCAAGTCCAAGCGGCGCCTGGGAGACATGAAGTACTTCGTGAAGAAGCAGCTGGCGTGGGCGCCCGGGGTGGGCTGGGGCATGCTGTTTCTGGACTGCATCTTCGTGGCCCGCGACTGGGCCAGCGACGCCGACACCATCCGGCAGACCTTCGCGCGCATCAACGATGGCAAGGTCCCCATCTGGCTCATCTCCTTCTCCGAGGGCACCCGCATGACCGCGGGCAAGCTGGCCGCTGCCCAGGCCTTCGCTCGTGAACGGGGCCTGCGGGAACCCCGCCACGTGTTGGTGCCGCGTCCCAAGGGCTTCTCGGCGTCCATCGAGGGCCTGCGCGACCACTTGGATGCCGTCTACGACGTCACCATCGGCTATGTCGACGCCGTGCCCAGCCTGTGGAAGTACGCCCGCGGGCTGGCCCCCTGCGCCCACCTGCACGTGCGTCGCTACCCCATCGGGGAGCTGCCTGAGGGGTCCGAGGACCTGGCCGAGTGGCTGCGGGAGCGCTTCCACGAGAAGGACGATCTGCTCGAGGGCTACTACCAGACAGGCTCCTTCGCAGAGCCCAGCTAGAACACCCGGAAGTGCCGGCGGGTGAACAGCCAGGCGCCGATGGCGAAGTAGCCCGCGGTGAGCGCGGCGATGCACAGCAGCTCCACCCACACATCCCCCAGGCCTGCGCCGTGGTTCAGGATGCGGTTGAAGGCCCGCACGGCCATGGCGGTGGGGAGCAGGTCGGTGGCGTAGAAGGTGAACCCGTGGATGGCGCCCACGGTGATCTTGGGCAGCGGGAACATGCAGTCGGAGAAGAACATCAGGATGAAGAAGGGGAAGCAGCCCACGGTGAGCAGCTCGAAGATGGTGCGCATGAACGCCGCCACCACCACGCTGATGGCCACCACGGACAGGGTGGCCAGGGCGCCCACCACCAGCACCGCCAGCAGCGAACCCTCGCTGTGGTAGCCCACGGTCAACGCTGATCCGTAGGCCAGAGCCAGGGCCACCACACCGATGAGCACCTGGTTGGCCGACACCGCCGCGAGCAGCTCGAAGATGGTGAGGCGCGAGAGCACCAGCCGGGAGATGGTGCGCTTGTCCACCTCCTTGATCAGGGTGGCGGCGGCGGTGAACATCACCATGATGATCGCCAGCATCAGCAGGGCGGGCACGTAGAGGTCGAACTCCGAGGGCTGCTCGCCCCCGCCCACGCTCTCGATGCGCACGTCCAGGGGCGAGGGGGTCTGGGTGGCGGTGGCCACGGCGGTGAAGGCTACGTAGTCGGACATGGCCATAGCCATGGTGCCCCTGGGGTTCGAGGCCTCGCTGTGGTTGGTGAGCAGGGCAGGGGAGAGCCCCTCGCCGCTGGCGAACTGGTGGATCTTCAGAGAGAAGTCGTCGGGGATCTCCACCAGCAGATCGGCTTCGCGGGTCTTCAGGGCCTCGACGGCCCCAGCGAGATCCCTGGTCAAGGAGACCTCGAAGACGGCCTCACCGTCGCTGTGCTCGGCCTGGCGCCAGATCTCCACCAGATCCCGGGAACCGAGGATCGCCTCGTCGCCGGCGACGCTGTCGTCGTGGTCGATCACCAGCAGCTGGTAGGCGGGCACGGTGGCGTGGAAGTAGCCCCACATCAGGTAGACGAAGAAGGGCGCGAAGACCAGCACCATGGACAGGATCTTCCACTCGCGCAGGTTCTCGAGGAAGGTCTTGTGCAGGAAGGCCAGGGCTCTCATTCTCTCAACCCCCTCCCGGTCAGGTGGATGAAGACGTCTTCCAGGGTGCGCTTGCGTACGCGCAGGCCCTCGAGGGTCAGGCCCTGCTGGCGGATCCCCTCGAGCAGCCCCGGCAGCAGCTCGGCGGCGCGGGTGCTGGCGAAGGCCAGCGTGTTCCCCGCGATCCTGCTGTCCAGCCTCTCGACATCGAGGCCTCGAAGCAGCGGCCCCAGGTTGGTGGCGGCGTCCTCGGCGATCTCGATCTCCAGCAGGTCGCCCTCGCCCAGCTTGTCCTTGATGGCGTCCACCGTGTCCAGCTCGAGGACACGACCCCGGTCGATGATGCACACACGGTCGGAGAGCTTCTCGGCTTCCTCCATGTCGTGGGTGGTGAGCACCACGGTGACCTGACCCTTCAGGGAGGCCACGTAGTCGCGCACCAGCACCCGGCTCTGGGGGTCCAGCCCCGCCTGGGGTTCGTCCAGAAAGAGCAGCTCGGGTTCGTGGACCAGGGCCAGGGCGATGTTCAGCCTCCGCTTCATGCCTCCGCTCAGAGTGCGGGCCAGGCGCTTGGCCTTGTCCGTCAGCCCCAGCGCGTCGAGCAAGGTGTCGGCGCGGCGGCGGGCGTGGGCCCGGCCCAGGCCGTACAGCTCGCCCATCATCGCCAGCTGCTCTCTGCAGGTGAGCATTTCCCAGATCACGATCTCCTGGGGGCAGACGCCGATGGCGCGCAGGCCCCGGGTGGCGCCGGGCTCGAGCTGCACCCCGTTGAGCTCGATGGTGCCGGAGTCGGGGCGCAGCAGCCCGCAGAGCATGTGGATGGTGGTGGTCTTGCCGGCGCCGTTGGGCCCCAGGAAGCCCAGGATCTCGCCGCGGCGCACCTCGAGGGAGATGCTGTCCACCGCCACCAGATCGCCGTAGCGGCGGGTGAGGTTCGAGGCGCGGAGCACGATGTCGGGCATGGTCACTCCCTTGGCGGGGGGCGGGGGGCCCTTGGCTGGAGCTCGGGGACAGCCTACCGCAGCTGAGGGACCTGCCGCGGTCTGTGCTGCCTGGCGCTCGCGCTGGAGGCCGTGGCCCATCGTTCGGGCCAGTGGACCCGCGAGATGACCGCGGCCTCGCTTGCTGGCGAGGGCAGGATGCCCCCCTCCCGGACCGCTATCACGCAGCAGGGCTTCCCCTGCCCTTCGGGCACCGCGGCAGCCGCCGCTGGCTCGCCCCTCGGAGGTCCACCGGA